>JACXTT010007894.1_pt1 | contig 14892 bp, 11 predicted proteins | sample 9270951 | NCBI WGS metagenome assembly JACXTT01 (sample SAMN15532306, study PRJNA645909) | rock metagenome | isolation source: weathered quartz diorite | place: Puerto Rico | collected 2017-06-21
CGAACGGCGGCGAGAATAACGCGTACACGAATCAAAACCTGACGGTCTATCAGGACTGGTTTCCGCGCACGGCTTTGCCGCTGATTTTTGATATCGAGGCCGACCGGATTCAGTATCTGCAGTTTGATCCAAAGAAAATTGCATCAGAGCGGGAAGTCGTCGCGAGCGAACGGCGGTTGCGGACCGACAACGACAACGGCGGGATTCTGGATGAGCAATTGTGGGCGACAGCGTACATTGCGCACCCGTATCAATGGCCCGTTGTCGGTTGGATGAGCGATATTGAACACTGGACAATGGATGATTTGAAACACCATTTCGAGATGGGATATTCGCCGAATAACGCGACCATGGTTGTAGTCGGCGACGTAACTTCCGACGAGATTTTTCAGCTTTGCGAAAAATATATTGAACCAATCCCGACGCACGCGCCGCCGCCGCCGGTGACGACAGTCGAACCAGAGCAACTCGGCGAGCGCCGGCTCGTGGTCCGCAAGCCGGCAGAGCTGCCGCTCTTAATGATCGGCTATCACGTCCCCCAAACGAACACTCCTGATTTTTACGCGCTGAACATCTTGCGGACAGTGCTGTTCGAAGGCGAGAGTTCGCGAATGTATCAACGGCTGGTGGACAAGGACCAGATTGCGCTGGACGTGTCGTCTTACGTCCAACCATCCTTCGATCCGACCCTGGCGATTGTCGTTGCGCAGCCCAAACAAGGCGTAGACCCGACAACGTGCGAAAAGGCGATTTATGAAGAGCTGGAGAAAGCCAAGTCGGCGCAGATTTCCGACCAGGAACTAGAAAAGGCAAAGAACATCCGGCTGGTGGAGTTCTATCATCAAATGCGAACGATTAATGGACGCGCAAATACCATCGGCACCTACGAGATTTATTTTGGCGACTATACAAGACTCTTTGACGCCGCAAAGAATTACAGCGCCGTGACGAAAGAAGACGCGCAGCGCGTGGCACAGAAATATTTTGGCGCGAACAACCGCACCGTGGCGACGTTGCTCCCGGAGAATGAGGAGAAAGCAAAACAATGAGCAACCTCAAGAGAATTGGGAACTTGTTTTGTGCGCTGGTCGTTGCGCTTTCGATTTCGGCTGCGAGCTCCGCGCAAACATTGAAGTTGCCGCCGCATGAAAAAATCGTTTTGAAAAACGGTCTCACGCTTCTGGTGATGGAAAAGCACGGTGTCCCGATTGTGAGCTTTTCCGCGATTGTGAAGACCGGCTCGGCTGCCGACCCTGTTGGCCAGGAAGGGCTTGCGAGCATCACTGCGGGGCTTTTGCGAAAAGGCACGCAAAAGCGTACAGCACAGCAGTTCGCGAGCGACCTGGATTTCATCGGTGGCTCGTTTGATTCGGGCGCGGACAGCGACTTCACAACTATTTCCGCAGAATTTCTGACCAAGGATCTCGATCGCGGGTTGGATCTCTTCAGCGATGCTCTCTTGCATGCCTCATTCCCGCAGCCGGAAGCGGACAAGTTGCTTGCGCAGAGCGTTGATGGCATCAAGGCGGCGAAAGACCAGGCCGAATCGGTACTTGGGACTTATTACGCAGGATATTTGTATGGAACGCATGCCTACGGGCGGCCAGGCGGAGGCGATGAGCTTTCGCTGAAGAAGATTCAGCGCGAGGGGATTTTGAGGTTCTATTCGGCCAACTACGTGCCAGCCAATACGATCCTGGCCGTGGCCGGCGAATTCAACGCGGCGGAACTCAAGAGAAAACTGGATGAAACGTTTGGCGCGTGGCCCGCAAAGCCCGCGCCAGCTGCGACCATCTCTGCCCCCGTAGCGGCAAAAGGCAAGCGGCTCCTTCTCGTGGACAAAACCGATGCCACGCAGACCTACTTCGCGTTCGGAAACGTCGGCGTGAGTGCGACTGACGCGGATCGCGTTGCGATTCGCGTGGTGAACACCGCGTTTGGCGGAACCTTTGCCTCGATACTCAACACAGCCCTGCGCATCGAATCTGGCTACACGTATGGCGCGCAGTCCTATTTCCAACCACAGAAGGTTGCAGGTCCTTTCGTCCTCGCAAGCTTCACGAAAAATGAGACCACGGTTCCTGCGATCGACTTGGCTCTGAAAGTACTCGACGACTTGCACAAAAACGGGCTCACTGCCGCGCAGCTCGACACCTCGAAGAAATACATCAAGGGACAATTTCCGCCTAGGATGGAAACCTCCGCTCAACTGGCCAGCCGCATTGCGTCGAACGAGTTTTATGGGTTGGACGACAACGAAATCAATCAGCTGGAAGCGCGAATTGACGCGGTCACGCTGGAGTCCGCAAAGCAAATCATCGAAAAGCACTTTCCAAAGGAAAACATGGTGTTTGTTTTGATTGGCAAGGCGTCGGAAATTGCGCCGGCAGTCAAGAAATACGCGGATAAACAGGACGCTCGGAAAATCTCGGAACCAGGGTTTTGGCCGCCCGCAAAGTAAATGACATTCTTGGCTTGCTTTGGGCAACTTTCATTTGGAGGAACCATGCGCGCTCGCGTTGCTTTCGTTCTGTCTCTACTGACGCTTGCTGTGATTACCGTGGTCGCTGCGGAGGAGACCCCGCTACTCGCAACTTGGCCAACGGTGAATCAAGCGAACATTGCTTTCTCCTATGGCGGCTACTTGTGGACAGTTCCACGCAGCGGAGGTGAAGCCCGCCAGCTCACCACGGGCGGACACGAAACGACACCACTCTATTCGCCTGATGGAAAATGGATCGCGTTTATGGGTCAGTATGACGGGAATACCGATGTCTACGTGATGCCGGCCGATGGCGGTGCGCCAAAACGGCTGACCTGGCACCCGGGAAACGACACGCCGGTAGGATGGACGCCCGACGGCAAGAAAGTTCTGTTCACGTCCGCGCGCCAAGCGTACGCCGACTTTGAGCGGCTCTACACCATTTCGATTGATGGCGGTGTGCCGGAAGTTCTGCCGATGTGGCGAGGCGAAGCGGCATCGTTTTCGTCTGACGGCACGCGAATCGCGTACGTTCCTAATCTGAGATGGCAGGATTCCTGGAAGCGGTATCGCGGCGGGCAGACCACGCCCATCTACATCGTTAGGCTCAACGATCTTCAATTGGAAAAGGTGCCGCGCGAGAATTCCAACGACGATGATCCGGTTTGGATGGGCGACACCATCTATTTTCTTTCCGACCGCAACGGCCCGGTCACGCTCTTCGCTTATGACACCAAAACCAAAAGCGTGAAGCAGGTTTTGGAGAACAATGGCTTCGATTTGAAGTCAGTCAACGCTGGACCGGACGTTCTGGTCTATGAACAATTTGGCGGAATTTATCTTTTCGATCCCAAAACGGGCAAATCGAGCCACGTGAATATTCAAATTGCCGCGGATTTGCCCGCGACTCGCCCGCATTGGGTCAAGGTTAATGACAAGATTCAGAACGCAGGAATCTCTCCAAGCGGGGCCCGAGCGGTGTTTGAAGCGCGGGGAGAAATCCTTACTGTGCCGGGAGAGAAGGGCGACATTCGGAATTTGACGCGGACAACTACGGTGGCCGAACGCGATCCCGCCTGGTCCCCCGACGGAAAAAGGATTGCGTTTTTCTCCGACGAATCCGGCGAATACGCGCTGCATCTTGTGGACCAATCCGGCCTCGGCGAAGTGAGGAAAATCAATCTGGGCAATCCACCCTCGTTTTTCTACAGCCCGACGTGGTCTCCTGACAGCAAGAAGATCGCCTTTGCCGATAAACGCCTGAATCTTTGGTATGTGGACCTCGAAAAGGGAACGCCTATCAAAGTGGTCACCGACATTTATGATGCGTGGGGGATCCATTTCTCGCACACGTGGTCGCCGGACAGCAAGTGGATTACCTATTCAAGATTTCTGCCAAACCATCAGCGGGCGATTTTTGTTTATTCGCTCGAGTCGAACAAGAACACGCAGCTCACCGACGGATTGAGCGATGCGGAATATCCGGTCTTCGATAAAGGCGGAAAGTATCTTTTCTTTGCCGCAAGTACTGACCTGGGATTAGCCGGAACTTGGCTCGATCTCTCCGGATTTCAACGCCCGGTCACGCGCAGCGTTTACGCAGTCGTACTGAAGAAGGGCGATCCCAATCCAGTGGAGCCGCAAAGCGACGACGAAAAAGTGGCTAAGCCAGAAGAAAAGTCCAAAGACGCCGAAAAGGATAAGGATAAAGACAAGAGCAAGGACAAAGACAAAGGCAAGGGCAAGGACGCCGACAAAAAAGACGAGAAGAAAGACGACAAGAAAGATGAAAAGAAGGATGACAAAAAAGAAGAACCCGTAACCGTCACCATTGATTTTGACGGTATCGGACAGCGCGTTATCTCGTTGCCCATCAAAGCGGCCAACTACTCCTCACTCGACGCGGGCAAAGCGGGAACACTTTACGTCACGGAAACGCCTTTGGTTCAGCCGCTGGACGGCCCGCCCTTCCCGCAATTGACAATCAGCAAGTTTGACCTGACCACGCGCAAAACTGAGCCATTTTTGAGTGGAATCAGTGGCTACTCCATTTCCGCAAACGGGGAAAAGACTCTCTATCGCATGGGGCCGGCATCGTGGTTCATCGCCGCCACGGCTGCGGCGCCGAAGCCAGGCGAAGGAGCGCTGAAACTCGACGACATGCAGGTCTACTCCGATCCACGTGCGGAGTGGGCGCAGATGTACCACGAAGTCTGGCGCATCGAGCGTGACTTTCTGTATGACCCTCACTTCCACGGGTTGGATATTGCCGCGGCAGAAAAGAAATACGCGCCCTATGTAAAGGCCGCTGGCGGACGCGCCGATCTAAGCCATCTCTTCACCGAAATGCTCGGCGAGGTAACCATCGGCCACATGTTCATATTCGGCGGAGACGTGCCGAAGGCACCGGAAGTGAAAGTCGGTTTGCTTGGTGCCGATTACAAAATTGAAAACGGGCGATTCCGCTTTGCGCGAATTTTCAACGGAGAGAACTGGAATCCGGACTTGCGGGCCCCACTGACGCAGCCCGGAGTCGACGTCAAGACGGGGGATTACCTGCTCGAAGTGAATGGAGCGGATGTCCACGCCACAGCGGAAGTCTTCCGGTTTTTTGAAAACACGGCGGGCAAGCAAATTCGCATTAAGGTCGGGCCGAACGCGGATGGGAAAGACGCGCGTGAGGTCACTGTTGTTCCCGTCGACGACGAAGGCAATCTGCGCAACCGCACTTGGGAAGAGGACAACCGCCGCAAAGTGGATGAATTGAGCGGTGGAAAGCTGGCTTACGTCCATGTGCCTGACACGGCGAACGGCGGCTATGTCAATTTCAACCGCTTTTACTTTGCGCAAACCGACAAACAGGGCGCGGTGATTGACGAGCGCTTCAATCACGGCGGCGCGATCGCGGATTACATTATCGATCTTCTCGGGCGCCCGCTGCGCAATTGCGCCATTACGCGCGAAGGAGATAAGTGGTGTTCACCGCTGCAGCAAATCTACGGGCCGAAAACGATGATCATCAATGAAATGGCCGGCTCGGGAGGCGACGCGCTGCCGTGGATGTTCCGCCAAGACAAACTGGGCCCCCTGGTTGGTGTGCGCACGTGGGGTGGCCTCGTTGGAATTAGCGGATATCCTTCCTTGCTCGATGGCGGCGGCGTGACCGCGCCGCGAGCCGCGATCTATGGCCTACACGGCGAATGGGAAGTGGAGAATCACGGCATCGCGCCGGACATCGAAGTGGAAAATGATCCGGCTTCCGTTGCGGCGGGGCACGACCCGCAGCTCGAAAAGGCCATTCAGCTCACGCTCGACGCCCTGAAGAAAAATCCGGTCGTGATCCCGGATCACCCGGCTTACCCGAACTATCACCAAAAGATGTAAGCAAGGATTATTTCGACGCGGCGTTGCCACTCAGCGATTTGGAAAACATCCATGTGAACAAATCGGCCTCGTCATAAGCTTTGACCCACGAATCGTGGCCGACGCCGGGATATTCGGTGTAGCGAACATCGCCGCCGAGCGTTTTCATGGCATCGTTCATTTTGCGAGATTCGGTCACAGGAACGACCGGGTCATCCGCCCCATGAAATATCCACGTTGGTGTTTTCCCGCCGACTTTCTTTGCTGCTTCTGCGTAGGGACTTACGTCCTCCGCCGGTTGTATCCGAGCAGCATCGGGCATCAAAACGCCACCGCAGATGGGAACAATTGCCGCAAAACGCCCGGGATACTTCGCTGCGAGGTGCCATGTTCCGTAACCTCCCATAGACAGCCCTGTGAGATACGCACGATTGCTATCGCCGTGAAATTCCTTCGAGGCAGCGTCGAGTGCGGCGATTGCTTGGTCATCCATCGGGAATTGCGCCCACCAGTGATCCTTCCGGCATTGCGGAAGCACAACAATGGCGGGGAAGCGGTCGCGATGTTCGCGGATGGCCCGGCCGATGCCGACTTGCGTTTGAAACATGCCATCATCTGCGCGCTCTCCGGCGCCGTGAAGAAACAAAATGATGGGCCATTTCTTTTTGGACGACCAGTCTGCTGGCACATAGACTTGGTATTTATAGCTCGTGCCGTTGACGACCACGGTGCGATCGAGAAAGCCCGTCTCCCGTTTCTTGGCGTGAGCGGTTGAGGCAGCGAGCAAAATGCATACGAAAAAGAGAACCGGAAGACGCAAACGACTGAGCATGTTTAAACCCCCGCAGCACTCTACCATGAGAAGTTATGCGCAGAATCCGGCGAATACCTGACGAATCCTGAATTTCCACGCGTCACTATGCTAAGTTGACTGTGCGAACTCATGCCAGAGCTTCCTGAAGTTGAAACCGTCGCACGGGGGCTGCAAATGACCGTAGCCGGGCGGCGGATTGTGTCCGTCACGCTCGGCAAAACCGATTTTATTGATGACCCCGCTGCGCTCGAAGAGCACCTGCCGGGACGGTCTATCGAGCGCGTGGAGCGCTACGGCAAGTTCATGCTGATGCGCCTGTCAGGAAAAACTCCGGGGCACAAGCCAAACGGCGAGCCTCGCGATGGTTCATTGCTTGTCCATTTGGGAATGACCGGCCACCTTGCGCCGCACCCTGCCGAAGAGCCTTTTTCGAAACATACGCACGTGCGATTTCTCTTGGACGACGGGCGTGAACTGCGTTATACCGACGCTCGGCGTTTTGGAAGAATGGCGTATCTCGCGGCAGAGAATTTGCCCGCTGAACTAGGACGATTTGGCGCGGACCCGCTGGAGGTTACGGAGCAACAGTTCGCAGATTTGTTAAGAGCGCGCAAATCGCGAATAAAGGCTCTATTGTTGGACCAAAGCGCGCTGCGTGGGGTCGGCAACATCTATGCCGACGAAAGTCTGTGGCGCGCGCGGATTCATCCGATGCGCATCGCGGCGAAACTTTCAGCAGATCATTCGCGACACTTGCGAAAAGCGCTGCAGGCGATCCTGCGCGAAGCTATCGCTCTGCGGGGTTCTTCGATTAGTGACTTTCTTGACGCAGAAGGCGAGCCGGGAGAATATCAGCGCCGACATCGCGCATATGGGCGCGAAGGGAAGGGTTGTTACCGTTGCAAGACGCCGATCCGGCGCGTGATTGTGGCAGGGCGCAGCAGCTATTTCTGCCCAAAATGCCAGCCCACGCCGAAGTCGCAAAAGCGTCAGACGAAAAGCCGTGGCCCCGTAACCCGAAAACGTGCGGGCACGTCTTAGGTGCATCAGCCGGGATGTGTGTTTCGGGCTCGCGAAAACTTTCAATCAATCCGTAAAGGGGCGGGAATGAACGCAAAACGAATGGTGGCGTTGTGCGCGACGATGCTTGGATTCGCCGTGATGAAGGGATTCGCGTTCCCTCCCGCGGACGAAACATCTCCCTATGCGGCAGTGGATGCGCAAATTCTTGCGGAAATTCGCGACCACAGCGAGGCGGCGCAGAATCTTGAATATATTTCTGACAACATTGGCCCACGGCTTACAGGATCGCCCCAACTCAAGGTCGCGAATGATTGGACCGCCGAAACTTTCCGCAAGTACGGCCTCACAAATGTTCATCTTGAATCCTGGAAGATTGCGCACACGTGGACGCGTGGCACAGCCCAAGCGCGCATCGTGTCGCCGGCAGAGCATCCGCTGACCATCGCTTCCGCTGGATGGGCGCCTGGCACAAACGGCGTCGTGCGCGGTCCGGTCGTGTATTTCGACGCGCAAAAGAAGGAAGACTTCGTGAAATTTCACGGCAAGCTGAAGGGCGCGATCGTAATTACCCAAAAGCCGGAACCGCTCTCTCCGCCACAAAAGGAACAGCCGTTCGCGGACGTCGCCCGCCCGATGCAGGCTCCGCTTCCTCGCAAGGGGGATCCCATTCCGCCTTCGCCTTTTGCCGAGATTGCGGCCGCGGCCCGCGAGCGCAACGAATTCTTCAAACAGGAGGGTGTTGCCGTTGTTTTGCGCGATTCCAACAAGCCTCACGCGCTCTTGAACATGACCGGTGTCGGCGGCGAAAAATTCGACATCGGACCGATTCCGACGGCCTTCATCACTGGCGAAGGCTATCGCATGCTCTACCGCATGCTGCAGCACGGCCCGATCGAAGTGGAAATCGAGATCACCAATACGATCAGCGACACGGCGACGGACGTGTACAACACGGTTGCTGAAATTCGAGGCAGCGAAAATCCCGACGAAGTCGTGATCCTCGGCGCGCACCTTGATTCTTGGGATTTAGGTACTGGTTCAACCGACAACGGCACCGGCAGCGCGGCAGTTCTCGAAGCCGCCCGCGCCCTCGCAAAGCTCAACCTCAAGCCGAAGCGCACCATTCGATTCGTCCTTTTCAGCGGAGAAGAGGAAGGCCTCGTCGGCTCGAAGCGCTACGTGCAATCTCACAAGGACGATCTGGACAAAATCTCCGCCGTGCTCGTGCACGACGCGGGAACTGGAAAGGTTCTAACGCTCGGGTTGCACGACAACTATCAGGCTCGCGAAATCGTGGACAAGGTCCTCGCCCCTCTCGGCGATCTGAAATTGCTCGAGCCTACGATGATCCGCACGTTCGGCACCGACCACGCTTCTTTCGATGATGTTGGTGTGCCAGGATTCTGGTGCGTGCAAGACGGCGCCGAATACGCCAAGACCCATCACAGTCAATCCGACACGTTCGACAAGGTCTGGAAGGATGATCTTAACCAGGGTGCGCAAGTTCTCGCGGCTTGGGCGTACAACACTGCGCAGCTTCCGGACATGCTCCCGCGCCGGCCGCTTCCCTATCAGCCGGATGAAGAAGCACGCAAAGCCGCGGCATCCATCCCCGATCCCATTTCCGACATGGACAAGAAAATTATCGAACAAGTGAAAACGGATCTGCCGCAACTCAAAGCCGACCTCACTCATTTGACCGACACCATCGGTCCGCGCCTGACTGGTTCGCCGCAGCTCAAGCAGGCAAACGAATGGGCCGCCGAACAGTTCAAAAGCCTGGGCCTCTCAAATGTGCATCAAGAGCCGTGGAAAATCGCCAGCGGTTGGGCCCGCGGACAGGGAACAGGCGCATGGGGAAAGACTATTTCACCGGCAACGCATGAACTCACGCTGGCCGCCGCGGGTTGGTCGGCCAGCACGAGAGGTGCCTTCAAAGGAAAAGTCATCGGCGTTCCCATCACCAACCCCGACGAACTTCAGAAGTACAAGGGAAAATTGCAAGGAGCCATCGTCGCTTTCGGCCGCCCGCGCGACACGGATCCCCCGATGAATCCGCTCGCCACTCCATGGAAGGAAGACATCATCCCCATCGCCCGTCCCAAAGAGGACAAGAACTTCGAGTGGCGCGCCTACATCCGTGCGGTTCGCGAAGAAATGAAATTCCTCGCTACTGAAAAGCCCGCCGCTGTGCTCTTCGGCTCCGAAAAGCTCTACGGTCTCGAAAACATGAGCACTCTCTCCCGCGACTACAAACCGGGATCTTTCCCCGCCGCTTACGCGACGGGCGAATGCTTCCGGCAGCTCTGGCGCTTGCTCGATGCCGGTTCCGTCGAGGCCGAAATAAAGGTGGAGGGCAGCTTCAGCAAAGGCGAAGTCGAGGTTTACAACACGGTCGCGGAAATTCCCGGCACGGAAAAACCAGATGAAGTCGTCATCATCGGCGCACATCTCGATTCGTGGGACTTGGGAACCGGCGCGACCGACAACGGGACCGGTTCAACGGCCGTTTTGGAAGCAGCTCGCGCGCTCATGAAATCCGGCGTAAAGCCGAAGCGCACCATCCGCTTCGTGTTGTTCACTGGCGAAGAGCAAGGGTTGAATGGCTCAAAAGAGTACGTAAAACAGCACAAAGCGGAACTTGGAAAAATTTCGGCCGTGCTCGTGCATGATACCGGCACCGGAAAAACTCTGACCATTGGGCTGATGGGAAACTATCACGCGCGCGAGACGCTATCTTATGTTCTGAATCCTCTCGCTCGCGCAAAAGAAGTTGGTCTCTCCGAGCCAACGCTTCGCGAAATGGGCGGCACGGATCATGTGCCCTTCGATAACGAAGGCGTGCCCGGATTCTGGTGTGTGCAGGATCCCGTTGACTACGATAAAACGCATCACTCACAGACGGATACCATCGAGCGTGTTCGCTGGGACGATTTGATGGAAGGCGCACAGGTGTTGGCGGTTTTCGCCTATAACGTCGCGCAGCTTCCGGAATTGTTGCCGCGTAAGCCTGCGAAGCCCGCGCCCAAAAACGACATGTAGGCGAAAATGCGCGCTGTCTTGCAACGGGTGAGCCGCGCGCGCGTTAGCGTGGACGGCAAAGTCACCGGAGAAATTGGCGCGGGATTGATGATTCTGCTTGGCGTCGGTAAAGAAGACACCAGCGCTGTGGCCTCATCTCTCGCCGGAAAAACAGCCAATCTCCGTGTATTTGAAGACGAGCAGCGAAAAATGAATCTCTCCCTTCTGGACGTGAAGGGCGAAGCGCTCGTCGTTTCGCAATTCACACTTTTCGGCGACGCGCGCGGCCAGCGCCGGCCAAGTTTCATTTCTGCCGCACCCCCCGAATTGGCAAAAAAACTTTATGATGAGTATTGCGACGCATTGCGGCGCCTCGGCATAACCGTGGCGACCGGCGTCTTTCAGGCGATGATGTCCGTGGAGTTGGTCAATGAAGGCCCGGTCACGATTCTCCTCGATTCCGAAAAAACGTTTTGACTCGCAAAAAGAAATTTGGACCTGCGCTCGCGCGCTCGCCGAACTTCGCCGCCTCGGCGAAAAACGAAATGTAGAGGGCATGGCCCGCTTCGGTATCGTCGCAAAGGTTGTCTACGGCGTTGCAAAACCTAAAATGGATGAATTGGCCCGCCGCATTGGCAGAGATCATCAATTGGCGCTCGAACTCTGGGACACCGGCGTCCACGACGCAAGAATCTTGGCAGGCATGATCGACGAACCGGCAAAAGTAACCACGGCGCAGATGAACCGCTGGGTACGCGATTTTGACAATTGGGATGTTTGCGACGGCACGTGCTGCCACTTGTTTGTTTTTGCCGACCCTGCGTGGGATCGTGCGCGGGAGTGGACCAAGCACACAGCCGAATTCGAAAAACGCGCCGGCTTTGCATTGCTCGCCTATCTCGCGTATCGGGATAAGACCGCGAAAGATACGCAATATAGGAAAGTGCTGCCGATTTTGCTCAGAGAAGCACATGATGGTCGCAACTTCGTGCGAAAAGCAGTGAACTGGGCCTTGCGAAACATCGGAAAGAGAAATCTGCAGCTGAATCGAGCCGCCATTCAGACCGCGGAACGCATGAAACGAACGGATTCGCGCGCCGCGCGCTGGATTGCCGCGGACGCGTTGAGAGAGTTAAAGAGCGAAGCCGTACAGGCCAGATTGCGCCGAAAGAAGGTTTGAAGGGATGAAAGCAGGCCGACAAGAACCTAAGGTGCGTCGCGCAAGAAAGACCGACGCGCCTCGAATCGCCGAACTAAGCGGCGAGCTTGGCTATCCCGCTACAACGCAGGATATAAGAACGCGGCTCGCCCAGCTCAAGCCTGCGACGCAACACGCCGTTTTCCTCGCGGAAGTACACAAGCTCGTCATCGGCTGGATTCACGTCAGCATCGCCCCGCTCCTTGAAGTTCCGAAGCGTGCAGAAGTGAACGGCTTGATTGTCGCCGACGGCCAAAGGAGCCACGGCGCGGGAGCAAGACTCCTCGAAGCCGCGGAAAAATGGGCACGCTCCAAGGGTTGCACGGGCATGTCCGTGCGTTCAAATGTCATCCGCGACCGCGCCCACGCTTTTTACGAGCGCCATGGATATATCCACTTCAAAACGCAAAAAGCCTTTCGCAAACCTTTATGATTAGAGCGGACCTACAGTTCAATTTGCAGTTTTGGTCCCAGGTTTCTTGAAGATCAGAAAAAAGTAATCTCGGCCCCTTTCCGGCGAATTGAATCCGGGCTCCTGGCGTAAGAAGCTGAAGCCGTTCTGCGCCGTGTCGTCGCGTACGAACTGCTCTGGAATGCGATGGCGGTCAAAATACTTTTCCCTCGGTTCCCCTGGCGCCGCCGGTGCATCAATGATCGCGAGTAATCCTCCGGGCTTCAGCGCGCGAAACACTGCCCGGAGCATGGCGTTGTGTTCCCGCATCTCGTGATATGCGTTCACGATCAGAACGGAGTCCAAGCTTTCTGCTGGAAGTTTGGGATCATCCTTTGCTCCAAGAATTGCCTCAATCTGCGGGAGCACTTCTTTTGCCGCCCGCTCACGGATCTTGCTCACCTCATCTTCCAGGATGTCCTCAGCATAGACTTTGCCTTGGGGGCCAACACGTTGCGCAAGGTGAAACGTAAAGTAGCCTCCGCCGGCTCCTACGTCCGCCACGGCGCTGCCGGGCTTGATCCCCAAAGCGTCCATCACCGCTTCAGGTCGTTGCCATGTATCTCGAGCCTTAGAGTCATCCTGACTTGCAAACGCAGCAATGGCGTACAGCAGCGCGGCCGTCAGCTGGGCAAAAAGGAATTTCGTAGCCAGGGGCTTGCGAGAAGGGAATAGCATGCGGTGAACCTCTGCGTCCTGCGGCAGGATCTCAGTTTACACGCCAACACAGCCTGCCTTCACAATTGCTTTCGACGCACGTCAAAGCGCGGAGTGAGCGCCGGCATTTCTAAATTGTGCACATCGAAGGTAGCGCAATATATCGTACTACGATACAATATCCTCATGGCGGAAAAAATCACCTCAGGCGAGTACCGCGCTCTGGCCGAATTGCGTTACAGAATCCGCCTCTTCCTGCGCGAGGGCGATGCGACTGCTCATGCAGGTGGCCTTGAGCCGCAGCAGTATCAGATGCTCCTTGCGATTCGCGGCCTCGAAGACGGCGAACTGGCCACCATCGGCACGCTCGCAGAGCGCCTGGCCATCAAGCATCACAGCGCCGTGGAATTGATCGATCGCCTCGAAAAGCGCGGCTACGTCAAGCGCCTCCGTGACAAGGAAGACCGTCGCCAGGTTCACGTGATGCTCCTTCCGCGCGGTGAAAAAGCACTCGCCGGCGTCGTTCAACAAAGAATCAGCGAACTTCGCGCAACGGGAGCGGCGCTTGTACGCGCGATCGAGACTATCCTCGATCGCCGCAACGGCAAATCAAAACCAAAGTATTCAAGGAATGGCACGTGAACCACAAAAATTCTCAAGGTGAATTGGGAGACTTCACCACCTCAGTCCGCGTAATTCCCATCTCGCTCCTGGCATTCCTCGTTGGCGTAATCTGCGCGTATGTAGAGTTGGCGCTCCTCCGGAAAACTCGTCGGTTTGGTCGCGCTGGACGATCTGCTCAAAGCCCGCTCAAGACAGTTGGAAGAAGAGCAACGCCGCGACAGGCCTCTGAAATTGAGATTCCTGCTTCCCGGCGGTGATGCAACCGAAGGAGTCGCGACAACGGCCGTTCAATAATCCCCGCACGAACCATGAGAGACTACACGCAAGAAAAACTGGGGTCCGCGTCAAAAAGCGTACGGTGGGATTGGGCGTCGTTTCTCACTGACCGCGAGGAACAGGTTTTCCTTGTGCTGACGCTGGTAATCGGCGCGATTGTCGGCGCGACCGTTGTTGCGTTCATTTTGTTAACGCAACGCTTCGGCGCACGCATTTACGCTGGTCACGAGGGCGCCGCTTGGCCGCGGCTCGTTATCCCCACCCTCGGCTCGCTCGCTATGGGTTACTTGCTGTTCCGTTTTTTCCCGAATGCCCGTGGCAGTGGTGTGCCGCAAACGAAAGCTGCGCTCTACGCGCGGGAAGGCCGCATTTCCCTCCGAACAGTCTTGGGAAAATTCTTTTGCACTTCCGCGACTCTCGCTAGCGGCATTCCTCTCGGACGCGAAGGGCCCTCGGTCCAAGTTGGCGCCGGTATCGCCTCCGTTTTGGGAAGAAAGCTGGGTTTGCGTCCCGAAAAAGTAAAAGCGCTCATTCCCGTCGGAGCCGCTGCTGCCGTTGCCGCCGCCTTCAACACGCCCTTGGCCGCGGTTCTCTTTGCACTCGAAGAGGTTGTCGGAGACCTTCACGCTCCCGTGCTTGGTTCCGTCGTGCTGGCGTCCGCAACATCCTGGGCCGTCCTCCGCATTCTGCTCGGCAACGATCCGCTCTTCAAGGTTCCGGAGTATCAGCTCGTGCATCCGATTGAACTGGTTGCCTATGCCGTGCTCGGAATTGCGGGCGGAATCGTTTCCGCCGCCTTTAGCAGACTCCTTCTATGGCTGCGCAAACAATTCATGCGGCTGCCAAGAAAAACAGTTTGGTTTCAGCCCGTGGCCGGGGGTTTGTTGGTCGGAACGATGGGCTGGTTTGTTCCGCAGATTCTTGGTGTCGGCTACACGCACGTGGGAGAAGCCTTAAACGGAGAACTCGCTCTCAAAGTTATG
>JACXTT010007895.1_pt1 | contig 14892 bp, 16 predicted proteins | sample 9270951 | NCBI WGS metagenome assembly JACXTT01 (sample SAMN15532306, study PRJNA645909) | rock metagenome | isolation source: weathered quartz diorite | place: Puerto Rico | collected 2017-06-21
TTCGAGGTCATATTCGGGCGAGAAGGAATTAGGATCGAACAGTCTGATATCGGGATATTTTTTCATCAGCTCATCGGACATAGCCGCAGCGAGTGCTCCGCTGTCGATCGTGACTGCGCTTTCATTTACCGTCGTGTCTGTCCGGAAAACAGATAGAAAGTCTGCTACCGAGCGGGCAAACGATGAGCCGACAAATGGCAGATTCATAATGGTATTCAATGGGTTTATTCCGATGTCGCGTGAACTGTCTTCCAACTCCTTACGAGCCTTTCTAAATGCTTCGTAGTTGTGCATGGCCTCATCGTACTGGTTTCGGTAGAGTCGGTATTTTGCAAAACATTTAAAATCGGGTTCGCTATAAATAACGATCGCATTGTATTGCGAAATGACGGATCGCATCGCGTCACCAGCCTCAGCGGAAACCTCTTTGAGAGCCTGGTAACTAAGTGAAGATGTTTCGGCGCTGGATCTTTCATCGGTTCTGTACTCGGTCTTGCCCTCGGGGACCTTTAACCCTTCTGCGCGAGGGAGATTGTCTTTTAGCTCCTTTAGGCGCTGGTCGGCTATGTCATTTTTAGCCTTTTCAAATTCCATCTGCTTTTTCAACAGGTCGATCTGCTGCTGATAAAGATCAATCTGCTGCTGGCCAGCCGTCGGGGACGGACTGGGTGAAGCGACCGGGAGCGGTGTTGATGTGGGAGTCGGAGTCGGAGTCGGAGTTGGGGTCGGATCCTGAGCAAATGCATATGTCGCGAAGGCCGCAACCAAAAAGACCAGCATGAATAGATTTTTCATTCTAACTTTCTCCTTTTCGAGTATCGGTATCATATGTAAATCTTCCAGATCTTAGTTATTTTCGATCGATCGTAAATCTGAAAACCGATTCTTCACCAACGGCGTTGCGAACGATCAAGCGATATGTTCCGCCATCTATTCCGTGCATCGGGATGCTTTGCGTAATGATGCGGCGCGCACTTGGTTTGTTGCCGATCGAGCTTGTGATCGTCCTGTTGTCAGGCTCACGTGATATTTTGACTTCAAAAGCATCACCTCGCAAATTCATGACCGGGATCTGAACATTTAAGACCCTCACGTTGCTGCCTATTGTTACATTTGTCGAGACTGGCAGCTTACCGCGAACCTCAGAAAGAGTGACGGTGGCAACAACTGTTGATCGAGGCGTGTTTTCAACAGGGGCACGCCGGTCCGGTCCCTTTAGTTCGGAATGCAGCTGATCGATCTCATTCTGGAGTGCCGATAAGGCTTCGGCGTCGTCATTGCGCTGATCAGCTATCCGGTCCTGTAATTCTTTATTCTTTTGTTCAAGAGTTTCGTTAAGTAAGGTCTGTCCTGCGTTTCTTGCCGCGGCTAGCTGTTGGCGGGTATTCCATGCGTCGTATGCGAACCACGAGGTGCCAACCGCCAGCAGCACTATCGCCATTGAGGCGGCTAATCGTAAACCATTGAATCCACCGATAAGCCTGTCAAAAAATGAAATTGATGCCTCATTGTTTGCGGAAGGTACTGCCGCACGAAGCTGAGATAATTCATTATGGAAAATGACAGCCTGTAATACGCGCGTCCGTCTTTCAGAGGTCACCAGGTATTTTGTTTCAAAAATTTGGCGTTCGTTGGCGGCCATTTTTTCTGTCACGTATCTGTCGATCATTTCCACTTCGGCAGCCTGAAGCTCGATAAACACGGTTTCGTCGAGGAAGTATCGTTCTTCGAATGCCTCACTCTCAGCAGGCGAAAGTTCGCCAAAGAGGTACTGCTGTATCAAACTCTTTTCAACTAACTGAGGCATTAAAAACGCCTCCTATTTGTATGTGTGAAAATACTCATTTTTATTACTGGTCAGGGGGCATACCGCCAAATTTTATTGTCTTGTCACGACAAATGGCCTCTGGCCGATATCTCGGGGGAGAAAAAGACGTGGTGTTTGAAAAACCTCGGATTCGCCCGCAATGTCAACTGGCTCAGATCCTTTGATGTTTTTTGCCGCTTCTTTCTGGATTCTTGGAACATATTCGACCGCGTGATCAAACCACTCTCGTTCCGTCACCGATCCATCCGCATTCTTATCTACCGTTTTGTCGTTCAAGCTTTCAAGAAGGGCGAATGTCAGAAATCCGTGATTTATTTGTTTGTCTCCGATCACGGCTGCCTCATTTGCCGATTGATAGCTTTGCGAAGCTGTAAGGATATACATTCCTTTCTCATAAGCAAGCTGTGCCAAACCAATGGAATTCATAGGCCCGCGCCGTTTTTCTTTGCCTTCTATCGCTCCGCTATTACAGGCGTCGATCACCATCATTATCCGCCCTGCTTGTATTTTTTCAAGGGCCGTGACGAGATCCATGTCAGAAATACTTTGTTTTTGGAGCAATTCGTCATATGCATTGCTATTCAGAGTGTTTTTCGGAAAACCGTCGTTCGGGATGAGATAGAAACGATCGCCCCGTGCCATACCGTGGCCGGAATAATAGATAAGGATCGCATCCTCGGGGTGAATATGTTTTATCTTTTGCAAATTAGCAAGTGCACTGCCGGACAGCGTGGACGGCAAAGGCGTCGAGTCATCAACAAAACGTGCTAATGCCAACAGGATCGTAGATCTCGTTGCATCGCTATCGATGAATTTTACGATCTCGGTCTTTACATATTGGTCGAGTTTTGCCTGATATGCCTCGACCTTTGCGGCCATGTCTCTTATGTCCGGAACTGCAAATCTGAGATCGTGCTCACCGGTCGGAAAATCATATTTGTTTATACCTATTGCGAGGACGTAGAGTGTGCCTGCTTGTTTGAGAGATGAGTCACCGGTAACCTCTATGGTCCTTGAATCTGTAGATTTGACGTTGTCGTAGTTGAAAGCATAGGCGCTGAATTGGTTTTTGCCGGATGTGATCTGGACCTCCGTTTCGCACACGGCTTTTCTCGGGCCGCCGTTCGGTGCGGGTAGCTGAATGCAGCCCGCGGATCCGCCTGGGTCAAAGATATTCTCACGCCAGATCTTTACCAGCGAGCCGTTCCTAAAGAGCCTCATGTCCCTTGCGCCGCTCGGTAAGATCAGATCCGACCCAAGTGGTTTATCATGGTTGTCAGTCAACTCTACCCTGACCTTGACCGATCGGTTTGTGGTAGAAATTCCACCGTTCGTCGGAATTTTTTTCCCATCGATCGACGTTATTTCTACCATTGGCTGACGAATATCAATTTTCGATAGATCTTTTGACGGCGGCTCCAGATCCTTTCCTTGCAAAATGTCCTGCAGCAAACCTGGCCGGTAGAATTCCTTAAAAAATGCCTCGATCGGTGCGTGGCTGAAAGTATTATTATCAAACCGCCACATTATCTGCTTCCAGGCATTCGGCGTCCCGTCGAATAAACCATTAGGTTCGGTCACGAGCCAATCATTCTCGCCAAATGCAAAAAGCGAGGCGACAGGCCTGCCGGTTGCCGAGTCAGTCAGAGAAATTCCATTGCCCAAAAATTTTGCTGTATATGATCTGTCTTTTATCGTAACAGCGGTCAATACACTATCGTAGATCCAAGGAGCGACGGGGTTGGATATATTAGGCAATTCGCGCTCACCCTTCCAATCCCACAACTTTGCGCCTTTTTGGACGGTCGTGGTCAAAAGCGTTTCACCATCTGGACTGAACCAAATGCCTATGATCTCATCATACAGGTTCTTTTCGTCCTTTATTGTCTTTATTCTCGTCCTACTTTCCGTTTGCCATACGGCGATCTCACCACGTCCGCCGGCTGCGATAAGCCGACCGTCTGAACTAAATGCAACCGACTTTACTCCAAAGGTAAGCTGCGATAACGGCCCAAGCGGTTTTCCGTCAGCCACCGTCCAAAGCCTGACAAAGCCGTCCCAGTTTGCGCTGGCCAATACCTTGTCGTCCGGGCTGAACTTAACATCCGATACGCAATTAGTTAGTCCCGCGGATATGATCGGCTGGAACAAATAGCGAGAATCCAGGAACAAGGATTGTAATACTTTCCCGGTCGAAACATCGCGAATTTTGACGCCGCCGCATTCACTGCCGCTTGCCAGAAGTTTCCCGTCAGAGGAAAAAGCCAGGGACTCGATCCAACCAGAGTCCCCGGACAAGGATCGTAGTCCCTGATCGGTCGCAATATCCCAAAGCCTGATAATTCCATCATTGCTGCTACTTGCCAGGACCGAACCATCCGGGCTAAATGTCATTGCGCGAAGGCTTGGCGAGACACCGGCGATCGAGAATTTTTCTCTTGGTAATTGTGCGTCCCAGATCTTTATCCTCCCACCGACAAAGCCGCTTGCGAACGATCCACCATCCGGGCTACATGCAACCGACAAGACCTGTGTCTCGTTTCCCTTTAATGTATTTACTGGTTTCCCGGATAAAACATCCCACACGCGGATGGTTTTGTCCGCACTGCCGCTTATTAATTCATTCCCATTCGGACTGAATGCTATCGATGTCACCCGTTCGCCATGGCCGACCAGAGTTTGTAATTTCCTGCCGTTGGCGGCATCCCAGAGAATGATCGTCTTATCACTGCTGCCGCTTGCTATCAGCCTTCCGTTCGAGGCAAACGCCACGGCGGTTACCGGCAATGAATGCCCTGGACAGACAAAGATCAGTTTTCCTGTCGCGGCGTCCCACAGTTTTACGTTATTGTCCCAACCGCCTGTCACCAGGGTAGTCCCATTGGGGCTGAACGCGACAGAAACGTAACTGTATTCATCCGGTAAACTGGATCCGTCCGGCAACTCTCTATATTTCGGATCGAGTGTTTTGATCTCCAACTTTTTGCTCTTGGTCGCAATATTCCAAAGGGTTACGGATGAGATCGATTCTGCTATTGCCAGCGTTTTGCCGTCGGGGCTGAAAGCGAGAGATGTGATGATTCCGGGAAATCCATCAATTTTCCATAAAAATTCGCCGTTCGACACATTCCAAAGATTTACAGCATTATCCATGCCGCCACATGCCAGCATCTGGCTATCGGGGCTGATGGCGACCGCTTTGTAACATCCATTGAAAGATCGCAGTTCCGTACCGGTCACAGCATCCCATAACTTGGCAGTTCTGTCGGAGCTGCTACTGGCAAGCAGTTTTCCATCGGCACTAAACGACAGGCTGTGAACATCCAACGAGTGCCCGGTCTGAACTATAAGCTCTGGCCCTGGCGACTGAGCACTGACATCCCAAAAGATCATCAGGAACATCAGCCATAAATTGATCGATCTGATCTTATTCGTTGTCATGTTCGACCCATTGCCATAACGATAGCCGCATCAAATGATCGGCATTCATTTATAATGTGTATAAAATATCGGTTTCATTACCGTTTGTTGATCTATTCTGACTCTCGTTCTATACAGTCATGAGCACAGCGACTTAAGTGCTGACGCAATAGACATATCTCCTTTTGCAGTGCCCCGATCGATTTATTGTGCTGCGAAGCGAGTTTCTTGCGCTGCTTGATGTGATTGCCAGTTGACTCATCGATCTCATAATAATTCAGCAGCAGCGTACGTTTCTCTTCGTTTATCTGCAATAAACAGTTACGCATGCAGGACCGCATCAGGTCAGAACATTCGTTAGTTTCCTTTTGTCGATCAAATGTCAGCCCAGCAGGCATTTTTGACCGCCGTTCGATCATCTCCTCTTTTGAAGCAGAGGGCGTTTTTTGAAATGCCTCAAGTGCTACAAAACGGGCCACGCCGAAAACATATTTGTTGACGTCCCGGATCTCTTCGCCTCGTTCGATGATCCTGGCAACTCGTTCAAATACTTCATCGGCCAGATCTTCGGCCGGTGAAAGACGCCTGCCTTCGAAGAAGGTCAACAATTTTCCCCGCAGCATAAAAAAACGCTCGCCTGCGGTTTTCTCATCGTTTGAGAGAAGCTGCAGGAGCCGTTCGTAACCAACTGCGGTCAATTCGGCCATTGATATCTAATTATCAGTCAGAATTCGAGTTATCGACAAGATAATGTAACACTAGAACGGAATTTGAAACAAATTTTTTGTTTTGGTGACCTGCCGCCAGAACCTATCTAACATAAGTATATGCTGAGAGCGCTGACGCTTTTTTTAGCTGGAATAAGTTATCATGATGTTTAGAACAGAAGCTGCTAGATCTATTGTCTTGAAAGAACATGGATGAACCACTGATGCTATCACTCTTTGACGAAGCCGAACGCCGCCCGATGACGGTCTCGGAGCTGAATGCCGAAGTACGCAGTCTGCTGGAGCGGCAATTTGCCTCCGTATGGGTCGAAGGCGAGGTTGTTGGATTTACGGCTGCGGCGTCGGGACATTGGTACTTTAACCTGAACGACGGGTCATCTCAGATCCGCTGTGTTTGTTGGAAGGGCACAAATTACCGCATCCGGTTCCGACCGCAAAACGGCATCAGCGTACGTGTCCGCGGCAAACTTACACTTTACGAAGCTCGTGGAGAATTTCAACTCGTTATCGAATCGCTCGAACCGTCAGGCGAAGGTGCACTGGCGGCAGCGTTCGAACAGATCAAAGCGAAACTCGATGGTGAGGGTTTATTTGCCGAAGAACTAAAGCGGCCGATCCCATTTTTCCCGCGCCGCGTCGGCGTTGTTACCAGTCGGACGGGTGCTGCATACCACGATATTGTTACTGTCTTGGCGCGTCGTGCCAGATCGGTGAGCATTTTGCTTATACCGGCGCTTGTTCAAGGCGAAGGAGCGGGCGACAGCATCCGCCGAGCTGTCGAGGCTGCGAATAATTATAACCGGTCGCTCGAAGCAGAGCAGCGGATCGAGGTATTGATAGTGGGCCGGGGCGGCGGGTCCGCCGAGGACCTTTGGGCGTTCAATGACGAAATGCTGGCTCGGGTGATCAGGGCGAGCGAGATACCGGTCATCTCGGCTGTCGGGCACGAGATCGACTGGACTATCTCGGACCTGATCGCTGACATGCGTGCGGCGACACCGTCGGCAGCGGCAGAGTTGGTCGCGGGACGCGAAAAAGACATTTTGGAGGGCCTCTTTTCCCGCGAACAGCGTCTGGATTCGATCATACGACAACAAATAAATGAAGCTGGCATAATGACGGAAACGGCTCTTGGCGGACTCGAATACGGTTTTTCGTCGATCGTGCAGCGGGCGAATATGCTATTTGCCAATATTTCCGCCAGGTTAACACCCGTGACGCTGACGGCAAAAGCTGCGGGGTTGGCCAACAAGATAGGGATACTCGATCAACGCGGGGCCACGGCTTTTGAGAAGAATTTTAAGATGAAAGGCGAGTTTCTCAATGTCCTGATGGCGAAGCTGGACACACTCTCACCGTTGGCAGTACTCACTCGTGGATATTCGATCACGCAGACGGCCAGTGGGAAGATCCTGCGCGATGCCTCACAAACAAAGACCGGCGATAAATTGAAAATACGCCTTGAGCGTGGGAAACTGAACGCTGAAGTCCTGTCAACGGAACGCGATTAAGATATGTCAAGTTTTAGGGTAGATCTGAGCAGCGAACCGAGCATACCCGAGGCCGCGGACAATGTGCCGCAAGGGTCCCAACGATCATCTGTTCCCGATAAAGCACCGGCTGCAAAGAAAGGGAACAACTCGAAGACGCTCATGATCGCCGGGATCGTCGTGGTAGCCGTTGGCTTTATTGCGTTGATCGGCGGATATCTGTATTGGCTGAGTTTTAAGGGCACGCCGCAATATTCGCTGGCGTTGCTGGTCGATGCGGCGAAGCGCGACGACAAGGCAAAGATCGGCGAGATCATCGACATGCCGGCGGTGGTCGATGATTTTTTGCCGCAGGTAACGAACAAGGCCGTCGAGCTTTACGGCAAGGGGCTGCCGCCAAAGGTGGTCGAGCAGGTCGCAAAGCTATCCGCCCCGATCGTCCCGGCGATCACGGAGCGTGTCAACGCCGAACTCCCGCGGCTGATCCGCGAGCGGTCGGAACGGTTTGGCAGCGTGCCGTTTCCGCTGATGGTGATCGGTGCGACGTATTATCTTGACATCACGGTTACGGGCGATACCGCCCAGATAAAGAGCAAAAAGGCCGACGCGCCGCTCGAGATAAAGATGAAGCGAAAGGGCGACGGCTGGCAGGTCGTCGCGGTCAAGGACGACGTGCTGGCGACGCAGATCGCTCAAAACGTCGGCCAGGAGATCGTCGCGGCGGCCACAAAGGGCGGCCTGAACAAGATAGGCGACAAGCTGAACAACAAAAGCGTGCCCGACCTGCTCAAGCAGGTAAACGACCTGTTTAACAACGCGAACAAGAAGTAAATTATGGAAAAGTCATTCGAAGCATCGTTGGCTGAGCTTGAGGAGATCGTCGCAAAGCTCGAGAGCGGCGACCTGCCGCTCGAGGACAGCCTCGAATTATTTGAAAAGGGGATCAAACTCTCACGCGAATGTCGCGAAAGGCTAACAAACGCCGAACGCCGCATCGAGATCCTGATGAAAGACGCCGACGGCAGCCTCCGCGCCGAAGAGATCGAGCCCGACGCCCTCAGAGACTGATCGCTGCCGACACCTTAGCCTCGGCCTTCTTGACGTAGTGCGGATAAACGCTCCGAACCGTGTTGAGTAGATTCTATGCTCCGGCATCTAGGTGGGTAAATTTCCTATCTCATATAAGGAAGCCAACCCCAACCGTAATGCATTGTGATCGGTAGGAAAAGAAAAACGAAGAAACCTATTAGCCCGGCAATAAGGGTCCAGCCTAATGCGTCCACCTGAGCATTTCGCACGCCAGTTTGCTCAGACTCAACGACCGCTGTACCGCCCGTAATCTTAATCGGAAGGATCGCTGCCACGAATGCAATTGGATACAAAACCAAGCCAAAAACATCTTCCCGAGCGGCCGCTAAAATTGTCCCGTTCACGACGAAGGCAACATAAGCTAAGTACAAGTAGGATTGACCGAAAAAGGTAACTGCAACGCCTACGAGGTAACGAGGGGAGAGTGATTCGTCCCAAGCGCCCGCTAAAAGGGCACCCGGCAAGCCTGCGATGTTAAGCACGTACCAAGACAATTTGGTTGCGATTAGTGCGCAGCCGGCAAGTAGGAGTATGCAGTACAATGTAGTCATCTCTAATGGTGTTACTTACGGCTTTTTCTTCTTCGGGCTCTTGTATTCGGATTTTTTCTTAAGGCCGACGGCTTGTTTTTCGTTCGAGTTGTCGCCGAACTGAGCTACGACCTGCTGTCTGGCGCCGATGATGTAGTCATGAAAGTCCCATTGGGCGTTGACCTCGTTGTCACGGGCGGCTTTTTCGGCGGCTTTGGCCTGTGCGGCGGCGTCCTCGGCGGCGGTCATCGTATCTTTGGCCTCTTTTCCGTGGGCTAGATCATAGGCCGGATTCGACGGGTTGTAACCGCCGATATTCTTCAACGCGGCGTAAGCGTCGAGGTCTGCCTGAAGAATTTTGGGTGCCAAAGCCTTGGTTTCCTTATCTGCCATAACAAATTTCCCTCCAAATGTTTAGTTGTAAGTCTTGAGAACGTCATCGTATGCCCAAATTACGTCGTTGTCAAGACAAATTTCGTCCCATTCGCCGCCGCGAGGCTTGCGCGACACCCGTCGTGGCTTATAAGATAGCCATCGTACGTCGTAAGACGACCGTCGTGGGTCGTAAGATGACCGTCGTGGCTTCCTCGACAACAAGAAAACGTCCCTTTCGAACCTCGATCCCTTATCGTACGGCCTTACAACGTCCCCGCGTGGGCGTGCAATGGTGTTATTGAGTGGTAAAACGGCACTGCTAATTGTGTAGGTTTCACGGCTTTGTTTGCGATTCCTGATCTCTACGCAGCATGCGACGGCCTTTTTTTGTGTAGCCATGCGTCGTCACAACCCAGGGACGTTGGATGGGTCCCTCACCGTCGACCACGTCGAATTCCGCTTTACGTTCTCGAAGTATCCGTCGGAATCGCGAGACATTTCGCTTTCCCCAGACTCCAATGGTCTCGCCGATTTCATCCGTTGGATGCCAAGTAATATAACCACCGAATAGTTCTTCGAATTCAGACGCCGGAATGAATTGCACAATCCAATGGATTTCGCCCTTTATCACAGTAGGGACAGAACGCTTGTATCCGAGAACCGGAGTCTCAAACTTGTAAAGAGTTCCTTTCTCACCGCGTGGGGGCACACGACGAAACCAAGATTTAATTGAGTTCCAAAGTTCGTTCATTTGATTGCCAACTTGAACATCTACGCCTCGACGATGTTTACGGTTGTGTCGATCAGGGATTTTGGGATGAGGGCGGGGAAGTAGGCCATGATCCCTTCAACCTTTGGGCGGCCGCCGGCGCGGGCTAGCGTCTAAAGAGAAAGGCGACGGCGACGAACATCAAAATAAACGACAATATCCCCACCACGGCGAAGTAGATAGCGATGCCTGCGGTGTTGTCGCCGCCGGTCTTGCCGTTATATTTATGACCGCAATTGAGGCATTTGACGTGCGAAAGGAGTTTGGGGCCGAGCGCTCCGCCCCACCACGTAAATGTAAGTGTCTTTGGGTCGCCCGCCCCGCATTTGGGACAGGCGACATGATCTGTTGGCATGGTTCCTTACTGTTTAATGTTTTGGCGGCGTGACGACGAGCTTCTTTTCCATAAGGCTGCATTGATCCAGCGTGCTCGTCGGGTCGACCGCCAGATTATCGAGCACGATCTGCTGTATCTTGCCTTCCTTGTCCACCACGAACGTCGCCCGACGGCCAAACTGCCTCGTTTCGTTATACAGCCCGTATTGTTTTGTTACATCCCGTGTCCAGTCGCTCAACAACTGGAACGACGTGACGCCGATCTTTTCGGCGAAGGCCTTGTTCGAGAAGAGGGAATCCATCGAGATCCCGAAAACCTTTGTGTTAGCTGCGTCGAATTTGGCGATACCAGCCTGGTACGCCTGCATTTCCTTCGTTCAGCCGCCCGTAAAGGCGAATATGTAAAAGGCCAGCACCACATTTGACTTGCCGCGAAGATCGCTGAGCTTTACCTTCTGTCCGGCTGTGTCCGGCAGCGTAAAATCCGGTGCCGTGTCACCGACCTTTAATGCTGTATAAGGTGCCGGTGTTGGAGCCGGCTTTGGTGTGGGCGTCGGCGTTTGTCCGAACGCTGCCACCGCCAGGCCGATGACAAGCGACGCAAAAATTATTACTTTCTTCATAAATAGATGACTCCCTGTATATTTATCGCCGTCCGCCGACGAATATTCTCAATATCCACCAGAACAGCAACGCGACGCTTGCGAACAATGTCAACGCGGCGGCGACATGCTGATTGGTGTTAAAACGATGCATTACCTGCGAGGTCTGATACAGTATCGACGTTCCCGCGAGTGCGACCATGAAAAACGCAAAGATGTTGCCGAGCGAAAATCCGAACAATAGGCTGGTCACGATCAGTCCCAGGGCGGCGAAAAAGCCTATCCCTAAGATCGGTGCCAGCCAGGAGAAATCGGAGCGGGTCACAAAAACGGTCAGTGTCAGCCCACCAAAAAGACCGAGCGATACCTTTAATATCACTCCCGGATCGCCGGAGAGGTATGCCGCGAAATACAACAGTGGAACAAAGATGACCGCCTCGCCGATCACGAATACACTCAGGCCGAAATATTGAGTAGCGACCGATGTATCAGACGTCGCCCATTTGTTAGATAGCCACGAGATCACCATAAATCCGACGATGATCGCGAGCCATCCGATCCTGCCGCCAAGGACGACGACCGAAACTATCGCCTGTGCGAGTGGCGTTGCAAACATGAACAATTCAACAGCGATAAAGGCGAGTATTGCCAGTGCCAGCAGCGTGTAGGTTCTTCTAATAAATGCTGCTCTCTCGGCTGGTGCTGCCTGCGCTGCCGGATTGCCGTAGGTGGTTGTAAAGTCTTCCATTTTATACCTCGACTGATGAGATGATGTGTCAGATCAACGGTTTGCCCATGCTATCCGCCATTAGCAGACGAACCGCTGCCCCGCATTAACGAATCTACGCTCCATATGCCCGAACCGCGAGAGGCAATATAAAGGAATGCAAAACAGAACAGGATAGCGGCAGTACCTTCATTGGTCGGCGGTAAGATACCCTTTGGCTGGTGGGCCATAAAATACGCCACGGCCATCTCACCGCTGGAAATGAATGCTGCGATGCTGCCGAAAAAACCGATCAGGACGAGGAATCCGCCTACGAGTTCAATAATCGCAGCCACAAGCATCAGACCGGCGAGCTGACCGCCGGGTTTAGCGGACGCGGGCCAGTCGAATAGCTTCTGGGTGCCATAAAGCATAAATACAAACCCGACGACGATCCTGAAGATCGCATAAATATATGTAGAGTAACGTCCGAGAAATCCTTCCATTCGATTAGCTCCTCATGATACTTAGAGATCGGAAACAGTATAGCGCATTTATTCAAGAAAAAAGGCGACCCGATCGGATCGCCCCCATATTTTATATCTTCAGAGGGTCGCATACCTAATCGGCAAAGAAATATCCAGCTATATAAAACAAGGCTCCCAGGGCTATGACGATCCCCGTTAGGACCTTATTTCTTTTACCAAAAACGAGCAGCCAGACGCCCGATATGATCGACGCAAGACCAAATGCAAAAACGAGTCCAAAAATGCCAAAGATCATGAGCATCTGTTGCTGAGTGCCCTTAAAACTTACCCGCCCGCTATTGCCGCTGCGGATCACATTAGCCACCAAAAGGCCCACAATGCTGATAACCACAGTCAGAAAGATCCCGCAAATTACGAGCACGCCGCCGCGCGCCTGGACCGAGGAAGTGGTAACCAGCTTACCCCGGCATTGTGGGCACACGGTCTCATCGGTATAGCCACGATAACCACATCTGAGACAAGACCGCTCGTTTGCAGACATCTGTGCGTCCATAAGCAAAAAGGCGATCTTCTCAGGATCGCCTATCGCAATTTCGTGGGTAACTTTCTAGTCCGCTTTGCTCGCCGCTTTCAATTGCTCCGGTTCCGGACGCGGTGACGCCAGACCTAATTCCGGCGAACGCCAGAGGCTCGACACCGTCAGCTCGCGTATGAAGGTCATTTCCTTTGGCAGCCGATCATAGAGCTTGAAGAAAAGGTCGTCGTGCAATGCGATCTCCTTGATCCACGTGTCACGGTCGATGCTCATCACCGAGTCCCACTTTTCTCGTGGGAAATCCAATCCACGCCAGTCGAGGTCCTCGTACTTGGGCATCCAGCCGAGCGGCGTTTCGACGCTGGCGGCCTCGCCGCGCGAGCGTTCGACGATCCATTTGAGCACGCGCATGTTGTCACCAAAGCCGGGCCAGATGAATTTGCCGTTCTCGTCCTTGCGGAACCAATTGACGGTAAACATACGCGGCGGGTTCGGTATGTTGCGGCCAAAATCGAGCCAGTGGCCGAAGTAATCGCCCATGTGATAACCGCAGAAGGGCAGCATCGCGAAAGGATCGCGGCGGACCTCGCCGATGTTGCCGAACGCAGCAGCTGTCATTTCCGAGCCGATCGTCGCGGCCGAATACACGCCGAAGGTCCAGTTGAACGACTGCATCACGAGCGGCACGACCGAGTTGCGGCGGCCGCCGAACATGAATGCCGCGACGGGCACGCCCCGCGGATCGTCAAACATCGGGTCCGCGACCGGGCACTGAGATATCGGAGCGGTGAATCGTGCATTCGGGTGCGCGGCCTTTGCATCTGAAGCGGGCGTCCAGTCGTGGCCTTGCCAGTCGATGGCGTGGGCGGGCGGCTCGCCGTCCATGCCTTCCCACCAGACGTCGCCGTCGTCGGTCAGCGCGACGTTGGTGAAGATGGTGTTCTCCTTGATCGACTCCATCGCGTTGCGATTGGTCGCGTAGTTGGTGCCCGGCGCTACGCCGAAGAAGCCGAACTCCGGATTGATCGCGTGCAGCTTGCCGTTCTCATCGGGCTTGATCCACGCGATGTCGTCGCCGACTGTTGTGATCTCCCAGCCGTCTTCCTGAAACGGCTTTGGCGGAATGAGCATCGCAAAATTGGTCTTGCCACAGGCCGAGGGAAAGGCGGCGCAGACATAATCCTTACGCCCGTCGGGCGACTTGACGCCGACGATGAGCATGTGTTCGGCGAGCCAGCCCTGGTCGCGGCCCAAAGTCGAAGCGATACGCAGCGCCAAACACTTTTTGCCCAGCAGCGCGTTGCCGCCGTAGCCCGAGCCGTAACTGGCGATGCTGTTTTCCTCGGGGTAATGGACGATGTATTTGTCCTTGGGGTCGGGCGAGCAGGGCCACGCTACATCCTTCTGACCTTCGGCGAGAGGCATCCCGACCGAATGGAGGCATTTTGTGAATTCGCCGTCTGCGAGTGCCTCGATGGCGCGGTCGCCCATCCTAGTCATGATCTTCATATTGACCGCGACATAGGGCGAATCCGTGATCTGAACGCCGAACTGCGATATCGGCGAACCTATCGGGCCCATGCAGAACGGAATGACATACATCGTCCGCCCGCGCATCGAGCCGTCGAATTTCGGCTTGAGCAGCGCCTTCATCTCGGCGGGTGCCATCCAATTGTTGGTCGGCCCGGCGTCGCCCTTGTAACGCGAACAGATATACGTCCTGTCCTCGACGCGTGCCACATCCGAAGGATGCGAGCGCGCCAGGAACGAATTGGGCCGTTTGTCGGCATTGAGCCTTGTAAACGTGCCCGATGCGACCATTTCCTCGCACAGCCGGTCGTATTCCTCCTGCGAGCCATTGCACCAGTAAACGCTGTCCGGCTTGCACAGATCGGCCATCTCGGTGACCCACAGGATAAGCCCGTCGTGCGTTACATTAATGGGGGTATTGGTATTGATCATGTGAAAAGGTCTGTACACCAGAATTAAATTCGAA
>JACXTT010007896.1_pt1 | contig 14890 bp, 14 predicted proteins | sample 9270951 | NCBI WGS metagenome assembly JACXTT01 (sample SAMN15532306, study PRJNA645909) | rock metagenome | isolation source: weathered quartz diorite | place: Puerto Rico | collected 2017-06-21
GCGTCCGCTGATCAAGCGGAATATCCGGAAGTAGCGGGAGTCCATTCGCCATGCCTCATAGCATAGCAACAACCCCCGCCTTCAGCTGCGCCACTCTTCAGGGTTATTGAGAAGTTACAATGGTTTCTTCAAAGTGTATGCGGCTGCAACTGCAAGGCAAACGTCTCCACGTCGCGAAAGCAGCGGCCGATGGGGTCGAAGGCCCGACGCAGCGCGTGCAGGCCGTTGCCGTCGATGGTGTATTCGCCGTAGGACCAGAGATCGCGCTGGGTCGCCGTGCCGGCGCAGATGACGGGGATGCCGGCGCTCGGCGGCTCCTGGAAGTGGTAGGCGGAATGTCGGTGTCCGTGCAGCCACAGATTGACACCGCCGGCCCGGGCGATGGCGAGTAAGTCGGCGAGATCGCGCAGGCCGTGATAACCCGGTTCGCGTGCTCCGTCGGCCAGGCAGATCGGGTAATGGACGACGAGAATCTTCAGTCCAGGTTCGAGGCCGGCGAGCAATTCGTGCAATCGTTGCAGCTGCGGGGCACCGACGCTGCCGCTGGCGTCCCACGGCCAGCGATTGCCGGTCGCGGCATTGACGCCGATGAGCCAGACCGGCCCGGCTTGCTGGGCGAAAGGATAGGGGCATGCGCCGATGCGCCGGCCTGCTTGCCACGGAGCGAAGTGACGCTCGAACGCTCCAGATGTTTCCGCGCTACGCGTGCAGTAATCATGATTGCCGGGAATCGCGAAACCGGGAATCAAGATCTGGCCGATGCGCAAAAGCTCGGCAGCGCGGCTAACCTCCGACTCGAACCCGAGCGCAGTCGCGTCACCGGAAAAGACCAGATGATCGACGCGGCGTTGCAGCAGGTCGTCCATCAGCAGGGTGACGATCTCGTCGGCCTGAGCGAACTTGCGGGCCCGGCCGAAGACGTGATGGTTCAGCCACGATGTCAATCGTTTGGAGAACCAGTCGCCCAGCGTCCAGTCCAACTGCGGCGCGCTGACGTGGATGTCGCTGAAATGGGCCAGGCGGATCATTCGGGGTGCCTCGATGTCTTTTCCAGTGTTGTTGTATGGTTTGTCTTCGTTTAGCGCTCGCCCAAGGACGTCGGGGATGCCCTGAATGGACATGCCGCCGCCGCCACGCGAGCCCTAAACGAGAACCGGCTATCGTGACAATGGAGAGATTGATTCGTACAATTATCCTCATCATCCCCTCAACGCCAAGGATTCTCACGATGCCGAAGGTCACATTCGTCAACGAGAAAAAGGAGATCGAAGTACCCGCCGGCGCCAATCTGCGCGACGAGGCGCGCAAGGCCGGCATCGAGATGCACCCGTGGATCTTCAAATACCCCGGCCTCAACTGCATGGGACATGGGCTTTGCGCGACCTGCCGAGTTCTGGTTAAAGCAGGCAGGGAAAACCTCAGCAAGCCTGGCATCGTCGAGAAGCTCAGCTTGAACACCATCCACGTCTTTGAATCGATCGGCCATGAAGATGAGATGCGCCTGGCGTGCCAGTGTGTGGTGACCGGCGATTGTTCCGTCGAGACGAAGCCGCCGATGAACATCAGCGGCGAGGTATTCTGGCAAAAGCCGTTTCCGAACAAATGATCTCGTTCCGCCGCTTGCGGCTTAGCGCCCGCAGGGTGCCCTGCGAGCGCTAAGCCGCAAGCACAAGTACTGCACACCACTTCATCTTGCATTTTTTTCCGCGATTCTATAAGGTTCGGCCCGTGGCTGGAAGGCGTCGCCGCGTCAGGAAGATGTGGCCGGCCGGTAGCGTCATCGCTTTCGCCCTTCCACGTCTGCGCCACCTTCCAGCCTTCCCTCGCAAAGCAAGGATGCTTGCATGTTCCGACTCGGCTCCATCTCGGCGTCCGGACTCGCCCTCATCGCGTTTGCCCTCGTGAGCGCCAATCCGCCGGACGATCCGCATTTCAACAAGGCCCTCTCCGTGCAGGCTGCGATGGTCCGCGCCCGCTCACTCTTGAGCGAAATGCAGCCGCACAAGGCCGTGGACGTGCTCGAGGAGCAGCTCGCGAAGGTCAACGGCAATCCGCAATATCTCAGCCTGCTGCGCGACGCCTACCGCGCGCATATTCGCGAACTCTATCTTGCCGGCCAGCCCGAGCAGGCCAAGCGGTATCTCGATCGGCTGTGCATTCTCGACCCGAACGCCGCCAACGACCCGTCGTTGCGGCCGCAAGCGGAGACACCGCCTCGCAATTTCGAGCCGGACCCCAAACAAGTGAAACAGATGTTCCCGACCTGGAAGGTGCCGACGCTGTCGAACCCGTTCGCAAAGAAAGAAGAACCGCATGCAACGCCGGCGAAGGCGACGATTCGGTTGCTCGGCGATAATGCAACCATCGAGGATCCGTTCGATCGCAAGAATCAGCGCGCGATGCCGATCGATTCGAACAAGACCGCAATTGCCCGGGAGTTGTTGACCCGCGGCGTCGCCGACTTCAAGGAGGCACGCTATGCCGAGGCGCGAATCTGCTTCGAGCAGGCGTATCAGACCGAGTCGAGCAGCCTGGATGCGTGCCGCGAGCAATGGGCGTACTGCATCATCAAGGGCGTATCGGTGACGATGGAACAGCCGGGCGTGCTGCCTGAGAAGTTGCCGGAATTGCAAAAGCAAGTGGCCGGGGCCATCCAAATGGCGCCGACCAAGATGATGAAGGTCGGCCAGGAACTATTGCAAACACTCGAGCAGCGCGCCAACGCTTCGCCCCCGGTCGCGGTCAGCGTGCTGAAGTGCAAGCACCTCGGCAAGAATCGCGAGGGCTGGGAAGTCACCGAGACGGCCCACTTCCGCATCTTCCACAAGCAAGACAACGCCTTCGCCGAGCGCGCAGGTCAAGTCGCCGAATCGACGCGCGCGACGATGTATCGCAAGTGGTTCGCGGCCGAAAGCATTGACTGGCAGCCGACCTGCGAGTTGATCTTGCACCCGAGCGCCAGCAGCTACACGCACATGACCGGTGTGCCGAATCAGTCGCCTGGGCATTCGCGCATCGAGTGCGATCCGTCTGGCCGCGTCACCTCGCGCCGCATGGACCTGCGGAACGACATCGCCGGCATGATGGAAGCCGTCTTGCCTCACGAGACGACGCACGTCGTCCTGGCCGGCATGTTCGACGGGTTCCACGTGCCGCGTTGGGCCGACGAGGGCATCGCCGTCTTGTCCGAACCGAACGAGAAGATCGACCTGCACCGCCGCAAGCTGCTCGGCCATCACAAAGACGGCCAACTCTTCGGCCTGAAGGAACTGATGGAGTTGAAAGACTACCCGCAGCCGCGCCGCATCGGCGCCTTCTATGCCCAAAGCGTGGTGCTGGTGGAGTTCCTCACGAAGCAGCGCGGGGCCAAAGTGCTCGCCGAATTCGTCAAGGACGGCCTGCGCCACGGCTACGAGACTTCGCTGCAACGGCATTACAATATGACGTTCACGCAGCTCGAGTCACTCTGGCAGCAGGAAGTGCTCAGCAACACGGAACGCTATGCGGCGCGGCAGTGACTTTTCAAGCCCTGGGGTGAGGTACTCCGAACCCCAGGGGTTCTCAATTTCAGCTGAACATCTGAAACCGATCCGTCGCCTCGAACGCGTTCGGATAATGCACAATTACCGGCTCCGCCTTGCGCGCGGGCCAGCTGATCGCCAGCACATCGAAACGGGCCGAGTACTCGAGCAGGCCGTGCCTCTTCAAGTAAAAGAGCGCCAAGCGCGTCAACCGCTTTTGCTTGGCCCCATCGACCGACATGGCCGCTTGCTGCGTGCTATCGGCTTCCGTTGAGCGCACTTCGACGAAGACGACGCACTTGCTGTCGATGGCGATTATGTCGATTTCGCCGAGGTCACAGGAAAAATTGTGTTCGAGGAGACGATAGCCGAGGCGGCGCAGAAATCTGCCGGCGGTGCGTTCGGATCGATTGCCGAACCAACGTCGCCACCAAGGGTGGGTGGTGATGGAGAACATGGCGTGATCTCTGCCGCTTGCGGTTTGGGCTCGTTCAAAGAAATAACTGGTCCACACGCCTTCAAGTATGGGTTACATTGCGCTTGCGCGTCTTGCACACACCGTGCACGGACACGCCCCCGTCCGAAAATGAGTTGCATTGCGCTTGCGAGTTATCCACACACCCACATTCAGGGGTGGACCAGCTATTTCTTTGAAAGCGCCCAAGCGCTCGCCGAGCGAGCGCTAAGCCGTAAGTGGCATACAGGTTACTTTGGCGCTTCCGGCGCCGGCGGGCTGGGGGCGGCGCTCTCCAGCGTTCCCGGCACGACGATCTTCACCTTCTTCTTGCGCTCGCGCAGGCGGGTCGCTTCCTTACCGACACGGTCGCGCAGATAGTAGAGCTTGGCCCGGCGGACCTTGCCGGAGCGCTTCACGTCGATCTTGGCGATCTTCGGCGAGTTGATCGGGAAGGTGCGTTCGACCCCTTCGCCCTGAACGACGCGGCGCACCGTGAACATCTCGCGCATGCCTTCGCCCTTGTGCGCGATGACCAAGCCAGAGAAGATCTGCGTGCGTTCCTTCTCGCCTTCGAGAATTCTCAGGTGGACCTCGACCGAATCGCCGATATCAAATTCCGAGACCTCCTTTTTGAGGCCGGACTCCTCGACTTTGGCGATGAATGGATTCTTCATGGGACGTCTCCGTTTCAGGTAGGTCAGGCTTTACAGGCTGACGATCTTGTGACGTAGGTCAGGCTGGAATGCCTTACCTACGTATTATTTTCCTGGTTTGCTTTTCAACTCCGACTGTTCCTGACGCCATTGGGCAATCGCTTCGTGATTGCCGCTTAGCAGAATCTCCGGCACTTCCATGTCGCGAAAAACGCGTGGCCTGGTGTATTGCGGATACTCCAGGCGGCCCGGTTCGCTGTGCGATTCCTCGGTGACACTTTCCTCGTCCCCCAGGACGCCGGGGACGTAGCGAATCACCGCATCGATCACGACCATCGCCGGGACTTCGCCGCCGTTGCACACGAAGTCGCCGATCGAAATCTCGCGTGGCTTCAGGCCAAGGCGGATGCGTTCGTCGAAGCCTTCATATCGGCCACACAGGAGCAGCAAGCGCTGGTGCGTGGCCAGCTCACGGACAACTTCCTGCGTGAGGCGTTGACCGCCCGGCGTCAACAGGATGACCTGGCCGGGCTCGGTCACTTTCGCCTGAACGCTTTCGACCGCGTCGAACACGGGTTCGGGCATAATGACCATGCCGGGGCCACCGCCGAAAGGGCGATCGTCCACGCTCTTGTGTTTCCCCTTGGCCCAGTCGCGGATGTTCCACAGGTGGATTTCAACGGTGCCGCGGTCGAGGGCCAGCTTGAGCAGGCTTTGCGTGAAGTAGCCCTGGAGCAGGTCGGGGAACAGGGTGAGGACATCGAAGCGCATCGCGCGGGTTCCGTCATTCCGTGTTTACGTTTTGCGCTCGCGTGGCGCCGCGCGGGCGTTAAACGAAGACCGGATCAGCTTTGCGCCGGGGCCGGCGGCGCTGCCGCGGCTGCCTCCTCGGCCTTCTTCAGGTGCTTGTTGAGGATCGCCTGCACCTTTTCCGACGGCAACGCGCCCACGCTCATCCAGTACTTGACGCGATCCGCCTTGAGCGTGACGCGATTTTCCTTGTTCTTGACCATCGGATCGAACGTGCCGAGATCCTCCAGCGTCCGGCCGTCGTTCGGCTGGCGAGAATCGATGGCGACGATCCGGAAATAGGGACGATGCTTGCGTCCCATTCTCTTCATGCGTATGCGAACTGCCACGAGGTCACCTTTTGAAATACGTGAAATATCGGTAGCTGAGTAGTATATCGAATCACGCGAAAAACGTCAGCCCCACTCGGTCTTCGTTTAGCGCCCGCACGGCGCCATGCGGGCGCTAAACGAATCAATAACTACCTTTTCTTCTTGCGCAACTTCTTGCGTTCTTCCGCCCGTTCCTTTGGCGTTTTGCGATGGCCGGTGCCGATCTTTTGCTTGGGAATCATCGCGCCGGGATTGAACATCCCCGACTTGCCCATGCCCATGACCATTTTCATGCGTTCCATCAGCGACATGTTGGCGATTTGCCGCATGATCGTCCGCACTTGCTCGAACTGGTTGAGGAATTGCTTGATATCGTGTGGTTCGGTGCCGCTGCCCTCGGCGATGCGTCGTCGCCGGCTGAGATCGATGACGTCGGGGTTCTTGCGTTCGTCGGCGGTCATCGAATCGATCATGCCTTGAATGCGTTTGACGGCGACGTCGGGATCCTCGCCGTCGGGGATCATGTCTCCCATGCCGGGCATGTTCGCCATGATGTCCTTCATGCCCCCCATCTTGGCCATCTGCGCGAACTGCTTGCGAAAATCGTTGAGGTTGAAATCCCCTTTTTCGAGCTTCTTGCGCTGGGATTCGATCTCTTCCTGGGAAAGATCGGCCTGAACTTGCTGCACCTTGCGAATGATGGCGCCGACATCGCCGTGGCCCATGATGCGCTGGGCCATGCCTTCGGGGACAAACTCTTCGAGAGCATTGAGCTTCTCGCCGACGCCCATGAACTTGATCGGCACTCCGGTGACTTGCCGGATCGACAGCGCCGCGCCGCCGCGAGCGTCGCCGTCGAGTTTGGTGAGGATGACGCCGTTGAGATCGAGGGCATCGTTGAACGCCTTGGCGCTGTTGACGGCGTCTTGGCCGGTCATGGCGTCGCAAACGAAGAAGACATCGTCGGGACGCACCAGCCGATCGATCTGCTTCAGCTCGTCCATCGGCATCTCGGCGATGTGCAATCGGCCGGCAGTGTCGAGGATGATGACGTCGTGAGCGGTGTTCTTGGCGTGGTTGACGGCATTTTGGCAGACTTTGATGGCCAGGCCCGGCGTCGGCGCGTCGAAGCGTTCGGTGTAAACGTCGATGCCGATTTGCTGGCCAAGCGTTTCCAGCTGATCGATAGCCGCCGGGCGCTGCATGTCGGCGGCGACCATCAACGGCCTGCGGCTATAGCGCTCGCGCAGCATCATGGCCAGCTTGCCGCATGTCGTCGTCTTCCCCGAACCTTGCAGGCCGCACAGCATGAGGATGGTCGGCCGGTCCTTGGCGATATGAAACATCGGCTCCGGCTTTTCGGAGTCACCCTTCATCAGGTGGACGAGTTCCTGATAGATGATGTTGATGATCTGCTCGCTCGGATCAAGGGAGCGGAGCACCTGCTGGCCGACCGCTTGCGCCTTGACGCGATCGATGAAGTCGTTGGCGACGTTGAAGTTGACGTCAGCTTCGAGCAAGGCGGTGCGGACCTGCTTGAGGCCTTCCTGCACATTAGCCTCGGTGATGCGTCCCTTGCCGCGCAGGTTCTTGATGGCATCCCCAATGCCGCGCATGATTCCTTCGAACATGGCACAATCCCGTCAAATGAAGGAAAACCGTCCGCTTGCGGGCGGTAGTAAGACGTTCATTATAGAATGTTGGCGCTCATCCCACAACAGACGCTCAACAGGTGAAATCTCGACGGACTTTTGTCAACGAGCCGCGACCGTCAGTGAGCGTGGCAGCGGGCCGTCGCCACCCCTCCCTGACGATCGCGGCTCGAAGACGAAACAGCAACGGGAGTTGGAGGAAGTGGCATATGTCACGACGGCCTTGCCGGTACCCGTAAAATAATGGGCGGCGGCATATCCGCGCCGACGGTTGAATATTCCAGCGAGGCTACGCTCATGGCTACCTCCGACAAACCACTCGTCATCCGTTTGCTCATGGTGGACGACGCTCACGACGCGGGTCGAGATCATTCAGAATTGCACCAAGAGAACGCTCCTCAATGCGGAGGTTGCCGTGAAGGACCTGATCGACGATCTGAAAGGAGCCAAGGAAAAGAAGCTCGGCGCGGCTGCTGAAGGCACAAGACCTGCACCGCAAGGCGCAGTGGCGGCTTGACTACGTGATGGCGGAAAACTCGCTCGGCTTCCACGCCCCGCATGAAAGTGCTCGCATTCTTGGCGAGGCTGTGGATCTGGCGCGGCAAGGGCGGCTGGCGATCTTGAAGGGAGATTGACCCGTGGCGATAGATGTGGCGACATTGATTAATTCGCTGTCGCGCGCCGAGGCCTACCCCCAGCCGGCGGGCGCGATTGAAGTTCATCAAACGCACATCTCGGTTGTCTTTCTCGCAGGGCAATTCGCCTACAAGATCAAGAAGCCGGTCAATCTAGGCTTCGTCGATTTCAGCACGGTCGATAGACGCAAGCATTTCTGCGAAGAGGAAGTCCGCCTGAATCGCCGACTGGCGCCGCAGGTTTATCTCGGAGTGGTGCCGGTTTCTGAGCCCGACGCGCAAGCGAGGGATGGCAATTCTCTCGCCTGCGCGTCGGGCTCAAATCTCAGAGTTGAAGGTCCCGGCCGCGTGATTGAGTGGGCTGTCAAGATGAAGCGACTGCCGATCGAGACGTCGCTGGAAAGCCGATTGGCATGCGGCGCGGTGACGGCTGCGCAGATCGGCGCTCTGGCAAAGCGTGTTGCCGCATTTCACGCCGACGCCGAGAGAAATTCGCGAGTCGCATCGTTTGCCCGTTTCGCAGCAGTGGCGCAGAATGCGCGGGAGAACTTCACGCAAGCCGAGTCGCTGATCGGGGTAACGGTTAGTCCCTCGGTTTACGAGCGGATCCGTGCCTTGACCGAAGCGCACCTGGAACGGCTGCACGAGGTAATTGACGCGCGTGCCCAGCGTGGCGTGGCGTGCGATACGCACGGTGATTTGCGCCTGGAGCACGTCTACCTGTTTCCGGAGGAAATGCCGCCGCACGATCTGGTGATTATCGACTGCATCGAATTCGCGGATCGGTTTCGCTATGCCGATCCGGTGGTGGACATGGCGTTTCTGGCGATGGACCTGTCGTTTCACGGCCGGCGCGACCTGGCGCGTGGCTTCGGAGAGGCGTACTTCGAGGCGAGCGGCGATGCGGAAGGGCGCAGCCTGGCGCCTTTCTATTCCGCCTATCGGGCGGTCGTGCGGGCCAAGGTCGAAGGAATGGAACTCGGCGAAAAAGAAATCGATCCGGCGGAGCGTGACCAGGCCGCCGCCCGCGCCAAGGCGCACTGGCTGCTGGCTCTCGGCGAGCTGGAAACCCCGCCGCATCGCCCCGCTGTCGTGCTGGTCGCCGGTCTGCCTGGCAGCGGCAAATCCACGCTCGCCAGGGCTCTCGCAGGCAGGGCCGATTTCGACGTGTTGCGCAGCGATGTTGTGCGCAAGGAACTGGCGTCCTCGCATGTCGGAGAAAACATTTACACCACGGCGTGGACCGAGCGCACTTATAGTGAGATGCTGGCACGCACGGAGAAAATGTTCTGGGAAGGCCGGCGCGTCCTGATCGACGCTAACTTCCGCGAAGAGGCATGGCGTCGGCGTTTTCTCGATGCCGCTCGGCGTTGGTGCGTTCCCGTAGCGTTCTTGAATTGCCGAGCCGATCCCGAGGTCGTTCGCGCACGTCTTGCCACGCGGCACAACGACGCATCGGACGCGGACTGGCAGGTGTATCAGACGCTGCAATCGTCGTGGGAGCCGCTCTCCGATGAAGTGAGCCGAGTGACGATTGACCTGAATACCTCCGGGCCGGTGCGTGTGGCGGAGACCTCGGCGTTTGCCGCACTGGCGGTCGAAGGACTCGTATAATTCCCACCATGAACGCCACCGAACCGTGGGCTATTCTCTGGGACGTGGACGGCACCCTCGTCGATACTGCCGAATTGCACTTTCAGGCCTGGTTGACGCTGGCGAATGAGCTGGGCAAGCCGTTCACGCGCAATGACTTCGCGGGGACGTTTGGCTGGCGCAACCCGGAGATCATCCCGAAGCTGTTCGGTGCTAGCTACAGCGATGAGCAAATCCAGCAGCTTGGCGATTACAAGGAAGATCTGTATCGGGTCGAGGCCGCCAAGGGGATCGCGCTGTTACCCGGCGTGCGGTCCGTCCTGCAGGGGATCGCTGAGCTCGGCGGCCGTCAGGCGATCGGCTCCAGCGCTCCGCGCCGCAACGTCGAGTTGATCCTGCGCGACACGCAGACGGAGGCGTACTTCGCGGCGATCGTCGCCCTGGAGGACACACACCGAGGCAAGCCCGATCCGGAGGTCTTTCTGCTCGGCGCGGGCAAGCTCGGCATTCCCCCCCATCGCTGCATCGTCTTCGAGGACGCCCCCGTCGGCATCCAGGCGGCCAAGGCGGGCGGCATGAAGGCCATCGGCATTACTTTCGTTTCCCATCATCCCGCCGAGCGTCTGCATGCGGCCGGCGCCGACCTCGTCGTGCATAGTTTGGAGCAGGTTGAGATCAGCCAATTGATCGGCATGATCTGATCGGTTGGCGCCAGGCAGCTAGAGGTCCGCAGCCTGGTCCTATACAATATTTTTGCCGCTTGGGCTTCCTATTGCGCACCAAGGAACTCGGTTCATGACGACTGCAGCTCCCTCTTCTCGCTCGGCCGGCATCCTCTTACATCCGACCTCGCTGCCCGGTCCCTACGGCATCGGCGACCTGGGGCCGGCCGCGTACGCCTGGGTCGATCTCCTTGCGAAGGCGAAGCAGACATGGTGGCAGATTCTGCCGCTCGGCCCGACCGGGTACGGTGATTCGCCGTACCAGTGTTTTTCCGCGTTTGCCGGCAATCCGTTTCTCGTCAGTCCGCAGTATCTGGTCGAGGATGGGCTGCTCGATAGCCGCGATCTGCCGAGCTCGATGTTTCCGCCCGAGCGCGTCGATTTTGGGCCGGTGATCAACTTCAAGAATCAATTGTTGAGCAAGGCCTGGCAGCATTTCCAGACGGCGCGCGGCACCGCGCTGCGGCCGGCGTTCGAGCGCTTTCAGGCCGACGAAGCGAGCTGGCTTGATGACTTCGCATTCTTTATGGCCCTCAAGGATGCCAATCAAGGGCGAAGCTGGCAAGAGTGGGATGAGCCGGCGCGGATGCGGCACGCCGATTTTCTCAAGAAAGCGAAGAGAAGCCATGCCGACAGCATCGGGCTGCACCAATTTCGCCAGTTCGCCTTTTTCCGCCAATGGCAGCGATTGAAGACGTACGCCAACGAGAAAGGCGTCCAGATCATCGGCGATATCCCGATCTTCGTCTCCGGCGATTCGGCTGACGTGTGGGCGAACCCGCAGCTCTTCGCTCTCGACCGTGAGCGCCGACCGAAGTTTGTCGCCGGCGTGCCGCCCGATTACTTCAGTGAGACCGGCCAGCTTTGGGGCAACCCGCACTACGATTGGGAAGCGCTGGAGAAATCGGGTTTCGCCTGGTGGATCTGCCGCTTTCGGGCGACGTTCAAGCTGATGGATGTGGTGCGTCTGGACCACTTTCGCGGCTTCGAGGCGTACTGGGAGATTCCCGCGGGAAGCGCCAACGCCATCAGGGGCCGTTGGGTGCCGGCGCCGGGACAGGCGATGCTGCGGACGCTCCAGGAATCGATCGGGCGTCTGCCGATCATCGCCGAGGATCTGGGCGTGATCACGCCGGAGGTGGAGGCGCTGCGCCGCCAATTCGAGCTTCCGGGCATGCGCATCTTGCAATTCGCCTTCGGCGACACCGGGGAAAATCGCTTTCTGCCGCACAACTACGATCGCGACACCGTGGTGTACACCGGCACGCACGACAACGACACGACCTGGGGCTGGTATCGCACTGCGCCGGAGAAGGATCGCGATCATGTGCGCCGCTATCTGGCGCGGGACGGCAGCGACGCCGCCTGGGATCTGATCCGCGTCGCCTGGTCGTCGGTCGCGGATTACGCCATTGCCCCCTTGCAAGACGTCTTGAATCTCGGCGCCGAAGCGCGTATGAACTTTCCCGGCAAGCCACAGGGGAACTGGGCGTGGCGCTATCAATCGCAACAGCTCAATCCGTGGATTCTGGATCGGCTGGCGGACCTGACGCAACTGTATGGACGTGGCAAGATGGAACAGGCCAAGTAATTCCCACCAAGCCGCCAGCGGCATGCAATCACTGTGAACCAGAAAGCTCTGCAACCCTACTACTGGATTCTGATCAGCGGCTTCGCGTTTAGCTGGATGGCAACCTGTGCGCCCCTGGCGACCAGCGGCTGCGGCTGGCAGGTCGTGGCGATCGTGCGCTGCGCCATTCCGCTCGTGCTCGTCGCGCTGTGGGCGAAATGGGACGGCGCGGCGCTGGTCTTTTGGGGCTCGCCGATTCTGTGGGTGCGCAGCCTGGCGGGGAGTTGCAGCCTGGTTTGCTCGTTCTACGCTTTTGCCCATCTGCCGTTGACCGATATCTTCGCGATTTCCAATACCTTCCCGATCTGGGTGGCACTCCTGTCGTGGCCGATGCTGGGAAGATTTCCGTCGGGCATGGTCTGGCTGTCGATCTTCAGCAGCGTTATCGGGGTGGCGATCATCCAGGGAGCGCATCTGAGCGAAGGCAACTATGCGGCCCTGATCGTCGTGGCCGTGTCGATCTTCACGGCCATTGCCATGATGGGGCTCAACCAACTCAAGCATCTCGACCCGCGTGCGGTGGTGGTTCACTTCTCCGCGACGGCGCTCGTCTTTTCGCTGGCGAGCTATGTCCTGTTTCCCATGGAGGAACCCAAGGAAGTCTTCGCCTGGACGCATCTCCTCCAATTGTTGACGGTCGGCGTGACCGCGTCGATCGGGCAGTATTTTCTCACCAAGGCCTTCACTGCCGGAGACCCGTCACGCGTGTCGGTCGCGAGCTTATCGCAGTTCGTGATGATCATGGTGCTTGACATCTTCGTGCTCGACAACCCGCTCGATCCGGTCAAGTTGTGGGGCATCCCGCTGATCCTTGGCCCGACAGTCTGGCTGATGACGCGGCGCATCAAGACCTCCGCGCTGGCGCTGGCCGCGGACACGAATACGGAGCCGGTCACATCGGCGCCGCAACTTCCGCTGGAGACAAACTGGGCAGTTCACGCCGACTCTGCCGTTTCTAACGATTCCAAGTAACGTTTCCTTTGTTCTTGTTAATTAGGCGAATCAAATCCGCGCCGCGCAAATACCGAAAAGTAGCGGGGGAAAACATTCAGATCACGTGAAGCGTGGAGTGTCGGTATGCGCGGCGCTATTCTCAGCTTGGCCCTGCTTGGCGGCCTCGCTGGCCTTGCGAGCGGGCAAGAGGGAAAGGGATCGTACCTCGTCCAGCACCTGAAGGGGGCGGACGGGAAATTCACCACCGCGTCCGTCCCATACGAACCGAGCGCCGGCGATCTGATGTTCTTCGATGAGTACAAGCCGCACTGGATGATTCTTTACAAGTTGGTCGGCTCGGACAGGCCGCATCATGCCGCGCTGATCTTTCGCAGGCCCAATGGGGAGTTTGCAACCGTCGAGGCGGGGCCGAACGACACCTTGCGTTGCCGGACGCTGCCGCTCTTGCCCCGGCTGCAAGAATTCCAGGGCACGCTGCACATACGCCGGGTGAAGGCGCCGATCACCAAGGAGCAAGAGGCGACGCTGGCGAAATGGGCGCACGAGCAGGACGGCAAGCGTTACGCGCTGGGCCGGCTGGCGCTGCAAATGACGCCGATCCGCACCCGCCAGCCGCTGCGCAAGGAGCTCTTCGGCGCCACCTTTACCGACCGATCCGCCTACATGTGCGCCGAGCTGGCCGTCGCCGGAGGCACGATGGTGGGGCTATTCGATCCGGCCAAGCACAAGGGCAACACGATCTACCCACGCGACATTCTCCATGACGACAATTATGACATCAGCGCTAAGTATCACGAGGCGGAACTTTGGACCGCGTATCCCTTGCGCGACATGACGGCGAGCGCGAGACGATAGCCCACATCGTAAGACGGATTTTCCATCCGTCCGCCACAACCGCGCGGTCAGGACGGATTGCAGATCCGTCCCACGGAATTTCGCCTACGTTTCCTCATGCCGGCAGTCCCCGATGTCCGAAGTGACCGATACCTCGCGATAACGTCTTAGCTTGCACCTTGGATGCACACCAGGAGACACGATGCTATCGTCGCTCGTTGGGATGCTTTGCCTTTTCGGACTCCCGCCGGAACCACTGCAACGTCCTGCCTATCTTTTTCAAGCACAGACAGGGCCCGATCACAAGACCCACTTCACGAGCCAGTCCTACCATGCGCAGCCCGGCGACATCGTGCTCTTCGACGATCATAGCTCGCTCATGGCCAAGCTTTATAACTGTTGCGGCTCGGGAAAACCGTTGCACGCCGCCATCATTTTTCGCAAGGACGACGGCTCGCTGGCAACCCTGGAGGCGGGCACCAACGCCGTCATGAAGGTCTTTAACTTCGACCTTGACCCGCGCCTGCACGGCTTTGACGGCACGATCCTGGTGCGCCGCCTGCACAAGCCGCTCTCGCCCGAGCAGACGAAACAACTCACCGAATTCGCCCTGGCTCAGGAAGGCAAGCCGTACGCCCTCGGCCGGTTCATGCTGCAAGGCACGCCATTTCGGCCACATAACGACCTGTTGACCCCCTTCTTTGGCCGCACGGTAGTGGACCGCGATCGCTGGATATGCTCGGAGCTGGTGGTCGCCGCGATTGCCAGCGCGGGGGTGTGGCCGCCGGAAGACTTCCCGGCGAACGCGATGCTGCCGCGCGACCTGTGCTATGATGAGCGGTTCGATTTGAGCGCGTACTACCAAGCCCCGGCGCTGTGGCAGCCTCATGCCGAAGTGCAGACCGAAGGCGATGGAGTGGTTGTTGGCAAGTCGAGAAAATGATCGTTAGCCGATTCGTTGAGCGCCCGCATGACGCCATGTGGGCGCTCAACGAATTCAGGCTCTTCCGGTGAATGCGTGTTTTGCTGTCAAGGTCGGTTGAGCTGGAAACGATTTTTTTCCTTTGCTTGTCCCCCCCGGACGTGACCTTCAGGGGCAAAATCTGCCATAATCCCTG
>JACXTT010007897.1_pt1 | contig 14889 bp, 11 predicted proteins | sample 9270951 | NCBI WGS metagenome assembly JACXTT01 (sample SAMN15532306, study PRJNA645909) | rock metagenome | isolation source: weathered quartz diorite | place: Puerto Rico | collected 2017-06-21
CGCCGGGGCGCGCCCCGTCGCCGCCCGGGCGCGCGCCGTTGCCGCCGGGCCGGAAGGTCGGGCCGCTCATGCCACCGCCTCCGCCTCGGACAGCTGCGAGTACACAATCTCGCGGTAGGTCTCGTTCCTGGCGAGGAGCTCGGCGTGGGTGCCGCTGCCGACGATGCGGCCGGCATCCATGACCAGGATTCGATCGGCCTTCATGATCGTACCGACGCGCTGGGCCACGATGATCCGCGTCGCCCAGCCCAGATCCCGGTCGAGGGCGGCACGCAGGCGGGCGTCCGTCCCGAAGTCGAGCGCCGAGAAGCTGTCGTCGAAGATGAGGACGCCCGCCCGCTTCACCAGCGCCCGCGCGATCGCGAGTCGCTGGCGCTGGCCGCCGGAGACGTTCGTGCCGCCCTGGGTGATCGGGGCCTCCAGGCCGCCCTCCATCTCCTCGACGAAGTCGCGGCCCTGGGCGGTCGACAGGGCGCGCCACAGGTCGTCGTCGGTCGCTTGCTGATCGCCGAAGCGGAGGTTGCTGGCGACCGTGCCGCTGAACAGGAATGCCCGCTGCGGGATGACGCCGAGGCGCGCCCAAAGGTCGGCTCTCGCCATTTCGCGTACGTCCACGCCGTCAACGAGCACCGCGCCGTCGGTGACGTCGTAGAAGCGCGGGATGAGGTTCACGAGCGTCGACTTGCCGCTGCCCGTCGAGCCGACGATCGCGACCGTCTCGCCCGGCTCCGCGGTGAAGGACACGTCGAAGAGCACGGGGTCCTGGGCGCCGGGGTAGCGGAACTCGACGTTCCGGAACTCGAGGCGGACACCCCGGCCGCCCTCGATCGCCTCGAGCCGCACCGGCTTCTCCGGATCGCGAATGGCCGGCTCGGTTTCCAGCACCTCCTGGATCCGGCCGGCCGAGACCGCCGCGCGGGGCGCGAAGACGAACAGGAACACCGCCATCAGGACCGCGAACATGATCTGGAGGAGGTACTGCAGGAACGCCGTCAGGTTGCCGATGGGCATCCCGCCGCTGTCGACGCGGATGGCCCCGAACCACATGACCCCGACCGTCGACAGGTTGAGGATCAGGGTCATCACCGGAATCGTCACTGCGAAGAGGCGGGTGACCTTCAACGAGGTGTTGAACAGATCGAGGTTCGCCTCGTCGAAGCGCGCCTCCTCGTGGCGGGTCCGCACGAACGCGCGGATGACCCGGACCCCGGCGAGGGTCTCGCGCATCACCTGGTTGATGCGGTCGAGCTTGGTCTGCACCGCCCGGAAGAGCGGGATCGCCCGGCTCGTGATGATGCCGAGGAAGACCGCCAGGAGCGGCAGGGCGACCAGGAGCAGGCCCGAGAGCGGAACGTCCTGACGGAGGGCGAGGATGATCCCGCCGATGATCAGGATCGGCGCCGAGAGGATCAGCGTCACGGCCAGGAAGACCAGCATCTGGACCTGCTGGACGTCGTTGGTGTTGCGGGTGATGAGCGAGGGCGTGCCGAACCTGTTGATCTCCACCTGGCCGAGGCTCTCGACCTTCCGGAAGATCGCGCTGCGGACATCTCGACCGAAGCCCATCGCGACCTGGGCGCCCAGGAACACGCCGACGATCGATGCCGCGCCGACGCCGACCGTCACCAGCAGCATGAACATCCCGGTCCCCGTGATGAAGCCGGTGTCACCCTTCGCCACGCCGTCGTTGACGATCTCGCCCTGGAGGGTCGGCAGGTACAGGTTCCCGATCGACTGGATGAGCAGCAGCACCAGCACGGCGGCGATGCGGCCGGCGTACGGCCGCAGGTAGCGGCGGAGGAGGCGGATCATCGCTTCGCCGCCGTTGCCCAGGCGCGAAGCTGTTCCATCTTTTCGGCACCGCCCGTGCGGGCAAACTCCACGCGCGCCGCGCGCAGGGCGCGGTGGCCCTCGAGCAGACCCTGCAGCTCCTGATCGGTGAGCCGCGAGAGCAGCAGCGCCAGGGCCTTGCGGCGCCGGCCGTCGATGTCGCCGAAGACCTTCTTCGCGCCCTTCGCCGGCTGCACGAGCACGACGCGCCGATCCTCTGCGTCACGCCGGCGCTCGACGAGGCCGCGCGCCTCCATCCGATCGATCACCCCCGTGATGCTCGCGACCGAGATGTCCAGGGCGTCCGCGAGGCGGCCCATCGACATCGGGCCGCTGGCCTCGAGCAGCGTCAGGACGTTGAGGTGGATCAGGCTGATCGAGCCCGCATGCCAGCGCTGGAACGCGGTGATGAACTCGCGCGGGTTCCAGGCGCTCAGCTCCGCCAGCGTCTCCTGGACGAGAGCGCGCTGCGGTGCGGTGGCACCCGGGGAGGCCGGGTCGGCTCCGGTGGCCTTCAATCCTGCGTCGATATTCAATGTCACGCTGACAATCTATGCCATGTATGACAATCGCGCAAGCCCCGCGCCGGCGGCGTCGCCTCGGTAGGCTCCCGGGCGTGGCCCGCACGACCGATCCGGCCAGCGTCATTCGAGCCCAGGTCGTGCTCGACGAGCACGACATGTCGGCCGACGGGCGCTTTGCCGTGGTCGTCCGCCGCTTCGTGGTTCATGACCGCTACCGGTCGCACCTTTGGCTGGTCCCGCTCGCCGGCAGCGGCCGGCCGATCCAGATCACGAGCGGTCCCGTCCGGGACACGGGCCCGCGGCTTGCGCCGGACGGGTCGGCGGTCGCATTCCGGAGATCGCCGGCGGCCGCTCCGGGTCGGAAGCATCGGGGCACGACCGAGGATCCGCAGGAGGAGATCGCGCGCCTCCGCGTCCTCGCGCTCAAGCCGGATGGGTCGCCGTCCGGTCACCCATGGGCTGTCCGGACGCCGCGCAACCGATCCGTCGGCGAGGTGGCCTGGTCGCGCGACGGCAGCCGGCTCGCGTTGACGGTCGAGGTCGACCCGCCGCGGTTCCTCGTCGGCCCGGTGCCGGCAGGCGAAGACGCGCCCACCGCCCGGCGGATCACCCGGATCGACTGGCAGTGGGACGAAGAAGGCACGGTCGATCGGTGGTCGCACCTGCACGTCGTCGAGGCGAGGCGCGGTGCGGCCCTTCGCCAGGTCACCGCCGGGGACTGGGGAGTCGCAAGGATCGCATGGTCGCCCGATGGTCGAAGCGTCGCCTTCACCAGCGACCAGCGCCCGGCGGCGGACACGGTTCCGCGGGCGTCGATCTGGTCGGTCGACGTCGGGGCCGGGGCGGCGCTGCCGCGGGAGGCGCTGGCTGCAGGCGGACCCGTCGACAAGGCCGCCTGGTCGCCCGACGGCCGCTGGCTGGCGGCGGTCGGCTGGGTCGCCGCCGACGCCGTCGACGACACGAGCCCAGAGCTCATCGTCGGGCCGGCCGACGCGTCCGAGGCGCCGTGGCCCCTTGCGCCGATCCTCGATCGGCCCATCGGCGCCTGGAATGACACGGACATGCACGGCTGGATGGCCAACTCACGCGTCACGCCCGTCTGGGTCGACGAGGCGACGATCGTGGCGGTTGTGACCGATCGCGGGCGCGCGACGCCGTGGCGGTTCTCGGTCGATCCGGCGACGGGCCGGCCGTCAGGCAGTCCGGAGCCGCTCGTGCGGGACGGCATCGACGTGTACAGCCTCGGGGGGACCGCAGCCTCGAACGTCCCACGGGAGCGGCGCGTCACGGCCGTCGCGTGCATCGGCAGCGGGCCCATGGATCTCGTCACCGTCCCGCTCGATCCGACGATCGAGCCTCGCCGAAGGACGACGATGGGCGGTCGCTGGGCGACCGGATTCGACTGGCCGGAGATGGGCGAGATCGACATCCCCGGCCCGGGCGGCGCGATTCACACGTGGATCGCCTCGCCGGCGGGAGCAGGCGATCGGCCGCTACCGACGATCGTCGATGTCCACGGCGGGCCGCTCGGCGCCTGGGCGCCGGCGCCGCACGTCGAGGTCGTCCTGCTCTGCGCCCGCGGCTACCGGGTCGTGCTGCCGAACATCCGCGGCTCGACCAGCTACGGCAGGGACTGGATCCGCCCACAGCTCGGCAGCTGGGGCGGGCCGGACGCGGAGGACGTGCACGCCGCGATCGATCACTTGATCGAGCTCGGCCTCGCCGACAAGGACCGGCTCGGGGCGCTCGGGCTGTCGTATGGCGGGTTCATGGTGAACTGGCTGGTCGGTACCACCGATCGGTTCAAGGCGGCTGTCAGCGTTGCGGGCGTCTCCAACCAGGTGTCTGCCTGGGCGGACGGCGACACCAGCGTCGACTTCAACCGCTGGGCGCTGCTCGGTGCGCCCCTCGACCACGAGGGCATGGAGAAGCTCTGGCGCCAGAGCCCGCTCGCCAACGTGGCCAACGTGCGGACGCCGCTCCTCATGCTCCAGGGCGAGGAGGATCGGCGCTGCACGGCCAGCGACAACGTCCAGTTGTTCACGGCGCTGCGGGTCCTCGGCCGGACGGTCGAGTTCGTGCTCTATCCCGAGGAGTCGCACGTGTACTTCACCAACGGGCGGCCCGACCGACGAATCGACCACATGACCCGGCTGCTCGATTGGTTCGACCGCTACCTCGCGTAGGCGGGGCGGCTAGAGCAGATCGCGCGCAATGACCTCGTGCCACTCGCGCTCGAAGAACGGCTCGCCATCCAGCTCCACCCGGATGCCGACACGCATGTCGAAGGCGGTCGCCTCGGTGAGGGTCGTGCCGTCCGCAATGGCGCGAACGCGCCGGCCGTCCTTGTCCAGGCGGTACTCGCAGGTGTTCTCGAAGCGACCCGCCCCAGGGTTGCTCTCCGAGGCAGACATCGTGAGCGTCTCGCCGACATAGAGCGTCGAGGCGCCGTCAGGGAGGACGCTCGTCTCGCCCTCGTGCGTGTCGATCGTGAACGTCCCGGCCGCCTCGTCCCACCGCGCATCCCAGCGGCTGGGCTCGGAGCTGTCGCCGCCGATCTCGACGAGCTTTGGGGGTTCCGACGGGAAGGGCGGTGGCTCCACGAGCTCCCTCCCCGATGGGGCAAGCGGCAGCTCGAGGCGCGACCCGGCCCCGCCGCCGTATGCGATCGTCAGCGTGCCGGCGCCGGGTGACGGCCAGATGACGGGCCAGTGTGAGCTCGCGACGCTCAGCTGGATCCTGTGGCCCGTCGGGAAGCGGTAGCCGGCCACTCGCAGCGGAACTCGAATTTCGTAGGAGCGGCCCGGCTCGAGCGGCTCCGGCCGGGCATGCGACTCGCGATGCGTGAGGTTGAGGATGCCCTCCGAGACCTGCTCGACGGGCCCATCCGGCGAGACGTCGCCGAGCCGGATCACGAGGTAGGCTACGGGTTGGCTCGCGGCGACACGCAGCACGGCGACGGGGACGCCAAGGATGTCGAGCGGCTCGTCGAGTGGCTCGCTCGTGTAGGTCGGCCCCGCGTCCGCCTCGATGCGGAGGTCCGCGGCGAGACCGTTCGGCGGGTGGCCGGCGCCCCAGCACAGCGACCCGCCGCGCGCGCCCGCGGTCGGGTGGTGGGCGAACATGTCGTTCCCGCGGCCGGACGGCGCCTCCCCGAGCGCACCGGCGCCGAGGTGCAGGATGCGCTGCTGCGGCGCCGCGGAAGGCCAGGCACTCGTCGCCTGCCAACGGCCGTTCAAGCGATCGGGAAATCGCTCGGGCGGAGTTGGGTCGCGGCGGTACCAGGTCAGCGGTGGCTCCGCCTCGACCCCGTTGTCGGCGCCCTTCAGCCAATGGTCGAACCAGCGAACCATCTCGTGCAGCCAGTCGATGTTCGGGCCGGGGTAGGCGCTGTGGGCGTGGCCGTGGACCCACGGCCCGACGATCGTGCGGCGGCCGGCGGCGTTCGCGCAGCGGGCCTGCATCCGGATCGCGGCGTCCACGTACTCATCCATCCAGCCGGTGATATGCAGGATCGCCGCCTCGATCCGGCCGTAGTCCGGCGCCAGCGAGCCGACCCGCCAATACGGCCCGTCGCGCTGCTGCCGCGCCCACTCGAAGAGCCAGACCGGGGTCGCCTCGAGCCGCTCCCGCCACCGATCGAGCCAGGCGTCGCCCCACGCCGAGGGCAGCCCGGGCAGGGCGTTCATCGCGACCTGGCTGACCGCGTACTGGGCGAGCTCGCTGACGGTCATCGCCCCGCCCACGTAGTGGACGTCGTCCGTGTAGCGATCGTCGGTCGCCTGGACGGGCACGATCGCGCGGAGGTGCGGCGGCCGTGTGGCGGCGACCTGGATCGAGGTGAATCCACCGTACGAAAGGCCCCACATGCCAACCGCACCCGTGCACCACGGCCGCGCGGCCAGCCACTCGACCGTGTCATGGCCGTCGCGCGTCTCGGCCTCGGTGTACTCGTCCAGCGGGACCCCATCGGAGCTGCCGGTGCCGCGGACGTCGAGACGGCAGTAGGCGTAGCCACGCTCGGCGAGGTAGGCCGCGATCGTGAGATCCCACGCCGCCGACCAGTCGTCCTTGCGATACGGGTCGGTGTTCAGGATCGCCGGCACCCGCTCCCTCGCATCGAGCGGGCGGAAGAGATTGACCGAAAGGCGCAGCCCGTCGCGGGCCGGGACGCCGACGTCGCGGGCCACCTCGAGGCCGAGTCGGGCGTCGAGCTCCGCAAGGGCGTTGGCGGGAACCGGGGAGGCGGGCACGGTCGGTCGAGGATAGGCAGCGGGGCTCGGCTATCGTGGCCCGATGGGCAGCGCGGCGGCCGATTCGTACGACGCGATCGTCGTTGGGCTGGGCGGCCTCGGCAGCGCCGCCGCGTACCGCCTCGGGGCGACGGGCGGTGGCCGGCGGATCTTGGGTCTCGAGCAGTTCGAGCTCGGCCATGATCGTGGCGCCTCCAGCGACGTGTCCCGGATCACGCGCTTCTCGTATCACCGGCGCGAGTACGTCGAGCTCGCCATCGAGGCGCAGGCGGCCTGGCGCGAGGTCGAGCGCGATTCCGGGGAGACGATCGTCACGCTGACTGGCGGCCTCGATCTGGCTCCGCCCGACGCCGCCGAGTCGATCGACGACTACGCCGACGCGATGACCGCGCTGAGCGTCCCGTTCGAGTGGCTCGACGACGCCGAGGTCGCTCGGCGCTGGCCACAGTGGCGGCTCGATCCCGGGACCCGCGCGATCTTCCAGGCGAACGGCGGCATCGCCGACCCCGAGCGCGGGAACCGTGCCCACCAGCGCCTCGCGCGCGAGGCGGGCGCGACCCTCCTCGAGCACGCCCGCGTGTCGGCCATCGAGGACAGCGGCGGCGAGCTGCAGGTCGCTCTGGAGGACGGGCGGCGGTTCGCGACGGGCTCGGTCGTGCTTGCCGCGGACGCGTGGACGAACGACCTCCTCGAGCCACTCGGCGCCCCGCTGCCGCTCACCGTCACGCGGGAGCAGGTCACCTGGCTCGAGGCGAAGGAACCCGGTGCCTTCCAGCTGGGCCGCTTCCCGATCTGGATCTGGCTCGACCAACCGTCGTTCTACGGTTTCCCGACCTACCGCGGACCCGGCCCCAAGGTGGCCGAGGACGTGGGCGGGCGCGAGACGACGGCTCGGACCCGCTCCTTCGCCACCGATCCGGACTGCCTCGGCCGCGTGGAGCGATTCCTCGCGACGCGAATGCCCGGCGCGGTGGGCAGGGCAGTCGCGACCAAGACATGTCTGTACACGCTGACGCCCGACCGAGACTTCGTGCTGGATCGGCTGCCGGGGCATCCCGGCGTCGTCGTCGCCCTTGGCGCGGCCCACGCGTACAAGTTCGCGGCGCTCTTCGGCCGGATCCTGGCCGACCTGGCGCTGGACCCGGAGCGGCGAGCGCCCGGCCCCGAGCTCGCGCTGTTCGCGCTGGACCGGCCGACGCTTCGCCAGCCCGCGACGAATCTCGCTTCCGCCGGCTGATCTCGCCACGAATCGCGTTGCGCAAAAGCCATCGAGCGTGCGAACCTAGCCGACGCACGGGCCACTGAGCACATCTGGCGACGACGCCCCCAGAGCATGTCGTCGAAGGAGGAGCAGATGCGATCGTCCCCACGCCGCCGTGGAGCAGGGCTGCTGGCCATGCTCGGCCTCATCGGAGGCATGACCCTCGTTGGGGTCGCTCCGACTTCGGCGGCAAACCCGGTCGTCCTGCGCGCCGGGACCACCCAGGACCTCGACTCATCGAATCCGTTCAACACGATCCTCGTCGTCGGCTACGAGGCGTTCCAGCTCACCTATGACCTCCTCGTGGAATTTGACAAGGACGCGCATCCCGCGCCCGGTTTCGCCGACAGCTGGCAACGCGCACCCGACAAGGTGACGTTCCACATCCGGTCCGGCATGAAGTGGTCGGACAACACCCCGGCGACGTCCGCGGACGTTTGCTACACGTGGGGCCTCGCCATGGCCGCGATCAAGGCTGGCACGAACGTCGGGGCCGGATACCTGGACCCAAATGTGAAGGACGCGGGGGTCACCAAGATCGAGTGCCCCGACGACTCCACGTTCGTCGCCTACACGACCGACCAGTCTGATCGGATCTTCCAGGTCTATATCCCGATCCTGCCGAAGCACATCTACGGCAAGGACGACTACAAGAAGATCGCCGATGAGAAGTTCGACGCACCGCTCGTCGGCACGGGCCCGTACACACTCGCTGAGTGGAAGACGGGCCAATTCGCCCGGTTCGTCCGGAACCCGAACTACTGGGGCAAGCAGGGCTTCGAGGACGAGGTCGTGCTGCAGATCTACAAGAACTCGGACACGATGGTCCAGGCCCTCAAGTCCGGTGAGCTGGACTACGCACACGGCGTCAACTCGGACCAGTTCAAGCAACTCAAAACCGATCCGGCGTTCACGACCGTCGCCGGCAAGCTGAACGGCTGGTCGCAGCTCGCCTTCAACACGTACTCGAAGCCCATCAAGGGCGGGGGCGCGTCCACGAAGGCGCTCCAGGACCCGGCGTTCCGCGACGCGCTCGGCTACGCCACCGACAAGCAGGCATTGGTGGATCGGGTCCTGGGTGGCTTCGGCGACCCCGGTGACACGTCCATCCCGCCGGTCCTCGCCGACTGGCACGTAACGCCCGACAACCCGCGTCATTTCGACATCGAGGCCGCGAAGCAGAAGCTCGACGCGGCTGGCTACAAGCTCGATGCCAGCGGCAAACGCCTGGACAAGGAAGGCAAGCCGATCAACCTTCGGCTCGACTACCCCAACACGGACGACAACTATCCCAAGGTGGCCCAGTTCGTAACGTCGTGGTACGGCCAGCTCGGGATCGGCGTGACCTCGCAGGGCTTCGACAGTGCGACGCTGGGCGAGATCATCCTGCCCCCGGAAGGTAGCGGGACCGCGAAATACGACATCGAGCTGTGGGGATGGGTCGGCAACCCCGACCCGAACGCCCTCCTGCAGATCTTCCGGTGCGACGCGATCGGGTCGTCATCTGACAGCCAGTACTGCAATCCCACGTTCGACAGCCTCTACGACCAGCAGCTGGCCCAAGCCGGCAGTGCTCGCCACGACACCCTCGCGAAGATGCAGAACATCATCTACAACGACGCCCCGTACGACATCCTGTACTACGAGGCCTCGCTGGACGTGTGGCGGAACGACCGCTTCGCCAGCTGGCAGAACATGCCGTCGGATGGCACCCCGTTCTTCACGTACGGCATCCTCGACTACACCCTGCTGACGGATGCGACGTTGCTGCCCACCCCGGGCCCGACCGTGCTGGCCACGGCAGGCGCCTCGGGCCCGCCCGCGACATCACCCCCTTTGACCGGCGGGACGTCCGGCAGCGGTGACAGCACGGGGCTGGTGATCGTTCTCGTCATCGTGGTGATCGTCGTCCTGGCGGGCTGGTGGCTCATACGCCGGCGGAACGCTCCGGCGGTCGACGAGGAGTAGGACCCGGGCAACGACTGGAGCTTCAAGAGTGGATCCTCGTCGTAAGGGAGCCGCCGACGTGCGGCTCCCTACGACCGGTGAGGCCATCGCCAACCCGTGAACGGGCGATACATCGTTCGGAAGGTCACGCAGGCGATCGTGACGATCACGGCGATCGTCCTGCTGATGTTCGTCCTGTTCCGGATCATGCCCGGATCCCCGGACCGTGCAGTCAAGCGGCCCAACATCACGGTGGAGCAGGTCCAGGCGCTCAAGGCGCAGCTCGGCCTGGACAAGCCGCTCCTGCCGGACCAGCTGGTGACCTACATCGAATCGACCCTGTCGGGCGATCTCGGCTATTCGTTCAAGTTCAGGGGCCAGCCCGTATCCGAGGTCATCGCCGGTGCCATCGGACCGACCGTGCTTCTGATCGGGCTGGGAGAGCTGATCGCGATCGTCGTCGGACTGGCCCTCGGTTCGTTGTCCGGCTGGCGCCGAGGCGGACTCGTCGACCGCGTCGGCAACGGAGTGAGCCTGATCCTCTACTCGATGCCGTATTTCGTGATCGGCATGCCCTTGATCATCATCTTCGCCTCGGGACTCCATTGGTTCCCGACCTCGGGCATGACGACGTCCGCCGGTAGAGGCGACGCGATCGCGCAGCTCCTTGACCTCGGCTCCCACCTCGTCCTGCCGTTGGTCGCTGTGTCGCTCGGGTTGATCGGGGGCTACTCGATCCTCATGCGCTCCTCCATCCTCGACACACGCGCGGAGGACTACATCACGACTGCACGGGCCAAGGGCCTCCCGGATCGGCGAGTCCTGTGGAGCCACGCGTTCCCCAACGCGCTGCTCCCGATGGTGACGTGGATCGCGATCAGCCTCGGCTATGTCATCGCTGGCGCAATCACCCTCGAGGTGGTCTTCAACTGGCCCGGGATCGGGACGCTCACGGTCGATGCGCTCGATGCCCGGGACTACCCACTGCTGCAGGGGATCTTCCTCCTGATCGCCGTCTCGGTTGTCGTGGCCAACCTCATCGCCGATCTGGTCTACGGCCTGCTTGACCCTAGGGTCCACGCGTGATCGGACCCGGAGCTCTGCCGCCAGAGGCCGTCGCGATCCAGGGTCTCGCCTCTGTCCGTCGATCCGCGGGCTTCGCGAGCCGGATCCTTGGACGTTCGGACGGGCTGGTCGGCGTGATCATCCTCGCGTTCTTCGCGTTTATCGCCGCGTTTCCCGACCTCCTCGTGGGACCCCTGGAGGACGTCGTGACGGCGACCGGGATGCCGCTCCATGCTCCTTACGCAGGGCACATATTCGGAACGGACGAGCTCGGCCGCGACATGCTCAACCTCACCGTGCACGCGGCCCGCATCTCGATGGTCATCGGGCTCATGGCAACGATCATCACGATCGTCGTCGGGGCGGTCGTTGGGATCGTCAGCGGCTACGTGGGCGGCACCCTCGACGCGATCCTGATGCGCATCGCCGACTTCTTCCTTGTCCTGCCCACGGTGGTGCTCGCCCTGATCCTCGCGCCGGTGGTCCTCGACGTCATCGGCGCCGATGCACAGTTCGGCGGCATCCGGGCGACGCTGCTCGTCATCGTCGTCGTCATTGGCCTGACCAGCTGGGCAACGACCGCTCGAATCATCAGGTCCCAGGTGCTCTCGCTGAGGGAGCGCATGTTCGTTGACCGGGCGCGCGTCATCGGCTCCGGTCCGGGGCGGATCATGCTCCGGCACATCCTGCCCAACGTCGTGAACTTGATCGTGGCGCAGGCGGTGTTGACGTTTGCGGGCGCTGTATTCACTGAGACGACGTTGTCGTTCATCGGCCTGGGTGACCCAGTGGCGCCGTCCTGGGGCCAGGTCCTGAACACTGCCCAGGCAGCAGGTGCGCCGGGCCTCGGCGCATGGTGGTACATCGCCCCGCCGGCCGTGTGCGTCGTCCTGGTTGTCCTGTCGTTCACTCTGGTCGGCAACGCGCTCGACGATCTGCTCAACCCGAAGTCCGCGACCAACCGATGAACGAGCGACCCGTGGGCGAGCCCCCGGAATCCATGGACGCCCCAGAGCCTGTCGCGCTTCCCGAGGACGCCACGATCACGCCGTCGAAGGCGGCCGAAATCCGCAGTCAGCGCCAGTGGCCGCTGCCGAAGCAGGCCGTGCCCGGCGCGCCGCTCCTCGAGGTGAGGGACCTCCAGACCCACTTCAAACTGCGGAACGGGTGGGTCAGGGCGGTGGACGGGGTGTCGTTCGGGCTGGCCGATGGCGAGGCGCTCGGACTGGCGGGCGAGTCCGCCTGCGGCAAGACGACGACGGCCCTGTCGCTGATGAAGCTGCTGCCCGGCAACGGCCGGATCCGGGGCGGAAGCGTGGAGCTGTTCGGCATCGACCTCGTGCCCAAGACCGAGGTGCAGATGCAGCGCTATCGGTGGCGCGAGATCAGCATGGTCTTCCAGGGCGCGATGAACGCGCTGAACCCGGTGATCCGGGTGGGCGCCCAGATCGCCGAGCCCATCCAGTACCGGCTCGGCCAGTCGGAGGCGGTGGCGCGCTCGCGGGCGGTCGAGCTGCTGGACCTCGTTGGCATCCCGCGCAAGCGCTCGGGCAGCTACCCACACGAGCTGTCGGGGGGCATGCGCCAGCGGGCGATGATCGCGATGGCCCTCGCGTGCGACCCGGCCATCGTGGTCGGCGACGAGCCGACCACTGCGCTCGACGTCATGGTCCAGGCGCAGATCCTGGAGCTGCTGGAGCGGCTTCGGCGGGAGCTCGGTCTGTCGCTGGTCCTCATCACCCACGACCTGTCCGTCCTCGCCGAAACCTGCGATCGCGTGCTGGTGATGTACGCCGGCAAGGTCGCGGAAGAGGGTCCCGTGCGCCGCGTCTTCACCGCGCCGCGGCATCCCTACACCCGCAAACTCGTGGGCTCGTTCCCGAACCTCCACGCCGATCGTCGCTCGCTCGACGTCATCCCGGGCCAGCCGCCGGACCTGCTCGACCCGCCGCCGGGCTGCCGGTTCGCGCCGCGCTGCGACTTCGCGATGCCGGTGTGCCGCGAGGTCGTGCCGCCGGAGGTCCGGTTCTCGGACGGCGTCCGCGTCGCCTGCCACCTATTCCCGAAGTCCGACATCGAGACCGTCGCAACGACGGCGGCTCCAGCCGAGCCGAACGCTCCGGCCGCATGACCGACCTCCTCCGTCTCGAGAACCTCGAGGTCCACTTTCCGATCCGCCGCGGGCTCGGCGATGTTCTGTTCGGTCGCGGCCCGGGCGTCGTCCGAGCCGTCGACGGCATCGACCTGTCGATCAGAAAGGGTGAGGTCCTCGGGCTCGTCGGCGAGTCCGGGTCGGGTAAGACGACGACCGGCCGGGTGATCGTCAAGCTCACCCGCCAGACCAGCGGCAGGGTGATCTTCGACGGGTCGGACGTCAGCAACCTGTGGGGGGTCCGCGGGCTTCGCGACTACCGACGCCGGGTGCAGCTGATCTTCCAGGACCCGTACGAGACCCTCGACCCGAAGCAGACGATCCGTGACTTCGTGGCGGAGCCGCTCGAGGTCAACGGCATCGGCCGCAGTGCCGCCGAGCGCCGGCAGCTGGTCAGCGCGGTGCTCGAGGCAGCTGGCCTACGGCCCGTATCGACATACGCGTCGCGGTACCCTCACGAGCTGTCCGGCGGCCAGCGCCAGCGCGTGGTCATCGCCGGGGCGCTCGCGGTCGGGCCGGAGCTGGTCGTCGCCGACGAGCCGGTGAGCATGCTCGACGTCTCGATCCGGACCGAGCTCCTGCGGCTCATGCTCGACCTGCGCAAGGCGCGCAACCTGACCTACCTGTTCATCACCCACGACCTGTCGATCGCCTGGGTCATCGCCGACCGGATCGCGGTGATGTACCTCGGCAAGATCATGGAGATCGGGCCGGCGAACGAGGTCATCCATTCGCCGCGCCACCCATACACCGCCGCGCTCGTGTCCGTGGCGCCGTCGCCGGAGCCGCCCGAGGCGGGCGAGCGGGCGAAGCGGACGATCCTCGTGGGCGAGACGCCCGACGCCGCGGCGATCCCGCGCGGCTGCCGATTCAACACCCGCTGCCCGCTGGTGTTCGACCGGTGTCGCGTCGAGGAGCCGCCGCTCATCGACGTCGGCGACGGACACGCCGCGGCGTGCTGGCTCGCGGAGCGCGCCAGGACCGAGGGCGGGATCGCCGACATGCTGCCGAATGCCGGGCGACCGCTAGGGCTCGCGAGTCCCGCCGCGCAGCAGCTCGCGAGCCCGGCCGACTAGGTCAGCCCGGGAGCTCGGTCAGCCGGGGAGCTCAGCCGGGGAGGATCGCCCGACCGCTCCGGTCGTGGGGCGCGTCGACGCAGAAGGGGCTGTCGCCCCGCGCGTCGCGTCCGCCCATACGCCCGAAGTGGAACCACGGCGCATCGTCCGAGGTCCCGCTCGGCTCCAGGCGGCAGCCGCAGACGGCGCAGGTCACCGCGGCGATCTGGCCGTCCCGGACGGCGCGCTCCTGGCGAGCCTGCGGATTCAACTCGAGCGTCATGGCCTTTCCCCTCCGACCTTCTCCGGGTCGTCAGTGGGAGTGTCCCGTTCGAGCTGCGCGTGCGTCGACCCCGATTCGGTTCTCGTTCGGTTGCGATCCGGTTAATCGAACTCGTACTCGTCGACGTCGATGACGGCCTCGTAGCCGATGGCCTGGTAGATCCTGTTCGCGGTCGGATTGGCAAGATCGGTGAAGAGGAAGACGAAGGTGCGTCCGGCGTCGAGCTCCGCCTGGGATACCTGCGCGACGAGGTTGCTCGCGTAGCCGCGGCCCCGGTCGGCGGGTGGTGTGTACACCGGGCCGACGCGAATTCCGTGGGGGGTCACGCCGCCGACCCCGGTCAGCGAGACGACGCGCTCGCCGTCGACCCAGAGCCAGGCCGCTCGCCCGGCATCTCGCAGCAAGCGATCCGCGATCCCGTCCCAGTCCTGTCGAGGGCTGTTGCGGAGGGCTTCCTCGTGGAAGGCCCGGACCCACGCGGCGAGCAGGTCACGATGCGACTCGCCTGCCCTGACCATC
>JACXTT010007898.1_pt1 | contig 14888 bp, 25 predicted proteins | sample 9270951 | NCBI WGS metagenome assembly JACXTT01 (sample SAMN15532306, study PRJNA645909) | rock metagenome | isolation source: weathered quartz diorite | place: Puerto Rico | collected 2017-06-21
CTCGTAAAGCGTAGGTCCTGGGTTCAAATCCCAGTTCGGGCTCCACCAGGGCCTTTAGCCCTTCAACACGAACAAGCGTACCGCTACAGCGCTGGACAGAGCCCGCACGTCCCGCGCAGAATCGTCTCTCGTGGGGACCATCGAGGTGACGCTGGCCGACCTCGTGCCGTCGTGGGAGCGCAGCCTCCGGGCCAGGCGCCGCTCACCGCGCACCATCTCGGACTACGGCAAGGCCGTGGCCCACCTCGTTGCCTGGCTCGAAGCCACCGGCCTCCCGACCACGCCGGCGCAGGTCGGCAAGTCTGAGCTCGACCGGTACATGGGCGAGCAGCTGGCCGACCACGCGCCCTACACGGCCCTGTCGGCCTACACCCGACTGCAGCAGTTCTTCCGGTGGCTCTTCGAGGAGGAGGAGATCCCGGTCTCCCCGTTCGCCCGCATGTCCCGGCCGACGATCCCCGACAAGCCAGTCCCCGTGTTGGACGACAGCGTCCTCAAGGCGCTCCTGGGCGCCTGCAAGGGCACCGGCTTCACCGAGCGCCGGGACGAGGCGATCGTGCGCCTTCTGATCGACACAGGGATGCGTCGCAGCGAGTTGGCCGGTGTCCAGGTGGCTGACGTCGACTGGAAGCACGAGGTCGTGCACGTTACCGGCAAGGGCTCCAAGTCGCGGGCCTGCCCGTTCGGGGCCAAGACCGCCGAGGCGCTCGACCGGTACGAACGGGCCCGACGCAAGCACCGCCGTGCCGGTGACCCCGCCTTCTGGCTCGGACCGAAGGGCCAGCTGTCCGGTTCGGGCATCGCGCAGATGCTCGAACGCCGTGCCACCCAGGCCGGCGTCGCCCACATCCATCCGCACCTGTTCCGACACACTGCCGCCCACACCTGGCTGGCCAACGACGGAGGCGAAGGCGACCTGATGCGCCTCATGGGCTGGTCGTCCCGGGAGATGGTCGACCGCTATGGCGCCTCCGTGGCCGACCAGCGGGCGCAGGAAGCGCACAAGCGGAAGGGCCTAGGGGACCGCGTGTAGAACCGTCAGGCGGCCGCTCGTGGGCTGGGCTGTGACGATCTGTCACGCCCGGTCGATCGCGACTCGCAACTACCGCGATCGTGCGCTACAAAGGTGGCTTCGAGACCGGTGCTCCCGAAGAGATGGCCAGCGATGGTCGCGCCCGACGGGAAGTACTAGAAGAGGCCCCGCCTGCAAGCGGGGCCTCTTCGCATCCCCGGGGAGAATCGAACTCCCACCTTCGGGTTTCGAGACCGGTGCTCTATCCGTTGAGCTACGGGGACCCTGGCACTCTCCCACGTCGAGTGCTAGCGCGCGCGGATGCCCGTGCATCGCATTTGTAGCGGAGCATCCCCGACGAACTACATGGATGCAACTATGGTTGCGCGTGAGCGGCGAGGCTCAGCCGCCCGCCGCCCGGACCCAGGGGAGCACCGGATGGCAAAGATGGAGAAGCAGATCGTCGTGAGGGTTCCCGACGATCTCTTGGAGACATTGATGCAGGACGCCGAGGAGAACGGGCGGACCCTCGCCCAGACGGTTCGGTTCCGCCTCCAACGGCAGTACGCCACTTCCGCGGCCTGACGCTCTGCGATATGAGAACGAGGCCCCCGGCTGATGACCGGGGGCCTCGTCGCGTCTAGGCCACCTGCAGCCCCTGGACGCGAGCGAGCCGGTCGAGTGCTACCCGAGCGATGGGCTTGGTCACCTGGAACTCCGAGGCGATGACCCGGGCAGTGATGTCCTCACCGGCGAGGAGCATTCCGCTCACCAGCCCCCACAGGTCGTCTTGGGGGACGAGCCAGTCGGCCACCTCGCGGTCGACGTGCATCTCCTCCTGGGCGATGCACCGATCGAACGACCGTGGAGTCCACCGGCACCGCAGGCTCGATCCGCGGTCGAGGTGCACGAGCTCGTGCGCGAGCCGGCACCGTTGCTCCACGGGGGTCAGGGTCGGGTCGATGATGATCCATGCGCGACCATCGAGCCGTCGAAGCGCTGCGCCTCCGGTCTCGGGGGGTAGCGGGAGGTAGAGCACCTCGAGGCCGAGTCGTCGGGTGGCCTCGTCTCGAGGCTGTTCGCAGCGCATCCTTCGGACGCTACGAGCAGGGTGTGACGCCTGGCTAGGAACCGCCGCGGGCGCGACGGAAGCTTGCCGAGTGCTGCATCAACAGGTCGTCGATGGTCCGCTGCACATGGTCCGGGGTCTCGGCGACGTAGGTGCCGTAGTCGTAGGAGCCCTCATCGACGGAAGCCGCATCCGGGTCTCGCCCGGCCAGCAGTTCGTCGCCACTGCGAGGGTCGTCCCAGAGGGCTTCGGCGACGCGGTAGATCGTCGGCCTCTCGACGTTGGCCCCACTCTCGATGCGCACCCAGGTGCCAACGGCGATGCCGGTTGCCTCCCGCGCCTTCCTCAGTGAGCCAAAGCGAATCGCCCGCTTGCGTGCCACCGCACCAGCGGAAACGTCCGATAACTCAGGCACGACAAACGGTGTACCCGGTCACAACTTGGCACAGCAAGCACGACCATCGAATTACATCCGGTCCAGCCGACAGCGACGTGTAATTTCAACGTGACAATCTGTGCTTGCACAGTGTGCCATGTTGTGCCACCATGCGGGCATGCCGCAGCGACTGAACCACCGAGGGACGTCTCGCCGCCTCTCCGAGCGGGGTCAAACGGTTACGGCGCTAGCGGACTTCATCCCGATGGAGCGGACGCATCTGTCTCGCTGCCTCGCCGGCACGAGGAACTTCCCGATGGAGCACCTGCCCCGTTTGGCCGAGTTCCTGGAGGTCGACCCCTACGAGCTCCTGGGTCCCGAGGATCCCCGTGCGGCGGTGATCGAGCTGGCCCGGCTTTACCGGGTCACCGAGTCGGAGCTCGTGGCCTCGTGAAGATGTCCCACTCGACCGCCGGCCGAATCGGGGCGCACGTCTCCTGGTCCCGCACCGGCGACCGTGCGGCTCGCACCGCGCCAGCCCGTTCGGCGTTCATGGCCCGCTTCGAGACCGAGGTCGACCCTGATGGGGTCCTGTCGCTCGAGGAGCGCCGCCGTCGGGCCGACCACGCCAAGCGGGCCTACATGCAGCGGCTGGCGCAGTCGTCGGCACGAGCCCGGGCCCGCAACACCTGAACACAGCAGAAGGGCGCCGATCCCCTCCAGGAAGCCGGCGCCCTCCAACCAAGGAGAAGCATATGACCGACATCCCGCCCCTGGACCGGACCCTCTCACCGGACTTCGTGATCCAGCGCGAGATCTTCGACATCCGCGACTACGGCGACCTGAGTCCGATCACCGACGAAGAGCTCGTGGAGAACTTCGGCCCGCAGTGGGAGCAGCTGCGCACCCTGTTCCACGAGGCCGCGGCGCTCACCGCCGAACAGCGGCAGTCGATCTACAGCGCCTACAACGAGGCGTGGAAGTCCGCCGACTTCAAGCAGGCCTATCTGGCGGTGATCGTCCACGGCGGCCCGGGCGTTGCTGCTCTCCAGGCGCTGGGGGCGTTCGTCGCCGACGGCTACGACGCCGGCGCGGCGGCGGCCCTCGCTCGTCGCCACGAGATCACACCCGAGCACTACGCGTTGCTCACCGCACCGTGGGTGTCGGTCACCAACCGCCCGGTCCACCCTGACGACGCGGCGGTGACGGCGTGACGACCCTCGCCGACGTCGAGGCCCGGCTCAGTGACCTCGCGGCCGATGTCGAGCAACTGCGCAGCGTGCCGCCCTCCGAGGTCGACATGCTCGACGCGGTCATCCGGTGGGCGACCGAACGTCGTGCCTCCCTCATCTCGTGGGTACCAGAGTCGGGGGACTGGTCGATCGTTCGTGAGATCGCTCGTGCCCGTGAGGTCGACGGCGCGTGGGGCTGGGGGCAGGCCGCGAGCGAGGCGTGGAACCCCGGTGTCATCACGGCCGACGAGATGGCCAGCACCTTCGGGCCCGACTGGGTGCACGTCGTGGCGCTCGTCCGTACCGGAGCGGGCCTGACCTCGGCGCAGAAGCAGGCCTACCAGGACGCTGTGATGCGGGTCTACAACGAGGACCGGCCCGCCTGGGACGCCGCCTATCGGGCGGTGTTCGTCGTCGTCGGCCCTGGCTATGCGGCTCGCCGGGCGCTGTGGGCGTTCGTCGGCGACGGCTTCGACGCCGGCGCTGCGGCGGCCCTCGCTCGTCGGTCTGAGATCCAAGACGGAATCATCTCCCAGGGCCACTATGACCGGCTGACCCGCGCCTGGCGCGAGGAGATCGGACCCGTCCACCCCGAGGACGAGGCCCTGTGATGAACGTCGGCTCCCCTGCATGGCGCAAGGAGACCGGTCAGTCCTTCGTCGATGTCCTTGGTGGGCTCGGCGGGGGCACGGGATCCGCCAGGTCGTTCGCGACCTAGGCGGATCCCATCCAACCCACACAACAGAAAGCCCGACCCCCTTCCGCAAAGAGCGAGGGCCGGGCCTCCCGACAGCAAGGAGCGTACCAATGTCCACGATCGAGCAGGAGACCCGAGAGGCTCCGCAGCGACCCTGCCTGCACGGCGGCTACCACCAGCCGGGCCAGTGTCCGGAGGCCAACGCCGTGACCCTCATCCCGGTCACGTTCATCTGGCCCAACGGTGAAGACATCACCGACATGGAGGCCACCGACGTGGTCCTGATCGGCGACAAGGTCGAGCAGATCGACATCGGTGGTGGCGGCGTGCTCGGCGTGGGCACTTACCTCCGGGTCACGGCGCCCGACCTCGTCGTCGCGGCCGACGCCCTCAAGCGCCTGGCCGACGAGATCATCCACGCGGTCATCGATGCCCGTCAGGACAGGCTCGACGCCGAGGCGCACAACTGCCACTGCGGCGTGCGCCTCGAAGCCGACGAAGAGGACTGCGGCTCGCAGCTGTGCCGCCGTCGCTCCGCTCAGGAGCGCAGCTCGTGAGCGCGCTCACCGACGCCTGGGGCCTGCTCGACGAGCACATGGCAGAGTTCGACCAGTCGGCCCTCACCGGTGAAATCGACCAGCCGGAGCTCGCCAACCGCATGCTCCGCCGGGTCATGCGAGAGCGCCGACTCTTCGCCGAGGACGAGGCCCTCGTGCAAGCGGAGAAGGACCATCTCGATGAGTTCCTCGAGCGAAGCCGAGCAGCCCACGACACCTCGTTCCTCGAGATGCAGCTGCAGCGCTACCACGAGGCCCGACTCCTCCGGGACCCGAAGACCAAGACGATCCACCTCCCGTCCGGCACCCTGGTGGCCCGCAAGCGCCCCGACCACTGGGACTTCGACGACGAAGCCTTCCTGGAGTGGGCCAAGACGCGCCGAACCGACCTCGTTCGGATCAAGGAGGAGGTGGACCGGGCCGCCGCCAAGAAGGCACTCATCGTCAACGGCGACGGCCGGGTCCTCGACTTCGACTCCGGTGAGTTCGTCGACGCCGTCACGGTCACACCTGGCGAGCTCTCGTTCTCGATCAAGGGTCAGGAGGACGACCAGTGAGCCGCCTCGATGCCATCCGTCACGCCGCCCGTCCCAAGATGCACGGCCGGGCGATGATCTCCGGCCCTTCGGGGGCCGGCAAGACCTGGACCTCCCTGTCGATGGCCAGCACCCTGGCCAAGCGAGAGGACCGCGCCGACCAGATCCTTGTCATCGACACCGAGAAGGAGTCGGCGCTCACCTACGCAGACGTGTTCACCTTCGAACATCTGCCCTGGCGACCGCCCTACGATCCGACCGAGCTGATCCAGGTCCTCAACGAGCTCGGCGAGCGCTACGCCGTGGTCATCATCGACTCGCTGTCGAAGTTCTGGCAGGGCCTCGGCGGCACGCTCGACATCGCTGACGGCAAGTTCGGCGGCTGGAAGGCGGCCCGGCCGGTGCAGGAGGGCCTCGTCGAGGCGATCCTTGCCGTACCAGCGCATGTCCTCCTCGGCGTCCGCTCGAAGATGGCCTACGCCGTCGAGCAGTCGGCCTCGGGCAAGCAGCAGGTCCAGAAGATCGGACTCGCCCCTCAGCAGGACGAGAACCTCGTCTACGAGGTGAACATCGCGCTCGACATCGACCTGGAGCACCGCATCACGTGCACCAAGTCCCGAACCCCAGCTGTCCCGGTCGGACGCATGTACCCCGCTGGCCACGAGACCAAGGCCGCTGAGGACTACGCCGACTGGCTCGCCGGCGGCATCCCGCCAGCTGCTCGGGGGGTCGTGGAGGCGATCGTCGAGACGTTCAAGGACATCGCCAACGACGAGGAGCGCGGCCGACTCAAGGCCGAGTTCGTCCAGCGCTTCGGCATGCCCCACTCGCTCACTGCCGACAAGGCCGATGAGGCCACGGACTGGCTGAACGGGGCCATCGGATCGTCGGAGGGGGTAGGGGGGTCCGCTGACGCTGCCGTGCCATCGGGTGAGGAAGCCGACACTCCTGCCCCTTCTGGCTCAGAGGCAGCCTGATGCCCTCCACCAACGACCTTTGGCCGGAGGCGATGAGGCTCTCCGAGCTTCTCGACCACGGCCTCCACGAACTGCGTCAGCAGTCGATCGCGCTGGCCGAGGCGGAGAACGCCTACCGGTCGGCCAAGCGCGAGGCGTGGCTCCGCTGCCCGAACGATGCCCACGACGTGAAGGCGGGGGAGCGCGAGTGGACCGCGGCCCGCCGGGAGGCGTGGGTGAACGCCGAGACAGCAACCCTTCGTCAGGCCCGTGACCTCGCCGAGCACATGCGGGGCACCGTGCTCGAGGCGGTCCGGTCCCGTCGCACGCAGCTGTCGGCCATCCAGTCGTTCGTCGCTGCGGATCGTGCCGAGGCCGAGATGCTCCGGTTCAACCAGGGGGCGGCGGCATGAGACCACCTGTGGTCAACCCGGAACACCTCCGGCAGGAGATCACGCGCCTGCGGGAGGCCGCTGGTGGGCTAACGCTCGCTGAGGTGATCGATGCCAACCGCCAGCGGTGCAAGAGGTGGCACGACGCCGACACCGAGCCCTGGACCGGGGCTGACTGGTCCAACGCCATGTGTGGTGAGGCTGGTGAGGCGGCCAACGTCGTCAAGAAGCTGCGTCGCCACGAGACCCGCACCTCACCGCAGGGTGGCCCCGACGAGGCAGCGCTGCGTGCCGCTCTTGGTCACGAGATCGCCGACACGATCCTCTACGCCCTGCTCCTCGGTGACCACTACGCGATCGACGTGGTCGAGGCGCTCATCGACAAGTTCAATCTGGTCAGCGAGCGCCAGGGCTTTCCGGAGCGCCTCCGTGGGTGAGCATTCGACGTTCTTCAAGCAGAAGATGCTCGACGGCCTCGCCGGGTTCTCCCGCAAGGGCCGCACCGTGTACGCCGAGAGCCGCGACGTCGTACATGGCCGGTCGAAGGGCTGGTGCGAGATCCGTGTCCCGCGGGTGTGCACCGGTCGAGGCGTCGAGTTTCACCACAAGTTGATGCGCTCGGCGGGCGGCCCGGACACGCCGGACAACCTCGTCCACACCTGCCCGGCCTGCCACCTGTACGTGCATCGCAACCCGTCCTGGTCCTACCGGGTCGGCTGGCTCCTGCATCGGCTGGCGTCGTGAAGGGGCCCGTGGAGAGCATGGTCGGGTTCCTCGACGACGCCGAGGCCCCGACCGTCCAGGTCCCGGTCCGTGAGCGCCACTCCCGAACCAGCGACCCCGACACGGCCAAAGCCGCGGGTGACGCGGCGAAGGAGTGGACCGGAGATCTCGCTCGCGCCGTCCTGACCGCCGTGGTCGAGATGGAACGCCACGCCGACCACGGCGCGACCGCGGCCGATGTCGTCATGCGCCTCGCCTACACGGGCCGCGCCCCCCAGCAGAACAGCGTGAGCCGGAGGTTCACGTCCCTCTTGCGACACGGCTTCGTGTGTGACAGCGGCGAACGCAAGCCGTCGAGTCGTCGGCACGGGCATTCACTGATCGTCTGGTCGTCCACCCCCGCGGGGCGGGACTGGCTCACCGAAGGAGGTTCGTGATGTTCCTGTTCATGTTCTGCGTTGCGATGGCCGCTGGCGGCTTCGGGTTCGTGGGTGGGGTGCTGCTCGTCGGTGCCACCGCCTACGACCGGGGCTGGCAGGCCCACGTCCGCCAGCAGGCCGAGCACGAGGCCGAGCGCCTCCGTGCCGGGTTCCGGGTGGTCCGATGATGCGCGACCACATCCGCGAGCGCGACCTGGAGACCGTTGGCGGCCAGCAGGCAACGATCGACGTGGACGACCGGGGCGTCGCCACCATCACCATCCGGCGTGACGACCTGGATGCCGTGCTGCGCCGAGCCCACCGGAGCCCATGGTGAAGGCCCGTGTCGAGCGCGACGTGCTGCGGATGGCCCTCAAGATGCTGTTGCCGGCCACGCAAACGCGCACAGCGCAGCTGCCGATCCTCTCCTGCGTGCGCCTAGCCGTGGTGGAGGACGGCCGGCTCCGGTTCACCACCACCGACCTCGATCTCACTGTCCGGGTCACCGTCGTCGCCGACGCCACGAGCGAAGGCATGGCGGCCGTTCCCGCTCGACTGCTAGCGGCCGTGCTCGACAAGGCCCCTGAGGGTGCCGTCGAGCTTTGCGTCGCCGATGGGATGCTCGACGTCAGCGCGGGTGAGGTTACTGCCCGCCTGAACACCCTGAATGTGGACGAGTGGCCCCGGACGGCAGAACCGCCGAAGAGGATGCTCGACCTCACCCCCGAGCAGGTGAACGCGATTCGCCGAGTGATCCCTGCCGCCAGCAAGGACCACAAGCGCCCGTCGATCTGCACCATCCACTTCGAGGGTGACACCGTCGAAGCCACCGACTCCTACCGGGCGATGCGGGCCACCGTCGAAGGTGCCGATCTACCCGAGGTGATCATCCCCGCGGAGGCCGTCGCCAACGCACTCAAGCACGCTGACTCACCTGTACAGATCGGCATCACCGACCGCACGGTGACGATCGCCTCGCCCCTCGCGTCGTGGACGGTCTGCACCGCCGAGGGCCCGTACCCGGACCTCGGCCGGCTCATGGCAGAGCACGGTGAAGCAACCCTGACCGTGCCAGCCGACCGGCTCGTCCAGGCCATCAACGTGGCCATGGCCATCGGCGAAGCGCCCGTGGTGCTCACCCGCGACGGTGACCGTCTGCTGGTCAGCGCCGACAACCACGACCTGGGTCGGATCGACGATGCAGTCGAAGGGTGCAGTGGTGACTTCGAGGGCGAGGTGCGGTTCAATCCGCAGTTCCTCCAGGAGGCGATCGCCGCCGCCGCATCTTCGGTGGTCACCATCGAGCCGGCCGGGCTCAAGCCGACCGTCATCAACTCCGACGGGTTCCGCCAGATCTTGGTGCCCCTCCGGCCGGGGGTGAAGTGACCGCCACCGTCACCGACTTGTTCTGCGGCGCCGGCGGCTCGTCAACCGGAGCGGCTGCCGCGGGCATGGAGATCGTGATGGCGGCCAACCACTGGTCGACTGCCATCGACGTGCACCAGGCCAACCACCCCGACGCCGCCCACGATTGTGCCGACATCACCCAGGTCGACCCGCGCCGCTACCCCCGCACCGACGTCCTCCTGGCGTCGCCGGAGTGCACCAACCACTCCCAGGCCCGCGGTGTGTCGCGCAGGCGTCAGGATCCGTCGCTCTGGGACGCCCCAGATCCCGCCGCTGAGCGCAGCCGGGCGACGATGTGGGACGTCGGTCGGTTCGCCGAGCAGATGCACTACGACGCCATCGTCGTCGAGAACGTCGTCGAGGCCACCAAGTGGGCCGGCTGGCGGCACTGGCTCGGCTGGATCCTCGACCAGGGCTACGAGCACCGCGTGTTGTCCCACAACTCGATGCACCATGGCGTCCCCCAGTCGCGGGACCGGATCTACGTCGTGTTCTGGCGCAAGGGCCTCAAGCCCGACCTCGAGTTCGAGCTCGATGCCTTCTGCCCCGGCTGCGCTGGCGTCCGGGTGGTCCGGCAAGCCTGGAAGCCGGGCCGCTCGATCGGCCGCTACCGCCAGCAGTGGCTCTGGGCCTGCACCGCATGCGGCAGACCCTGCGAGCCCGCGACCCAGCCCGCCGCCTCGATCATCGACTGGGGTCGCAAGTGTCCCCGCATCGGCGACCGCTGTCGTCCTCTCGCCGCCGCTACCCGTCGCCGGATCCACGCTGGCCTCGAGCGCTATGGCTGGGTGCCGATCACGACCAGCGGGGCTGGCAATGTCTGGGAGCACACCCCAGGGATGCGAGCTCGACCGATCGATCACCCGCTCCCGGTCCAGCAGACCACCGCGACGACAGCACTCGCCACACCGCCCGGTTTTCTCGTGCAGACGGCGCACGGCGCCAAGGATGGGCGCTTCGAGGACAGCCGCACAAGGGAGTCCGGCCGCCCCCTGTGGACCGTTACGGCCTCCGACGACCGGCCCTCCCTGGTACTGACCAATCGCACCAACGGGGTGCCCCGTCCTACGACAGAGCCGTTGAGCACCGTGTGCGCCGGCGGGAACCACCACGGGCTGGTGGTCCGCAACTACGGCAACAAGGGCGGTGACCCGGGCCGACACGTCACCCCTGCATCGGAGCCGTTCCGCACGGTGACCGCTTCGCCTGGACAGGCCCTCCTCATGCGGAACAACTCGGGTGGGCCCGAGATGCTCACCCCGGTCGATGAACCGGCCCGCACGATGACGACCAAGGGCCACCAGTCTCTCGTCGTGCCTTACTACGGCACAGGCACGGCCCAACCGACCGATCGCCCGATCCCCACGGTGCCAACACGCGACCGGTTCGCCTTGGTCGACGTCGAGCAGCTGATCAATGACTGCGGCTTCCGAATGCTCGAGCCGTACGAGATCGCTCTCGCGATGGCCTTCCCGGAGGGCTACATCCCGCGCTCGCTGACCAAGCGAGACCAGGTGCGACTCGCTGGCAACGCCGTGACCCCACCGGTCACCACTTGGATCACCGGCCGCATCCTCCAGGCACTCGCCGCGTGATGCGCATCGTCGCCCTCCTTCTGCTCGGCCTGGTCGTGGCGCTGATGGCCAGCGACCACCCACATGCCCGCCCGGTCGACCCCTACAACCCGGCCAACGCCGTCCACTTCCCCACGAAGGAGAACCCATGACCACCATCGAGCTGGACCGCTACCCCTTTCCACTCGCCGCCGACATGATCGTCGAACGCGGCTGGGCCACGGGTGTGGAGGAGGCGGACGACGGCTCGGTGTGCATCGAGGGCGCCGTGCGCCTCTGCGCCCCTGTGCCCGGCGACGGTGCGATCTACCGCGAGGTGGTCATCCACCGCGGCCGTGGGGCCACGTTCAACGACGCCGACGGGACCACCGAGGACGACGTGCTGCACTGGCTGCGGATCGAGGCCGCGCCGATCACCGATGACGAGCTCGCGGACGTGTTCGGCCCACAGTGGCCCGAGATCGTCGCCATAGTTCGCACGGCAGCCTCGGCCGATGCGGAGGTCCTGCAGGCCTACCGGACCGCGTGCTGGGACCTGTGGCGCGAGCCTGGCTCGGCCTACCAGGCCGCCTATCAGGCGGTGCTCGTCGACGGCGGCCCGGGCGATGCGGCTCTCCGGGCGCTGGGGGCGTTCGTCGGCTACGGCTACTGCGCCCGCGCGGCGGCGGCCCTCGCTCGTCGCCCCGAGATCGGCGACGGCATCACGCAGGAGCAGTACGACGCCCTGACCCAGCCATGGCGCGACCACTTCGGTCCCGCACACCCGGACGACGCGTGAAGATCTCACCCGACCTCGACCTCCCGGTCGATGCTGCTACCGGCGCATTCGGCATCCTCGCCACCCGCGGCGCGGGCAAGAGCAACGCTGCGGTCGTCATGGCCGAGGAGATGTACGACGCGGGCATCGCCTGGGTCGCCGTGGACCCAAAAGGTGACTGGTGGGGGATTCGTTCCTCTGCTGATGGCAAGAAGGCAGGACTGCCGATCATCGTGTTCGGCGGCCGCCACGGCGACGTACCCCTCGAACCCGCCGCTGGCGCCCTGATCGCCGACCTCGTCCTCCAACAGCGCATCAGCTGTGTTGTCGACGTCAGCCAGTTCACCAAGGCCGACACCACCCGGTTCCTGCTCGCCTTCGGTCGGCACCTCTTCACCCACGCCGACGACGACCAAGTCGAACCGATCCACCTGTTCCTCGAGGAGGCCCACGAGTACCTCCCCCAGCAGGTCAAGGGCGACCAGGCCGAGCTCGTCAACGTGTGGCAGCGGATCGTCAAGCAGGGCCGGTTCAAGGGCCTCGGTTGCACGATGATCTCCCAGCGTTCCAGCGTCCTGAACAAGGACGTCCTCGAGCTCATCGACACCCTCATCGTCCTTCGCACAGGCGGCCCCCTGTCCCGCAAGGCCATCGAGGCGTGGGTGCGCGACCAGGATGTCGACGCTGGCCTGCTCGCGTCGCTCCCGGCCCTTGCGGATGGTGAGGCGTGGGTGTGGTCACCCGGTGCCTTGCGCCTCATGCAGCGGATCCGGTTCCGCCGGCGGCGCACGTTCGACTCCGGTGCCACCCCGAAGGTGGGGGAGACGCGCCGGACCCCCTCGACGATCGCTGACGTGGACCTGGCGGCCATCAAGGAGAAGATGGCCGAGACGATCGAGCGCGCCAAGGCCGATGACCCCAAGGAGCTCCGCAAGCGCATCAGGGACCTCGAGCGCCAGCTCGCCGCTGCTGTCCCGGTTGTGGAGGAGCGGATCGTGGAGCGGCTGGTGCTGCCCGAGGGCGCGACCGAGGCCGTGCGGATCCTCGACGAGTACCTCGCCAGCGCAGCAACAAGCGCCGCATCGCTGCACGCCCTGATGACCACGTTCAACGAGGCACCCCCCGCTCGGCACCGGGCGGTGCCGGCTGCCGTCAGCGTGCGCCGGCCCACACCACAGACCGGCGAGGACGAGGTCGTGCTCGGCAAGGCGCACAAGGCGGTCCTGATCGTCCTCGCCCGCTTCCCGGAGGGTCGCAACCGCCGCCAGGTAGCCGCTATGGCCCAGCTCAAGTCGACGGGTGGCCATTTCGGGAACGTCCTCTCCAAGCTCCGCACGAGCGGGTTCATCGTCGGTGAAGGCGACGGCCCCTACCGGATCACCTCCGCCGGACTCAACGCGCTCGGCACGCACTACGAGCCGCTGCCCACCGGTGAGGCGCTCCTCGGTTGGTGGATGAGCCAGCTCGGCCGGGCTCACCAAGCCGTCCTCACGGTCATCGTCAACGCATGGCCGGACGCGGTCTCACGTGAGGGTCTCGCGGAAGCAGTGGGGCTCGACGCCGGCGGCGGTCACTTCGGCAACGTGCTGTCCAACCTCCGCACCCGGGCGCTCATCGTCGGCTCGTCAGCGTTGTCCCTCGATCCCGACTTCGCTGAGGCCATGGCATGACCCACCGCTACCCGTTCGCGCCGCTCGTGGAGGCCATGGGCTGCTCAGCCAACCAGGCCATCATCCGCCTCGGGATCTCCGGGAAGTCCGGACAGGAGTACCGGCAATTCGGCCTGAGCGAGAAGGTCGCCGATCGCTTGGCGGTGCGCGCCGGGCTGCACCCGTTCGAGGTGTGGCCCGACATGGCCGAAGCCAACCTCGAGGCCGCCACCATCGAGTGCGCTGCTGAGGGCTGCACGGAGCGGTTCATCCCGACGCGGAAGGGCCACGAGCACTGCTCGAAACGGTGCAGTGAACGCACCTGGGCTCGACGGAAGTACCGGACGGACCCGGCCTTCGCGCAGGCCAAGCGTGCGAGCGCTGCGCGGTACTACGCGGAGGCTGGCGACTACGTCCGCCGACGCTCCCGCCGACGCTACGCAGAGCGGACCGCTGCCTAGTGCCCCGTCCCGCGCGTCCCTCGTTCCGCTTCTACGTGGAGGCGACGTGGTGATCCTTCGACGTGTCACGGCGACCCAGAGCACCAACACGATGGTGGTGCCCGAGGACCAGGTCGGTTGGCAGTCTGGCCGCACTGTGCTCTACCGGTTCTACGAACGGAACGGCGAGCTGCTCTACGTCGGAGTCACGGGCATTCCCGGGGAACGCTGGGCCACTCATAGTCGGCACGCCGAGTGGTGGCCATTCATCGCCACGCTGACCACCGAGGTGTTCCCCACGATGAGGCAGGCCTTGGCCGCCGAGCGAGAGGCGATCTGGGACGAGGAGCCGATGTTCAACCGACGGAGCGTGCGCGCATGACATGGGTCAAGCTCGACGACACCTGCCCGGATCACCCATCCATCGTCGGGCTCTCAGACGCCGGCTTCGCCTGCTGGGTGAGGGGACTCTGCTACGCCAGCCGCCACCTTACCGACGGCTTGATCCCGAAGTCCGCTCTCCGCACCCTCGGATCGCCGAAGGCGGCTCGGGAGCTGGTCGACGCGGGCCGCTGGGTCGCGGTCGATGACGGCTGGCGAGTACACGGCTACGAGGAGAAGCAGCGCACTCGCGAGCAGGTCGAGCAGGAACGGGAGCGGTGGAGAGATCGGCAGTCTCGTCACCGCACCGTCACCCCCGCGTCACGGCGTGACATGGACGTGAGTCACGGCGGAGTCACAGAGACAGAGACAGAGACAGAGACAGAACAACCCCCCCTACCCCCGCACAGCGGGGGCGACCATCGCGGTCAGCACGCCAACTGCCGGGCCTGCGGCACCAACCCGAGAGGGACCAAGCCCGCCGAACGCAACCCGAGCTCCCTGCTGCGCCCCGTCGAAGAGGTCCTGGCCGGAGCACCGGCACCCGACCCCGCCACCAACGCAGCCGGCCTCGACGAAGCCCGACGGCACCTGCGTTCCGTCCAGCAGGTCGGTGACCTGTGATCTGCCAGACCTGCTGCCGTGACCAAGCGGGCCACACCGCCCGCCGGGGGGACGAGCGCTGGGTGGTCTGCAATCGCTGCAAGGCAC
>JACXTT010007899.1_pt1 | contig 14888 bp, 15 predicted proteins | sample 9270951 | NCBI WGS metagenome assembly JACXTT01 (sample SAMN15532306, study PRJNA645909) | rock metagenome | isolation source: weathered quartz diorite | place: Puerto Rico | collected 2017-06-21
CCCGCGCCGCTGGTGGTCGAGCCGTGCGTCGCCGAGCCGACCGGCGTCGGCGTGGCGTTCGAGTTGTCGGAGCCGCAGGCCGCCGCCGCCATCATCGCGCCGGCGAGGCCGAGACCGAAGAACAGGTGGAGATTGCGCATGGTCGTCCCTTTCACTTCGCCTCGCAGAAGCCGAGGCGGCATTTCGGCGTGGCGCCGGAGCAGCCCTTGTCGTCGTTGCACTTGCCGCAGCTCGACTGGCCGTTGCTCTTGAAGTCGTAGTAGCAACCGCACGGCTCGTTCGGGCTGAAGGCGCTGAGGTCGCCGAGCTCGCTCGAGCGCTGCACCTTCATCGCGCACGACGGCACGGTGTGGGCGGCGATCTCCAGGTCGAGCAGGTTCACGCTCACCGGCGGGGTCTTGCTGCCGGTGAAGTAGCCGAGCAGCGCGGCGGCGTCGGCCTTGAGCCCGGCGGGGCGGGCGAAGAAGTGCACCGGTCCCCAGATCGGGTAGTGCCCGTCGCGCACGTTGATCTTGTCGAAGGCGGTGGCGCTCGAGTCGGGCAGGTAGGCGCACTGCTGGTGGTAGTGCTGGTAGGCGAGGCCCTTGACCTTGTCGCGGTTGGCGTCGACCACGTCGGAGGCGAGGATGCCGATGGCGGCCTGTTGATCGGCCGCGCCGACCAGGCCCGACAGCACCGCGCCGCTGCCCGACTGCGACTGGCCCTTCCACTTGTTGGCCGGCACGTTGATGGCGTGGGCGATCATCTGCTGCGTGCCCGAGGTCTCGCTGCGCACGAACACCATCGCGTCGTTGGTCCACGGCGCGACCTGGCCCTGCGCGGCGCCGAAGCCGAACAGGAAGTAGGCCGCCTCGGCGCTGATCGACACCTGGCTCGACTTCGCCGGCACCACCATGTTCATCACCTGGTTGGGGCCGAAGTAGTCGCTGACCTCTTTCGGCACGCTCGCCACGCCGGGGCAGGTGGTCGCGAACACGTCGGACACGCCGATGTCGACCGCGTCGCCGGCGAGGTTCAGGTTGCAGGTCTGCTCCTTGCCGTCCTTGTCCCAGTAGCTGGCGGTGCCGGTGATCTTGGTGCTGTTGAGGATCGCGTCGACGCCGATGCACGAGCCCTGACCCTTGTAGACGAGGGTCGTCACCCCGACGAGCGCCTGGCCGAGGGCGGCCATGAACGGCTTCGCCGCGGTCGAGCCGGTGATGTAGATGGTGCCCGGCAGCGATGCGCAGTCGACCGCTGCCGAAGCCGGTTGAGTGAGGAGAGCGGCGGCGATTGCCGAAGCCCCGATGACCGTCTTCTTCATGGCCGGGCAACCTAGGCGTCGCCGGTGACACCGGCGTGCCACGTCGGGCAAAGTTCGGCGACGGGCGCGCGACGAACTCGCGACGGCCGACACATGAATGTTTCGCGAGCGGGCTTGCGCGGATACTTCGAAAATAGTAGAATTAGTGCGTGGCCTCGAAGTTGGAGCATCACGCCGCGCAATTGAGCGCCCTCGGGCACCCGGTGCGGCTCGAGATCCTCCGGCGCGTGGTGAAGGCCGGTCCCGAAGGCGCCGCCGCGGGCGACATCCAGCGCCACGTCGACATGCCCGCCTCGACGCTGAGCCATCACCTGAAGCGGCTGCTCGACGCCGGGCTCTTGTCGGCGCGGAGCGAGGGCACGTTCCACTTTTACGCCGCCGACTACACCGCCTTGCGCGCGCTCACCGAGTACCTATGGGAGGATTGCTGCGCCAACGGCGAGGACCGCTGCTGCTGAATTTTTTTTGCGCGATTGTTCGATTTTTTTCGAAGGAGTCCGACGTGAACATCATCAAACCGCACGTGTCGCTGAACGTGTCCGACATCGAGGCCTCGGTGGCCTTCTACGAGAAGGCCTTCGCCACCAAGGTGACGAAACGGCGCCCCGGCTACGCCAAGTTCGATCTCGAGGCCCCGAGCCTCAACCTGACGATGCAGGAGGCGCCGCGCACCGGAGTGAACGCGAGCCACTTCGGCATCCAGGTGGCGAGCAGCGAGGACGTCGCCGTCGCCTGGACGAGGTTCAAGGAGGCCGGGCTGCGGACGCTCAGCGAGGAGAACACCGCGTGCTGCTACGCGCTCCAGGACAAGGTGTGGATCGAGGATCCCGACGGCAACTCCTGGGAGGTCTTCGTGGTCAAGGGCGACGCCCCCGCGCCGGACAAACCGCTCGCCGGCGGCTGCCGCGCGCCGACGATCGATCAAGCCGGCGGAACGAAGGCGGGCAGTGGCTGCTGCGGCTAACCTCACGCGGAAGGTCGCCGCCGAGGCGCTCGGCACCGCGCTCCTGCTCGCGACGGTGGTCGGCTCGGGGATCATGGGCGAGCGGCTGTCCGGGGGCAACGTGGCCGTCGCCCTGCTCGCGAACACGGCCCCGCTGGCGGCGGACGAGACGAAATGAACATCGTCGTCTTCGCATGCGTTCACAACGCCGGCCGCTCGCAGATGGCGGCGGCTTTCTTCAACGGCATGGCGAACACGAGCGTCGCGCGGGCGATTTCGGCCGGGACCCGGCCCGCCGAGCGCGTGCACCCGGAGGTCGTCGACGCGATGCGCGAAGCGGGCCTCGACCTGTCCGAGGCGAAGCCGCAGCGCTTGACCCCGGAGCTGACGCACGGCGCCGCCCTGCTGATCACCATGGGCTGCGGCGACGACTGCCCGGTCGTCCCCGGCCTCCGCCGAGAAGACTGGCCGCTCCCGGACCCGAAGGGTCAACCCGTCGAGCGCGTCCGCGAAATCCGAGACGAAATCCACGCCCGCGTGCAAGCGCTCCTCACCAAAGAAAACTGGACCCTCTAGGGCCGTCGGCGGGGAAGGGGAAGGCCGTCGCCGCTGTAGGGTCGTGTAAGCACGTCCGCGACGGATTCGCTACCGCGTCGTCACACGGTGTTCACACACGCGCGGTTTGATCGGGCGATGCGCTTCGAGTTGCTGGCCGCGGGCGTCGACACCGAAGAGCGACGCGCGCTCGTCGCGTCGCTGCGGCACGCCGGCCACCAGGTGACGAGCGTGACGAACGCGGCCGAGCTGTTCGCCGCGGCGCGCGCGCGCAAGCCCGATCTGCTGCTGCTCGACGCGCGGCTCGACGACATGAGCGGCACGGAGCTGTGCCGCGCGGTGCGCGCCGAGCCGGTCACGAGCGAGCTGCCGATCATCTTGATGTGCGACGAGCACGGCGACGAGATCGATCGCGTGGTCGGCTTCGAGGTCGGCGCCGACGACGTGGTGGCGCGGCCGTACAGCCTGCGCGAGCTGTCGCTGCGGATCCGCGCCATCGCCCGCCGGCGCGCGGTGCCCAAGCGATCCGCGCCGGCCGCGGCCATCGACGTCGACACCGTCGAGCGGCTGGTGCGCGTCGAGGGCAAGCCGGTGGTGCTGACGCCGCGCGAGTTCCGCCTGTTCCGCGTGCTGTACGAGCGGCGCGATCGGGTGCAGTCGCGCGAGGCGCTGGTCGCCGACGTGTGGGACGGCAGCCCCATCGGCTCGCGCGCCGTCGACGCCTGCGTCAAGCGCCTGCGCGAGAAGCTCGGCCCGGCCGGCAGCTACGTGCAGACGGTGCGCGGCGTCGGCTACCGCTTCTCGGCCGAGTGACTACTTCTGGTAGTCGAACGAATCGAGCGCGGTGCCGTCGAGGCGGAAGGCCTGGTACTCGAGCTTCTTGTCGCCGACCTTCAGCACCAGATAGTGCGGCGTCGCCTCGGTGACGAAGGTGTGCGGGCAGGTCGTCTGCACGTCGTAGAGCGGCGCGCCGGCGCCGCCCGACACGACGTACACGGTGCCGCTGCCCGAGACCGGCGCGCCCTTCGCGCCCGAGCTGGCGATCACCCCGTCGGTGCCCATCAGCCCGCGGATCGGCTTGCTGCGCTCGTAGAGGTGATCGTGCCCCACGAACACCATGTCGACCTTGTACTTGTCGAACAGCGGCTGCCACTTGCTGCGCAGCGCCACGTCCGAGCCGTGGCCCTGGCCGCACGAGTACTCCGGCCGGTGGTGGAGCACGAACAGCCACGGGGTCTTGCCGCGGTCGACCTTGGCGAGGTCGGCGTCGAGCCAGTTCTTCTGATCGTCGCCGAGCGCGGTCTCCGGCGGGTTGTCGTTGAGCCCGACGAAGTGCGCGTTGCCGTAGTCGAACGAGTACCACTCCTCGCCCTGCGCCTTCTCGCCGCTCGACTGCTCCTGCGGCACGGCGAACTGCGCGGCGTAGTTGACGGTGAGCGCGTCGTGGTTGCCGTTCACCACCATGGTCTGGGTGCGCGCCATGAAGTCCTGCGCCGCGAACCCGCCGGTCTTCGCCTCGAAGAACTCGTTCCACTCCTTCTGATCGGTGCCGAGCGTGACCGCGTCGCCGCTGAACAGCTGGAAGTCCACGCCGCGCTGCGACAGCGCCTGCTCGATCTTCGCCCACACCTCGGGCGCGCCGCGCGAGTCGCCGGTGACCGCGAACTGGAACGATTCGCTCGCGCCCACCGCCGGGCCGGTGCCGACGTCGTACACGGCGCTCCAGCCGCCCTTGCCGCCGACCTTGTAATAATAGGTCTTCGACGGGTCGAGCCCGCACACGTGCGCCTCGTGGACGCGCACCTGGTTGGGATCGCTGCCGAACAGCATGTGGTGGCCGGTCGCCAGCTTCACCGCGCCGGCGGCCCCGTCGGCGGCCTTCACCGCGGCCTGATCGGTGCCGTAGAGCACGGCGGTGGCGGTGGTGTCGGGATCGGTCTTCCAGTTCACCGCGAACGTCGACGAGGTCGGCCCGGCCCAGCTCACGTGCACGTGCGCCGGCGCGGGCGCGGCGCCGAGCTTGCCGTCGTCGAAGCCGCCCTGATCGACCTCGGGGATGTTCACCGCGTAGTCGCAGCCCTGCGGCTTGTAGGGGAAGCCCGCCACGGTCGCGTTCGGGGTGAAGCCGCCGCTCTGGCAGCCGAGGTAGCCGAACAACACCAGGCCGCAGCCGGTCCCGGCCGCCGCCAACATCACCATCGCCCGCTTCGTCATGGTCGCCTCACAATCCCGCCGTCACTTGCAGCCAGAAGGCGTCGTCCTTGATCGCCGAGATCACGCCCGCGGCGAGCTTCACGTCCTCGAACTCGCGCTTGAGCTGGTAGTTGGCGGTGACCTTGAGCAGCGTGCTCGCGGTCGGGTAGTAGTTGACGCCCATGGTGAGGCGGCCGCGCGTCGGGGCGTTGTCCGGGTCGTTGTAGTCCTGCGGCGCGACGTAGCCGGGCGTGGTGGTGTTGCCGCCGAACACGCCGCAGCTGCCGCTCTCCGCGTTGCACGGCGAGTTCGGGTTCACCGAGTCCCAGCGCGCGCCGAGCTCGATGGTGTGGGTCTTGAACACCCGCTCGGGCAGCGGCAGCACGTACTGCACCTGGGCGTGCCAGCCCGACGAGATGAAGTCGCCGAGCCCGGTGATGCCGTGGCAGGCGTCGCCGTAGCCGAGCGTCTCGCCCAGCCCGGACGCGCCGCCGTTCTTCATCCACACCAGCGAGCCGGCGGCGTAGAGCCCGCGCCAGCGCAGCTCGAGATCGGTGGTGAAGCCGCGGTTCCAGTCGCCGCGGTCGTCGCAGTTCGAGTAGACGGCGGCGCCGAGCATCACCTTGGGGCGCTTGTTGCGCGCCAGATCGCCCTCGTGCTGCAAGCCGTCGGGCACGCCGAGCGCGTGGAGCTGCACGCGCGCGGCATAGAGGAAGGCGTGGTTCGGGTTGCGCGTCTGGTTGGGGCCGCGGCCGAGGAACACGCCGAGCGAGTAGTCGAGCGCGGGGATCATCGACTCGACGTCGTCGCTGCCGATGCGGCCGTGCACCATCACGCCGATGTCGCGCTCCTTGAGGAACGACAGGTAGGCGCGATCGGGCGCGAGCGAGGTGTACACCAGGCGATCGGCGAAGCCGAGCTCGGTGGTGCCGAACTGGTAGGTGCGGAGGTACGGCACCTTGAACTGGCCGAGGCGGACGTTGAGCCAGCGGAAGAAGTTACCCTCGGCGTAGCCGTCGGCGAGCGCCGGCGAGGGGAAGGTGTCGAGCTCCGCCTTGAGCTGCGCCCAGCGGGCGATCTGCGCGTGCACGCCGAGCCGCGCGGTCAGCGTGAACGAGTCGTCGACCACCGGCGCGTAGTCGTCGTTCTGCCGCCAGAGAAATCCCGGCTGGGCGAAGGCGAACACGTCGAGGTAGCGCACCGGCGCGCCGTCGTCGCCGGTCTGCTCGAGCAGGCGCATGTCGGCGCGCGCGTCGGCCGCGGCCAACATCGCCGTCGCGAAAGCAACCAGTCGCACACGCGACCACATCACCGCGACGGTAGCGATCGCGCGGGGCGCTTTCGCTACGGCTGTGTGACGATTTGTCGACGTCCCGGCCCGACCTTCGCCCGTGACGCGAAACCATGAGAGAGTCGCGCGCGATGGACCTTTGGCTGATTCGACATGCGGAGGCCGTCCCGCGCGATCCGGCGCGCCACGACGCCCGCCGCCCGCTCACCGAGAAGGGCCGCAAACGCTGGGTGCGATCGGTGCGCGGCCTGGCGCGTCTCGGCGTGGATTTCGACCACCTCTACCACAGCCCGATGCTGCGAGCGCTCGAGACGGCCGACGTGCTGATGCGCCTGGTGCACGGCGAGCGGGTGGTGCTCTCGGGCCTGGCGGAGGCGCCGGAAGACGCCATGCTCGCCGAATTCGGCGGCGAGCACGTGGCGGTGGTCGGGCACGAGCCGTGGCTGTCGCAGCTGTTGTCGTTGCTGCTCACCGGCGCGCCGGCCGAGGCGGAGCGCTTCGAGCTGAAGAAGGGCGCGGCCGCGCATCTCGCGGGCGAGGCGAAGCCGGGCGGGATGAAGCTCGTCGAGCTGCTCTCGCCGCGCGCGCTGCGGACGCTGGCGCACTCGAAGTAGCTGCTGGCACAATGGGGCGATGATTCGCCTGATCGTGGGGTTGGGGCTGCTCGCGCTCGTCGGCTGCCACAAGAAGGAGGACGCCAAGGGTCCGCGCCGAGCCGTCCGGGGTGGTGGCGAACGAACGCAAGCCTCCAGGCCAATCGCCGACCGACCTGCCGTCGGCCAAGCCCGCGCCGTCCGACGGGTCGCGGCCGCCGAACGGCGACGAGTGGGGCACGGCGCGCGAGACGAACATCGTCGGCGCGAGCGATCTCGGCTGCGAGGCGCGCCGCTCGGGCGGCTGGCTGCGCGTCGCCTGCGGCGGCAAATCGAAGAGCGGCGGCACGCCGATGTGGCTGCGGGTGAAGAGCGGCGACGACCCCGGCAAGGTGTTCACCTGCGATTCGTACGGCACCGTCACGCTCACCGCCGCCATCGGCCCCGGCAGCGAGATCGAGGCCGAAATCGGCTGGAGCGACGCCAGCCACCGGCTGTGGATCAAATGGCCGAGCGGCGCCGTCGAGCCGCCGACGATCGGCGAGTTCGATCGCAAGCGCGTCGGCACCGTGCGCGAGTGCGACGACTATTTCGACCTGATGGAGCGCTGCAGCGGCGCCATGCCGCCGGAGGCGCGCAAAGCGATGCGCGACGCGGTGGACACCACCCGGAAAAACTTCGAAACCGCGAGCGCGACCCCCGAAGCGCGCGCGGCGGTCGCGAGCGCCTGCAAACAAGCCGCCGACGCCCTCCGCAGCAACCCCGTCTGCAGCGGCAAATAACGCCGAGGAGCAAGAGCGAGACAAAAGCGTAAGGAGCCCCTCCACCGCGCAGCGGGGGAGGGTAAGGGAGGGGGAGCCTCGAGGTCGAGGTCGGGGTCGGGTGAGACGAACGGTCTTCACAGACTTCCGTCGCCGCACGCGATCGAGGGAGCTGTCGAGGTCGCTGGTCCGGATACACCGCTGCTCGTCATTCCCGCGAAAGCGGGAATCCAGACGTGATCCCGCGAAACCGGGACAACAGGCACTGAAATGCGGTCCCACGCCGACCGTGGCGGACCGATTCCGTGTTACCATCGGACATGGGGCCGCTAAGATGACGTTTCTGCGCACTCCGTTCGTTGCCGTGACGGCCGGGCTGCTTGCTGCCAGCTGCTCAGGGACGGTTGCTATAGTTACCGGGTCTGGTGGCGACGGCTCAGTTGTCGGGTCGGGTGGTGTAGGCACGTCGGCATCTTCGTCGTCCACGCTGATGGGCACGGGCGGCGGCGCGGGCTCCGTGAGTGCTTCCGCCGTAGGCGCGACAGATTCGTCCACCTCTGCTTCCGCGGCGACGACGACGACCGGATCTGGCGGAAGCTGTGGTGCGCCATCGGTAATATGTGGCGCTGACTGCGTCGACCTAAGTAACGACGCGAACAACTGTGGCATGTGCGGAGTAGAGTGCGTGAATACGCACGGTTCCACGAGCTGCACGAAGGGGAAGTGCGCTCCTATTTGTGATCCGGGTTGGGGCGACTGCAACGGAACGGTGACCGATGGGTGCGAAGCGGACACGCAGACGACTGTCGCGAGCTGTGGTGGGTGCGGGATTGGGTGCACGAATCCCCATGGTTCTACAGCCTGCGTAAGCGGCAGTTGCATTCCGAGTTGCGATGCCGACTTCGGCAACTGCGACGGAATTGTAAATAATGGCTGCGAAACCGACTTACAGACGAGCGCTGGCAATTGTGGTGCTTGTGGCGCTGATTGTGCGGCAGGTGAATTCTGTGTGGCGAAAACCTGCAAGCCATGCCTCGTGGCAGTTTCAGCGGCGGGTAGTACCTGCGTCTTGAGAGGCGACGGTACATTATGGTGCTGGGGAGACAATTTTTACGGGCAGCTGGCCGACGGGTCGACCAAAGACAACCCCACTCCGACAAAAGTAGGGGCCCTCGGCACGACCGTGGTCGACGTCGTGGTCGGGCGAGAGCACATTTGCGTGCGGAAAACGGATGGTGCGCTTTGGTGCTGGGGATTCAACGACAATGGGCAACTCGGCGACGGTACCCAGATCAGCAAGACGTCTCCCCAGCAGGTTGTCGCGCTCGGCACCTCGGTGGTCGAGGTGTCACCGAGCTATTTTCACACATGCGCACGGAAGAGCGACGGTTCGCTGTGGTGTTGGGGACTGAACAAGTACGGAGAAATCGGTGATGGAACCCAGATCAATAGGCTCTCACCAGTCCAAGTAGGCGCTCTCGGTACCTCCGTCGCCGAGGTTGCGGCGGGCGGCTACCACACCTGCGCCCGGAAGACCGACGGAACGCTGTGGTGCTGGGGCAGGAACGCTACCGGGCAGCTTGGCAACGGGACGACATTAGACAGCTTGTCCCCCGTGCAAGTAGCATCGCTCGGTTCGACCGTCGTGGAGGTAGCAGCTGGTAACGCGTTCACCTGCGCGCGCAAGGCGGACGGAACAATGTGGTGCTGGGGCTCGAACTTCTACGGTCAGATCGGGAACGGCACCAACGTGGACACACCATCGCCAATACAAGTTGCGGCTCTCGGGGGAGGTGTCGTGCAAATCGCGCTGGGCGTCACGGACGACACCGCCTGCGCCCGCAAAGCGGACGGAACAGCGTGGTGCTGGGGTTCGAATTTCGTTGGCCAAATGGGCGACGGAACGTTTGTCGACAAACAATTACCAGTACAAGTGTCGGCGTTAGGCACGGAAGTCGCGGACGTTTCAGCGAACTTGCAGGACGCCTGCGCGCGCAAAGCCGATTGAACACTCTGGTGTTGGGGCGGCAACGACCACGGTCAAATAGGCGATGGGACAAAAGGAGCGGCGAAGAAGACGCCGGTCATGGCAAAGCTGGCATGTCCGTAACCTACCGATGGTAGGCTCGTTGCCGAGGGTGCCTTGGCGGGAGCTCAGCCATCGGTTGTTCATGTCGCGCCGGGCGAGAGCGCCGGGGCTGCGATGCGCAACGCCTTGCGACCGCACGGCGGAAGCGAGATCCTCACCTTCCACGACTACCTTTCGGAGGGGCCGCTTGCGCCGATCGACGACCCGAGCGAGTGGCGGGCCCGGCGCGAGGAGTTCTGGCGCTTCTCCGGGTCGACGATCGACGACGACGACGGTCTCGATCCCAACGAACGGATCGAGCGCGACCATGACCTCATTCGCCGCGCGGCTGTCGTCGCGGACGCGGAGCAGGTTGTCGTCTGGGCTGGTAGCAACTCCGCCGAGCAGATTCTGGTCGCGGCGATGCCGGCGCTCTTGGGCGCGCTCGGCGGCTGTGCCGAGCGGCTCATGTTCGTGCAGCTCGGGGATCGATTCGGCGACGCGACGCGCGTCAGCAGCGTGGCGACGGCGTCCGCGGTGGAACTGGTCGCTCACCCGGCGCCCCGGCAGCTGAGCTCCGGCGAGCTGGAGCTTTGCCGCGCTGCATGGCGGGCCCTGACGGCACCGGAGCCGGACGAGCTCGTTCGCTTGGCGACCGACGCGACGCCATCGGTCTTTCGTCTTCGCGCTGCTCTTCGCCGGCAGATCCTGCGTTATCCGGACGAGAAGGCCGGCCTCGGATGTTATGAAGAATTGCTCCTCCGCAACGTGGTGAATCACGGACCGAAGGCCGTTCGCGTCATCGCTCATTCGATGGTCGAGGGAGGCGACAACCTCGGCGAGCTCGTCGGCGACGGCTGGCTCTTTTGGCGGCTGCGCCGGCTCGCCGCGCCGAGCTGCGTCGAGCCGCTCGTGACGCTTGCGGGAGCCGACCCGAGCCAGATGCGCGGCACGGACGTTTTCCTCACCGAGGTCGGCCGACGCGTTCTCGACGGCAAGGCGAATCACGTCCACCTCAACGGAATCGACGACTGGGTCGCCGGCGTGCATCTGAGCTCCAAGGAGCGGCGCGTGTGGTTCCGCCGCGAGGACCTTGGCTTCGGGCGGTAGCGGTCAGCGGTTTTCGGGCTGGGCGGCGGCGGGGCGGGCGGGGCGGCGTGAGGCGGTGAGCTCGCAGGCCGGGAGCTCGACCCAGAAGATCGAGCCGCGCTCGCTCGCGGGCTCGACGCCGACCGAGCCGTCCATCTGCTCGCACAGGTGCTTGACGATCGACAGGCCGAGGCCGGTGCCGCCGAGCTCGCGCGAGCGGCCCGGATCGACGCGGTAGAAGCGCTCGAACACGCGCTCGCGGTGCTGCGCGGCGATGCCGGGGCCGTCGTCCTCGACCTCGATGCGCACGGTCCGTTCGAGCGTCTCGGCGCGCACCCACACGTGGCCGTTCTCCGGCGCGTACTTCACCGCGTTGTCGAGCAGGTTGAGCAGCACGTGCTCGAGCGCGCTCGGATCGGCGGTGGCGCCGGTGTGCGGAGCGGCCTGCACCTCGAGGGTCACGCCGCGATCGCGCGCGCGCGCCCGCACCGAGGCGATCGCCTCGTCGATCGCGTCCGCCACCGGCACCGGCTCGACCGCCAGCGGGTAGCGCCCGGCCTCGATGCGCGACAGATCGAGCAGATCGGCGATGAGCCGCCCGAGCCGCTCGGCGTTGCGCTGGATCGCGTCGATGAAGCCGGTGCGGTGCTCGGGATCGTCGATCGCGCCCGAGCGCAGCGTCTCGGCGTTCACCGAGATGACGCTCACCGGCGTGCGCAGCTCGTGCGACACGTTGGCGACGAAATCGCACCGCATCGTCTCGAGCCGGCGGATCTCGGTCAGGTCGTGCATCACCACCACCGCGCCGCCGTGCTCGGCGCCGGCCGCGAGCGGCGACGCGCGCACGAACACGCGCCGCAGCGGCTTGCCCGGCAGATCGATCTCGCCGCTCGCCGCCTCGCCGGCGAGGCTCTTCTTCACCAGCGACGCCAGCGCCGGCACGCGCGTGACCTCGATCAGCAGCCGGTCGGTCGGCGGCTCCGCCAGGCCGAGCATCGCCATCGCCGCCGGGTTGGCGAGGCGCACGCGGCTCTCCTCGTCGAGCGCGAGCACGCCCTCGTCCATGCCGTGGAGCACCGTCTGCAGCCGCGCCCGCTCGCGGCTGAGCTTCGCCGCGGTCTTGTGCAGGTCGTGCACCACCCGGTTGAACGAGCCCGCCAGCTTGTCGAGCTCGTCGCCCGAGCCGAGCGCCACCCGCTCGTCCTTGCCCTTCGACACCCGCTTGGCCTTCTTCACCAGCACGCGCAGCTGGCGCGTCATCAGCTCGCTGGCGAGGCCGCTCATCAGGATCGCCACCACCAGCCCGACCAGCGCGGCGAACAACAGCACGGTGCGGAGGCGCGCGACCGGCGCGTCGATGCGATCGCGCGGCACGCCGAGCCGCACCACCCCCGCCGGCCGCCCCGCCGCGGAGTAGCGCATCGCCGCGTAGATCATCGCCGCGTCGCGGAGGGCGCTATAGCCCTCGGCGGCGCCGCTGCCGCCCGCGAGCGCCGCCTGGATCTCCGGCCGATCGGCGAGGCTCGCGGCGTGCGCCAGCTCGCTCTCGGGGATCTCCGAGTCGCCCCGCACCAGGCCGTCGAGCCCGACGATCGTCACGTGCGCGCCCGCGACCGAACCGAGCCGGTCGGCCAGCGAATCGAAGTCGGCGTCGGCGGTCTTGTTGGCGTATTCGACCGCCACCCGCGCGCTCAGCGTCTGCGCCTCGAGGTCGCCGTAGACGCGCTCGCCGAGCTCCTTGCGCACGCGGTAGTCGAACAGCGCGCCGCTAGCGACCCCGACGGTGGCGATGAGCCCGAGCGAGACCGCGAACAGCTTGGCGCGCACGCCGAACTTCAAGCCACGCGTCCTCCCCGCGCCGAGCCGCGCGACGCCGGCTCGCCCTCCGGCTCCGGGCTCATGCGGTAACCCACGCCGCGCAGCGTCTCGATGTACGCGCCGGCCGCGCCGAGCTTCTGCCGCAGGCGCTTGACGTGCGTGTCCACCGTGCGCGTCGTCACCTCGGCCGAGAAGCCCCACACGTCGGTGAGCAGCACCTCGCGCGTCTGCACCCGCCCGCGCCGCTCGATGAGCGTGGTGAGCAGCTTGAACTCGAGCGCGGTGAGCATCACCTCCTGCTCCGCCACCCAGGTGCGGTGCGCCGCGACGTCGACGCGCAGCTTGCCGATCTCGATCCGCTCGGCCTCGGCGCTCGGCTGCGCCCGCCGCAGGATGGCGCGCACGCGCAGGAGCAGCTCGCGCACGCTGAACGGCTTCACCACGTAGTCGTCGGCGCCGACCTCGAAGCCGACCACCCGGTCGATCTCCTCGCCCTTCGCGGTGAGCATTAGCACCGGCACGTGCTTGGTGCGCTCGTTGTGCCGGAGCGCGCGGCACACCTCGGTGCCGGACATGTCGGGCAGCATCAGATCGAGCAGCACCGCGTCGGGCACCGGATCTTCCAGCGCCAGCGCGATCGCGTCCTTGGCGGTCGCGGCCTTGCGCGTACGGTAGCCCTCGCGCTGGAGGTTGTAGTCCAGCGTCGCCAGGAGATCTCTTTCATCCTCGACGATGAGCACGAGCGACGACATGCACGGCCTGTATCACCGTATTGTGACACCGGCGTGACGGCCGCGCACCAGCTCGATGGCTCAATGGACGAAGAGCGAGCTGAGCGGCTGCATCCGCAGCTGGGCGCGGGCCTGCTCGTCGAGCGTCTCGGCCAGCACGCGGCAGATGGCGCGCATCTGCTCGGGGCTCACGCCGCTCTTGCGGCACAGCTCGCTGAGGAAGGTGTCCGGGCGTTGATCCAGGACGTCTCCTTCGCGGCGCCCGCGCAGGTGGCGGGCGAGCTCGGGCGGAAGCTTGCGGGCCACGGCGGCGGCATCGACGCTGCGCAGCCGGTCGCCGAGCACGCTCAACGTGCCGGCGATCGCGCGCTCGATCTGATCGCCCTCCAGGCCGGATTTGTCGCGAACTTGCTGAACGAAGTGTCGGTAACTCACGTGTCTACCTCGAATGGGGTTGCTGTCGGGTCGAGTTCGCAAGGAGCGTGCCCCGGCGGGCGTCCCGGCATCCTACGGAAAAGGCATACGCTCGGACAAAGGAATGGCTTCCGAGCGCGAAGCGCATTTCGCACTTGCGTAGCGGCTTATCCGCATGAAAACACTGACGCGGCGCGGCAAATGGCGCGCGCGCCCGGGACGCCGGCTGGACACGGCGCGCCCCGAGCGGCATTCTTGATCGCCGGAGCCGTGTCCGGGCCCCCGCGTTCGCGATGCTCACCACCGACGACATCATCGACGGCAAATACCGGATCGTTCGATTGATCGGTAAGGGCGGCATGGGCGCCGTCTACGAGGGGGAGAACCTGCGCATCCACCGCAAGGTGGCGATCAAGGTGCTGCACGCCTCGGTGGCGGAGGATCAGGGCCACGTCCAGCGCTTCGAGCGCGAGGCGCAGGCGGCCGGGCGCATCGGCTCGGATCACATCGTCGAGGTGCTCGATCTCGGCGATCTGCCCACCGGCGATCGCTACATGGTGATGGAGTTCCTCGAGGGCGAGAGCTTGCGCACGCGCATGCAGCGGCTCGGCAAGATGCAGCCGGTGGAGATCGTGCCGGTCGTCTGCGACCTGCTCGACGGCCTCGCCGACGCGCACAACGCCGGCATCATCCACCGCGACCTCAAGCCCGACAACGTGTTCCTGGTCGAGGAGAAGAAGCACCAGGCCGACTTCGTCAAGCTGGTTGATTTCGGCGTGTCGAAGTTCCGCGCGCTCAACGATCAGGTGACGCAGACCGGCGTGGTGTTCGGTACGCCGCACTACATGTCGCCCGAGCAGGCCAAGGGCGAGAAGAACATCGATCACCGCGCCGACCTCTATTCGGTGGGCGTCATCCTCTACAAGGCGCTGTCGGGCACCTACCCGTTCGAGGCCGACACCTTCAACGAGCTGATGTTCAAGGTGGTGCTCGAGGATCCGCAGGCGCTGTACGAGCACGTGCCGGAGATCAACGACGAGCTGTCGATGATCGTGCACAAGGCGATGGCGCGCGACGCCGACGCGCGCTTCCAGACCGCCGAGGAGATGGCGGGCTGCCTGCGCGAATG
>JACXTT010007900.1_pt1 | contig 14885 bp, 10 predicted proteins | sample 9270951 | NCBI WGS metagenome assembly JACXTT01 (sample SAMN15532306, study PRJNA645909) | rock metagenome | isolation source: weathered quartz diorite | place: Puerto Rico | collected 2017-06-21
CGGCTTCCGCCCCGGCGAGCGCGCCGGCCGGGGAGCCGGCCGCGGCGCCGCCGCAGCCGGTCCTGCCGCCGCCGGGATTGTTGACCGCCTACCGCGTCGCCCCGGGCGAGCTCGCGAATTTCGTCCGTCCGAGCGGCGCCGGGGGGGAATCGCTGCTGCTGCTGATGATCGACTGGACGGCCGGCGAGAGCCAAGCGTGGCTCTCCCGCGGCGACGACGCGGCGCTCGAGAAACTCCTGAAGGCGGTCCGCGCTGCGGTTCGCGCGGCCGGCGCGCGGGCGCGGGTGGTCATCCCGACGCCCCCCGCGGGCGAGGCGGGCGTCGTCTTTTTGAAGCGCTTCTCCTCGGCGGTGCGCGGCGAGGACCGCGAGGCGAAATTCGGGCTGCTGCTCGCCGGCCCCGAACCGGCCGGCGCGCTCGTCCCGTGGTACGACGCCGACCTCGCCCCCTACATCGACAACTGGTCGGTCGAGGCGGGCGGGCTGACGAAGGATTCCGCAGCCGCGCTCCAGCAGGCGATGCTGGCCAGGGACGCGACCGCGGAATTGACGATCCTCGACCTCTCCGTGAAGGCGATGGAGGCCGCCGCGCCCCTGGCGCTGGGGATCGAGAACGGTTTCCGCCTCTTCGTCTGGCAGCCGCTGCCGCCGGGCGCGAAACTCGTCCCCGCGCTGCGCGACGCGTTGCCGCCGGGCGCGATCGGGGTGGGGCTGGAGGGGCGCGGCGAAGCCTTCTTCCAGGGCGGCCCCGATGACGGGAAAAAAGTCGAGGGGCTGATCCTCGCCAAGCTCTACGACGACAAGAGCGACACCGAATTCCTCTTCGCCGCCGCGCCCGGCGCCGACCCCAAGCAGGTCCTGAAGCTGGTGCTGCCCACCGCCGACGCCAGCCAGGGCGTGCTCTACGCCCCGCTGCACGACGCCCGCTTCCCGCTCGAGATCTCCGCCCGCGACGAGCGGCGGGACCTCTCGGCGGTCCTCGCCTATGCGCGCGGCGAGCCGTTCCTCGTCTCCTACAAGCGCTTCGCGCTGCGCCGCCAGAAGACCGCCGCGGGCGAGGAGCCGGGCGGACGGACCACGCTTTCGGTCAAGGCGAAATACCAGATCCCGATCGACGAATTGATCAAGCGCTACCAGGCGTGGCAGGCGGGGCAGGACTTCCGCCTCGAGCGCTGGACCGCGAAGGCGACCGTCCACTACCTGTTCGGGCTCGCCGCCTCGGCGGGCAGCGTCAACGTCTCCTTCGAGAACAATTTCTTCTTCGACCGCAAAGCCGGCGCCGCGTGGGAGCAGACCGGGATGAAGGTCGAGGGGATCGAGTGGAACGGCCGCGACATTCCCGAATTGCCGATCCCGCAGCCGGAGAAAGTCAACACCGTCCCGCTCGACATCGCCTTCGGCAGGCAGTACGACTATTCATTGGTCGGCGAGGACGTGATCGGCGGCCGCAGGGCGTGGAAGGTCCGCTTCAAGCCGTTCGACCAGACGCAGGCGCTCTACGACGGCCATCTCTGGATCGACCAGCAGAGCTACGCGCGGCTGCGGGTCAGCGCGGTGCAGACCGGGGTCAAGCCGCCGCTGCTCTCGACCGACGAGACGACCGACTACGCGCCGGTGGCCGCCCCCGACGGCGGCGAGATCTGGGTGATGAGCGGAATCCGCGGCCAGCAGACCTTCTCGGCCGCCGGGCAGACGCTGAAGGCGCAGCGGCGGGTGGAGTTTGTAGGCATCACCCTCAATCCGCCCGACTACCAGGCGAGGCTCGATGCGGCGAGCGCGGGCGAGAACCACATGCTGGTCGACACCGAGAAAGGACTCCAGTATTTCGAGAAGGGACCCGACGGCAGCCGCGTCCCGCGCAAGGCGCGCACCCGCCGCTGGCTCGCCGGCGGCGCGCTCTACCACGACCCCTCGATCAATTTCGCCGGCAGCACGGTCGCGGGCGGGGTTGCGGTCGATTTCCTCGACACCGACTTCATGGGGAAGGACTGGCAGTTCAACTTCCTCACCGCGCTCGTCTTCACCAACGCGACCTTCGCCAATCCCCACCTCCTCGGGACGCGCGCCACCTTCACCGCCTCCGCCTCGCTCTCGCCGCTCACCTTCACCGACCGCTACTTCGTGCGCGGGGCCGAGCAAACGCTGGAGCAGGTGGGCAAGCGCGAGCAGGACCTCTACCTCTCGCTCAGCCACCCGCTGGGCAATTACCTCAATCTGCGCGGCGGCGCCGCCTTCGCGCCGGTCAGCTTCTCCTCGGTGACGCTGAAAGACCGGTCCGGCAAGGGGCGATTTGAGGGGACCGGCCCCGGCTTCGTCGTCCCGGAGAGCCACCTGCAATCCTCGCTCTACGGCGAGATCGACTTCACGCGCCGCGGCTGGGGGCTGGCGCTCGGGGGGGAATCCTTCTCCCGCTCGAAATGGTCGGCGTGGGGGGCGCCCGCCGAACAGGCCGCGTTCGACCCGGTAACGAAATCGTACGCGAAATGGGACCTCGCCTTCTCGAAGGAATTCCCGCTCGCGCACTACCGCCGCTTCACCGTCGCGGCGACCTGGCTCGACGGCCGCCGCCTCGATCGCTTCTCGCGATACCACTTCACGCTGTTCGGGCAGAAGAAGCTGCCCGGTTTCGCCGGCAGCGGCGTCCGCTTCGACCAGGGCTGGCTGGTGCAGGCCGGTTACGGCGTCACCGCGGGCGACTTCATGCGCATCGGCGCCGATGTCGGCTGGGCGCGCGTGCGGACCCGCGACCGCGCATTGAACGGGGTGACGATCCCCGGCGAGGACTGGACCGACCACGCCGGGGTCGCGCTCGCCGCCAACTTCCTCAGCGTCAAGAAATACATCAAATTCCTGCCCCAGAACACCCTCATCCGCTTCGAGGTCGGCTACGCCGCGAAGTCGGACTACCCGCAGGTGAAGGGGAACACCACGTTCACGCTGGCGCTGCTGAAATTGCTCCGTTGAGTTCCGAGCGACGAGAGCCGGATCCCGAGGGGCGGCTCCACACGCCGCCCGGAACTATAATCAAGTCATGTCCGACGTGAAAACCCTGATCCACGACTGGAACGCCTACGAGAAGCCGCCGGCGATCCCGAAGACGATCCAACTCGACGACGAGACGCTGCGCGACGGGCTGCAGTCCCCCTCGGTGAAGGACCCCTCGCTCGAGGAGAAGTTGCGGTGCGTTCATTTGATGGCGAAGCTCGGCATCCACTACGCCGACCTCGGGCTGCCCGGCGCGGGGCCGCACGTGGTGCGCACGGTCGAGGCGCTCGCGAACGAGATCGTGAAAAACAAGCTGCCGCTGGAGGCCGGCTGCGCGGCGCGCACGCTCGAGGTCGACATCAAGCCGGTCGCCGAGATCTCGCAGCGGACCGGCCTGCCGCTCGAGGCCTCGACCTTTCTCGGCTCCTCCGCGCTGCGCATGTACACCGAGGGCTGGGGCGTCGACAAATTGCTCCAGCTCACCGAGAGCGCGGTCAAATTCGCGATCGCCAACAACCTCCCCGTCATGTTCGTGACCGAGGACACCACCCGCGCCGAGCCGGAGACGGTCAAGAAGATCTACCTCGCCGCCTGCCGGAACGGCGCGCAGCGGATCTGCATCGCCGACACGGTCGGCCACGCGACGCCCGAGGGCGCGGCGGCGATCGTCCGCTTCCTGCGCCGCGAATTGGACGCGGCGGGATTCCCGAAGGTGAAGATCGACTGGCACGGCCACAACGACCGCGGGCTCGGGGCCGCCAACGTGCTGGCCGCCTACGCGGCCGGGGCCGACCGCTGCCACGGCGCGATCCTCGGCATCGGCGAGCGGGTCGGCAACGCCGCGCTCGACCAGATGATGGTCAATCTCAAGCTGCTGGGCGTCATCGACACCGACCTCACCGCGCTGGCCGAGTACGTCGAATTGGTTTCCAAGGCGACCGCGACCCCGATCCCGCGCCAATACCCGGTCTTCGGCGAGGACGCCTTCCGCACCGGCACCGGCGTCCACGCGGCGGCGATCATCAAGGCGGAGAAGAAGGGCGACCCGCTGCTCGCCGACCTCGTCTACTCCTCGGTCCCCGCCCGCTTCTTCGGCAAGCACCAGGTGATCGAGATCGGCCCCATGTCGGGTCTCTCGAACGTCCAGTACTGGCTCGAGAAGCACGGCGTGACCGCCGACGAGGCGCTCTGCCAGCGCGTCTTCGCGGCGGCCAAGAAGACCGACCGCAACCTCACCGAGGCGGAAGTCTGGGCCATCGTCAAGGAGGCGGGGGCGGCGTGAGCTTTAACAACGAAAGGACACGAAGAGCACCAAGGGGAGGAGGTGGGGGATGAAAGGCAAAGCCGTGACCATCGTTTTGGCTTGTACGGCGAATGCGGTGATGTCGCTCGCCCCGAGCTCGCCGAAAGACGAGAAAAACACGCCGCATTGGGGGCCACGGAGCGTCGTGGCGGAATACTTGATCGGGGTGAGCGAAAACGGCAGGGAAATCGCGCTCTCCGGGAACTTGATTCAACTCGCCGCTGATCGGGCTGGTCGGTTTGTGATTATCGATCCACGCGCGAATACCGTCTGGCACTTTGAGCGGGACGGGAGGCTCATCACGTCGTTCCGGCTCCCCGAGATCGATTACAAACAAGGCCGTTACTTCGCGGCACGACCTCCCGAATTAAACGCGGACGGAACGTTGTTGCTCTACTGGCTCCAGCGCCGACCCTGCATGGCGCGACTGGCTGACCGCCAAATTCATTGTTCGAATTATTTCGAGGGCAAGACGGACGGATACTTCATCGAAGCGGTGATGAAGAATGGGGTGGCGGTGGCGATGGAGCGCATCGACTCAAACCCTGATCCTGCGAACGGATACCTCCCTAATCGCAAGCGAGTGCGTGATTGGCTGTGGCTCGAGCTCAAGTCGATGAGCGAAAAGCCCCTCGATCAGCCGCCGCCCGGGCTGTATTTGTGGGAAGGGGTGGACGACGACGCGCATATCGAGCGAAACGGACAACGCATCGAAGTCACCGGCGCGATCGCGCACGGCATCTTGACGACAATCCTGGGCGCGAAATTTCTCGTCACGGAATTGGAATCAGATTTTGACGGAGATGAGGAGGAGACTCCTCACCACCTGTCGCTGAATGAGCTTGGGGGACGTCAAATTGCAGATCGTCAGGTGCCCGGCTCGTTCGCATGGACGCTCGGCGCGAGCGGGGATATCTTGTATCTGAAAAAATTCAAGAATCGTTCATTCGTAATGATGCGTATTGCATTGGAACCAGGGAATGGCAGACCAGCCGCCCTCCCTTCCCGCCCCCTCTACTACGACCGCGATCTCAAATACGCCGATCTATTCGGCCGGCCGTTGCACGAGCTCGATTTGATGCGGAACTGGATCTACGCGCGGGTCGGCAATCCGTTCCGCAAGAAGTGGCTGCACGGCTTCTTCGCGGCGCAGCCGTGGTACCACCCCCTTGAGAAGATGGACGAGTCGAAACTGACCGACCTCGACCGGCGCAACGCGCGCTACATCGCGGACTACGTCGTCGATCTCGATCACCGTGAATTGAGGAGGCAGGCCGAGGCGCTGCACGAAAAAGCGGAGGCCGGGACATTGACCGACGATGAGAAGCTCGAGGTGCGCGTCCTCTCGGTGCGGCTCGGCAAGTGGTACGGGTCGGAGAAGGAGCAGGGCGACTACAAGCCCAACCCGCTCGAGAACCGCGACGAGCTCGACCGGCAGCTGACGATCGACGATCTCGCCGACCTTTCGCCGCGCGACCTGCGGCTGCTGCGCAACACGATTTACGCCCGGCGCGGCAAGCCCTTCCACGGCGCCTCGCTTGCGCAGTATTTTGAATCGACCCCCTGGTACAAGCCCGACCCGGAGTTTACCGAAGCGCGCCTCACCCCGCTCGACCACCGCAACGCGCAGATCATCCTCAGCGTCGAAAAGACGCTGGGCGGCCCGCAATCGGAGAAGGAGGCCGCCGCGAACCTGTTCGCGTTGGAAGGTGCCTGATAAAGCCCCCGGCGCCCCGTGCGGGCGCCTCCTCAAAAGCGGGCGCGGTCGCGCTCCCGAGACAGCGGCGAACTCCCCAGCGCCTTCAGCAAATCGAAGATCGCCGCCGGATCCTCAGCCGGCCGCGCCGGCCCCCCATGCAACCCCGCTGCGATCGGCACGACCGCCGCCTTCGTCCCCGATCCGTCGAACTCGACGAGCAGCAGCAACCCATCCTTCTCGTTCGTGCAATCGCAGGCGAAGGCAAGATTGCCCAGCCCCCAGGCGATCACCGCGTCGCCGCGCCGCTCGACCGGGCCGAGGCGGTGGCTGCCGTGGGCGGCGACGACCGAGGCGCCGGCGGCGAGCGCGATCTCGACGGCTCGCCGCAATTCGGGGGACGGCAGATAGGAGGGTTCGCCAGTGGTATGGAAGGTGGTGACGAGACGATCGCCGGCCGCGCGCGCCGTGCGGAGTTCATCAGCGAGCGTTGGCGGGACGCCGTTCGTGAGGTCGTGCGCGGTGATGACGACGCGCAGCCCGCCGGTCGTCACAATTGCCGCCCCGTCGCGCCCGCCCGCGGTGAGCAGCCCTGCCGCGTGGAGCGCCCGCGCGCTGCGTGCGGGGCCGTCCGCGTCCGCGTCGCGCGTGTGGTTGTTCGCGATCCCGGCCGCCCGCACGCCCGTCGCGCGCAACGCGGGGAGCGCGCGAGGGTCGTTCCAGAGTTTGAGCGAGGTCGGCGCCGCGACGACCGGCCCTTCGAGGTTGACGAAGCCGGGCGCGCCGGCGATGAGCGGTCGCAGCGGGTCGAGCGCCCGCTCGTCGCCGCCGTTCAAATTCACGTCGCCCCCCAGCCACAAGCGCGCGGGCGAAGGCGCGGTCGCGGGGCCGCGCGCGCAGGCGAGCGCAAGCGGGAGCAGCGGCAGTGCGCGGCGCTTCACGGTGCGCCATTCAATCATGCGGCGTCATGCGGGTTACAATGGCGTCATGAGGCGACATTCGCGGAAAGTTTCGGTCTTGGCGGCCACGCTCGCCGCCGCCGCGCTGCGCGCCGCCTGCCCCTGCGCCTATGTCGCGAACGGGGGGACCAACGCCCTCAAGGTGCTCGACCTCTCCACGAACGGCGTCGTCGCCACGATCCCGCTGGGCGCCGCGCCGTTCGGCGCGGCGGTCAATCTCGCCGGCACGCGGGTCTACGTGACCGAGTTGTACAGCAACGGGCTGGCGGTCGTCGACGCGTCGACCAATACGGTCGTCACCACCGTGACCGGGTTCGACGTGCCATGGAGCGTGGCGGTCCACCCCGACGGCACGAGAGCGTACGTCTCCCAGACCGGGCAGACCGGCACCGGCTTGGGGACAGTGCGCGTGGTGAACCTCGCGAACAACACGCTGGGCGCGTCGATCGGGGTGGGCGACACGCCCCACGGCCTCGCGCTCACCCCGGACGGCACCCGCCTCTTCGTCGCAAACTCGCTCTCCGGAACGGTCACCGTCGTCAACACCGCGGACAACAGCGTCGCCACCACGCTGACCGGGATGACGACGCCCGAGGCGGTCGCGACCGACCTCGCCGGCACGCGCCTTTACGTCGCGGACGGCGGCGCGGGGCTGGTGCGGGTCTACACGCTGCCCGCCCTCGCGCCGGTCACCACGATCACGGTCGCGGCCGGCCCCGGCGAGCTGGCGGTCCGCCCGGCCGGGGATCGGCTGCACGTGGCGGCCGGCCCCATCCCCGGCAAGCTGGTCATCGTCAACACCGCGACCAACGCGGTCATGACGACGCTCACGGTGGGGGACGGGCCGGCCGGTGTCGCCTTCAGCCCGGACGGCGCCCGCTCGTACGTCCCGAACTCGGGCTCGCTCAGCAATTCGGTCACGGTCGTCAACGCGGCGAACAACACGATCGCGACGACGATCACCGGCCTGAACGCGCCGGCCGGCCGCGGCGCATTCATCGTCTCGCCGCCCTGGGCCGCCTCGCTCTCGCCGACCCAGGCGCAGTCCGGCGGCGCGGGCTTCACCCTGACCGTCAACGGCACCGGCTTCATCGCCGCCTCGCAGGTGCTGTGGAACGGCGCGGCGCGGACGACGACGGTGGTGAACGATCGGCAGCTGACCGCGACGATCCCCGCGAGCGATCTCGCCGCGGCGGGAAGCGCCACGATCACGGTCAACAACCCGGCGCCGGCGGGCGGGGTTTCGCCGACCGGCCTCCCCTTCACGATCTGCTCGGGCCCCCCCAGCCCCGGCAACGGCCTGACGCTCTCCAAGGCGAGCCCCAACGTCCACCTCGCGTGGAACGCGGTGGGCGGCGCGACGAGCTACAACGTGCGCGCCTGCATCGCGCCGCTCTCGGGAAGCTGCACCTTCTCCACCATCGGCACCTCGTCCGGAAACGCCTGGAACGATCCGGTGCTCGGCAGCGGCTCTTCTTACCGCTACGCGATCGAGGCGGTCAACGCCTGCGGTCCGACACCGTAGCCGGCTTCAGCAGCGCCCACACTTCGTTCGCGCCGTGGCGCGGGGAGAAGCGGCGGGGTGTCGCGAACGACGCCAGCGCGGCGCGCAGGACGATGCGGCCGCGCGTGTAGTCGGGGCCGGAAAAGAGATTGATGAGCAGCAGCCCGCCCGGGGCGAGCCGGTTTCGCCAGAGCGTGCGGAAGTAATCCGCGTCGAGGCCGGCGGCGCGGTCGAAGCGCCCCTGGGTCGCCGCCGAGAAGACGTCTTCGACGATGATCGCGAATCGGTCGCCGCGTCCGCGCGCGAAGGCGGCCGCGTCGCCGCGCGTGATGCGCAGGCCACGCGGCGGATCGAAATGTTTCCGGCACAGCGCGATCACCCGCGCGTCCCGCTCCACCGCGGTCATCGGCAGCCCCGGGTACCGATGCGCCAGCAGCCGCGGCACCGTCGCCGCGCCGAGGCCGAGGAAGAGCGCGGTCGCCCGATGCTCGATGTTCGAGGCTCGATGCTCGGGGCTTGCGGCCCTCGACCCTCGGCCCCCGGCCCTTGACCCTGCGCGAGACCGCTCGCGCAGATAAAGCGCGCACAACCGCGCCATCAGCGGCCAATACCAGCCCCGGCCGCAGGCGCCCGGCCGGCGCGGGTCGTAGGTTCCCTGCCGGTCTTCGCCGATCCAGAGTTCCCGGTGGCGGTTGCGGACGACGACCCGCGGCGCTTTTCCGTCAGACAATCCGCACCTTGTCGAGGCCGGGCTGCGGGGCGGGAAACTTCAGATCGAGCGACTTCAGCCGCTTCAGCAGCGCCTCGGCGATGACCCAGTTGCGGACCCATTTCTGGTTCGCGGGGACGATATGCCACGGCGCCGCCTCGGTGTTGCACTTCGTGAGCGCGTCCTCGTAGGCCGCCTGGTAGTCGTCCCACCGCGCCCGCACCTTGAGGTCGCCGGGCTGGAATTTCCAGTTCTTGGCCGGATCCTTGAGCCGCTCCTGCAACCGCCGCTTCTGCTCGTCGCGGCTGATGTGGAGGAAGAACTTCATCACGATCGTGCGGTTGCGGGTCAGCAGCGACTCGAAATCGTTGATCATTTCGTAGCGCCGCTTCCAGATCTTCTTCGGCGCGAGATCCTCCACCCGCACCACGAGGACGTCCTCGTAATGGCTGCGGTTGAAGATGACGAACTCGCCCCGCCCCGGCGTCTGCCGGTGGACGCGCCAGAGGAAATCGTGTTCGCGCTCCTCCTCGGTGGGGACTTTGAACGGGACGACCCGGGTGCCGAGCGGGGAGAGGCCGTCGACGACGTGGCGGACGGTGCCGTCCTTGCCCGAGGTGTCCATCCCCTGCAGCACGATCAGGACGCCGAAGCGCTTGTCGGCGTAGAGCCGCTCGCTCTGCTCGCCCAGCTTCTTGAGCAGCGCCGGCATCGCCGCCTCGGCCTGCGCGCGATCCTTGAAGCCGGCGAGGTGGCCGGGGTCGAACTTCCGCAGCTTGATGCGGCGGCCGGGTTTGACGGTGAGGGGCTGGGGTTTGGGCATGAATTCCTCCAGGGCCGTCGATTATGGCCGACTTTTACCGGGATTTGATCCGCGTCACGCCCGGACCGGGAACCCCTCTCCCCCTGCGGGGTATTTCCCCCCGAGGTGACCGCCATGAATTTCCCCCGCTCGCTCGCCCTGCTCGCCCTGCTCGCCCTGCTCGCCGCGGGGCCCGGCCGCGCCGCCCCCAAGGTCGCCGCCACGGCCGCCGACCGGCCGGTGATCCAAGTCGCGCTCCTGCTCGACACCAGCAATTCGATGGACGGCCTGATCGACCAGGCCAAGCGGCAGCTGTGGCGCTTCGTCAACGAATTCGCCGAAAGCAAGCGCGGCGGCCTGCGCCCCGAGCTGCGCGTCTCGCTCTACGAGTACGGCAAGAGCTCGCTGCCCGCGGGGGAGAACTACCTGCGCATGATCGTTTCCTTCACCCCCGACCTCGACCGGGTTTCCGAGGCGCTCTTCGCGCTGACCACCAACGGCGGGGACGAGTATTGCGGCGCGGTCATCCGGGCGGCGGTCGACGGCCTCGACTGGTCGCGCCGCGAGGGCGACCTCAAGGTGATCTTCATCGCCGGCAACGAGCCCTTCACGCAGGGTCAGGTCGATTACCGCGAATCGGTGGCGGCCGCGCGAGCCCGGGGGGTCGTCGTCAACACGATCTTCTGCGGCAACTACGCCGAGGGCGAGCAAACCCTCTGGCGCGACGGCGCGCTGCGGGCGGGCGGCTTCTACATGGCGATCGACCAGAACCGCCGGGTCGCGCAGATCACCGCCCCGCAGGACGCCGAGATCCTGAAGCTCAACCGCGAGCTGAACGACACCTACCTGCCGGTCGGCGCGTACGGCGGGGCGGGAAAGGCGCGTCAGTCCGCGCAGGACGCCAACGCCAGCGCGGCCGGCGCCCCGGTCGCCGCCGAGCGTGCGGCCGCCAAGGCGGGCGCTCTTTACACCAACGACGAGTGGGACCTGGTCGACGGCGTGGGCAGCGGCCGGCTCGATTTGGGCAAGGCGAAGGACGAGGAGCTCCCCCCCGCACTGCGCGGCAAGAGCGCGGCGGAGAAACAGGCCTATGTCGAGACGCTGAAGGCGAAGCGCGCCGCCCTGCAGTCCCGCATGAAGACGCTGCAAGCCGAGCGCGAGAAGCACATCGCGGCCGAGCAGCGCAAGCAGGCGGCCGCCAACGCCCCCGACTCGCTCGACGAGGCGATGCGCAAGTCGCTGCGCAGCCAGGCCGAGGCGAAGGGCTACACCTTCGGGAACTGACCGGTTTCGCCTACGCCGCCCCCGCGCCGGAATCAACCCGGCGCGGGGGCGGTCGTTTTAGTCGCGAGTTCCGAGTCGCGAGTAACGAGTGGGTTGCGTCGCTGACGCGACATTTCATTTCCGCCGGTCATTTGCCGCAGAGGGTGAGATGTGGCACCAGTTAACTCGCGATCCGCGATCCGCGATCCGCGATCCGCGACCCGCCACTCGGAACTCGTTTCTCCCCCGCCGCCGTCCAATATTTGTACACTGGCCTTCGCCCGGCCCCCCGTAAACTTCCGCTCCCGTGTCCACCAACGAACAGGCGCTGCCCCATTCGCTCGAGGCCGAGCGCTCCGTCCTCGGTCTCATCCTCGTCGCCCCCGACCTGATGAACCAGGCGATGGGGGCCGGCGCGACCGGCCTGCAGCCGCGCGATTTCTACCGCAGCGGCCACCGCCACATCTTCGGGGCGATGCAGGAGCTCTTCGAGCGCGGCATCGCGATCGACCCGGTCACGGTCAAGGACTGGCTGGAGACGCGCGGACAGCTCGCCGAGGCGGGGGGCCTCGAGTACCTGATGCAGTTGATGGACGGGATGCCGCGTCTCGACCACTTGGGCGCCTACGCCGATTTGGTGCGCGAGAAGTCGCTGCAGCGCTCGCTGTTCGACGCCGGCCAGGAGATCGCTCGCGCGGCGCTGGCCGGCGGCGAGGCGTCGCAGGCGCTGCTCAACGACGCCGAGCGGCGCATTTTCGAGGCCGGCGGCGCCCACCTCACCCGCGACTACAAGTCGCTCGAGGAGGTCGGGCGCGAGATGGCCGAGGTGATCCTGCGGGTCAAGCGCGGCGAGCCGATGGCGGCCGGGGTGCCGACCGGCTTCACCCGCTTCGACGAGATGACCACCGGCCTGCAACCGGGGCAATTGTGGGTGCTGGCGGCGCGCCCCGGCGTGGGCAAGACCTCCTTCGCGCTCACCCTCGCGCTCAACGCCGCGCGGCGCGGCCACGGGGTGCTGCTCTTCTCGCTCGAGATGACCGCGCACGAGATCTATTCGCGCCTGCTGTGCAGCGAGGGCGACATCGACATGCACAAATTCCGCGCCTCGATGCTCTCCCCGGCCGAGAAGGACCGGATGATGGAGACCAAGGATTACATCGAGACGCTGCCGCTCTACATCGACGACGGCGCGGGGACCACCCACCCGCTGATGCGCGCCAAGGCGCGCCGGCTGGCGAAGGACCGCAAGCTCGACCTCGTCATCGTCGACTACCTGCAGATCATGGGCTCGGCCAGCAAGCGGACGGAGAACCGCGCGATCGAGATCGCCGAGATGTCCAAGGGGCTCAAGGAGATGGCGAAGGAATTGCGGCTGCCGGTGCTTGCGCTCTCGCAGCTCAACCGGGCGGCCGACAAGCGCGGCGCCGACGAGCCGCCGCTGCTGAGCGACCTGCGCGAGTCGGGCGCCATCGAGCAGGACGCCGACCTGGTCGCGTTCCTGCAGCGCAACACCCGCGCCGAGCCGCCCGAGTGCTTCAAGACCGAGGTCCACATCGCCAAGCAGCGCAACGGCCCGGTCGGCAAGCTCTATCTCACCTTCCTCGCCAGCCGCACCTCCTTCGGCGAATTCGCCGAGCCCGAGGTCTATTGAAGCGCCCGGAGTCGAAGGGATTGACGAGATTTCCCGATTGCGCGGAGCCCGCCCGGAAATCTCGAGCGGCCGGCAACCCGGCGGGTTGCGGCGCGGCGGGTTTCTTAGGATGTCCATTCTGTTCATCCGGTCAAATCCGCCCAAGACGGCCGGAGCGCGCCCCGCGGCCGAACGGACGCCGGGGCGGGACGGGCCGCGGCCGCGATAATGGTCGCCTGATTTCACTCGACAAGGGTTCCCCATGAGCATCAAGTCGGACCGCTGGATCCGCCGCATGGCGAAAGCGCACGGCATGATCGAGCCGTTCGCGGAGGCGCAGGTCGGCCACGGCCGCATCTCGCACGGGGTTTCCAGCTACGGCTACGACATCCGCATCACCGACGAGTTCAAGGTCTTCACCGACGTCCACTCGACGGTGGTCGACCCGAAGGCGTTCGATCCCAAGTCGTTCGTCGACATCAAGACCGACTGCTGCGTGATCCCGCCCCACTCCTTCGTGCTGGCGCGCTCGTTCGAATTCTTCCGCATCCCCAAGGACGTGCTGTGCGTCTGCCTGGGAAAATCGACCTACGCGCGCTGCGGGATCATCATCAACGTCACCCCGCTCGAGCCGGAGTGGGAGGGGCACATCACGATCGAGATCTCCAACACCACCCCGCTGCCGGCCAAGATCTACGGCAACGAGGGGATCGCGCAGATCCTCTTCTTCCAGTCCGACGAGCCGTGCGAGACGACCTACAAGTCGCGCGCCGGCAAGTACCAGGGGCAGACCGGGATCACCCTGCCGCGCATCCTCAAGTAGGCGGCCGGTCACGACCTGCGAAGCTGGAATGGATGTTGATTGACGGGATGCCGGGGACGGACGGACTTTTCTTTCGCGACCGCGCCCGCTCCCCCTGAAGCATTCCCGACCATGCCGCTGATCCTGAAAATCATCCCCATTCAAGCGTCTTGAACCTGTCATGCGCCCGCTGATCCTGCTGCTCTCCGGCGCCCTCGAGGACGCATGGATCTCGTGGTCGCGCGGGGGCTGGCGGACGCTGTTCGGCACCCTGGTCCTCGCGCTCGCGATCGTGCCGCTGGGGGCGCTGCGGGTGGTGGATCAAAATCTCCGGGTGCGGCTCAAGCGCGTCGAGGCGGAGGTCAACCTGACCGTCTACGCCCCCTACGGGATCGACCCGCAGGCGGCGGCGGCGCTGCGCGACCAATTGCGGGCGCAGCGCGGCGTCGCGGGGGTGGCGATGATCGATCCCGGAACCGCGCTCGCGCGGCTGAAGAGCGCGGCGCCCGATCTCTACGACCTCGCGGCGGAGATGCAGAGCAATCCGCTGCCGTGGTCGTTCGAGTTGGAACTCAAGCCCGAGGCGCGCGATCCGGCGGGTTTGCAGAAGACCCGCGCGGCGCTCGCCGCGCTGCCGGGGGTGGGGGCGGTGGACGCCGACCTCGAGTGGGCGCGCGACCTCGAGGGCTTCTCGAAGGCGGTGACCTCGATCGGCTACGCTTACGCGCTGCTGCTGGCCCTGGGCGCGGTCTTCACGGTCGGCGCGGTGCTGAAGATGACCTACCTCCTGAAACGCGACCAGGTCGAGATCATGAAGCTGGTGGGCGCGACCCGGCTGGCGATCGCGCTCCCCTTTTTCCTCGAGGGAACGCTGATCGGGCTCGGCGGCGGGGCGGCGGCGCTGGGGGCGCTCAAATTGCTCCACCTCGGCATCCACCACGCCCGCGCGCCGCAACTCGCGGCCGCCGCGGCGCAATTGCCGCTCTTCCTGCCGCCCGGCGGCGCGCTCGCGGTGGTGCTCGCCGGCGCGGCGCTGGGCGCGGCGGGCGGGGTGATGACGCTGGGGCGGGAATTGCAGCGCTGATATGAGTTTTCTGCTCGCCCCCCTCGCGCTGCTCTGCGGCCTCGTCGCCGCGCGATGTTCGCGCCGCGACGCCCTGCTCGCCGGGCTGGCCGCCGCGCTGCCGCTCTTCGCGCGCCTCGACGCGCAGCCGCGCGCGGGCTGGCTGCTGG
>JACXTT010007901.1_pt1 | contig 14885 bp, 15 predicted proteins | sample 9270951 | NCBI WGS metagenome assembly JACXTT01 (sample SAMN15532306, study PRJNA645909) | rock metagenome | isolation source: weathered quartz diorite | place: Puerto Rico | collected 2017-06-21
GGTGCTCAGGCTGGTCCGGCCGCGGCTGGTTGGAAGCTCAGCGCCACGCCGTTGATGCAGTAGCGCAGACCGGTCGGTGGCGGACCATCCTCGAACACATGGCCGAGATGGCCGCCGCAACGCCGGCAATGCACCTCGGTGCGCGGCACAATCAGCGAGCGGTCATTGGAGGTCGCCACCGCATTGGCCAGTGGCCGATAGAAGCTCGGCCAGCCGGTGCCGCTTTCGAACTTGGTCGAGGACGCAAACAGCGGTAAATCGCAGCCCGCGCAGGCGAAGATGCCCTCGCGCTTTTCGGCGTTGAGTGGGCTCGTATAAGGCCGCTCGGTGCCATGCTGGCGCAGCACCTTGAACGCCATGGGCGACAGGATGCGTTTCCATTCGTCATCGCCTTTGACGATCTCGAACGGACCGTCGCCGGCGCTGCCGCCGCTGCTCCACCACAGGCCGGCCAGAACCGCGGCGCTGCATCCGCCAACCAGCCAAGCACGGCGGCTGATGGCCTCGATCACCGTTGATTTCGGGCCGGCATAGGGCTCTTTCATGATCCTGCTCGCGTCGCTGACGCCCCATTCATAGCGCAACACCCGACCACTCGGGATCACTTGGGGTCACTTCGGATCACGTCATCGCGAACGCCATTTGAACCACGCCATCCGCGACACCGCCGCGCAAAGCGGCGCCCGGTCCGCCCGGCCTGCTTTTTCGGCCTGTTAACGGCTACTGAAAGCGGACCTGCTTGTTGAGATAGAACTTCCGCATTTCGGGCCGATATTTTTCCATATCCGCCTTGTTGAGATCGAGCGGCGGCTGCACGTCGGCCGGCAGCAGCGAGAAGTACGGCGTCTTCTTCGACTCGGTCTCGAATTCGGAGCGCGCCTTTTGCAGGAGCTCAGAGCTCGTCATCAGATCGATGATCGAGCCCGCCAGCACCTTGGCGCCGACCAGCTGGCCCTTGTGGGAGATCGAACTTACCGGCGTCACCGCAGCCTTCCACTCGTGATAGCCGATGCCCGGCACTGAAGCCGGGAAATTGACAATGCCTGCCGGCACCACCCAGGACACGTCGCCGTTGTCGTTGGACGACGCGGATTGCCTGCGTCCGCCCAGCGGAACAGGCTTGGTGTTCAGACCGACCTCCGGCTTCCCGGCAAATTTCTGGAAGTCGCGGGCGAACTTCTGCTCCTCTTCGGTCCACTTCGGCACGCCGATTGTATCGATGTTCTTCTGGATTGCTTCCGCGATCGCCTTGTTACCGAGCTGCGGCCAGCCGGACGCGGAATACTTCACTTCGTAGGTCGTGCCGGTCATCAGCGCCGCGCCGTCGGCGATCTTGAGGAGCTTCTCATAGGTCTCTTTTGCATCCGGCATGGTGGCATCGCGCACGAACCACCAAATCTGCCCAGTATCGGCGATGATGTTGGGCTGAATGCCGCCGATGGTGATGGTGCGATGCGCCCGGTAGGTCGGCCGCAGGTGCTCGCGCAGCTTGTCGAAGCCGATGTCCATGAGCTGCACGGCATCGACGGCGTCCTTGCCATCCCAGGGATTGACCGCGCCGTGTGCGGTCTTGCCGTGGAAGGTGAAGATTGAGCTGATTGCCGCGTAATTCTGCAGGCCGTAGCCGGTCTGCGACGAGTCCTGGATGTGCAGATAGAGGACTGCATCGACGTCCTTGAAATAGCCGGCGCGCACCAGGAACGGCCGGCTGATGAGCTGCTCCTCGGCCGGCCCGAACGAGATCGCGACCGTGCCCGGAATGTTGAAGCGCTGCATCGCCTGCTTGACCGCGAAGGCCGCGGCCGAGGCCACGCCGCCATGGGTGTTGTGGCCCTCCATATGGCCGGGGCCATCCTTGACCAGGGGCTTGCGCTCCCAGGTGCCCGCGGTCTGCGAGCCGCCGGGCAGAGCATCGACCTCGGTGACAATCGCGATCTTCGGTCGGCCGGAGCCGAATTCCGCCCACACGTTGGTCGGCATGCCGGCGCCGCCGAGCTCGACCTTGAAGCCCGCGGCCTCGAGCATGTCCTTGAGAAGCTTCGTGCTCTCGACCTCCTGCATGCCGAGCTCGCCAAAGTAAAAGAGCGAGTCGCTAAGCAGCGTCATCTGCGCGGCATTACGATCAATGCTCTCGAACGCCAGTTGCTTGCGCTCGTCCGCGGCTGCGCCGGCGAGCGGTAGGATCATCCCGACAAGCGAAGCAATGGCAGCCCGGCGCCAACAAGATGTCCGCAACATTGTCGTCCCCTCATACAAAAAAAGGTCTTCGAATGAGCGTACGCCCGGCTCTATGGGGCCACAAGTTTGAGCGCTGGTGGGCCGCGATTTTGTGCTATCAGCGATGCGTATCAATACGGACCAAGGTTCAGCATGCGCTTTGAAGGCACCGGCGGCTATGTCGCCACCGACGATCTGAAGGTTGCGGTCAATGCGGCGATCACGCTCGAGCGTCCGCTTCTGGTGAAGGGTGAGCCCGGCACCGGCAAGACCGTGCTGGCGCTGGAGATCGCCAAAAGCCTCAATGCACCGCTGATCGAATGGCACGTCAAATCGACCACCAAGGCGCAACAGGGCCTCTACGAATACGACGCAGTGTCGCGGCTGCGCGACAGCCAGCTCGGCGACGAGCGCGTCCGTGACATCCGCAACTACATCAAGCGCGGCAAGATGTGGGACGCCTTCGTGTCCGAAGAGCGTCCGGTCCTGCTGATCGACGAGATCGACAAGGCCGACATCGAGTTTCCCAACGACCTCCTGCTCGAACTCGATCGCATGGAGTTCTTCGTCTACGAGACCTCCGAGACCGTGAAGGCGAGACGCCGGCCGATCGTGGTCATCACCTCCAACAACGAAAAGGAATTGCCCGACGCGTTCCTGCGCCGCTGCTTCTTCCACTACATCCGCTTCCCCGACACCGACACCATGAAGGCGATCGTCGAGGTGCACTTCCCCGGCATCAAGCAGCGGCTGGTCGCGGAAGCTTTGCGGCTGTTCTACGAGGTGCGCGAGGTGCCAGGGTTGAAGAAGAAGCCTTCGACCTCGGAGCTCTTGGACTGGCTCAAGCTCCTGATGGTCGAGGACATCGGTCCGGAGCTTCTCCGCGAGCGCGATCCGAAGAAGCTCATCCCGCCGCTGCACGGCGCGCTCTTGAAGAACGAGCAGGACGTGCACCTGTTCGAGCGGCTGGCGTTCATGGCAAGAAGAGACGGCCGCTGACGCGGCCTATGCACGGCCCGCCGCGAAGGGCGCTGAGCAACGATATTCACAAGAACCAGGAGGACGACATGGCGACGAGCGTCAAGCAGATGATGGAAGCGGCCAACGCCGTAGTGCCGAAGATCACGCCGGCGCAGGCCAAGGAGATGATCGCCAAGGGCAACACGCTGGTGGTCGACGTGCGCGACGGAACCGAGGTGCAGGCGAGCGGCAAGGTGGCCGGCGCCGTGCACGTGCAACGCGGTCTGCTGGAGTTCAAGGCCGACACCGAGTCGCCCACCCACGACAAGAATTTCGACAAGAGCAAGAACGTGATCCTGTATTGCGGGTCGGGCGGCCGCGCAGCGCTGAGCGGCAAGACGTTGAAAGATCTTGGGTACGAGAAGGTCTACAATCTCGGCGGCTTCAAGGATTGGGCCGAGAGCGGCGGCGCGATCGACAAGTAGACCAGGCCTTGCGATTCAGGCGCTGCCGCCCGGCGGCGCCTCGCCGCCCGGATTGGCCTCGCTCTTGGTCTTTCGCCGCACCCGCCTTGGCTTGGCGGGCTCGGCCTCCGCCGGTGCGGGCTGTAGCAGAATTTCCGGCGCGTCCTCGGCGGCAATCACCGGCGTCATCTCCGCCGTTGCAACCGCAATCGGCGCGGGCTCTGTCGACGCGGGCGACGGACTCGCAGCGACCCGCGCGCTTTCATGGGCCACCGGCGTATTGGCCTCGACCTCGCGCAGCCGCCGCTCCTCGCGGCGCTGCGCCATGCGGCTGACCACCAGCTCATTGACGCGGTTGGACCAATAGGCCACCTGCTGTGCCACGCGGCCGTAGACGCCGCCGGACCAGACCAGCGCGAAGGGCGAGAACATCTGCCAGGTCTTGTCGCCGTCGACGATGGCGCGCGCCACGATCTCACCGCCCATCGCCGTGGTGTTCAAGCCACGCGAGCCGAAACCGCTGAGCAGCCAAAGCCCCGGCGTGATCTCGCCGATCTGCGGCATGCGGTGCACGGTGCTGCCGATCAAGCCGGTCCAGGCGTATTCGGCCTTGACGTGCTTCAGCTGTGGGAAGGTCCGCGCGATCTGGCCGACCAGCGTCTCGACATAGTCCTGCGGCTTGCCGCGCCAGACCGTGCTGCGGCCCGACCACATCAGGCGGTCGCCTTCCACCACGCAATAGTGATTGTCGGCCACGTCGGTGTCGCTGATCGCGCCGGGGAAACGCACCGCCTCATGCACGGCATCGCCGAGCGGCGCGGTAACGATCACATAAGTATGCGCCGGCAGGAGCGTGTTGCCGAACTGCGGCATCAGCTCCGCGAGATGGATGTTACCGGCCAGCACGACGTGATGGGCGCGCACCCGCGCATCCTTGGTGGTGACGCGCTTGCGCACGCCGGCCGGATCGATCTCCAGCGCCGCGCTGTTCTCGAAGATGCGCGCACCATCGCGTTCGGCGGCAGCGGCGAGCCCCAGCGCGTAGTTCAGCGAGTGCAGGCTGAAGCCGCGCGGATAACGCAGCCCGCTGAAATAGAGCGGCGAGCGAAGCTGCTCCCTCACCCTCTCGGCTGGCTGGAATTCAACCTGCGCGCCGAACTGGCCCGCGATCAAATCCGCCTCGGCCCGCATCGCCTGCTCTTCGTTGGTCTTGGTGACGTGCAGCCAGCCGCCCTCCGACAGCGCCACGCCCGGCATCTGTTCGTCCTGAGACAATTCCTGGACAGTGCTCCGGACATATTCGGCGCCCGCTTCCGACAGCGCCCAAAGCTTCTTGGCATCATCGAGGCCGACGCGAGTGACCAGCGCCTTCGCCCCAGCCGCATAACCCGGCAGGACAAAGCCCGGGTTCCGGCCTGACGCGTTCCAGGCGACGCTATGCGCCTCCAGCACCACCACCGACCAGCCGCGCCGCGCCACCTCGCGCGCTGCAGTCAGGCCCGCGAGCCCCGCGCCGATGATGCAGACGTCGACATCGAGCTCTACGGTCAGCGGGCCGCGGGCCGGGCTCGCGACCTTGGTCGCAGCCAGCCAGCTTGACCCGTATGCGCCCGGATCGGTGTTCTTCATCTCGTTCCGGCTGTTCAAAGGTCCGCGACCGCGCGGACCACATTCATGTTGCAGACCATGTTCATGTTAAGGTGCTAGCGGACATTCGCGTGAAGGAAAAGCCCGGAGATTCCCCGCATGCGCCGCCTGCTGCTGTTGCGCCATGCCAAAGCCGAGCGTTTGCAATCGGGCGGGCGCGATCTTGACCGCATTCTGACAAAACGCGGGCGCGACGACGCCGCGGCCGTCGGCGCCTATCTGGTGCGGCACAAGCTTATTCCCGACCAGGCGCTGGTGTCGACCTCGGCCCGCACCCGTGAGACCTGGGGTCTGGTGGCGAAGGCCTTTGCCAAATCGCCGCCGGCCGAATTCGAGAGCAGCATCTATGAGGCCGCGCCGGAGGCGATCCTGAAGGCCATCCGGGCGACCGAACGGGCGGCCAGGACGCTAATCGTCGTCGGTCACAATCCCGGCATGCAGCAACTCGCAAGCCTGCTGATCGCCTCGGGCGACATCGAAGCGCGGCAGCGCCTGCTGGAGGAGTTTCCAACTGCGGCCTTCGCCACAATCAGCTTTGCGGCCGAAGGCTGGGACGGCCTGCATGCCGATGGCGGGCGGCTCGAGCATTTCGTCACGCCGCAGACGCTGGAAGCCGCGACCGACTGAAATCCCTCCAATCGACCGGAACCCACCAACAGGAAAGGCCACGCGCCATGTATCACCGAATTCTGCTGCCGGTCGATCTCGCCGATCCGAATCTCGCCAAGCCTGCGCTCGAAACCGCGGTGATGCTCGCCAAGAGCTCCGGCAGCAGCATCCGGCTGATCAACGTGCTGCCGGTGACGCCGCCGATGCTGGTCGAATACGTGCCGGCCGATTTCGATCTCCAGCAGAGGAAGTCGGCCGAGGAAGCGCTGTCGATCATCGCGGGCGAGATTGCGCCCGGCGTCGGCAAGGTCACCTCGGTGGTCCGCCAGGGCGGCACCTATCAGGAGATCCTCGACGAGGCGAAAGAGATCGACGCCGACCTGATCGTGATGAGCTCGCACCGCACCGGCGCCCGGACCTACTTCCTCGGCTCCGTCGCGGGCCACGTGGTGCGCTATGCGGGGTGCTCGGTGATGGTGGTGCGACGCTAAATTTCAGCCCTTGGGCAACACTTCGCGCGGGATGGCGTCGGGCCGATAGCGCAACGGCCTGTTGCGGCGGAAGTAGTTGCCGATCTGCAGCGCGAACACCACAAAGATCGCAGCAACGATGGCGCTGGCGCTCCACTGCTCAAGCTTCAGCGTGCGCAGCATCACCACCACCATCGCAAACAGCACCGCGACAAAGGTCACGACGCCGAACCAGTAGCTGAACGACGGCAGGCCCGCAGTGAATTGCGCGGAGCTGCCGCTGTCGGCGAGCCGCCGGTGTAATTCGGTGATGAATGCCGAATAAGGTCCGTCCTGGCGCGTCTGCTCGACGAGGCTCCGCCACGACACCGAAATGATCTGGATCTTCGGATTGTCGGTTGACCAGATCTCGGTGACGAAGCGGCGCGACTGCATGGTCACCGGGCGGAACGACAGCCGCACCGCGCGAATGCGCTCGTAGCGGACCCGGCCGCTGCGCGCGCCGATCTGCCAGTGCAGCCCGTCGGGCTTCAAGGTGAAGATGCACCAGCCGCCGATCACCGACGGTTTGAACGAATAGTTCGGGTCGGCGTCGTCGTCGCCGATCTGCCATTCCGCGTTGTCCCGGCCGGCCATGGTATTATCATGCCGCCGCCCGGGCCGGACGCAAGCTTGCTCCGAGCTGTTGTCCCGGGTGTTCGCAAGCGCTGCTGCTAGTGTCGCGGTTCGGAAGTTCGCCCGTATTCTCAGCTTGTTTCGAAGCGAACTTCCGAACCAAAGCGACACTAGCAACCTTATGATTCTAGTGTCCCTTTGAACCCGAAGTTCGCAAAATTGCCTGCTGAATTTGCGTGCGAACTTCGGGTTCGAGACACTAGTTGTGCTTGGCTTCGATCTTGTCGATCCGGGCGATTTCCGGAAACAGCCGCATCCAAAGGAGTGCCACGGCGACTGCGCCAAGCCCGCCCACCAGCACCGACGCGAAGGCGCCGAAAGCGGCCGCGACCGCGCCGGCGCGAAATTCGCCGAGCGTGCCCGAGGTGCCGGTGAACATGAAATTGACCGCCAGCACCCGGCCGAGCATTTCGTTGGGCGTCTGGGTCTGCACCAGCGAATGACGGATCACGACGCTGACCGCATCCGCCGCCCCGTAGATCGCGAGCGCCGCCATCGACAGCGCGAGCGATGTGGAGAATGCGAACACCACGGTCGCTAGGCCGAACACCGCAACCGCGGTGAACAGCACGTGCCCGGTGCGGCGCTCGATCTGATGGTGAGCGAGCCAGGCGGAAACGATCAGCGCACCGACCGCCGGCGCCGAGCGAAGGAGGCCCAGGCCCCACTGCTCGGTCATCAGCACGTCCTTGGCATAGACCGGCAGCAACGCCGTGACGCCGCCCAGCAGCATCGCGAACAGATCGAGCGAGACCGCGCCGAGCACCACCCTATTCCGGAGGATGTAGCGGAAGCCGGCAAACAGTGTTTCCATGGTCACCGGCTTCTTCTCCGGCGGCGGCCCGCGCAGCACGATCAGGCTGATCAGGAGACTCGCAGCGACAAACACCGCCGCGCAGATTAGATAAACCGCGGCGGCGCCGAAGCCGTAGTACAGCAGGCCGCCGATCGCCGGCCCGCTGATGGTGGCGGTCTGGCTTGCCGTCGCCGACGCCGCGATCGCCCGCGGCAAAAGCTCCGGCGGCACCACGCCCGGCACCAGCGTGTGCATGGTCGGGGTCTCGAAGGCGCGCGCCGTGCCGCTGACGAAGAGGATCGCGAGCATGGCATCGCAGGTGAGAAAGCCGCCGATCGTTCCGATGGCGAACGCGGCCGCGGCCAGCGCCTTGATCACCTGACAGGTGCCGACGACGACGCGGCGGTCGTAGCGGTCGGCCATGTGGCCGATCACGACGCCTAGCACCACCACCGGGAAGAACTGCACCAGGCCGACCAGGCCGAGATCGAAGGCGCTGCCGGTGAGCTCGTAAATCTGCCAGCCGGCTGCCACCGCCTGCATGTGATAGGCGCCGTTGGTCGCGGTTCGCGCGCACCAATAGGCGATGAACGAACGATGTTGAAGCAGCTGCGGCTGAGTTAGCGCGGACATGGCCCCGGCTCGGAAATTGCGCGCCTTCTTAGCGCGCCCTCCGCCCTTCACCAATGCCGGTCATGCCATTCCGCGCGCCGGAACGGCGCTATTGCTCGAGCTTGACGTTGGCGGCCTTGATCACCTGGTGCCAGGTCTCGACCTCCGACTTGAAGAACGCCGCGTTCTCGGCGAGCGAGCCGCCACCGACCTCGGCCGAGAGATTGTCCAGGCGCTTTCTGACCTCAGGATCGCGCAGCGCTTCGTTGATGTCGGCGTTGAGCTTGTTGAGGATCGGCTGCGGCACCTTGGGCGGCGCAACCAGCGCAAACCACGTCACCACCACGAAGCCCGGAACGGTGTCCTTGACCACCGGCACGCCGGGCAGGGAGGCCACCGGTTTTTCGGTCGCGACGCCCAGCGCGCGGATGGTGCCGGCCCGAATCAGCGAGCCCGCCGCGCCGATATTGTCGAAGGCGACGTCAACCGTGCCGGCGACGAGATCCTGCACGGCCGGCGCCGAGCCGCGATAGTGGATGTGCTGGAATTTGACGCCGGCCTTCTGCTGGAACAGCTCCGAGGTCAGATGCGAGGTCGTGCCGACGCCTTGCGTCGCCGAATTGAGCTCGCCCGGATGAGCCTTCGCATACGCGACGAAATCGGCGACCGTCTTCACGTCCTTCAGCTTCGGCGAATTGGTCAGGATCGCGTTCGGCACCTTGCCCATCACCGCCAGCGGCGTGAACTGCGCCGGATCGAACGGCAGCTTGGGATAAAGGTTCTGGTTGATCACGAGCGGCGGCGGCGGCGAGGCAAACAGTGTGTAGCCGTCAGGATCGGAATGGTAAGCCGCATCCGCCCCGACATTGCCGCCGGCGCCGGCGCGGTTCTCGATCACCACGCCCTGGCCCCATTTGCGCGACAGATATTCGGCCACCACGCGCGGCATGGCGTCGGCGGTGCCGCCTGCTGGAAACGGCACGATGATTTTCACCACATGGTTCGGATAGTCCTGCGCCGCGGCCACGTCTGAAAACGACAAGGCAGCCACCAGAGCGGCGCCCAGGCCCATCATCCAACGCGTCATCGTCAATCTCCCATCCCGTTTCTTGTTGTCCGCCCCGGTTGTTTGCACGTTAGACGCTCACCAAAGCCGTTTCCAGGGCGGAGTGTTTGACAGGCCCTGCGAGGCGCGACACCTTTCGCCGCACACCGACGACCGGGACACATCATGCAACCGCACGAACGCCTGCCCTACTCCGCCATCGAAGGCCGCCCGCCGCTGAAGCTGCCCGACGGGCTGAGACTCATCCTCTGGCCGCTGATGTCACTCGAGCAGTGGGACATCTCGCGACCGATGGCGCGGATGGTGATCACGCCGCCGCAGGGCCAACCGATGCTGCCGGACCATCCGAACTGGAGCTGGCATGAATACGGCATGCGGGTCGGCTTCTGGCGGCTGAAACGCGTGTTCGAGCGGCTGAAGATGACGCCGACCGTGACGGTCAATGGCCGCGCCTGCGAAGCCTATCCGCAGGTCATCAAGGCGGTCGCCGATGCCGGCTGGGAGCTCAACGCCCACGGCTACGACCAGATCCCGATGCACAAGGTCGAGAACCAGCTCGGCGACATCAAACGCGCCATCGACATCGTCGGCAAATTCTGGGGCCGGCCGCCGCGCGGCTGGTTCGGCCCGGGCCTGACGCAGACCTTCGACACCGTCGATTATCTATCGGAGGCCGGCATCGAATATATCGGCGACTGGGTGGTCGACGACGAGCCGGTGACGCTGAAGACCAAGCACAAGCCGATGGTGGCGCTGCCCTATAACTTCGAGCTGCATGACATCGTCATGATGGTGCTGCAGAGCCATCCGTCGGACGAGCTCTACCGGCGCTCGATGGACGCCTTCAACTGTCTCTACGAAGAATCGAAGGACCGCGCCAAGATCATGTCGATCGCGGTGCATCCGTTCCTCGCGGGACAAACGCATCGCATCAAGCACGTCGAGCGAACCTTCGAGGAAATCCTGTCGAAGCCCGGCGTCGCCTGCTGGAGCGGCGAAAAGATCCTCGACTGGTATCTCGGCACCCAGAAGGCCAAAGCATGAGCGGATTTTTCGTTCCGCATGATCTGAAGGCCCCGCTCAAAGGCGCGGCCAACGGCCCGCTGGCGGGCCTAAGCGCCGCGGTGAAGGATCTCTATGCCATCGCCGGCGAGAAGACCGGCGCGGGCAATCCGGACTGGCTCGCGCAGGCGCAGACCGCAACGCGGCACGCGGTGGCGGTCGACAAGCTTCTGGCTGCCGGCGCAACCATCATCGGCAAGACCATCACCGACGAGTTCTTCTACAGCGTCGCCGGGATGAACGCGCATTACGGCACGCCGCCGAACCTGCGCGCGCCGGGACGCATTCCCGGCGGCTCGTCGAGCGGCTCAGCGGCCGCCACCGCGGCCGGCGCTTGCGATTTCGCGCTCGGCTCCGACACCGGCGGCTCAGTGCGCGTGCCGGCGTCGTTCTGCGGGCTTTACGGCATCCGCACCACGCATGGCCGCATCGACACGCGCGGCGCGATGGACATGTCGCCGTCGTTCGACACCATCGGCTGGTTTGCAGCGAGCGCCGGTCTGTTTCGCACTGTCGGCCATGTGCTGCTGGACGATCGGGCGGTTTCGGCTCGGATCGAAAATCTGCTGGTGCCGGGCGACGCCTTCGCCCAGGCCGACGAGCCCGTGGCAGCGCTGCTGCGCGACGCGCTCGCGGCGATGGGCGGCACGCTGCCGCCTGCACAGGCCATCGACATCACACCCGACGGTTTCGAGACGTGGCGCGACGCGGTGCGGATCATCCAGGCCTACGAGGTCTGGCAGGTCTACGGCCGCTTTGTCACGGAGAAGAAACCGAAATTCGGCCCGGGCGTCGCCGAGCGCATGCAGATCGCCTCGAAGATCACCCAGAGTGAAGCGGAAGCATCCCGCGAGGTCCGCGCCGCGGCGCGCGAACACATTTGTGGAAAGATCAAGCCCGGCACCGTGATGGCGCTGCCGACCGCGCCCTGCATCGCGCCGCGGACCGACACGCCACAGGACGAGATGGAATCCTTCCGCGTCCGGGTGATGCGGCTCACCTGCATCGCGGGCCTCGCCGGCTTGCCGCAGGTGACCGTGCCGGTCGGCACGGTCATGGGCTGCCCGGTCGGGCTGTCGTTCGTCGGCTGGGAGGGCTCCGACGAGGCGCTGCTCGATCTTGCCGTCGCAGTCGCCAAGCATTGCGGGTTGCAGCGATAGCGCCTGTCTGTGGTTATTCCGCGATGTCGAATGCCAGGACTGCGGGCGCCAGCAGCCAAGCCGCGATCTTGGCCGGCGAACCGCTGCCGCTCGCGGTTTGTCGCTGCTCGCCCGCCGAGCGATCGGCGATCAGCAGTGCCAGCCGCCAGGCCGCCCAATACATGGCGTAGTAGATCGGAATGAAGGCCCCGAGCGCCGCGGTCTTCGAAACCGGATCGAGCAGCAGCCCGATTCCGACAGCGGCCGCCTGACCCGCGATCAAGAGCACGACATAAACCGACAGCACCCGAAGCGTATTGCCACCATTGCCCATTGCGTCACCCATTCTCTGTTGTGCATCGTTATGCGACCGGTCTCTTGCTGAAGCCGGACTTGATGTGATTGTCGATGCGCCGTCGCGTCGATCAACCCGGTGGACGATCGGTCGCAGCTGGTTTCACCGCGCGGCACATGGTCGCAACGCGATGCGTTGAGCGATTCGCTTTCAATTGAGATGCGAGCACTCCGAAACGCGAGAAGGGCTGCCCTTGCGGGCAGCCCTTCCATTGTCGAGCCGTGGTCCGGCGGAGACCTGCGATCATGCAGGTCTCGCCGCGAGACCGTGGTCTGTCACGTCACGCGGTGTTAGCCCGGAACCTCGGTTGAGGCGAGGATCCAGCTCACGGATGCCGGCGACCGCGGCGATAGACAATGAGACACTGGATCACCTCCTTTCAGTTGTTTCAGGGGACTTCAGCCTAAGACAGATTCGTCCGATGTCAAAATCGCCCCGTCCAAACGACGGAGCGCTAGAGATACGTCCACCACCATTCGCTGCGACGGCGCTTGATCGCCGCAAACCAGCGGCACAACGGATAGAGCGCGATAACGACGGCGGCCCACACCAGATAGATGCCGGACAGACCCAGGCCATAACCGGCCGAGCGTCCCGCCGGAAACGGCCTGAACATCCATGCCACGTCGCCAATCGCGAGCCACGAAAACAGCACCGCCAGCGCATGGATCAGATAGATATGCACGACGTAGTAGAAGAACGGCACGCGGCCGTAGGTGATGATCCCCCCTGCGACACGGCCCCGCACGCCGTCGAAGGCCGCGAGCAACAGCAGCGCCGGGCCGAGCGTCATCGCCACATACAACAGCGACGGCGGGTACTTCTCACAATTGATGAATGACAACGCACTGGTAAGGAGGCTGTCATGCGCGATCCACGGCGCGGGATCGCCGTAGAGATTGCTCGCCCGAAGCCACAGGAAACCCGCGACGGTCACGACGCCCAGTCCAGCGAGCCAGCGCCGCCGTGCCGTCCGTTCAAGCAAGAACACCGGGCCGAGCGCATAGCCCGCCGCCATTACGCCGATCCAGGGCACCAACGGGTAGAGCACGTAGAGCTTGATCGGAATGCCGAGCTCGACCATGCCGGGCTGATGCAACAGATTCCAGAGTGGTGCGAGGGCGCCGAAGACCTCGGGCTTGATGCCGTCGAGCGCGTTGTGGCCGAGGATCATGGCAAGCCCGATTGCGGCAATCGCCCATCGTGGCAGGAACACCAGAATGCCGAGCGCGATCATGCATGCGCCGATCGCGAAGATCACCTGGGCGAAGAAGTACGTGGCGTTGAGGTGGAAGGTCCAGCCGAGTCGCACCACGGTGAATTCGATCAGCACCAGCCAGAAGCCACGGGTCAGGAGATAGCGGCTGACCGCGCCGACGCCACGCCCCTGCGCGCCGTAGAGAAACGCCGAGATGCCGGCGAGAAAGATGAAGATCGGGGCACAGAAATGCGTGATCCAGCGCGTCAGGAACAGCGCCGGATCGGCGACGTCGCGCGGATTGAACCCACCCACCGAAAAGAAGTCGCGGGTGTGGTCCAGCGCCATGACGATCATGACAAGACCGCGCAGGAGATCGATCGAGGTCAGGCGCGGCTTATGGGGTGGCACGCCGGCAGCAGTGGCCGGTCCGCTCAGCGGTGCCTTCCCGGACGAAGCTGCCGACGGCGTTTCAAACAAAACAGACAAGGCGGATTCCTTTCAAATCCTATCGTCCTCCGTTCAGAGGACGCGTGGATCACATGCGCAGCCGGGTATCTTCGATCCGGTTCGGGCGGCCCGCCACTATCCCTGCTCATGCCTTGCTCACGGCACCAACGCAAACCGATTGTGCAAATGAGTTCAATTGGAGAAATGAATGGAAGAAACGCAAACCGGTAGTGCAATACGCGCCACAAATTCGAATTCAGGTCGCGGTCCCTCGTTCCGCCGCGCGCTTCAACCGCACGATGGCGAGATCGAGCGCTGACAGAAACCGCGAGCGGTCGCGCGGATCGAACGGTTTCGGCCCGCCGGTGACCTCGCCTGCACCGCGCAATTCGTGCAGCAGGTCGCGCGTCGCGACCGCCATGCCGATGGCGTCATCGTCGAACACCTTGCCGTTCGGGGCGATGACGGTGGCACCGGCCTTGAAGCTGCGGCTCGCCAGCGGAACATCGGCGGTGATCACAACATCGTTGGGGCCTGCGCGCCCGGCGATCCAGTCGTCGGCGGCGTCCATCCCGGCCCCCACGACGACGCGCATGATCCACGGCTCGCGCGGCACCGCGATCGGTGAGTTGCTCACGACATGAACCGCGAGGCCGTGGCGGCTGGCGACGCGATAGATCTCGTTCTTCACCGGGCAAGCGTCGGCATCGACGTAGATTTCGATCGGCTTGGACATGCGCGGCGGCTGGCCTGTATCGGGTGGACGGTCTTACCGCACCAGTTCGCGCATCGCCCTGTCGAGCCCATCGAGCGTCAGCGGATACATCCGCCCGCCCATCAGCTGCCGCATCACGCGGATCGAATGGGTGTGCTCCCACTGGCTTTCCGGCACCGGGTTGAGCCAGACGCAGGCCGGATAGGTGCGGGTGATGCGCTCCATCCACACCGAGCCCGCCTCCTCGTTGTAGTGCTCGACCGAGCCGCCCGGCGACATGATCTCGTAGGGCGACATCGAGGCGTCGCCGACGAAGATCGTCTTGTAGTCGTGCGGATAGGTGTGCAGCACCTGCCAGGTCGGCGTGGTCTCCTGGAATCTCCGCCGATTCTCCTTCCACAATTTCTCGTAGACGCAGTTGTGGAAGTAGAAGTGCTCCATGTGCTTGAA
>JACXTT010007902.1_pt1 | contig 14881 bp, 11 predicted proteins | sample 9270951 | NCBI WGS metagenome assembly JACXTT01 (sample SAMN15532306, study PRJNA645909) | rock metagenome | isolation source: weathered quartz diorite | place: Puerto Rico | collected 2017-06-21
CCCTCGGCGCCGGCCGCGGCGCCGGCCGCGCCCGCCTGCGCGTCGCCTGAGGCGGCGCGCAGAGCCGCGAGCAGCGTCGATGCCGCGCGATTTTCGGCGTTCTTCTTCAGCGCCTGCTGCAAGAGCGGCATCGTCTCTTTCGGGTGGCCCTCCTCGATGGTGGCCACGGCCTGCTGGTAGAGATTGTGCGAGGCGGCGAGCGCCTTGAGGTCGCGATGCTCGCCCTTGGCGTTTCTCGCCGCCTTCGCCTCCGCATCGTCGACGCCGATCGTTCGCAAGGCTTCGTCGATGGAGGCGCGCCAAACGTCCTCGGCCTCCTTGGAATTCTGGGCGTAGAGGTCGAGGGTCTCCGAAGGATCCCGCCTGACGTTGAACCGCTCGGGCGTCGGCGCATCGATGAACTTCTCGATCGGCGAGCGCAGCGCGTGGAGCGGCACCCAGCCGTAGGCCCGCTGCCCCAGGAGCGATTCGGAGTAGACGATCTCACGCTCCGGCGCGTCCATGCCGGCCAGGCGCGCGGCGCAGCTCTCGCCCTGCGACGTCCCCATCGGGAGGATCCCCATCAGCTCGAGCGCGGTGGGCGCGATGTCGACACTGGAGACGAGCCCCTCGTATTTCGTCCCTGCGGGGATCCGGGCAGGATATCGGACGATCAGGGGCACTTTGAGCGTGCTGTCGTAGAGGAACAGCCCGTGGGTCAGCTCGTCGTGCTCGCCGAGGCTTTCGCCGTGGTCCGCGGTGGCGACGATCAGCGTGCGGTCGATCAATCCCTGCGTGCGAAGCAAATCGACGAGCCGCTTGATCTGGGCGTCCATCCACGCGATCTCGCCGTCGTAGGGCTGCTTCGGGAACTTCTTGAGCATGCCCGGTGGCGGCGTGTACGGCGCGTGAGGATCGTCGAGCTCGACCCACAAGAAGAAAGGACGGCTCTTAAGCCGCTCCACCGCCGCGAGGGCGTCGTCGATGACGAAGGCCGCCGTCCGGGAAGCCCGCTGCGACTCGGCGTAGCTCTCGAACCCGCGGTCGAACCACATCGTGGAACCGAGCATGTGCGATCCGATCGCGGCTGCCGTCCCGTAACCCTGCCGCTTCAGATGCTCGGCGAGGGTCAGGACGGTGCCGCCCAGCCGCGTGGTCGCATCGTCCCGCACGCCGTGCCGCGGCGGATAGAGCCCCGTCAGGATCGAAGCGGTCGACGGGAGGGTCATCGGCGCTACCGCGATCGCCGAGGTGCACTTCACCCCTTCGCTCGCGAGCTGATCGAGCGCCGGCGTCACCGCCCGGGGGTTCTCGTAGCAGCCGATGTGGTCGGGGCGCGTCGAGTCCATCGTGATGAGCACGAAGTTCGGCATCCCGGTACCGGCCGGCGTCGAGCCGGACGGCGGCAATCCGGTCGCCACCTGCGCGGGCGTCCGCGCCGCGCCGGCACCGGGCAGCCCGCCCGGAGCCGGGATTCCCGGCTGCACCTGCGCTGGCTGCCCTTGCGCCCCGGGCTTCGGGGATTCGCTCTTCGAGCAGGAGGTGGCCGCAGCGGCCGCCGCCGCGATCAAGAGGACGAGCGAACGCGGAAACGTCATTTGACCTTGCTCTCCAAGATGCCCTTCAGGTCCATGATCGTATTCTGATCCGAGACGATGACGCTGATCTTGTCCGACAACTTGTCGACGTAGAGGTAGCGGATGTAGTTCGGGTTCTGCCGCAGCGCCTCGTTGATCGTCTCGATCGCCTTCGCCCGCCCTTGCGCCTCGATCACCTTCCGCTCGGCCTCGCGCTGCTCCTTCTCGAGCACGTATTTCATCTGCTCGGCCGACTGCTGCGCGATCTGCTTCGCCTCGATCGCCTTGCCGAACTGGTCGGTGAATCGCACGTCGCGCAGCACGACCTCGTCGACGATGAATCCGTCCTTCTCGAGCAGCGCCTTGATCTTGACGTTGATCTCGTCTTGAATCGACGCGCGCTTCGACGAGTAGACGTCCATCACCGGGTACTCCGAGATCACGAGACGGATCACCGAGCGCACGGCCGGCCGGATGATTTTTTCCTCGTAGTCGGGTCCGATCTTCTGATGGATGGTGATCAGACGCAGCGGATCGAGGTGGTGCCAGACCGTCAGATCGATCCCGACCTGCAGCCCCTCCTGGGTCGGCGACCAGAGCGAGTCGTCCATGTTCGCCTTGCGCCCCTCGCCCTGCGTGCTCGACATCGTGTATTCGAGGCGCCTCAGGTCGTACATCTCGGTCTGGCTGATCACCGGCCACACGAACGTCACGCCCTGCTGGGAGAGGCGGAAACCCTTCGTGATGGTGTTGAAGATCACGAGCGCGTGGCCGACCGGCACGACGCGCACGGAGGTCACCAGCACGACGAGGAGCGCCAGGAGCAGCACGGCGCTCCCGGCGACGCGCGCGGGCATCCCCGACCGGATGCGACGCCCCTCGGCGTCGCGCACGTCGAGCGCGCGCCGGATCTGGCGGGCGAGGATGACGATGACCGGAATCGCGATGACGAGGAACAGCACGAAGCCGAGCATGACGACCTCCCGGCGGGGAGCGCCCCGACGCCGCTACTGTATACGGAAGGCAACGGGGAACGCTTCCGACGAGGTGGACGTGAGACTCGGCCGGCCGTACTCTTCCGCGATGAACGGTTCTTACCCTCGACTTCTCACGGAACGAGATCTGGAGGCGCTTCCCGACGACGGTCTCCGGCACGAGCTGGAGGCCGGATTCCTCGTCGCGGAGCCGCAGCCCTTTCCGCTCCATGCGCAGATCCAGACGAGGTTGGTCGCGATTCTCGATGAGTTCGTCCGGCCGCGAGGGCTGGGTGAGGTACTTTCCAACGCTGGTTTTCTTCTCGCTCGCGATCCCGATACCGTTCGCGGGCCGGACGTCTCGTTCGTGGCCCGAGACCGATGGGTGACGCAGGCAAGACCGAACCGCTTTTTCCCCGGCGCACCGGATCTCGCCATCGAGATCCTGTCGCCATCAAACCGTGCGGGCGAGATGCGAGCGAAGGCCGCGGACTACCTGAGCGCGGGTTCGCAGCTCGTCTGGATCGTCAACCCCGATCAACAGTCCGTCACGGCCTACCGGTCGTTGCTCGCGCCGCAGCGACTGTTTGACGGCGACGAGCTCAGCGGCGAAGGCGTCTTGCCAGGGTTCACGATCGGGATCGACTCGATATTCAAAGGATCTTTGGGCCACTCGCTATAATCCCTCTTTATGAAACCCGTCGAAATCAACGACTTCCTGCAGGCGGACGTCATCGGCCAGCACGACACCCTCAGGTTCGTGTCGGTCGCCATCTTCAAGCACCTGCAAGGGGAGCGGTACGGCAACCTCCTGATGATCGGGAACTCCGGCACCGGCAAGACGACGATCATGCGATCGATGGAGCGCCTGTACGAGACTCACGAAGACATCCACGTCAACCGTGTCGTCTGCATCATGAACGCCAACCAGTTCGCCAGCGAAGAGGGGATCGTCGATCCAAACCGCCTGCTCATCCGGCTGGAGGAGCGCGCGCGAGAGATTCTCGGCGAAGATGCGACGGCCGAGCAGATCGGCGACTACATGGAGCGGGCGACGGTGTGCATCGACGAGATCGACAAGATCTCCGCGGTCGTCGGCGGCAAGCCCTACGTCACGGGGATCAACATCCAGCAGGGTTTGCTGACCCTGATCGAAGGCGAGCGGATCCTCTACCCGGTGACGATCTACAAGAACAAGCAGCTCGAGAAGGCCGCGATTCACGTCAACACCGGAAAGATGCTGTTCCTGTGCGCGGGCGCGTTCGAGCAGCTCTACGACCAGGTGTACCGGCGGGTGACCTCGCCAACCTCGCGCGTGAAGCTGCCCACGGAGACCGTCTACGAGAACGGCGAGGTGCAGATCAAGGAGTACTTCACGCTGCGCCACTGGTTCAAGCAGGAAGACCTGTTCGACTACGGCATGCAGCCGCAGTTCCTGTCGCGCTTCGACAACTCGATCATCCTCGAGGACCTGAACGCCGGGACGCTCTCGCGCATCTTCACCGAGCCCCGCGATTCCGTCCTCAGGGCGTCGCAAAACTTCTTCAAGAACTACGGGATCGACGTCGAGGTCACCGAGGGCGCAGTGCGCAAGATCGCCGACGAGGCGGCGAAATCCAGCCGCATCGGGGCGCGCGCTCTCAAGGCCGTCTGGGGAAAGATCATCAAGCCGTATGAGTTCGATCCGTTCGGGCAAGCGGACGTCAAGAAGGAAGGCGACCGGCATCGATTGACCATCGACGAGGCTGTCGTCTCGCGTGCTCTCAAGCCGCCCGTTTAGGAGGCACTCCCGATTCGGGACATTCTGCTTTTCTCAAAGACGGGACAGGTCCCGTTTTTCTGCAAGTCGGACATCGCCGTCGACGGCGTCCCACTCGCTGAGCGACCCGGAGGGCCCGATGGTATTCGACGTCCGAACCCGGTCCGGCCAGGTGCTGCCGAACCTCGGCATGGGCACGTGGCGGATGGGGGAGAACGACGCCGCACGCCCGGCCGAGCTCTCTGCTCTGAAGCTCGGCCTCGACCTGGGATTGCGACTGATCGACACCGCAGAGATGTACGGAAGCGGCGGCGCCGAAAGAATCGTCGCCGAGGCGATCGAGGGACGGCGCGGCGACATCGTCATCGTATCGAAGGTGCTCCCCCAGAACGCGAGCTACGGCGGGACGATCGCCGCGTGCGAGCGCAGCCTGAAGCGCCTCCGCGTCGACGCCATCGACCTCTACCTGCTGCACTGGCCGGGCGAGCATCCGTTCGCGGAGACGCTCAGGGCCTTCAGGAGGCTCGAGGAGCAGGGAAAGATTCGACACTACGGCGTGTCGAATTTCGACCTCGACGAGATGACGCGCGCCGAAGGCCTCGACGGCGGAGCGCGCATCGGCGTGAATCAGGTGCTCTACAACGTCGAGCGGCGCGGCATCGAGCGGACGCTCATCCCCTGGTGCGCGTCGCGCAACATCGCCATCATGGCGTACTCGCCGCTGGAGCAAGGGAGGCTGCGCCCCGATGACCGCTTGCGACGCGTGGCGGCGCGGCACGGCGCAAGCCCCGCGCAGATCGCCCTCGCCTGGACGCTTCGCTTCGACAACGTCGTCTCGATACCGAAGGCGACTCGCCGCGCGCACGTCCTCGACAACGCCCGCGCCGCGGACATCGTGTTGACCGAGGAGGACTTGGCCGATGTCGACCGAGCGTTCCCCGCGCCCAAGCGCGACGTACCCTTGGAGACGCTGTGAGCGTGCGCCGCATGAATGCGGTGCTCACCACGCTCGCCGCCCGATATCCGGTCGGTTCCTTCGCCGAGACCGACGGCCCCGACCCGTTTCGAGTCCTGATCAGCTGCATCCTCTCGCTGCGGACCCGGGACGATGTCACCGCGCGGGCGACCGAGCGCCTCTTCGCGCGGGCCAAGACTCCGAAGGCGATGCTCGCGCTCCGGCAGCGGACGATCGCGAAGGCGATCTATCCCGTCAGCTTCTACAACACGAAGTCGAGATCGATCCGCGCAATCTGCAGGATCCTCCTCGAGCGCCACCGCGGCCGCGTGCCCGACACGATCGATGGCCTCCTCGAGCTTCCGGGCGTCGGCCGTAAGACGGCCAACCTCACCGTCATGCACGGCTACGGGAAGCCGGGGATCTGCGTCGACACGCACGTCCACCGGATCTCGAATCGACTCGGCTGGGTGAAGACCAAGACCCCGAACGAGACGGAAGCGGCGCTCCGCGTCGTGCTACCGCGACGTTGGTGGATCCCCTCGAACGAGACCCTCGTCCACCACGGCCAGCAGGTCTGCAAGCCGATCTCCCCCATCTGCTCGATCTGCCCGGTGACGAGACTGTGTCCGAGGATCGGCGTCACCCGCTGCCGCTAGGAAGACGGAAACGGGGCCTGTCCCCGTTTCCTCATTCCAGAGGAAACGTCCAGTCCAGGCCGATGATGCGATCGTTCTCGAAGACGATGCGCACCGTGCTGTTGGGAAGCGAGCGGTCCTCTTCCTGGAGCGAGTAGACGACCTGATTCTCGTCCTCGTAGATCGGGCCGCCGAGCTCGCGGAGCACGGTGCCGCGGTCGACGCCGATGTGGATGGGCGAATCCGCCGGGAGCATGTCCTTCGTGGTGGTCACGCTGAGAAGCGCGACGGCGCTCGTCGCGGCGGACTCATAGAGGCGGACGCGGAGCTGCGGCCAATCCAGCGTGACGACGCGGTCGGTCTCGCCGGCGAGCGTCGGGCTCGGCCGGAAGTCGGTTCCAATCGACGCGGGCCTGCCGAACTTCTTTTCGATCCTCGCGCGCTCGATCCCGACGATCGAGTTGGGCGCGGTCAAGAGCAGCTTGGCGGCGACCATGAGCTCGAACATCACAGCACCTCCGGAACGGCGAACGTCCGTCCCTCCTTAAAACGTTCGGCCGAAAGCGGAGCCACGTCAAGCGAGGTGACTCGCCGGTCGAGCAGGATCTCGGCCAGCACCTGGCCCAGGGCCGGGGCGTGCATGACACCGTGGCCGGAGGAACCGTTGGCGAGATAAAAGTTCGCGACTCCGGGCGCTTTCCCGACGACGGCGTGCTTGTCGGGGGACATCTCGTAAAGGCCGGCCCAAGATGCCGCCGCATCGATCGCGACGCCGCGCAGCGGTGGCACCCGCGCGTCCTTTTTCCGCGCCACCTCCGCGAGCCAGTCGGGCTCGACCCTCGTGTCGAAGGGGTCGTCCGGGCGCCCGGGCGTCGGCCACGAGAGGATCACTCGTCCGTCGCGCTCGCGGAAGTGGAACCCGTCGCCGCAGTAGAGCGTCATCGGCGCGTCGGGCGGAATCGCCCGCGTCGGCGCCGTGGACGCCATCTGTCGTCGAAGCGGCCGGACCGGGAGCTCGTAACCCGCGAGCCGCGCGAGCGCGCCCGCCCACGCGCCCGCCGCGTTGACGACCGCCTCGCACGCGACGTCGCCACCCGACGCGTGTACGCGGACGATCGCTCCCGACGGATCGCGGTCGAACCCGGTCACGATCTCGCTCCACGCGAAGCTCGCGCCGAGACGAGTCGCAGCCTCGACGTAACCGACGAGAATGGCGCGCGGCTTGATGTACCCGTCCGACGGGCAAAAGGCGCCCCCATGGATCCCGTCGAGCACGACCGCCGGCTGGAGGCGCGCGATCTCGTCGACGCCGATCTCGGTCGCCTCCGAAAGTCCTTCCTCATGCTGAATGCGGCGCGCGTCTCTCAGGAGCGCGAGCGCGCGATCGTCCTCCGCGATCCAAAGGTAGCCGACAGGCGCGTAGCCGGGATCGGCGCCAATTTCGTCACGAAAGCGCCGGAGCTTCGAGCGCGAGAGCAGCGAGAGGCGGACGTTGATCGCCGTCGCGAACTGGGCGCGGAATCCTCCCGTGGCCGCACCCGTGCTCCCCATCGCCGGACCTGGCGCGCGATCGAGGACGAGCACGTCCCGGGCGCCGCGAGAGGCCAGATGCCAGGCGACCGAGGCCCCGATGACGCCGGCACCGACGACGACCACGGAAGCCGTTCTCACGACGTGAACACGTGCTCCGGGTGCCGGAACGCTTTGAACTCGAGGGCGTTCCCGCTCGGGTCCAGGAGGAACATCGTCGCCTGCTCGGCGGGCTGCCCCTCGAAGCGGAGGCGCGGCGAGAGGACGAAGGGGACGCGTGCTCCGCGCAGGCGGTCGGCCAGCGCATGAAACGCGTCCCACGACAACACCGCCCCGAAGTGAGGCATCGGGACCGCGATCCCGTCGACGACCCCTCTGTCCTCCGTCGGCGTCGGAGCGCCGGTCGTGTGCGCGGAGATCTGGTTTCCGAAGAAGTCGAAATCGACCCACGTGGGCGCGCCGCGTCCCTCGCGACAGCCGAGAAGCTCGCCGTAGAAGCGGCGCGTCGATGCCAGGTCGCGCACGAAGAACGAATAATGGAACGGGCTCGCCACGCTACCCCTCGATCCCCCAGGTCAAGAGCATCCAGGCCACGTCGAACGAGATCTCGCGCAGCGCATCGTAACGCCCCGACGACCCACCGTGCCCGGCGGCAAAGTTCACCTTCAGCAGCACCCGCGAGGCGCCGTCGTTCAGCTCGCGCAGCCGTGCCACGTACTTGGCCGGCTCCCAGTACATGACCTGGCTGTCGTTGATCGACGTCTTGACGAGCATCTTCGGGTACGGCTTGCGGCCGAGGTTGGTGTAGGGGCAGTAGGAGAGCAACCTTGCGAACGGCTCCGGGTCGGCCGGATTGCCCCACTCTTCGAATTCGGCGACCGTCAGCGGCAACGACGCGTCGAGCATCGTGTTGATGACGTCGACGAACGGCACCTTGAGAATCGCGCCGCCGGCGACGCCCGGCTCGAGATTCAGCACCGCACCGACGAGCAAGCCCCCGGCGCTTCCCCCTTCCACGATCAGGCGCTCCCGGGTGGCGTAGCGCTCGTTCACCATGTGATGGGCCACGGCGATGAAGTCCGTGAACGAGTTCCGTTTGTGCTCCATCCTCCCGGCGTCGTGCCAAGGCTTTCCCAGCTCACCACCGCCGCGCACGTGCGCCAGCGCGCACACGGCGCCGCGATCGAGCAGCGAGAGTCGGTTCGACGAGAACAGCGGCGCGAGCGGATATCCGTAGGCGCCGTAGCCGACGAGGTGCATCGGCGCCGTCCCGTCGCGCGGCGTGTCCTTCCGGTGCGCGAAGGAGACCGGTACCCGGGTTCCGTCCGAGGCCACGGCGTGCGTGCGGCCCACGACGTACAGCGTCGGGTCGTAGCCACCGAGGACGTCGAGGCGCTTCAACAGCGTCTTCTCGCGAGTCGTCATGTCGTAGTCGTAGATCGACGGCGGAGTCACCATCGATTGATAGCGGAAGCGGAAGCTCGGGGTGTGATACTCGGCGTTGATGTCGGGGACGGTGGAATACGCGGCCTCGCCGAAGGCCACGGCGTGCGCTTCGCCCTGGTCGAGCGCGTGCACGATGAATCGCTCGAGCCCGTCCTCGCGCTCGTACGCCACGACGTGGCCGGCGAACAGTTCGAATCCGGCCAGATTGACCCGATCGCGGTGCGGCAGCATCTCGGTCCATGCCGGCTTGTCGATCGCGGAGACCGGGCAACGCGCGAGGCGAAAGTTGCGACCGCGATCGTTGATGCGGATCCAGAAGGCGTCCCCGCCGTGGTCGACCTCGTACTCCAGCTCCGGAGCGCGGGGAAGAAAGACCCGGAGGACGCCGTCGGGGTCGTCGGCGGCGAGGAAGTGCACCTCGCTCGCCGTGTGGCTGTCCGCCTCGAGGAACAGGTAGCCGAGGCTGCGCGAGCGGCGGATCGCCAGGGAGAACCGCTCGTCGGGCTCTTCGTGGAGCATCACGGCGCGGTCCTCGCCGCGTCTCCGGCGCCAAAGGCGATGCGGCCGCTTGGCGTCGTCGTCGGTGACGTAGAAATACGTCTGGCCGTCGGCCGCCCAGGCGACGGAGCTGACCCTGTCGATCGACACCGCGAGGTCTTCGGCGCGGCCGAGGTCCTTGATGCGCAGCGTGTACTCGCGGAAGCCGACGGTATCGACGCTGTACGCGAGGAAACCGCCGTCGTCGCTGACCGCGAACGCGTCGACCGCGAAGTAGCTGTGGTCGCGCGCGAGCAGGTTGAGGTCGAGAACGACTTCTTCGGCGGAGGTCAGCGCCCCGAGCTTGCGCGCCAGAATCGGGTACTGCTTGCCTTCTTCGGTGCGGGCGTAGTACCAGAACCGGCCCTTGCGGTACGGCACCGATAGATCGGTCTCCTTGATGCGGGCGAGCATCTCCTTGTAGAGGCGCTCTTGGAGGTCGCCCGTGCCTGCCAGCGCATCCTCGGCGTAGGCATTCTCCGCAGTGAGATGTGCGGTGACGCGCGGGTCGCTCTTGTCCCGCATCCAGAAGTAGTCGTCCCGAAGCGTTTCGCCGTGCAACGTGACCGGGTGTGGCGTTCTCGGCGCAACCGGCGGCTTCATTGCGGACATGATACGAAAAAGGGGACACTCCCCTTTTTCAAAAAGGGGAGTGTCCCCTTTTCTGGGTCGACCTCGAGGCCGAAGCGTTCCGGAAATCCCGAGGCGGCTGGCGACATCGCGGGCCCAAGCTTCCTCACCCAAGGGACAGTTTCGCCGCGCCGAGAGGCGAATTCGCGCCGTCTCAGTCGCTGTCACGGGCGCGTTCACCCACTCGATCCACGGTTCGGGCAGGGGAACCGGTGAAGGCGACAGCACGATGTGTGAACGGGAGGGAGAAACACGGTCGGCCGCGCTCGACCAAGTCCATTTATCAGCAGAGCCAGCCAGCCTAGCGCGCACCGGATTTCGCTCGACGTAACGTAGGACCGTGAGCAAGTACTTATCGGTCTGGACAAGGAAAGCCTTGTAACGACCTTGCCACACTCGACCGGTCGTGAGTCGCCGGACTCGGTATCTCTGCCCGTGTGTCGTAAGGAGCCAGTGCATCCACCGGCCGATGTCCCCGTCGGCTGCCGGTCGCAGGACCAGGTGCACATGATTCGGCATGAGGCACCAAGCTAGAATCTCGATCCGAACGTGTTCTTGGGCTGCCGCCATGAGGCGCACGAATTCTTCGTACTCCGCGTCCGAGCGGAACATCGTGACCCGGCCATTGCTTCGAGTCACCACATGAGCGCAGAAGCCGGCGGGGATTGGACGAGCAAAACGCGGCATGATCCGGCGCCACGAAGGAGGGACCCGTCCCGTCCAAGCTATCTTTTTTGGACCCACTCAGCGTGCCGCCACGGGGCGCTAGACGTTTCGTCTCGACAACTCCGCGCGCAACAGGTGCTGAGAAAAGGGGACACTCCCCTTTTTCAAAAAGGGGAGTGTCCCCTTTTTCTAGATCGGGTTTCCGTCGGCGTCGAGGTATTTGACGTCACCCCAGCCGAGCTCCTTGATGCCGGCCTCGATTTTTGCGCGGTCGCCAACGACGACCCAGACCAACTTGTCGGGCGCGAGGTTCTTCTTCGCGCTGGCATCGAGGTCCGCCGCCTTGAGCGCCCGCACCTTCGCCGGGAACGTCGCGAAGTAGTCGTCGGGCAGCCCGAAGCGAACGATCTCGCCCATCGAGCCGGCCAGCGCGCCCTGCGTCTCCCAGTCACCGGGGAGCGTGCGGGTCATGCCGTCCTGCGCTTGCGACAGCTCGAGCGCGGTCACCGGCTTGGCCCCGACGATCCCTTTGAGCTCCTTCATGACCTCGACCAGAGATTCCTTCGTCTTGTCGGTCTGCACCGGCGCGTACGCGATGAACGGCCTCTGGCCGCGCGCGTCGGGCACGAACGTGAACGCGCCGTACGACCAATGCTTGTCCTCGCGCAGGTTCATGTTGATCCGCGCGATGAACGCCCCGCCCAGCACCTGGGTCATCGTCTTGAACGGGATCTCGTCGGGATTCGCGGTCGGGGCGACGAGCTGCCCCGCCAGGATCACCGACTGCGCGGCCCCCGGCTTGTCGAGGATGTACATCGTCGTCGCCGACTTGCCGCCGACGTTGCCGAGCTTCTTCGCCGGCGCCGTCCCCTTCGGCCAATCCTTGAAGAGGGCCTCGAGCTTCGGCCTGATCTCCGCCATCGTCGTATCGCCGACGATCACCATCGTCGCGCTCCCCGGCTTGAACCAGGTTTGGTGGAACTTGACGAGGTCGTCCCGGGTGATCTTCGCGACCCCGTCCTCGTACCCCGATCCCGAGAACGGCAAACCGTACGGGTGTCCGGCGCCGTAGAGCAGCTTCGGGAAGACCCGCAAGGCCATCCCCACCGGCTGCGCCTTCTCGCGCTGGATGCCGGCGATCTGTTGCTTCTGCAGCCGCGCGAAATCCGCGGGCGGGAACGACGGATTGAGAACGACGTCCGCGTAGAGCGCCAGGGACGCGTCCAGGTTGGGCTTGATCGCCGAGAGCGTGACGTACGACGAGTCGAGATCCGAGCCCGCTCCGATCCGCGCGCCCAGCTTCTGCTCTTCGTCCGAGATCTGGAGCGAAGACCGTGTCTTCGTTCCTTCGTCGACCATCGCCATGGCCAGCGCCGAGGTGCCCGGAATCCCTCCCTGGTCCGCCGTATACCCGGCGTCGATCATCAAGTGGAAGTCCACCACCGGGATCGCATGGCGCTCCGCCAGCTCGATCTTCATGCCGTTCGAGAGCGTGGCCTTCTCGACTTTCGGCCACACCACCGCCGGCGCGGCGCCGCCCTCGGGCACCTTCTTGCGATCGACGCTCGAGGCATCCGCCTTCAGGGCGGTCGGGTACGGATCGATCTGCAGGATGTACACGCCGTCGCCGAGCCACTTCTGCGCGGTCGCCTTGACCGTCGCCGGCGTCGAGGTGCGAACGCCGTCCAGCTCGTCCTTGTAAGCGTCGGGGCGGCCGCCGTACACCATGCTCGCCGCCAGGACGTCGGACTTGCCTCCGAAGCCGCCGATCCGCTCGACGCCGCGTATGAAGCCGGCGAACGTGTTGGTCTTGGCCCGCTCGATCTCCTCGTCCGTGGGGCCGTTGGCGAGGAACTTGGCCAGCTCCTCGTCCATCGCGCGCTCGACCTTCGCCGGATCGACGTCCTTCTTGACGTCGACCTCGATCGTGAACAGGCTCGCGATCTCGTGCGTGTCGAGATAGACGCGGACGCGCGTCGCGGTCTGGTCGTCGTAAACGAGACGCTTGTAGAGGCGCGAGTTCTTCCCCGACGAGAGCACTTGCGCCGCGACGTCGAGGAGCACCCGGTCCTTCGTCGCATCGCCGGGAACGTTCCAAATCTTGTAGATGCGCGTCTGCGGCACGCGGTCTTGTGCCGATTGCCGCGACGTGCCCGTGCGCTTGGCGACGTATTGGTCGAACCGAGCGACCGGGGGACCCGGCGGAATGTCGCCGAAGTACTTCTTCACTCGGGCCAGCGCGTCCTGCGCGTCGACGTCACCGGCGATGACGAGCACGGCGTTGTTCGGCCCATAGTAGGTCTTGAACCACTCCCTGACGTCGTCGAGCTTGGCGGCGTCCAGATCTTCCATCGAGCCGATGACCGTCCACGAATAAGGATGCGCGGCGGGGAAGCAGGCCTTTGCGGTCAGCTCCTCGGAGATCGAGTAGGGCTCGTTGTCCCCCTGGCGTTTCTCGTTCTGGACTACTCCGCGCTGCTCGTCGAGCCTCCCCTGGTCGATCGCGCCGAGCAGGTGTCCCATGCGGTCCGATTCGAGGAAGAGGATCGTGTCGAGTGCCGATTTCGGCACGTTCTGGAAGTAGTTCGTCCGGTCGTTGTTGGTCGTGCCGTTCAGATCGGTCGCGCCCAACGGCTCCACCGCCTTGAAGTAGTCGTCGTTGTAGTTCTCGCTCCCGTTGAACATCAGGTGCTCGAACAGATGCGCGAAGCCGGTCCGACCCGGCTTCTCGTTCTTCGAGCCGACGTGGTACCAGATGTTGACCGCCACGATCGGGGCCTTGTGGTCCTCGTGGACGACCAGCGTCAGACCGTTGTCGAGCGTGAATTTCTGGAAGGGGATATCGGGGGTCGGGAGCTCGGCGGCTGCCGCCGGGAGCGCCACGGCGAGGGCGAGAGCGGTCAAACCTCTTCTGATCACGGGATGTTCTCCTTCGTTCTTTTTCGGGTTTCCGGTAATTCACTCATTTTACGAGAGCCGCGCCGGACAGTTTCAGGCATAGAATACGCTCCCTATGACCGAAACCAACATCACCGAAACCCATGTTCTCGCCCAGTCGTTCGGCCCGCTCGAGGTGCAGGTGCTCGAAGCGATCTGGCGCACGACTCACCCCGCGACCGTGCGCGATCTGCAATCGTCGTTCCCCGGATGCGCTTACACGACGCTGATGACGACGCTCGACCGGCTCCACAAGAAAGGCGTTCTCCTTCGTGAAAAAGTGGGCCGGGCGTTCGCGTACGAGCCGCGCTACCAGCGCGCCGAAATCGAGAGGCGGCTGGCGGCGAAGAGCATCGAGCGCCTCCTGAGCGCAGCGAACGGCCGTCGCGCCATCGAACCTCTCTTGTCCTGTTTCATCGACGCCGTGACCGACCGCGACAGAGTGCTGCTCGACGATCTCGAGAGGCTGCTCAAGGAGAAGCGGGCGCGGCTCGCGCGCGAAGGCGTCTGATGCGTTTCTTCGAAATGGGGGTGGTGTTCGCCGTCGTCGGCTTCGTGGTGGCGAACTCGGCGCTGACGCTTCTGACCGTCGCGCTGTGGCGCTTCGTCCGATCGTCGCGGCCCGGCAGCCGCTCGCTCTTCCTTCTGCGCATGCTGCCGTCCCTCGGATCGATCGGCGTGGTTCTCGGCGTCGTGCTCCCTTCCTATCTGTTCTTCGAGCCGCGCCGGACGGCGGAGCACGCGGGATCCGCGTTCATCGTCTTTCTCGCCGTCGCTTGCGCATTGTTCGTCGCCGCCGCCTGTCGAACCGTGGCCAGCTGGCGGGAGACATGGGTCGTGGAGCGAGCGTGGCGGCGCGCGGCGGGGCATGCTGCGAGCCTCGGGGTGGCCGTGCCGGCGTACCGCGTGCCGTCCGACATGCCGTTTGCGGCGCTCGTCGGGATCGTTCGCCCGCGCCTGTTCGTCTCCGATCGATTTCTCGACGACCTCTCGGAGGGTGAGCGGCGCGCTCTTTTCGAGCACGAAGCCGGCCACCTGAGCTCCCTCGACAACCTCAAGCGCACCGTGATGCGGTTGGCCCCTGACTGGCTCCCGTTCACCGGCACGGGCTCCGAGATCGAGTGGGCCTGGGCGGTCGCCGCCGAGGAAGAGGCGGATGACCACGCCGCGGGACACGACCGGGCGGCTGCGCTCGATCTCGCGGGCGCCTTGCTCAAGGCGGTGCGGGCTACTCCCGTGCGGATAGCGTCGGC
>JACXTT010007903.1_pt1 | contig 14881 bp, 9 predicted proteins | sample 9270951 | NCBI WGS metagenome assembly JACXTT01 (sample SAMN15532306, study PRJNA645909) | rock metagenome | isolation source: weathered quartz diorite | place: Puerto Rico | collected 2017-06-21
GCGCCTGGCCGAGCGCGTCGAGGTCGGCCTGAATCACCTGGGCGATCTTGGGATAGCCGCCAATCGTTTGGCCATCCACGCCGAGGACGATGCACTGGCCTTCGTTGGTCACCTGAATCGCGCCGGGGCATACCGCTTCCGAGACCATCTCGCGTGCCGGCATCGACAGCGGCTTTCCCTTCAGGCGGAGGCCCATGCGATTGCTTGCAGGCGTGACGGTGAAAGCCTGATCGTAAAACTCAGCCTTGTCAAACCATGCTTCCTGCAATCCCGGCAGGACTGAAATCGTGCCCAGGCCGACAGCCGGCCCCTGGAGTTCCGGGCAGAAGTGGGTGTGGATCATGCTGGCCGCACAGGCCAGCGATTCTCCCTTCCTGACCGGCTCGAGCGCGGATCGGCTGCCGAGAATCGGGGCGACGTCGAACCCGCCGCGAACGCACAGATAGGCGCGAGCGCCGACGCTCGTGCCGCCGATACGCAGTTCCTCGCCAGTGTGGAGCGTGAAGGTGTGGCCAACCTCGAGCCGATAGCCGTCGCGATAGGTGTCAAACGACGCGCCGAAGATCACGCAGCTCACGTCGGTCTCGGCACGCAGGCGAGGCCCTTTCAAGGCGAACTCCAGCGCGGCCGCAGCGGGTGAATTACCGACCAGGGAATTGCCGAGCACGAGCGAGCGCCTGTCCGCCGCGCCGCCAACTGGGACGCCGAGGCTGCGCGAGCGCGGCCTGCCGAGGTCCACGATGCGTGCTTCGATGCCGGGTTCGAGAACGGTCAGGCTCATGCAAAAGCTCGAAGAGTGATGCCGCGGCGGGTGAGGGCGTCGCGCAAGCCGCGCAGGAACTCGAGGGCTTGCGGGTTGTCGCCGTGAACGCAGAGAGTACGGATGCCGCGCTCGCGCAGGAGCCATTCGGCCTGGGTGACGGCCTCCTCGATGTCATGGACAAACGCATCGGGCTGATCGCGCGGGACCAAGGTCCCATCGGCCCGATAGCGGCGATCGGCGAAGCCTTCGGGAATGAAGCCGGCGCCGGCTTGACACAAGGCCGCCAGACGTGAACCGGGCAGGCCCATTACCGGCAGGCGCAGGATCTCCGCCGCGGCCATGATGGGGCGGGCGAAGGAGTCGTCGCGCGCGGCCTGGTTGTACAGGGCGCCGTGCGGCTTAAGATAATGCAAACGGACGCCGACTGCCTGGGCGAGTCCAGCGAGCGCGCCGACTTGGTACAGACATAGATGAAAGACCGCCTCCTCGCTCAAGGCGAGTTCGCGTCGGCCGAATTGCTCGCGGTCGGCATAGCCGGGATGCGCCCCGACCTGCACCCCGTGTTTGGCCGCCACCTTGAGGGTGGCATGGGCCGTCGCCGCGTCGCCGGCGTGAAAGCCGCAGCAGACATTGGCGGAGGTGATGAGCGGTATCAGCTCCGCGTCGAGCCCGCAGCCTTCGCCCAGATCGCTATTTAAGTCGAGAATCATAAGATACCCAAGGCGTCGGCCGGTGTTCCATTGTCAGCCGCCTGCGGCGGAGCAGATACGGGCAAAATTGGATTCTTCCCAAAGATTTCATTGTAATCAACCGATGGGCCGAGTAGCCTGATATTAACGAACCGCGAGTGAAATTTCGCATTGACGTACAACCTACCCAAATACCCCCATGCAACCACGCCGCATTGTTCAGCTAGTCGCGCTAACCGTCCTCCTGGTCCTCGGCAACGGCGTCCGCGCCGGCGACTGGCCGATGTGGCGCTACGACGCGAACCGCAGCGCCGCGTCTCCCGACGGCCTGCCGGCCAGGCTGTATCTGCAATGGGTCCGCGAATATCGCCCCATGATGCCGGCCTGGCCCGATCAGGACAAGATGCAGTTCGACATCGTCCGCGAGCCGGTCGTCGTCGGTCAGACGATGTACTTCAACTCCTCCCGCTACGACGCCCTGCGGGCCATCGATACGCGTACCGGCGCCGAGAAGTGGCACTATTTCGTGGATGGACCGATCCGTTTCGCGCCGGTCGCCTGGGACGGCAAGCTCTACTTCACCTCCGATGACGGCTATCTCTATTGCTTGCACGGCGACAGCGGCAAGCTGCTCTGGAAGTTTCGCGGTGGGCCGAGCGAGCGCAAGATCCTCGGCAACGAACGGCTGATCTCGATGTGGCCCGCGCGCGGCGCCCCCGTCATCGCCGACGGCAAGGTCTACTTCGCCGCCAGCATCTGGCCGTTCATGGGCATCTTCATCCACGCCCTCGACGCCAAGAGCGGCGAGCCGATCTGGACCAACGACGGCGACGGCTCCGTCTACATGAAGCAACCGCACAACACGGACTCGTTCGCCGGCATCGCTCCACAAGGCCCGCTCGTCGCGATCGGCAATCGGCTCTTGATCCCTGGCGGCCGCTCCGTCCCCGCGGCCTTCGATCGCCGCACCGGCAAGATGATTCGGTTCCAGCTGGCCGAGAACGGCAAACGCGGCGGCGGCTCCGAAGTCGCGGCCATTAACAACACCTTCTTCAACGGCGGCGCCATCTTCGACACCAACTCTCAAAAGTACCTCGCCGACTACGGCAAGAAGGCCGTCCTGACCAAGACCCATGCCTTCACCTGGAACAAGGACGTGTGCAAGGTCTTCGATCTGACGAACACGAAGGAACAGGAAGCCGAGACGACCGACGCCAAGGGGAAGAAGACCAAGGTCAAACGCTGGGTGATGCCGGAATTGGCGTCCACCAAGATTGCCGGTGTTGACACGATGATCAAGGCGGGCGACCGCCTTTACTTCGGCGGTCCCAATCAAGTCGCCGTTCTCGACTTCGACGCGGACAGGTCGAAGTTCTCGCCCAGCTGGAACCTGACCGTCAAGGGCAAGGTCGTGCGCCTAATCGCCGCGGACGATCGGCTCATCGTCGTCACCCGCGAGGGGGGCATCTATTGTTTCGGCGGCCAGGAAACCAAGCCAGTCGTCTACACGCCGCCAAAGGACGGAGGCTCGAAGCTGACCCAGGCAGTGAAAGCGCGCGCCGAGCAAATTCTCGCCGCCGCCAAGACGCGCTCTGGCTATGGCGTCGTCTGGGGCCTCGGTGACGGCAAACTCGTCGAAGCGCTGGTTCGGCAAAGCGACCTGCACCTGATTGTCGTCGAATCCGACCTGAAAAAAGTGCAAGCGTTTCGCGAACAATTGACCACGGTGGGCCTGTACGGCACGCGCATCGCCATCGTGCCCGGCGACGCGCAGAGCGTGCAACTGCCGCCGTACCTTGCGGGGGTGATGGTGTGCGAGAACCCCGATATCGCCGACAGCCCCTTTCTCACCAAGGCATTCGAATCGCTGCGCCCCTACGGCGGCACGCTGTGCTTCGTCGCCTCACAGCGCGTGCAAAGGCTGATGACGGCGCTCGCCGACCCGAAGTTTGTCAACGCCCGCGTGACGCCGACCGTGAATCTCCTCACCGTGGTGCGTGAAGGAGCGCTGCCCGGCTCAGCCAACTGGACCCATGAGAATGCCGACCCCGCCAACACGCGCGTCTCGCGCGATGTGCTCGTGAAGGCGCCGATGGGCGTGCTGTGGTTCGGCGGCCCCTCGCACGACAGCATCCTGCCGCGGCACGGCCACGGCCCGCAGCCCCAAGTCATCGACGGCCGCATGATCATCGAAGGCGTCGATCTCATGCGCGCCATCGACATATACACCGGCCGGCTCCTGTGGGAAACCAAGTTGCCCGGCGTTGGGTTCTTCTACAACAGTTTGGCGCATCAGCCCGGCGCCAATGCCTCGGGCAGCAACTTCGTCTCGACCGCCGACGGCATCTACATCGCCTATCAGGACAAATGCGTGCGTCTCGATCCGGCGACCGGCAAGAAGATCGGCGAATTCCCGTTGCCGAAGGTCCCTGGCAAGAAGGAGCCGCCGCGCTGGGGCTATATCAACGTCGCCGGCGACTACCTGATCGGCGGGTCCGACCCGTTGTTCAACGTGAAGTCGCTGCCGCCGCCCCCCAAGAAAGGCGACACCTCCGGCGACGACAAGGATCCGGTGGACAAGAAGGACGACAAGGAGCCCGACCCGAAAAAGGAATCGTCGATCACCAAGCTCTTCAAGACGCTCAAGGGCTATACCGACAACATGTCGGCGAGCCGGCATCTCGTGGTCATGGACCGCAAGACCGGCGCGGTGCTCTGGACCGCGACGGCGCAGAACGCCTTCCGCCACAACGCGACCTGTGTCGGCGGCGGCCGACTCTACACCATCGACCGCCTCTCCGGCGAACAACTCGCCCGCATCAAGAAGGACGATCCCGACCCGCCGCCGCCGCGCCTCATCGCCTTCGATCTCCAAACCGGCAAAGAGGTCTGGAGCGCCTCCCAGATGGCGCCCGTAAAGAAAGGCGACGACGGGGGTGTGTTCGGCACCTGGCTGTCCTATTCGGAGAAGCACGACGTCCTCATCGAGGCCGGCCGCGTCGCGCGCGATTCACTCTTCGATGAGCCCAAGGGGATGCGCGCTTACAATGCCAAAAACGGCAAGGCGCTCTGGTTCCAGAAGGCCTACACCGGCCCGGCCATGATCCACGGCGACACCGTCCTGCAAGATCAAGGCGGCTGCGACCTCCTCACCGGCGCTCTCAAGATGCGCACCGACCCGATTACTGGCGAGCAGGTCCCCTGGAAATGGATTCGCAACTACGGCTGCAACACGCCCGCAGCTTCCGAACACCTCCTCACCTTTCGCTCCGGCGCCGCCGGCTACTTCGACCTGTGCAATGACGGCGGCACGGGCAATTTCGGCGGCTTCCGCTCGAGCTGCACCAACAACCTCATCGTCGCCGGCGGCATCATCACCGCCCCCGAATACACCCGCACTTGCACTTGCTCTTATCAGAATCAGTCCTCCATTGCCTTGATTCACATGCCCGAAGCCGAGATGTGGACATCGTTCGGCACCAAGGACGTCAAGGGCTACGTGAGACGGCTGGGCGTCAACTTCGGCGCCGCCGGCGACCGCAAGGCCGACGACGGCACCCTCTGGCTCGAACATCCCAGCATTGCCGGTGTCTCCCCTGCCGTGCAGATTGCCACCAAACCCGCCGCGCCAGAGCTTTTCCGCCGTCATGCCACGGCCGTCAGCGGACCGTACAACTGGGTGACGTCGTCGGGTCTGAAGAACGTAAGTGAAATCTCGGTCACGCTCGGCACGATGGACAAAGCGCGCCCCTACACCGTCAAGCTCTACTTCGCGGAGCCGGACAATCTGCCCGAAGGCAAGCGGCTCTTCCACATCGATATCGACGGCCAGCGCGTACTGAGCGATTTCGACATCGCCAAGGAAGCCGGCGGCGCGGGGCGTTCGCTCATCAAGGAATTCAACGGCATCTCCGCGAAGGGCAATATCGTTGTCCGCTTGACGCCGGCGGCAGGCGCCTCGGTCCGCGTGAGCGTGATCTGTGGCCTGGAGTTGATCGCCGAGGATAAGAAGTAGCAGGCCGATGCGCGTCACCGTTCACTACCTGGCCCAGATCAAACGCGCTGCCGGCTGCGGCTCGGAAAGCGTCGATGCCGCGCTGTCCGTCTCCTTGCGCGACTTTCTGCGTGCGCTGGCCGATCGACACGATGCGGCCTTTCGCGCCCTCCTCGTGGACGACGCCGGCGAGCCGCGCAACTCCCTCCTCTTTTTCATCGGCGACGAACATGCCGGTCTTGCCCGGCCCCTGGCCGACGGCGACGCGGTCACCATCCTCGCACCCATGGCGGGCGGTTGAGGTCGTGGCGGCAAGATTCCGATCTTGCCGATTCGAACCACGGCAAGTTCGGGATCTTGCCGCCACGCTGGCAGCGGCCGACGTACAATTCCATCATGGCCAATCACCAATCACTCACCGACGACGAACGGGCCGTCTACGAATGGCAGCTATGGGTCACAGGCTTCGGCGAAGCGGGCCAGCTTCGTCTCAAGAACGCCACGGTGCTCGTCACCCGCGTCGGCGGCGTCGGCGGCACGCTAGCGCTGCATCTGGCCGCGGCGGGGGTTGGCCGATTGATCCTGGCACATGCCGGCAACCTGCGCGCCGACGATCTGAACCGCCAACTCCTGATGAGTCAAGCGGGCCTGGGGCAATCCCGCATCGAGCAGGCGGCCGATCGCTTGCGGGCGTTCAATCCGCATGTCGAAGTCAATCCCATCGCCGAGAACGTCACGGAGGCTAACGTCGATCGTCTCGTGAACGAGGCCGATCTCGTCGCAAGCTGTGCCCCGCTGTTTCAGGAGCGCTTGCTGGTCAATCGCGCCGCGGTTGCGCAGAAGAAGCCGCTCGTCGATTGCGCGATGTATGAGCTAGAAGCGCAACTGACGACGGTGCTGCCGGGGCAAGGCCCGTGCCTGGCGTGCCTGTATCCGACGGAGCCGGCCGCCTGGCAACGTCGGTTCCCCGTCTTCAGCGCCGTGGCGGGCACCATCGCCAGTCTCGGCGCCATGGAAGTCATCAAGGTGCTCGCGGGCATCGGCGAACCGCTGGCCGGCAAGCTTCTAATCTGCGATCTTGCCGACATGTCGTTCCGCAAGACTCAATTGCAGCGCAACGATGCGTGTGCGGTGTGCGGCTCAAGGCTGGGAGCGACGCAGAAGCCTGCGGGGTAGTTGAAACGGAATCGGCTTTATGCTTGCCTTTCGCACTTCTGCCCTCGATAATCGCCTCCATTCCACCCTCGAACCAGACTCAACGGAGGCGACCCATGAAAACCGTAATCCTTCTGATTCTACTCGCAACCATCGTGGTCACGATCCCCAGCGCCGGCGCGCAGGAAAAGACGCCGATCAAGATCGGCATCATCGGCCTGGACACCTCGCACGTGCCGGCCTTCACCGGTCTCTTCAATGATCCGCAGAACGAAGGCGATCTCGCCGGCTTCAAGGTCGTCGCCGGCTTTCGTGGCGGTTCCAACGATATCCCCGCCAGCTTCAAACGCCTCGATATGTTCACCAAGCAAATCCAAGACAAGTACGGCGTCGAGATCGTCGATTCGATCGACGAATTGCTCAGAAAGGTGGATGCCGTCCTGATCGAAAGCGTGGACGGTCGGCCGCACCTTGAGCAGGCGATCCCCGTCCTGAAAGCCGGCAAGAAAGTGTTCATCGACAAGCCGATCGCCGGCACGCTTGCCGACGCCATCCGCATCTTCGAAATCGCCAAGAAGTACAACGCGCCGGTCTTCTCCAGTTCGAGTCTGCGTTATGCGACCAACATTCGGGCGGCCAAGGCCGACCCGAAGCTCGGCAAGGTGCTCGGCTGCATCTCCTACAGCCCCTGCGAAATCGAGCCGCACCATCCGGACCTCTTCTGGTACGGCGTTCATGGCGTCGAAACGCTCTACACGATCATGGGGACCGGCTGCAAGAGCGTCGTCCGCACCCATACCAAGGATACCGACGTCGCCGCCGGCATCTGGAACGATGGCCGCATCGGTACCTATCGCGGCTTGCGCTCCGGCAGCAAGGGCTACGGCACCGTGATCTTCGGCGACAAGGCCGATCTCACCACCAGCGGCGCCGTCGGCGGATACAAGCCGCTCGTCGTCGAGATCGCCAAGTTCTTCCGCACCGGCGTCGCCCCGGTCAGCGCCGAGGAGACCATCGAATTGTTCGCATTCATGGAGGCCGCCGACGAGAGCAAACGGCAGGAAGGCCGGCCGGTGACGATGGAAAGCGTAATGGCCAAGGCCCGCGAATATAATGCCAAGAGCAAGTTACCGTAGCCAGCACGCAGGAAGAGCCGCGCGCTTCAACCTGATCCGGGAACGCCGCGGCTCATCCTTCTCCTTTTCCGGCTGGTGATCTTGTTTCCCTGCGCGGATACTTCTTTTTTTTCACTTGTGCTGGATTTGCAAGCTATAGTGGTTGTGAGGATGAACACGACATGCCTCGGAACCATGCCGGGTCGATCCTCGAAGCTCGAAAACCCGGAGACAGAGAAATGGCACTCCTCAACTGCGTACAACCTGCGCGCTCGTCCCCAGCGTCCTCTCCTTATCAACGGGATGAGGCGGACGATCTCTTCGCGCTCGACGACTTCGAAGAAGAACTCAAACGCCTGTCGGCTGTCAATCAGGAACTGCTGGGGGAACTGCACCACCAGGAGAGCGCTAAGGCCGACGCTGCCATTGCCACGGCGGCGGAGTTGGCGCCTGCCGATGGCGAACTGCTGGAGATTCTGCGCCTGGAGAATGCCGAGTTGCGTACGCGCATCGAGGAACTGGAAGCGCTCGCCGCGGGCGAAGGCGAAGAGCTGTGGCTGGAACGTCAGCGCGAATATGAAGTACTGCTGGAAGAAAAGTCGGAGGTCATCCGCGGTCTGCATCAGAAGATACAGGAACTGCAGGACGCGCAGGAGTCGGCCATCGGCAGCGACAGTCCGCCTGTGAACAGCGTCGGCTGTAGCAGTACCAGGCTTGGCCAGGCCGAAGAAATTTTGCGCCTCAAACGCGAGATGGAAGAGCAACGCCAACAACTCGAACAGGACGAAACGGACATGATGGCGCAAATGCGGCAAATGGAGTTGACGATGGCGAAGGAGCGTGCCGAGATGGCCCGCCAGCGCCAGGAAGTCCAACGCTTGCAAGCAGAAATGACCCGCGAAGTCGAGAACTCCAATCGCGACCCGGAATTGAAAGAGCGGCTCAACGGCCTGCGCCGCCATCAGGAGCCCAAGCCGGGTCCCGCAGGCGAGACACCCGCGGGCAAGACCGACCAGAAGAGCAGCGGCTTCTTCCGCCGTATCTTCGGATAATCAACCCAGCCGATTGCGATGCGCCATGTACGAGTGCCAACCCCGTGCATGGCGTACTTATTGCGCGTCGCCTTCGTATCATCTCTAAATGGAATCCCTCTGCAACAAGTCCGTCCTGATCACCGGCGGCTCGTCCGGCATCGGCCGCGCCACGGCTCTGCGTCTGGCTTCGCATGGCGCACAGATCGCGCTGGCCTCCCGCAAACGCGACGCTCTGGAACTGGTGCGCGCGGAAATCGAGCATGCTGGTGGAACGGCGTTGGTCGTGCCGACCGACGTGACCGACGCGGAGCAGGTACGCCAGGCAGTCGAGGCGACCGTCGCACGCTTCGGCAAGCTCGATATCCTCGTGTCGTCGGCCGGGCTGTCGATGCGCGCCTATTTCGACGGCTCCGACCTTGAAGCGATGGAGCGGGTTATGCGCGTCAACTTCTTCGGCGCTCTGTACGCCACCCACTTCGCGCTGCCGCACGTCAAGAAGACCAAGGGCTCGCTGGTCGCTATCAGCAGTCTGACCGGGAAACGGGGCATTCCATCGTATGCGATTTACGGCGCGAGCAAGTTTGCGATCCAGGGACTATTCGAGGCGATTGGGCTCGAACTGAAGCACGAGGGGGTTCACGTCGGCGTCGTCTCGCCGGCGTTCGTCGATACCCCCCTTCGCGACAATGTACTCGGCCCGGACGGCAAGCCGTGGGTTGTGCCGCCGCCGCCGCCGTTTCGCGTCTGGCCCGTCGAGAAATGTGTCGATCGCATCGTGCGTTTGATCGTCAGGCGCAAACGGCAAGCGTTGATGCCGTGGTTCACTGGGCCGTTGCTCATGATCGACGAGATGCTGGGCCGCGTCATCGGCGATCGGATTCTGCGGCGGCGATTTCCGCCGGACCAACGATGAGGCGAAGAGGGGAAACGGTCCTCCGTCAAGGCGCCGCCACGTCGTTCGGCGGGCAAGGCAACAGCGCCTTGCGCTCCAGCAGCCAGTCCAGCGGGACCATGCGCGTCCAGCTGTCGTTGGTGACGAGCAGGAGATATCGGCCGTCCGGCGCGAAGCGAACGGCCGACGCCGTCTTCGCTTGCCGATCAGGCCACGTCAGCAGCGGCCGGCGCTGTTGCACGTCCCACAGATTCACGCGCACGGACCCGTCGGCGGCGAAATGGGTGGTCGCCGCGTAGCGCCGATCCGACTCGAGCGCAAGAACGTTAGCGTTGGTCACCGGGTGTCTGATCAATTGCTGGCGCTGCTGGCCGACGCTTTTGCTGGTGCCGTTGAGAAAATCATGCAGCTCGACCTCCGTTCCCACGTCGCGGCGCAGCCGAACAAAGGAGGACCACGCTCCAGCATCCGGCATGAGTTCCTTGCCATCAGTGCTTGAGTAGAGCTTACGCGTCTTCACGAGGCTGTTCTGGAGTGCGCGCTCGACGAGAAACGATTTGCCATCCCCCGACGGATGAATCGTGACGACGCGCAAGGCGTCATTGGCATTCTTCAACTCGATCCAGGTCTTCGGCACGACTTGCGGGGCGCCTCCCTCCTTGGGCGCATGAATTTCGTAGCGGATGAACTGGTGGCCTCGGTGCATCCAGAACGACTTGCTGTCGGGAGCGAACAGGATCGTCGGGAAGCCCTGGCCGGCGTAGGTCAGCACGGTATCGGTGACCTGCTTGGCCGGCACGTCCAGCAGTTGTACCTGATCGAAGCCGCCGGACTTCGCGTAGACGAACCATTTTCCGTCGGGGCTGAGGACGCCAAGATTCTGCATCGGTTGCGTGTAGCGTAGCTTCGCCGTGTCGGTATCCCAGACCCGCAGCTGATTCCAGTTGTCGATTGGGTCGGTCGTGGTCACGAAGGTTTTGCTGTCCGGCGACAAAAAAGACACCACGCTGGTGCTCGGCAGGTGCAGCCCCGCGCGCTCGACGACGATGCGCTCCACCTCCTGCGGGTTGGCCTTCATGTCGTTCATGGCGAGCTTGCGCAGTTGACGAACGTACTGCTTGTTCCCCGGCGCGATGCCGGCCGGATGCTTGCAGGTGAAGTACAGGTGCTTGCCGTCGCCGTCGAATGCGACGGCGCGCACCGGAAACTGATGCGCCTGCGCCCAGACGAGTTGCGGCGCCGCCGGTTGCACATTCCACAAGAGTAACATGCCATCGAGCCCGCCGCTCGCCAGGTGCTTGCCGTCCGGCGTGAATGCCAGCGACCAGACGGTCCAGGCGTGCTGCTTCAAGGTCGCGGTCGCGGTGCGCGTCTCGACGTTCCACAGCTTGATCGTGCGATCGACGCTGGCGCTGGCGAGCGTCTTGCCGTCGGGCGCGAAGGCGACCACGGTGACGGCGGCGTCATGGGCGTCGATCTTTCCCAGCAGCTTCTTCTCCTTCCACTGGTAGAACGCGATCGCCTTGGCGCCGAAAACCGCCAGCGTCTGCTCGTCGGCCGACAGCGCGAATCCCTGGATCGCCAGATCGGGGACCGCCAGGGTCGAGACCAGCTTGTGCGGACTCGCCTCGAACTCCTGGATCGCCTCCTTGGTTGCGACGAGCAGGCGCTGATCCTTCGTGTAGGCACAACGAAGTCCCGGCAGCACGGTCTTGTTCTGCGGTCCGGCATCGGTCCAGTGTTCCCAGTATTCGATCTGCCCGGCGACCGCGATCGCCAGCCAACGGCCGTCGGGCGAGACGCGGGCTTGCTCGATGGGATTGCCTTCCCGTACATTGAAGGCGAAGGGAGCGGCCGGCACGACATTCTCAAGCTCCGAGGCGACCTTTAATTGAGAGTTGACACCTCCCGCTACAACGACGGCTTGCTGCGGGTGCAGCGCCAGGGCGGTGAACTCGTTGTCCCGGCGCGCGCCGTTGTTCATGGCGTCGAGTTCTTCGATGATCACATGGACGGACGCATGGCTAAACGAGTTGAAGAAGCGCGTGAATTCCGCCGGTTGTGGCTCCATCATGTTCAAGGGGGCTTTGGCCCTGAGCAGATAGTGATGGTACGTGTTGCCGTCCCGGACAAAGTAAGTGTGTACGTGAACGCGACGACCATCGGGCATGATGAGCTGCCACTCGTGTCCCGGGTGGCCGCCCGCAAGCGCGATGTCAAAGTCCGGGAAGATGACGTTGACGCCGATCCTGTCGCGAAGATGCTGCAAGATATCGGCGTAGCGATCCGGCAGCGCCACCTGGTCAAACTGGAGCTTCGTCATGGCGCGATGGGCCACGCTGAAACTCCAATCACCATGCGTTGCCTCGAAGACAGTCAGCACGGCGTCGTTGATCTGTTCCTGGTTCTGCACCGGCTGCTCGGGAAATTGGACCGTGAATCGACGCTCCCCATACTGGACACTGCGCCAAGCTTGAATCGGCACCCTTGGAGCCGGGAAGTTCAGCATCATCCCCGGAGGATTGCCCTGGTTGTTCCCGAGCGGTATCTTCTTCTGCATCGGCATCTGCATGGGCGGCTGCGGCTGCGGATTGTGGAACACCAGTTGCTTTTTTTTACTCTGCGACGACGCCCACAACGAGATGATGCCGATCACGATCACGCCGACCACCGCGCCGATACCGAGAATGCGCCCCCACTTGACGTTCGACGTCGGCGCCGGGCGCGGCCGTCGCGCTGAGCCGCGATCGATCGACGGCAGCTCCGGATACTCTTCCGCCGCCGCCGGTCCCGAGGCCGGCTGCTCCCATTTCGGCTCACGCGGCGGCGCGTCCACCGGCGGCAGCGGCAGCGGCGACACTTTTGTTGTCGGCGCCGCTTTGTCCCCATCCCCATCCAGGTCCATGCTCGGCAACGCCAGCGCCGGTGTCTCCGCCGCCGGTTTCGCCTGGGAGGGTACCACGATCACGTACTGACAGTGCGGACAGCGCACTCGCTTGCCCGCGCTGTCTTCCGGCACATCCAACTGCTGTCGGCATTGAAAGCATGAGATGAGCATGTTTACTTGCTCGCCGCTGGTCATCGATGATGCATGTGAAGACGATGGTATTAGAGTAACATGATCTGCCGAAAAATCGAAGAGTAAAGTGGATTTCCGTCGTCGCGCGCGCCACTTTTCGTGACGCTCCAGCCTGCGTGGTAGAATGCCGCACCGCCGCGGCGTGCTCGTTTTCGTATAATCACGATTTGTCCCGAGGAATTCTCCCGCAATGGCTACTCTGCTGCAAGTTACCAAAGCCGTCAAAAGCTTCGGCGATCAGCTGTTGCTCGATGATGCCGAGGTCACCCTGAGCGACAACGTCAAGGTCGGCTTCATCGGCCGAAACGGGGCCGGTAAAAGTACGCTGCTCCGCGTCTTGCTCGGCGAGGAAGAGCTCGACTCGGGCGAAGTCATTCGCCATCCGTCCTTGCGCCTTGGCTATTTGCGCCAGCACGATCCTTTCCTTCCCGGCGAAACCGCTCTGCAGTTTCTGATGCGCGACAGCGCGCAGCCCGACTGGAAGTGCGGCGAGGTCGCCGGGCAATTCGAGCTGAAGGGCGTCTACCTCGAAGGCCCCATCGCCAAGCTCTCTGGCGGCTGGCAGACGCGCGTCAAGCTGGCGGCACTCTTGCTCCACGAGCCTAACCTGCTACTGCTCGATGAGCCGACGAATTTTCTCGATCTGCGCACGCAGATCTTGCTGGAGCACTTCCTGCAAAGCCATCGCTCTGCATGTCTGATCGTCTCGCACGATCGGGTCTTCCTCGGCGCCACCTGCGATCACACGCTCGATATCTCGCGCGGCAAGTTGACGAGTTTTCCAGGCAAGGTCGATGCGTATCTTGAATTTCAGCAAGAGAAACGCCGGCACGAGGAACGCTCGAACGAAACCATCATGGCCAAGAAACGACATCTGGAGGAATTCATCGCCAAGAACAAGGCCCGTGCCGCGACCGCCACGTTGGCGCGCTCCAAGAGCAAGCAGCTCGAACGCCTGGAATTGGCCGAGATCGCCAGCGCCGAGCCGACCGCCCGCATCCGTGCTCCGCGCGTCGAGCCACGCAAGGGTTTCGCCCTGCGTTGCCGTGACCTGGTGATCGGCTATCCTGAACGGCAGATCGCGTCCGATGTGCAGTTGGAGGTCGATCACGGCGCGCGCGCCGCCGTCGTCGGCGATAACGGCCAGGGCAAGACGACTTTCCTCCGCACGGTCGTCGATTCCCTCAAACCGCTTGCCGGCGAATTCCGCTGGGGCCACGGCTGTCAGATCGGCGTCTACGCCCAGCACGTCTACACCAGCCTGCCGGAGAAGCAGTCCGTCATCGAGTATCTGCAAAAGCAAGCTGCCTTCGGCAAAAAGGATCAGGAGATTCTCGAAGTCGCCGGCTCGCTCCTCTTTCGCGGCGCGCACCTCGACAAGCCGATCTCGGTGCTGTCCGGCGGCGAGCGCGCCCGGCTGTGCCTGGCGGGACTGCTGCTGAGCAATTACAACGTCCTGATTCTCGATGAACCGGGCAACCATCTCGACGTCGATACGGTGGAAGCCCTCGCCGACGCTCTGGTGGACTATCAGGGGACGGTCATTTTCACGAGTCACGATCGGCACTTCACCAAGCGCGTCGCCACCTGCATCGTGGAGGTGCGCGACAACCGCGTGACGCATTACAGCGGCCAGTATGACGCCTATGTCTACAAGGTGAATAAGGAGATCGAAGCCGGCGAACGCGAGCTGGCCAGTACGCGCACGAAGCTGGCGCCGAGCGTGGCCAAGCCAGCCAAGGCGCCGCCGCGCCCGGCCCATCGAAACGAAAATGTTGTGCGGAAGGAAATCAAGACGCTCGAGAAATCGATCACGCAGCTCGACGAACAGAAACGCACGCTCAACGCCCAGTTGCAGGGCTCGACCGACGCCGTCGAGGCCTTACGCTTGCACAACGACGTGACCGCCCTGACCGAGAAGCTCGCAGCGCTCGAGGAACGCTGGTGCCAACTCCAGGAAGAAATCGAAGGGGCTGAAGATTAGACCAAGAATGCGCATCACGAAAACTCGAAAGGATGAAAACACGAGAGAATAAAAAAGGGCTCTTCCGCAGAATCTGTGGGTGAAAAAGCTGGGGCTTTGCCCCAGGCCCCAGGATTTTCAAGGCATGGACTCGGGTGTCCAACGGGGGGAGAAGAAAGACGCTCCCGGCGTTTGTG
>JACXTT010007904.1_pt1 | contig 14880 bp, 13 predicted proteins | sample 9270951 | NCBI WGS metagenome assembly JACXTT01 (sample SAMN15532306, study PRJNA645909) | rock metagenome | isolation source: weathered quartz diorite | place: Puerto Rico | collected 2017-06-21
TCGAGGGGCGGCTGCACGCACTGCCGAAAGTCGAGGGGGCGGAGCCGTTCGTCGGCGCCGGCCTGAAAAAGACGCTCGACGGTGCGCAGAAGCTCGCGACGAAGATGGGCGACCAGTTCGTTTCGGTCGAGCACCTGCTGCTCGCGCTCGCCGACGGCGGGATGAAAGCGTTCTTCAAGGAGCAGAACCTCGCGGCCGATTCGCTGCGCGCGCTCGTCGACGAGATCCGCGGCGGGCAGAAGGTGACGAGCGCCGACCCGGAAGCCACCTACCAGGCGCTTGAGAAATACGGCCGCGACCTGACCGCGCTCGCACGGCAGGGGAAGCTCGATCCGGTGATCGGCCGCGACGAGGAGGTCCGCCGGGTCATGGAAGTCCTCGCCCGCCGCACCAAGAACAACCCCGTCTTGATCGGCGAGCCCGGCGTGGGCAAGACCGCGATCGTCGAGGGACTCGCTCTGCGCATCGCCCAAGGCGACATTCCCGAGACGCTGAAGGACAAATCGGTCATCCAGCTCGACCTGGGCGCGATGGTCGCCGGCGCGAAATACCGCGGCGAGTTCGAGGAGCGGCTCAAAGCCGTCCTCAACGAGATCAAGCGGGCGGAAGGGAAATTGGTCGTCTTCATCGACGAATTGCACACCCTCGTGGGGGCCGGCAAGACCGAGGGCGCGATGGACGCCGCGAATCTGATGAAGCCGATGCTGGCGCGCGGCGAATTGCGCGCGATCGGCGCCACCACCCTCGACGAGTACCGCAAGTACATCGAGAAGGACCCCGCGCTCGAGCGCCGCTTCCAGCCGGTGCAGGTGAAGGAGCCCTCGGTCGAGGAGACCCTCGCGATCCTGCGCGGATTGAAAGAGCGCTACGAGGTCCACCACGGGGTGAAGATCCGCGACGGCGCGCTGGTCGCCGCGGCGGTTCTCTCCGACCGCTACATCGGCGACCGCTTCCTGCCCGACAAAGCGATCGATTTGCTCGACGAGGCGGCCGCGAAGGCGCGCATCGAGACCGACTCGCAGCCGGCCGAGCTCGACCGGCTGGAGCGCGAGATCGCGCGGCTGGAGGTCGCCCGCCAGGCGCTGCTCAAGGAGAAGGATCCCGACTCGAAGCGGCGGCTCGCCGAGACCGGGAGGGATCTCGCCGAGAACAAGGAGAAGGCCGCGGGTCTGCGCGCCCGCTGGCGGGCGGAGAAGGGTGCGATTTCGACCGTGCGCGGCGCCGCCGAAAAACTGGAGCAGCTCAACTTCGCGGCGCAGAAGGCGCAGCGCGAGGGGCGCTTCGAGGAGGCTTCGAAGATCCTCTACCAAGAGATCCCCGCGCTGAAAGAGCAGACCGCGCAGGCCGAGAAAAAGCTCGCCGCCGCGCGCCAGTCGGGTGCGCTCACCGCCGAGGCGGTTGACGAGCAGGCGATCGCCGCGGTGGTCGCCCGCTGGACCGGCATTCCCGTCAAGCGGCTGGTCGAGAGCGAAAAACAAAAGCTCCTCCACATGGAAGAACGGCTTGCGGAGCGGGTGGTCGGGCAGGCCGCTGCGCTCCACGCGCTCTCGGAAGCGGTGCGCCGCGCCCGCGCCGGGCTCAAGGATCCAAACCGCCCGATCGGCTCGTTTCTCTTCCTCGGCCCCACCGGGGTCGGCAAGACCGAGACCGCGAAGGCGCTCGCCGAATTCCTCTTCGACGACGAGAAGGCGGTCATCCGCGTCGACCTCTCCGAATACCAGGAGAAGCACACCGTGTCGCGCCTGGTCGGGGCGCCCCCCGGCTACGTCGGCTACGACGAGGGGGGGCAACTGACCGAGCCGGTCCGCCGCCGTCCCTACGCGGTGATTCTCTTCGACGAGGTCGAGAAGGCCCACCCGGAGGTCCTGCAGGTGCTGCTGCAGGTGATGGACGACGGCCGCCTCACCGACGCGCAGGGGCGCGTGGTCGACTTCAAGAATTCGCTGCTCATCCTCACCAGCAACCTCGGCGGCGACTTGATCCAGAAGTACGCGGCCTCGAATCCCGGCCGCATGGTCGAGGAGGCGGAGAAGGCGGCGCGGAGCCACTTCAAGCCCGAATTCCTCAACCGTCTCACCGAGATCCTCGTCTTCGCGCCGCTCGGCAAGATCGAGATCCGCCGCATCGTCGAGCTGGAGCTGAAAAAGCTCGCCGCGCGGGTCGCCCTGCAGGGCCATCGCCTCACCGCCTCGGACGCCGCGCTCGACCAGCTCGCCCAGCTCGGCTTCGATCCCGAGCTGGGGGCGCGGCCGCTCAAGCGGGCGATCGAGCGCGAGGTGACCTCGCTGCTGGCGAAGAAATTGCTCGAGGGATCGCTCCCCGAGAATTGCGGCCTGCGCCTGATCAGCGACGAGGGGGTTCTCGCGATCGAGACCGCGCCGGTGGCGGTCCCCAATGAAAAATCGGCGTGAAACTTCGCCGCCGCGGAAAAACTTCGCGCCCGCGCGCCGTAAAATGACCCCTCGATTTCTCCCGGGGCACCCATGGCCAATTTCTCCAAAACCCTCTTCCTGTTCGTCGTGATGGCGGGGCTTTTCATCATGATCGGCGGCGCGCTGGGCGGCCGCACGGGCATGATCGGCGCCTTCGTCGTCGCGATGCTCTTCAACTTCGTGATGTACTGGTTTTCCGCGGCGATGGCGCTGCGCTCGTACAGCGCCCGCGAAGTGACCCAGGCCGAGGCGCCGCGCCTCTACCACATGGTCGAGGAACTGGCCGCGCGGGCGCAGATCCCGATGCCGAAGGTCTACATCGTCGACTCCCCGGCGCTCAACGCTTTCGCGACGGGGCGCAACCCCTCGCACGCGGTGGTCTGCGCGACGACCGGCATCATGTCGGCCCTCAACGAGAACGAACTGCGCGGCGTGCTCGGCCACGAATTGAGCCATGTCAAGAACTACGACATGCTGACCGGCACGATCGCGGCCGGCTTCGCGATGGCGATCTCCTTCCTCGCCCGCTTCAGCTACTACTTCGGCGGCGGCTACGACTCGGAGGGTCGCCGCCGCGGCGGCAACCCGCTCGCGCTCCTGCTCGGGGTGATCGTCGGCCCGCTCGTCTTCACCCTCATCCACCTCGCCATCTCCCGCTCGCGCGAGTACGGCGCGGACGAGGACGGCGCGAAATTGTGCGGCTCGACCGAGGGGCTCGCAAGCGCCTTGCAGAAGATTCGCGACACCCAGATGCAGGGGATCGTGCTGCCGGGCACCCAGGCGACCGCGCACCTCATGATCGCCCCGGTCTCGCTCGGCTCCCGCTTCGCGGAAATGTTCTCGACCCACCCCGACCTCAACCGCCGCATCGAGAAGCTGCGCGCGATGAACATCTACGGACGGTGATCCGCCGCCGCCCCATGGACCGCTTCGCGTCAACGTCATTGCGGGCGAAGCGAAGCAATCCGTGGCCGGCGCCCCGAAGAAACCCCGCCACGGGTTGCTTCGCCGCTTCGCTCCCCGCAATGACATCTCGAACTTGTTGAATCGCATGGCGAAAATCTCCCTCCCCCTCTCGCTGTCGGCTTTCGCGCTCGCGTGCGGCGTCGCCCCCGCCCCCTCGCGGGCGCAGGAGGGCGAGCGCCGCCATCCCCCGGCGCTGCCGCTGCGCCCGCCCAAGCCGGCGCCGGCGAGCGACGCCCCCTCGCGCGCCGCGCGCCGCACCCCGATCGTCGAGGTCGTGGAGCGCGACGCGCCGACCGTGGTCAACATCTCGACCGAGCAGCGGGTGGAGAACAACCCCTTCCGCAACGACCCTTTCTGGGGCTTCTTCGGCGGCTTTCCGGGCTTCCCCGGCCCGGGCGGCGAGCCGCAGGGCGACGGCGAGGGCTTCGTGCAGAACTCGCTCGGCTCGGGCGTCATCGTCGATCCGGCCGGCTACATCCTCACCAACAACCACGTCATCTCGGGCGCCTCGCGCATCCAGGTCACGACCGTCGAGCGCAAGACCTACACCGCCGAGGTGGTGGGCGCCGACGCGGGGAGCGACCTGGCGCTGCTCAAGATCGAGGACGGCCACGGCCATTTCCCCGCGGTGAAGATCGGCGCCTCGTCGGACTTGATGATCGGCGAGACCGTCATCGCCATCGGCAATCCCTACGGCCTGGGCCACACCGTCTCGGCCGGCATCCTCTCGGCCACCGGCCGCACGCTGCCGGGCGAGGGGAAATCGTTCTCCGACTTTTTGCAGACCGACGCGCCGATCAACCCCGGCAACTCGGGCGGCCCGCTGGTCAACCTCAACGGCGAATTGATCGGCATCAACTCCGCCATCCTCGCCAAGGGGCAGTCGATCGGCTTCGCGATCCCCGTCGACCGCGCGAAGAAGATCATGCGCGACCTGCGCGAGCGGGGCGCGGTGCGGCCGCTCTGGCTGGGGGTGCAGGTGAGCGAGCAGAACGAGCGGCAGCGCGCGAAATCGGGCCGCGACGGGCTCCTCGTCACCCGCGTCTACGCCTCGGGCGCCGCCGCCGACTCGGGGCTCAAGCCGGGCGATCTCATCACGAAACTCGCCGGGCGCGAATTGGTGGGCGGCCCCGATTTCGAGACCGCGCTGGCGACCGCGAGCCCGGGCGAGGCGCTCCCCTTCGCCGCGCTGCGACGCGGGCAGCCGCTCACCGGCACCCTGCGCGCCGCGGCGGCGCCCAAGGCGGTGAGCGACGGATTGCTCGCCGAATTGACCGGCCTCGCGGTGGGCGACGGCAACGGCGCGGCCGAAATCCGACGCGTCAGCGACCACACCCCGGCCGCCGAGATCGGCCTCAAGCCCGGCGATTTCATCCTCATGATCAACGGCCGCCAAACCCCCACCGCCGCCGCGGTGAAAGAGTCGGTCGCCGCCGCCCTCGGCCAGGAGGGGATCTCGGTCGTCGTCCAGCGCGGCCGCGGCCGCTACCGCATCACCCTGCCGCTCGGCATTTGAAAAAGAGTTCCGAGTTCCGAGCCGCGAGTTCCGAGTGAGAAGACGAGCCGCTTGCTTGAAAATTACACTTCCATGTCCGACATCATGACCGACGATTCGCTCCCGACCCCCAAGAAACCCGTCACCGTCGTCGACAAACGGCTGCGGCTGGCCGAGGACGATGACGCGGCGTCCGCCGCCGCGCCGGACGACGGCGCGTCCGCCTACCCGACCGTGGTCGCCGAATTGGAAACGAAACTGAAGCAGGCGCAGGCCAACTTCGAGGCCTTCAAGGCGCAGCAGCAGCGCGAATACGACGCCTTCCGCGAGCGCGCGCAACGCGACGCGGCGCAGGCGGGCGAGCGGCGCGCGGGCGACCTGGTCAAGCCCTTCATCGACGCGCTCGACAATCTCGAGCGGGCGATCGCCGCCGCCGACCCGGCGACCGGCGAGGGGCTGCGCCTCATCCTCGCGCAATTGCTGGAGGGCCTCGCGCGCGCCGGCTGCGCGAAGGTCGCGACGCTCGGGGAGAAATTCGACCCCGCCAGCATGGAAGCGGTGGCGATACAGCCGGCGCCGGAGCCCGCGCAGACGGGAACGGTCGCCTCGGAATTCTCGAACGGCTTCAAGCTCGGGGAACGCGTGCTGCGCCCCGCCCGCGTCGTCGTCTACAAATGACGCGCGTCCCGGCGACTCGCGCGCGCCGGGTCGATCCACCGCCAGCGGTTGAGCGGCAGGCATACCGCGAGCGCGAGGGGGGCGGGCGGTTTGGCCGCGGCCGGAAGCGGGGATCATCACCGTGAATTCGAAATTCTCCGGAAGGAATTTCCGCGGCCTTCGTCATCACGAGCGCGACCTCGCCGTGACGCCGCGGACGCCGGAATTTCCGCGATGACATGAACCGCGCTGCGTAACATTCGCGCGTGGCCCCGCCGCGACTGCTCGGAATCGTCAATGTCACGCCCGACTCCTTCTCGGACGGCGGCCGTTTTTTTTCGCCGGCCGACGCGGTCGAGCGGGCGGAGCGGTTGATCGCCGAGGGCGCCGACGGGCTCGACCTGGGGGCCGAGTCGACGCGGCCGGGCGCGGCGCCGGTCGCGGTCGAGGAGGAATGGCGGCGGCTCGAGCCGGTCCTGCGCGCGCTGCGCGCGAGCCATCCGGATTTGCCGCTCTCGATCGACACGATGAAGGCGGCGGTCGCCGAACGCGCGCTTGCATCCGGCGCCACGATCGTCAACGACGTGACCGGCGGCGGTGATCCGAAGATGTTCGAGGTCGTCGCGAAGGCCGGTTGCGACTACATCCTGATGCACATGCGCGGCACCCCGGCGACGATGGCGACGATGACCGACTATTCCCAAGGCGTCGTCGCCGGCGTGCGCGCGGAACTGCACGACGCGCTCGCGCGCGCCGCCCGCGCGGGCATCGCGCGCGAAAAGCTCGTCGTCGACCCCGGACTCGGCTTCGCCAAGACCGCCGCGCAGTCGGTCGAACTCCTGCGCGCGCTGCCGGAATTCGTTTCGGAATTCGGCGCGGTCCTGCTGGGCGCCTCCCGCAAGTCGTTCATCCGCGAGCTTGATCCGAGACGGCCCGGCCCGGACGACCGCCTCGCCGGCTCGCTCGCGGCGGCGCTGCTCGGCGCCCGCGCGGGGGTCGCGTGGCTGCGGGTGCATGATGTGGCGGAGACGCGACAGGCGCTGCGGGTGTGGGGGGCGGGAGGCTAAGTGCGATGAACATGAAGTTCCGATCCCTTCTTTGCGTAGGCTTCTTCGTGCTCTTAATAGTAGCGCCTCAGGCGATCGGCGGCGATTTACCGAAGTTCACCGTTCATGGTCGGCTTTGCTACTACAACGGAACACCCTCGCCACGAATTTGGATCGTCGGAACACACAGGATATTGGGTGTCACGGTGCGCGACAACGATCCCTCGCCCGACATGCCTCCGGCGCTGCAGGAACTGCTTGCGAATTTCGATCGCAGAATCTACGCGGATTTTGTCGTGGTGCCGTTCACACCTGCACGGCCCGGCGTAATGCAGTACGTTCGCATCGAATCAGCCACTCGTATCGTCGTTGTCGAAAACGGAAAAATTATCTTGCTGAAAGACCGAATCTGAGACCACTTCTCCCTCGATGGGAGAGTGTCCGGCGAAGCCGCGGGTGAGGACTGTTGGATCGAGACGCGCGCGGCCGGAGGCGGAGGAGAGAGCCGGCGAGTGTCGTGTCGTAGGGGCGAGTGGCACTCGCCCTGTCCCGCGTTATTGGGTTGCTCGGCCGGCTCGACACCAAACCGGGGCGAGTGCCACTCGCCCCTACGCCTTGCGCGTAGCGAGATAGAGCGCCAGCGTCCCCGCCTGCGCGGCGTTGAGCGACTCGGCCTGCCCCGGCAGCGCGAGGTGGAGTTTTTTGGCGAGCAGCGGCTCGAGCGATTTCGGGAGGCCGCCGCCTTCCTGGCCGACCGCCAATAAACAGGGCGGCTTCAATTTCGCGACCCCGAGTTCCGCGCCGCCGTGGGCGTCGAGGCCGTGGAGCTCGGCGCCGTGGCGCGAGAGCCAGTCTTCCAATTGTCCGGCCGTGACGACGCGCGGCCAGAGGCGGAAGAGGGAGCCGGCGCTGGCGCGCACCGCCTTGGGGCCGTACGGATCGGCGCCGCCGCTGAGGCAGAAGATCGGGCCGGCCGCGAAGGCGTCGCACGCGCGCACGAGGGCACCGAGGTTGCCGGGGTCCTGCAGGCCGGCGAGCAGCAGGCCGATCCCGTGAGGGGCGGGCAATTCCTCGGGCGGCAATGTGCAGAGCCCCGCGATCCCCTGGTGGCGGTCCATCTCGAGCGCGCTCCCGAGCAGCCCGTCGGAGATCGTGAAGATGCGGAACTTCTTCAGTGCCGGCAGCAGGTTCTTCGCATCGGGGCGGTCCTGGAATTTCGGGGAGACGAAGAGCGAGTCGATCGGCGCGTGCGCAGCGATCGACTCGGCCAGCACGTGCGGCCCCTCGAAGACGAACAGCCCCTGCTCGCGCCGCGCCGACGGCTGGCGCAGCAGCTCGACCAGTCGCTGCAGCTTGGGGTTCTGCCGCGAGGTGATGTCCAGCCGGTCGAAATTCAACATGCGCGGGATTCGGGATTCGAGTGATCGGATGATTGCAGCACTTTAGTGCGCGGCGGCGTTTGGGGGCATGGCGTCGCCAGAGCTCCTGTCCACGCACGGGCGAATCCCGAATCCCGAATTCCGAAATTGGCCGGCTCGATCATCGCGGAAGCGTCCCCTTTCCTCACGACTCCCTCGACCTCACGATCCTCGCCCCGACCGCCGCGAATTTCTGCTCGAGGCGGTCGTAGCCGCGGTCGAGGTGGTAGATGCGGCGGACGGTCGTCTCCCCCGCCGCGACCAGCCCCGCGACGACGAGCGTCGCCGAGGCGCGCAGGTCGCTCGCCATCACGGTCGCTCCGCCCAGCCTCGTCGGGCCGGTGACGACCGCGTTGCGCCCGCTCACGGTGATCTGCGCGCCGAGGCGGGCGAGCTCGGGCGCGTGCATGAAGCGGTTCTCGAAGATCGTCTCGGTGACGGTCGCGGCCCCCTCGGCCTGGGTGAGCAGCGCCATCATCTGCGCCTGCAAATCGGTGGGGAAGCCGGGGAACGGCGCGGTGGTGAGCGCGACCGCCTTGAGCGATCCCGACGCCCGCCGCACGGTGACGCTTTTCTCCCCCTCCTCGACCTGCGCGCCGCACTCGCGCAATTTGTCGATCAGCGCCCGGTTGTGTTCGGGCCACGCCCCTTGCACGGTGAGCGGCTCGCCCAGCAGCGCGCCGGCGATCAGCGCGGTCCCCGCCTCGATGCGGTCGGGGATGATCGGATGGCGGCAGCCGGACAATGTCTCGACCCCCTCGACGGTGATCGTCGAGCTGCCGGCCCCCTCGATGCGCGCCCCCATCTGCGAGAGCATCGCCGCGAGGTCGACGATCTCCGGCTCTCGCGCGGCGTTCTGGATCGTGGTGATTCCCTCGGCCAGCGTCGCGGCCATCAGCGCGTTCTCGGTGCCGCCCACGGTGACGGTGTCGAAGAAGATCTCGGCGCCCTTCAGCCGCTTCGCCTCGGCGACGATGTAGCCGTGCTCGACGCTGATCGACGCGCCCAATTTTTCAAGCGCGTCGATGTGGAGATTGACGGGGCGGGCGCCGATCGCGCAGCCGCCCGGCAAGGAGACGCGGGCCTTGCCGTGGCGCGCGACCAACGGCCCGAGCACCAGCACGCTGGCGCGCATTTTCCGCACCAAATCGTAGGGGGCCTCGTGGGCGCTCGCTTTTTCCGGCGGGGTGATGGTGAGCCGTCCCGAGGCCCGCTCGTAGCGGCAGCCGAGGTGGGAGAGGACCTGGCACATCGCCGAGAGGTCGGCGACGTCGGGCGCGTTCTCGAGCACGACCTCCTCGCCGGTCAGCAGCGCCGCCGCTTGGCAGGCGAGCACGCTGTTCTTGGCGCCCGAGACCGCGATCGTGCCCGAGAGCGGCCGGCCGCCGGTGATGACCAGTTGGTCCACGGGGAGAAGTTTAGGAGCGGCGGGGTGGGCGCGTGGTTTGCGTATCGTGAGGCTGCGTTTCCGGGCGACAAGTCCTGAGTGCTGAGTGGAGGGGCGGCTGGTGCCGTGCTCATTTTTTCTGCGCGCGATGCGCGCTGAAAGCAAATCCGCCGAAGGCGCACCACGAACTCAGGACTCAGGACTACCCTTTCCGCAACGCCAGCCACGCCGCGACGCCCAGCAGCCCGAGCGCGGCGACGCGGTCGCGCCACCGCCCGTGCGCGGCGGCGCCGAGGCGGCGGGCGCCGTGATCGGCGGCGACGCCGTAGAAAAGCAGGATCGGGTATTCGAAGATCATGTCGGTCGCCGCGTAGACCGCGATCTGCGCCCAGACCGGCCACGCGGCCTTGGGGTCGATGAACGGCGCCAGCATGCTCGCGAAAAAGACGATCGTTTTCGGGTTGGCGAGCTGGGTGGCGATCGCCTGCTTCCAGAGCGCGAAAGGGCGGTTCTCCGCCGAGACGATCTCCTTTTCGGGGTCGGGCCTGGAAAAGAGCGTGCGCAGCGCCGTGAAGGCGAGGTAGGCGATGCCGCCCCAGCGCAAGACGCTGTAGACGGAGGGCGAGGCGGCGATGAAGGCGCCGATCCCGACCGCGGAGAGCAGGAAGTAGAAGCCGTTGCCGCTCAGGATGCCGAGCGCGCCGAAGCCGCTCCGCCGCCAGCCGTGGCGCACCGCCTGCGAGACGACGGTCAGCACCGCCGGCCCGGGGCTGAACGACAGCCCGATGGTCAGGATCGTGTAGGCGAGCCAGAGGCGGGGGTTCATGGGCGGCGGGGCGACCGAGCGCGTCATTCGCCCGTCGGAGGCCGAAGTTTAGAGCCCGTCCGCGGCCCGCGCCCGCAAGGGCATCCCCCGTCGGAAGGGCGAGCGCCGGGTTCGAGGCGCCCGTGCTCAAAGCCGCCTCGACCTTCCTTCGCCCCGGCGTTCAGGGCCGGTGACGCAGTTGCCACCGGTCTTGGCGGATGTCGCGCCGGTCGGCACGGATCTCGCGGCGGTCCTCGCGCAACTCCCGGCGGGAAGCGCCGCCGCGCCGGTCGCGGTTCAGGTCGCGACGGTCGCGGCGCAACTCGCGGCGGTCGCGGCGCAATTCGCGGCGGGTGGCGGGGCCGTCGCCCGCGTGGGCTGCGGCCGGGACGAGGACCGCGGCGGCGACGATCAGGGCGGTGAAGACCGGGGTGAATTTCATGGCGGACTCCTTGGCGTCGTTCGGGACGACGCCGGTAAGGGGGGGCGGCGGCGCGATTCGATCAACCGGAATTCGTGAGCCCGGTCACGCGGGCGCGAGGTTTGCTTGCGGCGGGCCGGCGCACGGGGATCGCGAGCGACGACGCCCCGTCGTTCCCGTCGCCGTGCTTTGGGATAATTGCCGTTCCCCGAATGGACACGCTGCTGCACGGTTTCCAGGCCGGGCCGGTCAAATTGCCGACCGGCTTGTTGCTCGCCCCGATGGAAGGCCATACGGATTCGGCTTTCCGCCGGATGGTGATGGCATTGGGCGGCTGCGGGATGACCTACTCGGAGATGACGACCGCGCCGGCGCTGCTCAAGGGGAAGGTGATGGAGCGGACGGCGCTCAAGATTTTCACCCCGGTCGAACGACCGCTCGCCTTCCAAGTGACCGGCTGCGACGCCTCGGAGGTCGCCGACGCGGCGCGCCGCTTCGCGGGCCTCGAGCCCGATTTCATCGACCTCAACATGGGCTGCCCCTCCAACAACGCCGGCTCGAGCGGCCACGGGGCGGCGCTGCTGAAGGACCTGGACAACGCGGTGAAGGTGATCGAGGCGGTGATCGCCGCGGTGCAGCCGCTGCCGGTCACCCTGAAGATGCGCGCCGGCTGGGACGAGGACCGGATCGTGATGTGCGAGCTCGGGAAGGCGGCCGAGCGGGCGGGCGTCGTGATGCTGGTGCTCCACCCGCGCACCCGCAAACAGGGTTACGCGGGGAGCGCGCCGTGGCCGCGCATCGGGGAATTGAAGCGGACGGTGGCGATCCCGGTGGTCGGTTGCGGCGACGTGGTCTCGCCGGCCGACGCGGTGCGGATGCGCGACGAGACCGGCTGCGACGGCGTGATGATCGGCCGCGGCGCGCTGATGAACCCGTGGATCTTCCGGCAGACGAAGGAATTGCTCGAGACCGGCCGCTGGCGGGAGCCGACCCTGGCGGAAAAGCTGGCCTTCCTGCGCGATCACCTCGAGCTGCAGTTGCGCATCACCCCGCAGCCCCACAAGGCGCTCGGCCGCGCCAAGGGGCTCGCCGGGCAGTTGACGAAGGGGATGGAGCGCGGCGCGTTGCTGCGCAACCGGCTCAACGAGGTGAGGGGCGTGGATGATTTCCGCCGCCTCGTCGCGGAGTACGAGGCGACGGTGGCGGCGTAGGGGCGAGCGGCACTCGCCCCGATCGTCTCCAAGCGGCGCTCGCCCCTACCGACGAGAAATCGCGAGATTAAAATGGCTCCCATGACCGGCCCCGACGACATCGTGATCCGCGCCGAGACGCAGTACCTGGCGGAGCATTCGCAGCCCAAGCAGGCGCGCTATTTCTTCGCCTACCGGATCACGGTCGAGAACCGCGGCGACGAGACGGTGCAATTGCGCAACCGCCACTGGGTCATCACCGACGCGGCGCAGAAGGTGGACGAGGTGCGCGGCGAGGGGGTGATCGGCGAGCAGCCGCTCATCCGCCCCGGCGCCGCTTTCTCCTACACTTCGTTCTGCCCGCTGCGCACCGACTTCGGGACCATGCACGGCGAATTCCGCATGCGGCGCGGCGACGGCAGCGAATTCGACGCCGGGATCCCCAAATTCGTCCTCTCGGCCGACGCGACGGTCAATTGAGCGCCGGGTTCCGGTGCTGAGCGCTGGGAGCTTGGCGCCCGGCGCGGAGCGCCATCAAAAAACGGGAGCGCGTTTCCGCGCCCCCGTCGCCGTTCGGGAGATGCAGCGCGGAACTACCGGCCGCCCATGCCGATCCGCCAGCCGAGGAAGAGCTGCCAGCCCTTCTGGCCGATGTCGAAGCGATCGTCGGTGAAGGTGCCGGTGGCCGCGTCATAGGTTCCCGAGGTGGCCTCCGCGCGGGTGTCGCGCCAGCCGGCGCCGACGTAGAAGAAGGGCATCGGATGGACCGCGAAGCGGGCCTCCATCTCGCGGTATTTGTGGCCGGAGCCGGGGCTGAAGGCGGCCTGCGCGTCGACCGAGATCAGGTCCTTCACGAAGCCGAGGTGGAGCCGCCCGCCGGCCGAAAGCGCGGTGTCGCTGGTCTCGTCGCCCGCGGTGGCGCCGTTGGTCAAATTGACGAAGCGGGTTTTGGCGGTGGTGCGCGTCGCCTTCACCATCGGGCCGGTCTGGAAGCTGACGCCGGGGACGTACTTCGCGAGGTCCCACTCGTAGGAGGCCCACGCGTCGTACTGGGTCATGTCGAGCCGGTTGCTGAGCACGTCGGAGGCGTTGAAGGTGACGCCGTTGAACTGGAACGCGTACTTCGGCGCCCCGTTCTCCTTGTAGTCGGCTTTCCAGCCGCCGGCGCCGAAATTGAAGCGGCCGACATCGAAGGTGACGTTGAGCCCCAGCCCGGCGTCCTTGCCGAGCTTGTAGTTCTCGCCGATGACGAGCGGCTTCTGGCCGCTGAAGCTGAGCGAGCCGTCGGGCTCGTACCGGCCGCCGTTGACGTCGCCGTTGAAATGGATGCCCGCGAAGGCCGGCAGCGCGGCGGCCGCGAGAAGGGCGAGGATGGAACCTTGCATCTGAGAACCTCCGGCGGGCGCGTGGAATGGGTGGACGCCCGCGAATTGCCGGCGCGTGATCATGCGTTGGCCGGTCGGAGGGGATTATGACCGGACGGGGTCCGCCCGGACGTGAGGCGCTTCGCACCCGCGTGAAGATCGCTCGCGCGCGGACGGCCCTCGCCCGTGTAAAAAGCGTGTAAAGCGCCGAACCTCCCTCGGTAGAATGACCCGCCGGAGTCTCCCGAGCGGGTGCGCCCGCCGCCCGCCATGACCGCCCCCGCCGCCGTTTCCGAATTTTTGTCCGCCCGCGTCGCCGCGGGCGATTTCCCCGGCTGCGCGTGGCGGGTCGCGCGCGGGGAGCGGGTGCTGGCGGAGGGGGTCCGGGGACGGGCGATGGTCGAGCCGCGCGAGATCCCGGCCGCGCTCGACACGATCTGGGACCTCGCCTCGCTCACCAAATGCTTCGTCACCGCGCCGCTCGCCGCGCGCCTCGCCGCCGCCGGGCTGCTCGCGCTCGTCTCGCCGCTCACCGCGGTCTGGCCCGACCTGCCCGCCGACAAGCGGACGCTCACCCTCGAATTGCTCCTCACCCACGCGTCGGGGTTGCCGGCCTGGGCGCCCGGCTACCTTTCCATTCCCGGCAAGCGCGAACTGTACGAATGGTTGTGCGGGATTCCGCTCGAGCGCGCGCCGGGGTCGAAGCTCGTCTACAGCGACCTCGGCTACCTGCTCGCGGGAGTGACCCTCGAGAAAATCGGCGGCGCCTCGCTGGAAGATCTCTTCTACCAGCAATTCGCGCGGCCGCTCAACCTGCGCGACACCGGTTTCACCCCCCCCTTCACCGCCAAGCGGCGGATCGCGGCGAGCGAGCTCGGCAACGCGCACGAGACGGCGCTGGTCGCCGCGCATCCCGGCTGGGCCGCGCGGGCCGCGGCGCGACCCCGGCCCTCGGAATTGTCGTGGGGCGTCGTCCACGACGGCAACGCCCGCTTCCTGGGCGGCGTCGCGGGCCACGCGGGCCTCTTCGGCTCGCTGCCCGAATTGCACCGGCTCGCCCTCGCGCTGGTCGGCTCCGAGTTGCGCCCGGTCTTCACCGAACGGCGGGCCGACGACGGCGAGACGGTCCGTTCGCTCGCCTGCGTCCTCTCGGCGACGAAAGGGAGCGCGGGCCATGGCGCGCTGCCCGGGAACAGTTGCGGCCACGCCGGGTTTACCGGGGTGAGCTGGCACTACGAGCCGGATCGCGACCGCCACTATCTCTTGCTGACCAACCGCACCCATCCCCGCCCTTCGCCGGCCGACACGACGCTGTGGCGGCGGGAATTCCTCCGCCTCGCCGCGGCGCTGCCCGACTGAGCCATGTCGGAGCTGCGCGACCGCCTCGGCCTCGCCCCCTCCGCCGCGGGGGAGCCGCCGCCGCTCGACCCCGAGTGGCTGGCGCCGCTCGTTCCCGGCGACGAATTCTTCAAGACGCTGCCGCGCCGACCGCGCGCGCGCGCCTCCGCGCTGGCGATCGCGCTGCTCGCGCACGCGCTGGCGCTGGGGGCGCTGCTGTGGATGGAGCGCGACCGCGTGCGCGATTTGAAAAAATTGGTCGCGGAATTGAAGCCCGGGCTCGAAGGGCGCCCCGGCGCGCCGGGGCGCGAGGGGGTGCCGGTGATGATCGTGCCGCGCCTGCCCCCCGCCCCGCGCCGCC
>JACXTT010007905.1_pt1 | contig 14880 bp, 17 predicted proteins | sample 9270951 | NCBI WGS metagenome assembly JACXTT01 (sample SAMN15532306, study PRJNA645909) | rock metagenome | isolation source: weathered quartz diorite | place: Puerto Rico | collected 2017-06-21
CCTACCGCGCCCACCACTTTGCCGTCGATCACGATGGGCAGACCGCCCTGAAGCGGCGTCAGCACGGTGTCGGGCAGCGCGGTCATGGCGAACCGGCCTTTGTTGATGACGTCCTCGAAGGCCTTGGTCTGCTTGCGGAACAGCGCAGCGGTGCGCGCCTTGCCGATGGAAATCTGTGCAGCGGCGGGGAATGCATTTTCCCAGCGCTCGACCGCGAGCACGCGGCCGGCCTCATCCACGACAGCAATGGCGCCGCCCGGCGCTTTGAGACGCCTTGCTTCTTCGAACGCACCGGCGATGACGGTCCTTGCGCCTTCCAATGTCAGAACTTTGACATCCATCGTTTGCGTCTGAGCCTGCGCCCCCGCGGCTGCGGACAGCCACAGCATCGCTGCGGCCAAAGATAGCGTGATCTTCATATCAACCTCCAGTCCTTGCGAGACAAAAATGCGCCGGGGTTGCGACCCCGGCGCACGGTTCGAGTCCGTCAACCGGCCCAGCTCAGTTCTTGACGCCGGGAGTCGGGTCGTTCGCCTGGGTCAGGTGGGCTCCGGCAATCTTCTCGCACAGGCCCTTGGGCACATAGATCCAAGCCTCGGGGCTGCGATCGACGGTCACATGGCCGTGACACTGGTTCATGCTGGTGGCGCAGTCGTTCTTCGCGGCCTTCACGACACCCGCGCATTTCTCTTCCTTGCTGTGGTCGTTGTCGGCTGCGATCCCGTTGGCTGCGAATGCGAGCGCGCCGGCGGTGACCAGGCTGGCGAAAGCGTTGCGGATGATGCGGTCATTGCTGTTCATACGAGTTTCCTTTCACAGACAGGTTGGGGGAGGAAGAAACGGACGGCAGCGGAGCACGGAGACAACGCACCGCAGCGTCCGTGGAAACCAAACATCAGGCACGGCCGAACCGCTCGATGCAGGCCTGCTCGGTCAACGAGACGAAGCCATGCCCCTTGCACGAGTTCTGACCCTTGCACGCATTCATCGCCGTCTTGCACTCGGCCTGGCCCTTGCAGGCGTTGGCGCCGTAGCACTTGACCTTGACCGTGCTCGAACTGTCGGACTGGACGGTGCTGGTACCGGTCGAGCTGCAGCCGGTCACAAACAGCGCCGCGGCCGCAGCGGCGACCGCCATTCCGGCCAGCCTCTGGTTCATCTCCATGGATAGACCTCCTGAACAAGAGAGTTGGACCGACCCTGGGAGCGGGAACGGGCCGTCCGGGCTGCCGCTCGAACTTACCTCAACTGCAGCGTTGTCGACCCGAACGGTGCGGATTGTCGCGGCCAAAGCTCACGCGGCTATCACGAACGGATCAAGAATCGCTACCTCGCCGAGTATTCAAAGGCGCGCGTTCATCGTCGCCGATCCGCTCGACTGAATCCGCGCGGGGCGAGCAGACGTATCTGGGAGTGGCGGGCGTGCCGGGGCTTCGCGGTCCGACTCCGGCTCGAGCGCCCGCATCCCCAGACCCCCACCGGACCGTGTTAACGCAGGGAGAGTGGAACTATGAGTCAGACATCCAGGTTGGCCGGCGTGGCGCTCGCGGCAGCGGCCGCCACTTTATTTATTGCAGGCTGTCAATCGACGGGCGGCACCCCGGCGCAGAGCGCGGATAGCGGTTCGGTGAAGGTGAAGTGCTATGGCGCCAATAACTGCAAGGGCCAGGCCGAGTGCAAGACCGCCATGAATTCCTGCAAGGGGCAGAACTCGTGCAAGGGACATGGCTTCACGGCGATGACGGAGCAGGCCTGCGTCGATCGGCTGGGCCGCATCTGATAGCCCGTCCGGGCCGTGCTTGCTAATATGGCGCAGTCCATGATCTGTTGACCCGGCGGGTGCCCGCCTCCGCGGGCGCCCGCTTTTTTCCCGGCGCGATGCCCATGCCCACACCGGTAACTGTTCCCCATATAGGCTTCGGCCTGGGGCTGCGCACGGTCCACTACGAAGAGATCCTCGCGGGCCGCTGCGCAGTGGACTGGTTCGAGCTGTTATCGGAGAACTACATGGTCCCGGGCGGCAAACCGCTGCACTACCTGGACCGCATCCGCGCCGATTATCCAGTAGTGATGCACGGCGTTTCCCTTTCCATTGCCAGCGCCGATCCGCTCGACTGGAACTACCTCCGTGCGCTCAAGGCGCTGGCGGAACGCGTGAGTCCGCACTGGATCTCGGATCACCTGTGCTGGACCGGCGTGAGCGGGAAGAACTCGCATGACCTGCTGCCCGTTCCGTACACCGAGGAAGCGGCGACGCATGTCGCTTCCCGCGTACAGGCGATACAAGAGTTCCTCGGGCGGCGAATTTTGCTGGAGAACGTGTCGAGCTACGTGAGCTACAAGGAATCCGAACTGACGGAGTGGGAGTTCCTGTCCGAGGTCGCGTGCCGCGCCGATTGCCTGATCCTGCTCGACGTCAACAACATCTACGTGTCGGCCTACAACCATGGCTTCGACGCGGAGCAATACTTGAACGGCGTGCCGGCCGAGCGCGTGCAGCAGATCCACATCGCCGGGCACAGCAACTGCGGCGACTACATCATCGACACCCACGACGCGGATGTCATCGACCCGGTGTGGGCTCTGTATGCCAAGGCCATCGAGCGGCTGGGTCCGGTGTCAACCATGATCGAGCGCGACGATCACATTCCGCCGCTGGCGGATCTGGTCGCTGAGCTGGACCAGGCGCGCCGGGTTGCTGCCACCGCGTTGCGTGCGGAAGCCGCATGAGTCCGTTGGCCGATCTTCAAGAGGCGTTTCAGGCTTATGTGCTCAGCGATAACCCGGGCCTGGTCGAGCGCATCGCCGGCGGAGCGCGCGTCGACCCGCAGCAGCGCTTGCGGATCTACTTCGACGCCTACCGCCTGCGCCTGGTGGAGGCTCTGGCTACGGACTACGAGGCGCTGCGTGCGCTGATGGGAGAAGCAGCGTTCGGCGCCGCGTGCCGCGCGTACGTGGAGGCCACACCATCCCAGTTCCGCAACGTGCGCTGGTATGGCGGCAGGCTGCCCGAGTTTCTCCGCATCACGCAGCCCTGGGCGGAGCAACCGATCCTGCACGAGGTCGCGGTATTCGAGTGGACCCTCACGCTGGCTTTCGACGCGCCGGATGCCCCGGTAGTCCGTTTCGAAGAGCTCGCATGTCTGCCCCAGCCGGCGTGGCCGGTGTTGGGTTTCGTTCTGCACCCATGCGCACATTTCCTCGAGTTGCACAGCAACGCCCCGTCGCTGCGCAAGGCGACGGATGCGGGCGACTCGTTGCCGGACGCCGTGATCGCCGACGATACCAAGACCTGGTTGATCTGGCGCAAGGAGCTGACCGCATATTTCCGCTCATTGAGCGAGTCGGAGTCCTGGGCGTTCGCGGCGGTCAGAGAGGGCGCGAGTTTCACGGCTCTGTGCGAAGGTCTGTGCCGCTGGTTCGCACCGGACGAAGCTGCGCCTCAGGCAGCTACGCTGCTGCGCCAGTGGGTTGACGACGAGCTGATCAGCGACCTGACTGTATAGGGAAGCTCTGATCAGAGCTTCCCTAGCGCGGACTCAAGGCGTCACAGCGCGCACCTCAGCCTGCACGTGAATCCACTTCTTCTTTCCTTTCTGTTCCACGATCAGGATGACGGGCACTCGTGCGCCGGGTTGCAACGGCTGCTTCAGGTCCAGCAGCATGATGTGATTGCCATTCGGCGCAAGCCGGACGGTCTGTTCTGCGGGCAGGTCGAGCCGCTTCAACCGGCGCATCTTCATCACGCCGCCATCGTTGGACATCGAGTGGATCTCCGCGCTGCGCGCAGCGGGGCTGCTCACGCCGACCAGATTTGCCGGCTTCTCACTGCGGATCTCGAGATAGACGGCACCTACCTTCTGTCCCGGGACCGTCGCGCGCGCCCAGATATTCTCGACTGCGATCGTGGCTTGCGCGTGCACCACCGATGCAAACAGCATGACGACGCACGGGGCGAAGCCTGTGGAAAACCAGCGCGTGGTCGAGCGATAGTTCATGGGTGTGGGCCCGGGATCGCGGACAGGGACGGAGCACAATATGGACTTTACGGCCTGTTAGAATACGTCAATCGTAATGGTCAGTGCACGACATGTTGCGCAGATCCCTGGTTTTCTCTCTGCTTCTTGTCCTCGCGCCCTGGTTTCAAGCGCTTGGGTTGCTCGCGTCGAACCCGATGGGGCAAACTGCGGTCCCGATCGCGCCCTTGCCGCCCGTTGCAGCGAAAGCCTGGTTGCTTCTCGACTACAGGACCGGCTTTGTGATTGCCAGCCGCGGCGCGGACGAGCGCATCGAACCGGCGTCGCTGACCAAGCTGATGACCGCTTACCTCGCGTTCGCCGCGTTGAAGCAGGACCTGATGACCTCCTCACAGGTGCTGCCGGTTTCCGCGAAGGCCACCAAGATGCCCGGTTCGCGCATGTTCATAGCGAAGGATAAAGCGGTGACGGTGGACGAGCTGCTGCACGGCGTGATCGTGCAGTCGGGGAACGACGCGACGATCGCTCTGGTAGAGGGCATCGCAGGCAGCGAAGAGCGGTTCGTCCAGAGGATGAACGACCAGGCGACACAGCTGGGGATGGCCCACACGCACTTCGCGAATGCTACCGGCCTGGCCGATCCGCACCATTATTCGACCGTCGGCGACTTGTCCCTGCTCACGGTCGCGCTGATCCGCGACTTTCCCGAATACTTCCCGATGTACGCGATCAAGGAATACACGTATAGCGGCATTACTCAGCGCAATCGCAACGAGCTGCTGTTCCGAGACCCTTTCGTCGACGGGGTCAAGACCGGCTATACCGAGGCGGCGGGCTACTGCCTGATCGCGACCGCGAAGCGCGACGGGCGGCGCCTGCTCGCCCTGGTCACGGGGACGGCGTCGGAAGCGGCCCGCGCGATAGAGGCTCAGAAACTGCTCAACTACGGATTCCAGTACACCGAGACGTTGAAGCTGTATAGCGGGGGCGAGACGGTGACCGAGATTCCCGTGTGGAAAGGCAGTGAGAAATCGCTCCGCGCCGGTTTCAGCGAAGATGTATTCGTGTCGATACCGAAGGGGCAGCGTCAGCTGCTCAAGGCTGAGATCGAGAGCTTGCAGCCGCTGATTGCTCCGGTCAGCCCGCAACAGCAGGTAGGCGTCGTGCGGCTGACGCTCGGCGACAAGTCTTACGGAGAGTACCCGGTGATTGCCCTCGAGCGCATCGGCGTGGCCAATATCTTCGTGCGAGCCTGGGACAGCCTGCGCCTCATGCTCCAGTAATGCGCCGATCGGCGCATTGAGAGCCACTCGTCACGCATCATCACAAGGAGCCGCCGGATGGACACCACCAGCCCCCAAGACGAGAGTGTGGCCTACCTTAACGGCGAGTTTCTGCCGTTGTCGAAGGCCCGCATCTCCCCGCTCGACCGGGGGTTCATCTTCGGGGATGGCGTGTACGAAGTGATCCCGGTCTACGCGCGGCGCGTGTTCCGTTTGGAGGATCATCTACAGCGACTCGACCACAGCCTCGATGGCATCCGGCTGCCCAATCCTCACAGCCGCCAGCAGTGGACACAGATCATCCGCGAGCTGGTTCGGCGCAGCCCGCACGAGGATCAGAGCCTGTACCTTCAGATCACGCGCGGTGTCGCCAAGCGCGACCACGCGTTTCCGAAGGATTTGCCGCCTACGGTGTTTCTGATGACCAACGCGCTTTCCGTACCCACGCGGGAAGCCGTCGACGAGGGCGTCGCGGCGGCAACGCTGCTCGATAACCGCTGGTTGCGCTGCGACCTCAAGACCACCGCTCTGCTGCCCAACGTGCTGCTGCGGCAGCTCGCGGTCGACGCGGGGGCGGTGGAGGCCGTCCTGTTGCGCGACGGCTTCCTGACCGAGGGCGCCGCCAGCAACATCTTCGTGGTGAGGAACGGCGTGCTTCTCATCCCGCCCAAGAGCCATCTCATTCTGCCGGGAATCACCTACGACGTCCTCCTGGAGCTGGCGCAGAAGCACGGCATCCGCTGCGAGATAAGGAACGTGTCGGAAGCGGAACTGCGCTCGGCGCACGAGCTGTGGTTGTCCTCATCCACGCGCGAGGTGTTGGCGATCACCCGCCTGGACGGGCAAGCGGTAGGCGATGGCCGACCCGGACCCCTGTTCCGCCGCATGTACGCCCTGTTCCAGGAGCTGAAGGCACAAGTCCGACGCACGCCTGAGCCGCAATCGCATGCCTGACTTGATCGAATACCCGCTCGACTTTCCGCTCAAGGTCATGGGAAGGAACGAACCGGGTTTCGTCGATATCGTGGTCGGGATCGTGCGCAGCCATGCCCCCGACCTGGATGACGGGACGGTGGAGCTGCGCCGGAGCAAGAAGAACAGCTACTTGAGCGTCACCTGCGTGATCCGCGCGGTCTCGCGCGAACAGCTCGATGCTCTGTACACAGAGCTCAACGATCATCCGAATGTGGTGATGGTGCTGTAAGGGCCGTGATTTGCGACCCGTGATTCGTACAAGTAACAGCCAGTGCTTCTAGCGGACGGCCGGTCTGAATCGTTTTCAACCCAAAGCTCATCGAGGGTAAGTTACGAATCGCGAATCACGAGTCACGAGTCAGGGCTTCAAGGTGCGTCGCCTCGGCCTCGTTTCCTACGAACAGACCTGGGAGGCGATGAAGGCCTTCACAGCCGCGCGGACCTCCTCTACAGCGGACGAGATCTGGCTGCTCGAGCATCCGCCGATCTATACATATGGCGTGGCGGGCCGATCGGAGCACCTGCCAAGAAGCGATAGCGCCATCCCGGTGCTGAAGGTGGACCGTGGGGGACAGGTTACTTACCACGGTCCCGGCCAGCTTGTCGCTTATGTTCTGATGGATCTGCATCGGCACGGCTTCACTGTGCGCAGCCTGGTCCGGGCGCTGGAGCAGGCCGTGATAGACTTGCTCCTCGACTTCGAGATTTCCGCGTCGCGACGCGAAGGCGCGCCGGGGGTGTACGTGCGTGCCGCCAAGATCGCCGCATTGGGACTGCGTATTCGTCGCGGCTGCAGCTACCATGGCTTAAGCTTGAACGTGAACATGGACCTCGCACCGTTCCGAATCATCGATCCATGCGGTCAGGCGGGACTGGAAGTGACCCGGTTGCGCGATCTCGGTGTCAGTGCGCCGATCGAAGACATCGGCGAGCGCCTGGTCACTCACCTGATGCGGCATCTCGCCCCTGCGGCACGCAGGATGGAAACACAGTCATGAGCGAGCTCACCGACGGTCAGACCGGATCGGCCAAGACCGCGCGCAACCCGGTCAAGATTATTCCGATCACTCCGCTGAAAAAACCGGAGTGGATCCGTGTGAAGGCTGGAAACAGCCAGGCCTTCTACGAAGTGAAGCGGCGGCTGCGCGAACACAATCTGCACACCGTTTGCGAGGAAGCCTCCTGCCCCAACATCGGCGAGTGCTTCGGCAAGGGTACCGCCACGTTCATGATCCTGGGCGAGCTCTGCACGCGGCGCTGTCCGTTCTGCGATGTGACGCACGGACGCCCGCAGCCTCCCGATGCCGACGAGGCGCTCAACCTCGCGCGCACCATTGCCGCGATGGAGCTGAAATATGTGGTGATCACCAGCGTGGACCGCGACGATCTGCGCGACGGCGGCGCGCAGCACTTCGTGGATTGCATCGGCGCGGTGCGGAGCCGCTCGCCGCAAACGCGCATCGAGATCCTCACGCCTGACTTCCGCGGCCGGCTGGAGAAGGCACTGGACGCTCTCAGCATCGGCCCGCCGGACGTGATGAACCACAACCTCGAAACCGTGCCGCGGCTGTACAAGATGGCGCGGCCCGGTGCCGATTACCGGCACTCGCTCAAGCTGCTGCAGGATTTCAAACACCGCCATCGCAACATCCCGACGAAGTCCGGACTGATGGTCGGACTCGGCGAGACCGACGCGGAGATCCTCCAGGTGATGCGCGACCTGCGCGCGCACGAGGTGGAAATGCTGACGATCGGCCAGTATCTGCAGCCGACCAAGGGGCATTTGCCGGTGCTGCGCTACGTCGAGCCGGCTCGCTTCAAGGAATTCGAGACAGCCGCGCTCGCGATGGGTTTCCGCCACGCGGCCTGTGGCCCGCTGGTGCGCTCGAGTTATCACGCAGATCAGCAGGCGCACGCTGCAGGGGCAGCGTGATACGCACTCCCTAGCCTTTGACTCCCCGGTCGAGCTCGCGCCCGATCGTCGTTCGCAGCTGGCCGAAATCCGGTTCGCCCACGATGCGCTGCAGGATCTTTCCGCGCTTGTCGATCAGAAAGGCGGTCGGCGTCACATCGACACCGCCGAAGGCGCGATTGATCGTCCCCTCGAAGTCGAGCGCCACTGTGAACGGCAGCTGCTCTCGCCGCGCGTAGTCGACCACCCAGTCAGGCCGGTCGTAGGGCATGGCTACTGCAATGACCTCGAAACCGCGTGACGCGTAGGTTCGATATGTGGCCACGATCTGCGGCAGCTCGCGCGCGCACACTTTACATGTCGTAGCCCAGAAGTTTACCAGCACCACCTTGCCGCGTAGCTCCTCGGATGCGATCGGCTTTCCAGCCAGCGTCGTAAACGTCACCGTGGGCGCGCGGCCGCTCCCGACCGACAAGAGCAGGGCAGCTCCCGCGATTACGGTGCCCAAAACGACCGCGACTGCAACTGTGCGCCGAGACTTGGCGTTGACGCTCAACATCCGAATCCTCCGTGGCTCATCGACGGGCTCAAGCGTGTGCCGACTCCGACAGATACCGATCGAGACCGAGCGACGCCCGTGTGCGGCTGGAGTGCAAAAGCTCGCTCAGGCGCTTCTGATTCTCCGGCAGACGGCTGCGGTCGTGCTCTTTGTGCCAGAGATGGAACACCGGCGCTGCGAAGCGTGCGCTCTTGTGGAACACCCCGGCATGCAGCAGCCGAATCACGAGATCGGAGTCCTCGAGCCCCCAGCCAGCATAGGATTCGTCCAGGCCGTTGACACGCACGAGGTCCGACCGCCAAGCTGACAGGTTACACGTCTTCACGCCCTCCCAGGTGCGGGCGCTGCGCTTGCGGAATGCCCCATCGGGAAGCCGTAGCAACGGCATAAACCGGTTCGCTTCGCCACGGCCGCGCGCCCGCACCCAATCCGGCCACGTCCACTCGTGGAGGTGGAGGCGCTGCTCGAGCGCTGCGCGGGTAAAGCGCTCGGACAGCAGCACTCGATTGCCGGACAGGAACCAGCCGGGCTCGGCAAGCCGGCGATGCTGGTGCACGAATGTGCGCGACGGCACGCAGTCTCCGTCGGTGAAGATGACGTAGTCGGCCCGAGCACCCGCCAAAGCACGATTGCGAATCGCGGCGGCGCGAAAACCCTGGTCCTCCTGCCACACGTGCGCAACCTCGAATGGCGCGCCCGTGGCGAATCGTTGCACCAGCTCGGCCGTGTCCGCTGTCGAGCCGTCATCGGCAACGATCAGCCCGAAGCCTGTATCGCTCTGGTGTGCATAGCCGTCCAATACGGCAGCCAGCGCGTCCGGTCGATTGTAAGTCGTGACGACGACTGCGATGCGCATCAGCGCTTCCCCAGCAACCACGCTTTCAAGTATCGGTAGTAAACGCCCTCGGCGTTGGACACTGCGAGCACGAATCCTTCACGGCCGTCCATGAACCCAGCCTTGAGAACATAAGTACGGATGAACGTCCAGGCGCCATGCGCCACCGCGCTCGTGAGCGAGCCTCCGCGGCCGTCAGCCACCATCATCCGGGCGCCAGCCGATGAATATCGATTGACCTTGTCCAGGACCTCCTCGAGGCTCGCGAAGGATTCGTGCAGCATCGGTTGGGACAGCGCACCGACGGCGCCCTGGACGATGAGTCTTTCATGCACCAGATCATCGCTGAAGCGCGCGTGAGCGCGCCGGAACAGCCGCAGCACGCGGTCGGGCCACCAGCCGGAGTGACGCATGAAGCGCCCGCAAAACGAAGAAAGACGCGGGATCCGGTACGCCACGTAGTCTGCGGGACCGGCCACCGTCGCACGGATCTCCGATTGCAGCCCCGGGCTGAGCCATTCATCCGCGTCGAGCGATAGCACCCAGTCGCCCTGAGCCAGGTCCAGCGCGCGGTTCTTCTGCGCGCCGAAGCCGGGCCAGTCGGCGGTCGCGTGCACCTTGGCGCCGAGCTCTTCGCAGATGCCGACGGTGCGGTCCGTGCTGTCGGAATCGACCACCACGATCTCATCCGCCCAGGCGACCGATTCGAGGCAGCGCCGGACGGCCGTTTCTTCATTCTTCGTGATGACAATCACCGAGAGGATCATGACAAATCGGGCACCTGTGCGCGCGGCGCATAGCCTGCATAGAGCAAACCCGACATCCAGGCAAACAACAAGCTCTCGGTGTGATCGATCAGCAGGGAGTTGAACAGACATCCAACCACGAGCGTGAGCACGAGGCCTCGCGCCAGCGTCCGGTCCTGTGCGCTGGGCAGTCGGTTCGCGCAGCGCCACTGCCGAACGAACAACAGCAGCAAGAGCGCCAACCCCACCAGCCCGACCTGCGCTGCCGTCAGCAGATATTGGTTGTGCGGGTTGCGCGTCGGCTGCATCGCCGTCCCTTGCACGCGCTGTGCGTAGGCGGGTGCGAAACCGGCAGTGCCGACACCGAAAACGGGATGGTCCTCCACGATGGCGAGCGTATTGGAGTAGAACTCGAGCCGCTCACCGACCGGATCCTGGGACGCCACTCCAGGGTGCCAATGGTTCGCCGCCGCCAGGGCCAGGCTTACGCGCTGGTGAAAGCTCCCTGAGAATTGGTATCCGGCTGCGCCAGCCGCGGCCAGGAGCAGAGCAGCCGGCACTATTCCCCTCCAGCGCAGCGTGCGGAACAAGAACAGCACGATCAACGCTGCCAGCACGACATACCCGGTGCGGCCCTGAACCAGGAACAGCGCATTGAACGCAGCGGCAGCCGATAGCGCCGCCCAGGTCCAACGTACAGCCGGTCGCACCCGCTCCAGCGCCAGCTCCGCGAACAGGAGCGCGCCAAACGCGGTCAGAATGCTTTGCGTGATGTGCTTCTTGAAGACGGTGGGATTAGCGGCATCGCCCGTGATGAAACCGCCCGTCGGCAGCCACTCCAGAGCCAGCGCGTAGGACAACGCAAGCGTAACCGCCAGTCCGCCGGCAAACGCCAGCAGCGCGCGGCGGCGATCCTGCGCATCCAGAAATACGGTGACCAGGATCGCAACCGGCAGCAGGTTGCTGTACTTGCGCAGATATACGAGCCCATCGGAGAGCGGACCGCTGCCCCAGACCAGACCCAGCGTGATCCAGGCCAGCAAGGCGAGGGCGCACAACGCAACCGGATTGCGCCGAATCAGGCGATACTTCTCGTGCCAACGCGCACTTGCCAGCCACGCTACGAGTAGCAACACGAGCAAGACGTTGTCCAGCGCGACGGAAATTGGGAGCGACAGACCCAACGCGACGGCCGCATGACGCGCCAGCCAGTGCGCACCTTGGGAGACGCGACGGAAATTCAATCCACCTTGGATCTGTGGGGCTGCGCCTGCGGGATTTGCCTCAACCATAGCTCACGCGCGCAGACGCCGGTTCTTCCGCGGCACGCATGTTGTACTCGGGCACCCGGCGCGCCAGCTCCGCCCGCACCTCGTTGTCCGCTGGCGAGTCTTCGGTTTTGAGCCAGAGCACGACATCCCGCAACCAGTCGCCCATTGCCGGCCGCGCTCGTGCGATGCGCAGCTTGGGGTGCGGAGTGGGCAGCGTACGCTCGTCGTCCGCCAGCACCTCCTCGTACAGCTTCTCGCCAGGGCGCAGCCCGGAGAACACGATACGGATTTCGCTCTCGCCGAAGCCGGACAGCCGGATCATCTCGCGCGCCAGGTCGACAATGCGCACCGGCTCGCCCATGTCCAGCACGAAGATCTCTCCGCCGCTGCCCATGAAGCCAGCCTGCAGCACCAGTTGTGCAGCTTCCGGGATCGACATGAAGTAACGCGTGATATCCGGATGCGTGACGGTGACCGGGCCACCCTCGGCGATCTGCTGGCGGAACTTCGGGATCACGCTGCCGGCGCTACCCAGAACGTTGCCGAACCGAACCATCACGAAGCGGGTCGCCGCTTCGGTTTGCAAAGCCTGACACACCATTTCCGCCAAGCGCTTGCTCGCGCCCATGACGTTGGTCGGGTTCACCGCCTTGTCGGTGGAGATGAGCACGAACTTCTCCACACCGTTGTGAACTGACGCCGAGGCCAGCGTGTAGGTGCCCAGCACGTTGTTCTGCACGGCTTCCCACGCGTTGACCTCTTCCATCAACGGCACGTGCTTATAGGCGGCCGCGTGGAACACCACGCTCGGGCGGTAGTCGCGCAGCAATTGCTCCACGCGTCGCTGGTTGCGCGTGTCACCCACGGCGCACACTATCGCCAACTCTGGATGCGCCCTGCGGAACTCCTGGTCGATCTGGTACAGCGCATACTCGGAGAGCTCGAACAGAACCAGACGCGACGGGCCGAAGCGCGCGATCTGCCGGCACAACTCAGAGCCGATCGAGCCGCCCGCGCCGGTCACCATCACAACCTTCCCGGCGAGGAGACCGGACAGGCCGGCGCTGTCGAGCACCACCGGGTCGCGCCCCAGCAGATCATCCAGCTCCACTTGCCGCAGCTGGGACACCGTGACCTTGCCGGTCATGATGTCGTCGAACGAGGGTACGGTCATCACCTTGAGCCCCGCCTCGGTCGCCAGGTTGACGGCTTTGCGGCGCACAGTGTGCGAAGCCGCAGGCATCGCGATGATGGCATGAGAAACGTCCAGCGCTTCGGACACGCGCTTCACCTCGTCGATGCGGCCGCGCACAGGCACGCCATGGATCTCGCGGCCCTGCTTCAATGCACCATCGTCCAGCAAGCCCACTACGCGCCAATCGCGTTTCGCCGACAGCTCGCGGATCAGCGCGTCGGCCGCATCTCCTGCGCCGAGGATAAGCACCGGTGCTGCAGCGACGCTGTTGAGGTTGGCGATGCGCCCTTCCTTCCACGCCCGGTAGGCAAGCCGGCTGCCGCCCACCATGAAAACGAGAAACAGCGGATCGGGCACGAACACCGAGCGCGGGATGGGGTCAGCGAGTCTGAGGAGCACCAGCGCGACCGGCACAACCAGAGCTGCCGCACCCACCGCCAGTACGATCAGCCGCAGGTCGTGCAGGCTGGCGTAGCGCCAGATTCCCCGATACAGGCCGAAGCGCCAGAAGATCAGCGCTTGCACGCACACGGTCACGGGCAAAGCGTGCAGGGCGATCCCCGCGTAGTCCGGCGGCAGATCCAGGTTCAAGCGCAACCAGAAGGCGAGCATCCAGGCAACGGCGGCCGCGATGACGTCATGCAGCATCGCCAGCGCAGTGCGAGGGTTGATGCGGATCGGCACGATCATGCTAGTTTGTCTGCGTCCGCGCCCGCCAGCGCCGATCCACCGTGAGCCCCGTCAGCAGATAGATCACGAGCAATGCCGCGAAGATCAAGGTTTGTGCCGGGGCCGACTGCCGCAGTGCGAGCAACGCAGCGACAGCGCTAACGAGCATCAGGCCGTATTCCGCCACCGCGAGTCGACGGTGGCTCCACCCGGTGAGGACCAGCCGCTGATAGTAGTGGCTGCGGTGGGCCTGCCAGAAGCGCTCCCCGCGAAATGCGCGCCGCGCAAGCGTGACACTCGCGTCGACCACGAAAGGAGCGAAGACGATCAGCGGAAACCACAGCGGCCACGAGCCGTCGCGCCAGCCCAGTAGCCCGAGCGCGGCGGCCAGGAAGCCCAGAGGGATAGAGCCGGAATCACCCATGAAGATGCGGGCTGGCGGGAAGTTGAACATGAGGAACGCGGCGGCGGCAGCCGCGACGCACACGCTCGTCACCCCAAGCGTTGCGTCACCGGCCAGCCCGGCCGCGGCAGCATAGGCGCAAAAACCGATTACGGCCATACCTCCCGCGAGCCCATCCGCGCCATCCATGAAATTGTACAGGTTGATCATCCACGCGACTGCGAGCACCAGCAGTGCCAGCTCGAGCCAGCCTGCGCCCGGCAAACAGACCAGGACGAACGCGCCCGCGGCGGCGAAATGCCCAAGCAGTCGCCAGCTTGCGGGCAGGGGCTTCCAATCGTCGAGCACAGACAAGAACATCAGCCCGACGGCCAGCGCGACCGCAAGCGCACCCGCTCCGGCGAGGAGCATGCCGACCGCCAACGCGGGCACGACACCCAGCCCGCCCGTCCGCGGCACGGGGAAGGCGTGGAGGGAACGCTGGTTGGGATGGTCGAGAAACCAGCGCTGGGTCGCAGGCAGCAGGAGCAGGCGCAACAGCGCGAAGCTGAGGGCAAAGACGAGCGCGGTTAGGAGGATCGAAGGAGCGAGCAGGTCCTGCATGCGGCGGTATTGTATCCGCCTCTCGGGCCACGGAAGCTCTGATCAAGCCTCGCGGAACCAGCGAACCGTCTCCAGGAGACCCTGATCCACGCTGTGGGGCGGTGTCCACTGCAAGCCGGCACGGATGGCCGTCGCATCTACCTGCAACGACTCCACCAAACGGTCCACTGCCGCGGCCTTGCCGCTCAGTGCTCCAGCCAGGCGGAGCAGTCGAACCGGAACGGGTACCAGTCGAGCGGGCCGGTTCAACGCTCGCGCCAAGCGCCGCACCAGTTCCGGAGTCGACAGATCCTCTGCGTCGCTGACCAGCCACGTCCTGCCGGCGGCGCCTTCTTGTTTGAGGCAAGCTTCGATCGCACCCACGAGGTTGCCAACGTAGACGAGGCTGCGACGATTGTCGATCCCCGCCAACGGCAGCGGTACTCCGCGTGCAACAGCGCGCATCAGGCGAA
>JACXTT010007906.1_pt1 | contig 14874 bp, 18 predicted proteins | sample 9270951 | NCBI WGS metagenome assembly JACXTT01 (sample SAMN15532306, study PRJNA645909) | rock metagenome | isolation source: weathered quartz diorite | place: Puerto Rico | collected 2017-06-21
TCGCATGTCACTGCGTTTTGGCTCCGGTTGGCTGGCAATATACTTCTTGATTTGTTCTTGTGCGTTCATAGGTTCGGCTCCCTCGTTGCGCGCACGAGATTGTACGATACATTTAATCCTTCTCTCCCCTTGCAAAGGTGCCGAGCCCGCTCGTTGGCGAGCAAGTTGCCTCCGACCACGGAAGAGGTATCTTTCTCATCAACATGCTCATGGACGAAACGCATTTCGAGGATGGCGGCAGAGAGATTCACATGTGCAAACGCCGAGCAACTTCGCACTAGAGCGGGCCACGCGTATGCGCTGTTTGTAGACTTTCTTTCGCAACCGGACGCACAGCTTAGGCCGCTGTCTCGTTCGCTCACAAGCAAGAAGCAGGTACGGCCTAGCGCCGCCCTGAGAGGAGCTTTTCATGCCGGCCCAAACAATCAAGCTTATGAAATCCGAAGAGGTTGCCGAAGGCACGATGACGTTCCGCTTCACCCGGCCTTCGGGGTTTGAGTTTCGGGCAGGGCAGTCGGTTGACATCACTCTCATCGATCCGCCCGAGACGGACGCGGAGGGCAACACGCGTGCGTTCTCCATTGCAAGCCCGCCTTTCGAGAATCACCTTACGATCGCCACACGAATGAGGTCCTCGGCATTCAAGCGGCTGCTACGGCAGGCCCCTCAGGGGTTGGAAGTGAGAGTGGAAGGTCCGGGAGGATCTTTCACCCTTCATAAGAACGCAACCAAGCCGACGGTTTTCCTGGCGGGCGGTATCGGCATTACGCCGTTTCTGAGTATGGTTCGTCAGGCGGCGAAGGACAAACCGCAACACGTACTCCACCTGTTCTATTCGAACCGGCGTCCTGAAGATGCTCCTTTTCTGGACCTTCTCTCGGCTCTGTCCATCGAAAACCGCAATTTCCATTTCATCGCCAATATGACAGCGATGGCGAAATCACGCCGGCAATGGACGGGCGAGACGGGCTTCATCGATCGAGAAATGCTGCTCCGCCATGTTTCGGAGCCAGTCGGGCCCATTTACTACATCGCAGGTCCTCCTACGATGGTGGCCGCGATGCGAAAGATGCTCGCGTCCGCCGGAGTGGACGAGGACGATATCCGCACCGAGGAATTTTCGGGCTACTAAGAATAGTTGACGCGCGCGAATCGGCGACTTGCGGGATGCACGGAACAGTAACCAATCCGTCCGTGCTAACTCTGTTCGTTTGAATGAAAAATCAAGTTCGACGTCCAGAATGAATTGCGGGAGCAAAACCATGGAGCTAGCGACTGAACCCATTACTCTGAGCAGCGCCACCGATACCGAACTGGTGCGTGAGCTCCTCGTGAGTCTGGGGGAAGATCCAGACCGCGAAGGCCTCTTGCGCACCCCCGAGCGAATGTACAAGGCGTTGCAATTTCTCACCTAGGGCTATCAGGAGGATCCCGAAAAGATCCTCAACGATGCACTTTTCACTGTGCACTACGACGAGATGGTGATCGTGAAAGACGTCGAGATGTTTTCGCTTTGCGAGCACCACGTGCTGCCGTTCTTCGGCAAGGTGCATGTAGCCTACATCCCAAACGGCAAGGTAATTGGATTGAGCAAAGTGCCGCGACTAGTCGATGTCTTCGCCCGGCGCCTCCAGGTGCAGGAGCGGCTCACTGTGCAGATCGCTGAGGCTATTCAGGAGACCATTCATCCGCAAGTCCAAATGCCAGGTGCTGCGCTTCGCGTTCCCGCGAGAAGCGGACATCGTCGGGCGCGTTGTCGGGGTAACCATGCAGCTGGTGCGGGCGGAGCAATAAGGGTTCGAAATATACGGATTCAGATTAGGGGAATCTAATCTGGTTTCGCTTGGAGAAAAGGGATACGGACCTCTATCCTGTTCGTCCGTCCCCGTCATTCGCAATCCTAGAAAAGAGGAACCATGGTGATCGGAGATCGTTTGCGGGAACTGCGGGAAGCCAAGAAGATGTCGCAAGGCGACATCGAGAAACGAACGGGCCTCCTGCGCTGCTACATTTCGCGCGTGGAGAACGGGCATACCGTGCCGGCCATCGAAACGCTGGAAAAGCTGGCGCGCGCGCTCGAAATCCCTCTCTATCAATTGTTTTACGACGGCGAGAAGCCGCCCGAGCTGCCAAACCTGCCGAAGCGAAAGACGGCGGACGATATCGCTTGGGGCAGCAGCGGGAAGAACGCGGTGTTTCTTCACAAACTCAGGAAGTGTTTGAGCAAGGCAGCAGAAACGGACCGGAAGCTGATTCTGGTGATGGCGCAAAAGATGGCGGTCAGGAGCCGCCGCGCAACCGCCTAGAAAACAGCGGGCCGCGACAACAATCGCGGCCCGGCAGGAAGCTAATGTTCTACTAAGCTGCGGCTTTACGCTTCGAGGTTTTCTCCTTCTTTGTGCTGAGTGCGCTGCGGACTTCGGCGATGAGTTTGGCGGTGTCGATTTTGTATCGCGCGGCGGTGCGAGCGAGATTCGAGTCTTTCGCAAGCGATTCGCGCGGGTTGAACGCCGGGCAGTAGAGGTCCGAGACGAGAGCGCAGACCACGACAAAGCGTTGGAGGTCTGCCGGGTTCATCTCGCGGACCGCTTTCGCGGCAATGGCTTCGTAATCGACGGTTGTACCGCCCCACGACGCTTTCGTTTTCTTCTCTTCCCAACCGTACACACGGCAGAGTCGTCGGTGGTTGTCGTGGCCGAGCCTACGGAAGTAGTCGAAGGTGGCCATTTCAAGGTCCGGCCTTGCGCATGAGCCGGGCAGTTTCTTGCGAATCGCTTCGAGAATCCGAACACGCGATTGTTTCTCGATGCGCTCGGCGAGGAGTTCTTTCGCTCGCGCGGCGCGTTCCTGCGGCGTGGGTTGATAGGCGGTCTCGCGCGCGTGCACGGGGCACTTCTCGTCGCCGCAAACATGCAGCACTTTCCCGGTCTCCGGCCCATCTGCGACGACAGCAGACTTGGTATGGGGACATTCGCCTTTCTTAGAGACACGGCTGTACTGCCCGTCACATAGAACATCGGGCTGCTGTTTTTTCACTTGCCATGCGGGAGCACTCGATACTCGCAGCGGTTTCTCGCCGGACGCTTCGAGCGACTTCATGCGAATCTGCACAAACGCCGCGACCTTGGCCTGATAGCAGGCGCGATCAGTACAGATGGACTTGTGGCGTATCTCGGGAAAAAGCAGCGGGTTGTTCCCGGTGCGTTTCGGGCAGGCTGCGCAACTTCCCCCTGCAGGAAGCAGCGCGGCATCGTCAGAGTCAAACGGCGTGTTCGATATGTCGAGAAGGATTTCCCGTTCAATCCATTCGCGGAGCAGGCGGACTCGTGGCTCGTTATGTGGCCTTAACCGCGCAAGAAAGCAGCGGCGGCTCTTATAAACTCGAACCAGCGTTCACCAATGACCGGGCCATGGCCGGCGTTTGGAACGATCCAAAGGGCCGAATTCGGGATGGCTTTGGCCATCTCGAAGGAAATTTCCACAGGATAAAGAGGGTCGCGGTCGCCTTGAATGATCATGGTGCGCGCCTGAATCGTGGAGAGAAGCGGCGGAGTGAAATTCAGGTCATCGTAGCTATCGGCAAAGGATACAGTGCTTGCCAACAGGGCTTTGATCTGAGCGTCACCGCCGACATGGTTGCGGCGCAGGCGCTGCCCCTCCGCCTCGGGAAGGTTCGCGCCGTATTGACGCATGATAGTGCGCGCCTGCGTGGGAAAGTAGGGTGTGGCGCTGACAATCACCATTGCCTTTACGCGGTTCGGCTGCTTGGTGGCCAGGTGGAGCAGCGTATTGCCGCCTGCGCTGATGCCAACGCCCTTGAAAGTGCGGATGCCGAGGTGATCGAACAGGGCGAAAAGGTCGAGACCAGCGTCCTCGTGCCGAAAGGGCGCAGACAAAATACTGGAACGGCCATGGCCGCGCAGATCGGGAAGAATGATTTGAAAATCGGGGCCCCACGCGGTAAGCGAGGGTTTCCAATCCTGGCTTGATCCGGAGAATCCACTTAAGAGAACGAGCGGATCGCCGGTGCCGTGAACCTCGAAGTAGATTTCGACTCCATTCACGTGCGCCGTGCGTCCCGCAGAATGTGCGGAAGCCATTTTTCGAAACTCCTTTGTCAAAAGTTTTCGGCAAAAAAAGAAGCCCGCGGACGCTTGCGCGTTCGCGGGCCTCACTAACATCTTTAGAGTATCAGGACACTCGGCGTCCGACAAGAAATTTGTGCGAATCGTTCGTTGGGAAGCAAATCTAGAACCGGTCGCATAAATGCCTCGCGAGGATTCATGAAGCAACCCGGTTGAAGCATCGCGAGATATTTGGCGTCCCTGTACTCTCCACTGCGCGTCGGTGCACAGGATCCACAGCACCGCGTTCGGCACAGAGTGCGTGTCGCGCTAGGCGTCCAGCCTCCCAACGCAAAAGGCCCCACTCGAACGCCACATAATCGGTTTGGCCACATAACTACACTTTTGTTCCCGGGAACAAAAGCTCCGAATTCGCCAAGCTTCGTTTCATCGAAGGTTCGGCGCGGGTTGGTTTTCGATTCTCGGATGCGGCTGAGCGCAATTTCGGCGACAGACGACACGAAGGAGGCATTTTCAGGGCTTACGGCAACGGTAGTATTCATTTTCGTTTTTCTCTTTTTCTCGCGTGGCTCCGGGAATCAGTACTCTTCGGGAAGCAGAATCGTGGTGTGGCAACGATTCGCTTCGGTGATGACCCACAGGCTGTCGCCGGCGTTCGTTTTGTAACTGCTGAGAAGGCGGAAGCCCTTCTCCAAGCTGAAGTGGTTTTCTTTTCGGTCGTCTTCCGAGAGCTCTCCCCAATCGCCTGTCACATGACGCTGAAGGAAGTCCATTGGACTCTGACCGCTTTTTTCCAGGGCGGCGAGCGCTCCCGGTGTGGCGACCAGTTGTCCGAGGTCAAACAACGGTTTTCGTTCGGTTTGTTGCATGGCAAGTCTCCTGCTGTTGAATTTGGGTTTTGCCTCGCAGGCACCGCAGGGCGGTGCATGAAAAGCAAATTCCCTTCGTGGCGGGGGAAAGCGACTGTCCGTCCGCGCCGTCAAGGGCGCCGGGGTATGGCGTTCATTGGAGCGAAGCGGAAACCCTTGCACGGAAGGAGCGGACGGATCAGTCGCAGAATTTAGCCAGGAAGGGCTGAGAGTTTTGATCTCCGCCGTCGCATTCTTCCACCGTTCTGACTATTGTCGGAATCCTGGCGGCGGTTTGGAGAACGGCCGCGCGAGTTGAGTCTGATGGAATTCTCCCTTTCTTTGCCTCAAAATATTCAATTTGAAATCTGACGAGTTTGTGGGAAAGCAGCAATATCTTCACGAATCGAAAAGCGTGGCTGTTCTATCAGATCTCAATTTGCGAAGGCTCTTGACGCCGACAACTTCAAGAAGAATTCGGAAGAGCATTGCGGATACTTCTGCTTCATTGCGGCGACGACTTGATCCGCATTAGACGCCGATTTTCGCGTGGAATCGAAATCGGTAATGTATTGCCGGCTAAAGGCAAGAGCGGCCGGGTTGTCTGGAAGACCGCTATTTCCCTTGTGTCCGCCAACGACAATAAGTGGATGAAGAGAGGCGATACGCTGGATGGATTTCAGCCAATTGGCTCGACTCTGCTCGCTGGAATCCGCCAAGAAAACGTGAACGCCATTGAATACGATGTCGCCGGCAACGACGGCGCGAAGAGAAGGTATCCATACGAAGCTGTTAGCAGGCTCAAGCACGTCGCCTTGCAGGTCCGATATTACTTCAACGGACTGGCCGTCGACTGTAAGATGCGCGCTCGGGAGAGCTTCAGGAGTCGGCACTGAACTCGGCGTTTCGGATGGGAAATACTTTCTTACCCCTGCGAGCTTTTGATCCACAGTAGCTTTGAAATGAGCCAGCGCTTTGGCTGTCATGTAAATCGGAGCTTTCGGAAATCGCTGGTGAAGCACAGCGGTCCCGATATAATGATCCACGTCCGGATGCGTGATGAAAACTGCCTTTAACGCTGTTCCGGTAGCTGCGATACGATCAGCGAGCTTGGCAGCTTCGCTTGTATGAAGTTGCGCGTCAATGAGGATGGCTTCAGAGTTGCCATAAATCAGGGTGGAGGTTACGCCGAAGCTGCTCTCGGGAGAGACATACGCGAGGAGATGAAGTTGCTTCGCCTTCGGCCTTGGAGGAGCGGGCGAGGAGCGCCGCGGCCGGGCGCTAGCGGAAACGCAGATGAAAACTAGACACGAAGCACAGACAACACTGAGTGAACCAGATCGGAATCGCAGCTTTGAAATGAGCATGGGTTCTCCAACACCTCCTAAGTCACAGACCAATCTCCGGTAAGCCAACTAATCGTCCAATTGGTATGGGATCGAACGGGTAGAAAGCACCCAAGACTACCCATACCTTAGGGCGACCACGGGATCGACGCGCATCATCCCACTAACAAAACATTCCAGCCCCGAGGAACTCTTTTTTCTTGAGTTCGCATCTTTATAGAGCAAACCGAGGATTCCTCGGGCTCGGGACTGGACTGCCGTGAGGAATCTAGTCTTGCCAATCTGGCACTACTTCAGCGGTGAAAAATCCGTCGGTCGCATGTACGTTCCGTCTATCTTTTCGACTAGTTTGTTGGCCTGCTCGGATTTGATTTCCTCTTGAAACTCCGGATCGGCCCTAAACGCGGCCCAGTTCTTTTTCGCTTCCTCCCGGCTGGAATGCGCCACGAGGAAAATGAATGTGTCGTCCCAATTGGATGCCTCTTCAGGTACCCAGTAACCCACGACTTTCAGATCGTGTTTGGCGAGCAGTTTTGAAGTGGTATCCCGAAACCGGGACTCCAGCGCCGGAACTTTGCCAGGCAAAGTATGATAAACGCGAAGCTCAAAGACGCGATCGCTACTTGCCTTCACTTGGTCAGTGTTAACCAGGCAGGCGGTAACAAGCGATCCCGCGGTGGAAGAAAGCAGGATCATGGCGCAAACTCTCCATCTCTTAGATTTCCCGCCTTTGAATTTCCAGCAGTTGAGTGTCATAGAATTCTCCCTTTCTTTGCCTCAAAATATTCAATCTGAAATCTGACGAGTTCACACCTCGCAAAGGGCAAACATCGGATCTACCTTCGTCGCGCGCGGCGCTGGAAGGTAGCTGGCCAGCACTGCAACCGCAAACAGAAGGAGCGGCAACGCCAAAAACACAAGTAGATCGTGCGGGGTGAACGCCGTACAACAGGCTTGCCATCATGGATGCGGTCGCTGCAGAAACGATCGCGCCTGAGACAATTCCAACGCCAGCCAGGACGACACCCTTTCCTAAGATCAGTTTCAGAACATCCCATCACCGCGCTCCCAACGCCATGGGAACGCCGATCTCTATGCGCAGCTTCACAGGAAAAAAAGGCTATGTCTTGTAAGAATGGGAACTAGTGAGGCGTTGATTCAATCGATCGGAACGTTATTCGGGGCGGCGGTTGCTACCAGATACGCGCTGGGCGAAAGGCCCGAGAAATCCTGGAATTCGTGGGCCAAATGGGCCTGATCGTAGTAGCCCGCCGTCAGGGCTAACTGTGCCCAATCCACTGAAGCACCAGACCCAATTTGCTTCAATGCGGTTTGAAAGCGTTGGACTCGGCAAAAGAGCTTTGGCGTCAGACCGATCTGCTCCCGGAACAGCTGGGTAAAACGACGTCGGCTGAGACCAGCCTCTCGGGCTATGCGATCTACGCGAGGGACGCGGGGTATACACGCGAACTCTTCAAGCGCATATTGCACGGCGGCATTCAATCGCACGCGCTCCTTTATCCGCCCCAACAGCGCGATTTCCAGCACTTGAAACTTCCTGGCGAGGTGGCTTTCGGTACGCAACCGATCGCTCAAGGTGCCCGCCATTGAGCCCCAAATCAGCGAGAGGGGCACGTTCTTGTTGCAAAACGCATCCGCCGGGGTGTTTAAGAAGGCGTGTACACCGCCCGGCCGGAAGACCACTCCCATTGCCGGCCGGAGCTTGGCGGTAGTAATTATGCTGAAGCGCGATCGTATCCCAATCAACAGCGAGGACGCGATCTCGCTTCCAACGCCCATCGGATCGCTCAGCGCACTTATTGGGTCCTCGGTGAGACTGATAGCCAGCCGAAATCGTCCATTGGGCAGCACCCGTTCAGTAGGCTGGACACGCTGATGTCTGTCGCAATACCAGAGCCTCTCTACATACGGGGCTAGCGGGGCGCAAGGACGGGAAAAAAGCACCAGCCCATCACAACATGAGACCGCGCCGCAGATCAAGCGACAGTAGAGACGATGGACGTGGTGGGAGCTACAATGATCTTGCCGGGCGAAACAGAAGCGGGCTCTGCAGGGGCGCAAACCATGCTGAGGATAGCCTGGTGATCCTATCGATGCCGTGGAAATCCCCGCCCGAAGGGCGGATCACTCACTAACGGAGAACACCCACTCTCCATTTCAGGCTGAACCAACCCAAGCATTTGTCTCCAGATGCTGCTGCGCGGGCGCGAACGCAGTGGCGTACGCGTCGTCTCGATGTCAACCTGACCATACGAAGGCGCCCGTAACCACAATCCCAACGAAATAAGGGTCGACTGACTGTCTTTTCGACCCCGCCGGCCGAATGGGCGTACGGCCGAATCACGTCCACATTTACGGTAAACTCCCGGTTGGTATGATGGAACTCGTTTCCACCATAAGCATGACGGTTCGTTGCGGGGCCCGTGTCCGGTGCATGACACCCTTCGGGAAAACAAAACCTTCCCGGGGTGCAAGACTAATCGTCCGGCTCTGGAGGTCAATAAGAAGCTGCCCTTCAACGACATAGAAGAACTCGTCATCGTTGTCGTGTTTATGCCAATGGTACTCGCCCTCAACGACGCCAAGCCTTACCACCGATTCGTTCACCTGGCATAACGTTTGGTTGTACCACTTGTACTTGCAAGAATCTGCCAACGTCTTTTCGTGTATGACCTCTAAGGGACCACAAAGAACGTTTTGCAGAGTTACGTATGGGAATCGGCTGCTGTCGGCCACCGTGTTGTTCTCCTTGGACCGCTTGTTAAATCAGTTGCGACCGCTGAAGCCGAAAATCATGTTCTCCCCGTCCATGTTTGGCAAGGTTGAAGAATGATTTCGCGACTAGCGGACACATGATCCGGGTGTGTAGTTTCCTGATCGGATTGGTCCAGACGACTGGACTGTATGGGCTTTCCAACGCGTCCACAAACGATGATTTGGAAATAGATTCTGTGAGGGAATCTAACAGCTTCCTATCTTTCGCTCCCGCGGCATAGAGGAACCAAGTGTCTGCCGTACGGAGCTCGTCTTCTTTCGACGTGTCTTATTGCAGGCCACTTTTTGCAACCAGCGCAGGAACGCTTTTGCGCGCTTGTCTTGCTCGAAGGCATGCTGTGACAACAAGTAGTAACCGTAGCCGCTTGGAGCAAAACCGAAAGGCGCGACCAACCTCCCGCTGTCGAGATCGTCGATTACGAGGGGGCGAGGTCCGATGGCAACGCCCAATCCGGCGACCGCGGCTTGAATGCTCAGAAAAAAATGTTCAAACGTGACCGACGGACCAGGAACCGGACGTCGACTGGTCGAGACATTCCATTGATCCCATGCTCCCGGTCGAGTAGCAGCGTGAATCTTTGTTTGCTGTAGTAGCGATTGGCGGGATTTTTTGGCGAGTGCTGGACTACACACGGGGCCGACTAAGCCGTTGGCTCTGGAAAACGTTGTGAAGCGTTTTGTGCTTCTGTCCTTCCAAGAACTGCGGCTAACTAGCTGCCAGTTCAAGAGTTATGAAGTTTCGTAGTCAAGTTTGCAGCACATCAAAGGAGTCCAGCCGGTTGCACTCTAGTTGCACAACTTGTGGCCTCTTCAGAACAACGGTCTGTTGAACCGTTGTGGGTTTCACACCCACAACTCGGCAACGGTGTCGTAAACCGTCGCAAGGTTTCTTAAATCAGTTGTGGATCGTTGTAAAGGCTGGAACCAATCGCATTGCTCCACCTTCAAAATGTGCAGTCAAGTTTCCTTCTACGATCACGCGCGGCCAGTCAGCATCGCATTTTTCAACGCGCTGTCGTGGTGCGAATGAGGCAAAGGTCGGGCCGGTATTCACACGCCTCGTTCAGCAATTCTTGGGAATCCTGGTTGATTCGGCGCTTTTCGGTTTCACCGACGTGAAGAATTAAATAGGCCATGGGACCGGGATTGATGAAGTAAGGATACGGTCCCATTACGGGCCCAGCGCCGAGGTCTTTGCCATCCTGGTTCGGCACAAAGAACATGTAATGAGGGATGTTCAGCGCCATGGTCTCTCTAGATCCAGGCCCGGCGTAGAGACGCACAATGGGGCTAAGCATGTACGCGATTCCGGGATGCGCCGGCGGGTGATACGTGCCTGCCTCAAATCTTCGCGTTATCTCCCGCTTCAATTGAACAGGATTCATCTTTCCCTCGGCGCGGATGCGCTCGATGTCGAACTCCACTGGAACGATAGACTTCGTCCCCTCGGGCCCCTGGCATTCGGGAGCGATGTAATTATCCTCAAAGTCTTCGCGCACGTAGTCGGTTCTCTGGACGTAGCACGTGAAACCATTGGTGCCTTTTCTCTCAAGGACGTACCCCTTGTCAGGGTCCAGGACAAAGACGGTTGCTCCTGACCGGAGATACGGAGGGGCCGCCGCCAAAGCCAGATGCACCTCTAGAGACCTTGGCAAAGGATGGAGCTTAACGGGTGCCGAACTGGGAGGAGTTTTCTGAGGCTGTGCAAAACCGCTTGCGAACAGTACGGCAGACAATGCCATCAGAAAGAAAAGTTGTAGGTTCATATTCTGATCCTTGAGGAGCATTCCGCGTCGGAACGAATGCAAAACGCTGCGCGTTTGCCCACTCTTCCTAAGTTATGAGCGGGCATTCGAGAGAACGACAATCCGTCGGCGCGGCAGACTGTAGCACATGCTTTCGTTAGTGTATACTTAAATTATTCGCCGGGCGTTTTTCCTTGGCTCGACCAAAGTCTATGCTCAGAGACTAAAAGTATATGATAAGACAGTTCAAATTCAGAACGGCGCCTACGTCTTGACCGAAAGCAACGGCCCGTCGACATCTCGTAACCTGTAGAAACTTAGGACACGGATGGGCGTACCAAAGGCCTTTGAGTCTTGATTGTGAATCCACCGCATGCATTGAGTGCTCTGCGATCTTATTTTGTGCACTCCGCAAACGGCCCAGCTCGAGCGCATAAGTTTTTAAATCGCTGCTTAGCCGCACGCGAACTACGTCTGTGACAAATCGCATCACTGCTTCGGGTTGCGAAGGGGGCGCTCTACAAGGTCCGCGGCTTCGCGTCAGCTGTGGCAAAGATGCTGCGCAGACTGATTTCCAGATCGCTTTGACCCGGGGAGATGAAAACCCTCTCCAATCGGCATGATCAATCTGAATTGCTTGCACGGTTGGTGAAAGTGCGCGCGAGCATGCAACCCCGATGGCGCACGATGTCGGCTCATCAGATGATCTGCCACTTGAGTGATTCCTTTCGGGTACCCTGAGAGAAAAATCTGTTCGTGTGTCAACCATAGTTTTCAAGCGTACGCTGCTTAAGTTTGCGGCGCTCTGGGTTCCAATTCGTTGGCCCCTCGCAATAAAGACTCCCCTGAGATGGATCAGCAAGCTGGTGGAACTCAGGCCGTAGAGTTCGCGTTTGGTCTGCAGAAATTACGGGCACTGTTTGAGCAGTTCTGTCGTTTCGATGAGGAGTTCGGCCCGCACGGCATGTTCGGGCAGATGTCGAGGACCGAACCCATGAGGCACGCCTATCTTCATATAGATCATCACCTGAGACAATTCGGAGTCTACAGCCTCGGTTGCAACAATGTGATTTGCAGTGTTCTGATCGCGGGCAAATTGATCCGGTTCGCTAATTTTTGTAGATGATTCTCCAGTGTCGGACGGGAAGAGCCGAGCCGAGGAATCCTCCCAAGAGTATCCCGAACCCCGCACCGACTACGGTAGAAGCACCTTTGTTAAGATCCGTGTTAGGACCCACCGCCCCGAAGACTGCACCTGCTCCACCACCGATTGCCGCTCCTACCAGTGCGTTCGAACCGTTACTATGCTCGAGACGCACTTCCCTTATTCTTCGCCGGTCAAACGTGAGGTCATCTGGAACTTTCGACACCACAACGATCAGGCCTCCTCGGATGGCTTGGCAGGAAAGCATGTCCTCCGTCGCCCGGAGAAACATGCATTTGACACGATGCTTTGTTTTTACGGAGACCACAGTACCGTGCAAGATTTTTCACCAGACTCCAGTCTCCGGTCTGCGCTTGCGATGCTGATGCAAGAGACGAGAAAAGCAGGAAGAGGACGAAGACGATTCTTGTTCGCCGCATATGGGACCAGAATAACTGTGCGTCCGGTTGAATGGCTGGATTGCTGTTACACTTCTTGAAGTGTCACACCAGCCTGTCCGTACTCGTGAGAAACCGCTCGTAGCGCTTCAGTTCATCGATCGAGGACTGCGTCAGCAGAGGAAAAGTGATCTTCCTGCATTTCTCCCGGATTTGCTTCGCCGTCAAAACATCGCACACTACGGCTGCCGACTCTCTCAGGCCGCGTCGCCAGTCAGGTTTCCGGGCATCTCGAAACAAGAGCATATCAGGGCTGAAACCTGCTGCAATGAGAACCGTCCGGGCCATTGTCAGAAAGTTCGCCCAGCGGGATGCTACCCCAACCAATGCATCCGGGGGAGCGGGCACCCAAGCTGCCAGCGATGACGGTATCGAGGGGATCTGCAGGGTTATCAGTTCTGATGCTGCCGGAAGTGCCCGGCGCACCGATTCGGCCTTGCTCGGGAGCACGACTGGAATCGAACTCCCCAGAGACGCCAGAATCTGGCCATTGCGGAAACCACAGCTCCTGACTGGCGTTGACAGAGCCTGCTGCAATTCGAACATGACGATAGCCCGTAGTTCGTCGTCCGGTTCGACCAGGAGAAAATGATCAGGCGGGCTCAAGTCCATCCACTGGCGAATCCGCTCCCTGGCTGCCGCGAGTGGCACACCTAAATCCCTCGCAGTCTGGAAAAGGCTGATAATCAGCTGCTCAACCGGATCAGCAGCAGACGGAAGTGCGTTCGGCCGGCGGTTCCGGACATACACTCCGCTTCCGCGACGAAACTCAACCCAGCGATCTTGCTCCAGCTGGCGATAACCAGCACTGATGGTGTTGGGATGAAGCCGAAAGCAGCGTGCCAGCTGGCGTGTACTTGGCAGCTTTTGCCCGGGAGTCAGGTCACCACTCAAAATCGCGACCATCAACTGAGTCACCAGTTGCTCGCGAACGGGAACTTCGGCGCCACGAAGAAGCCACAGTCGCATAAGGGTTCTCTATTCAGCGCTTGCTCGTTGTACCCAACCGCAATTTAGCCCGCGACTCACTGCGCAAGCTGCTCTGCTAAATCACTTCTTCACAACAAAGCAGCAGGCTGTGTGCGCCACAGTCTCCCAAATGCCTCCACCGAGCAAGGCGCTGAACGCCGCGGCGAGCAACGCACTCGCGAGGCTGTGTGTTCGCTGAGGCTGAGCCGTCAGGATGGCAAGGCGGTACTTCAGAAATGACGAAGCGGTTGCTTGCAGCAAGAAGCCTTTGTCCGGACTAGTCAATTTCTTCAGCGCAGAGATCAGATGTAGGCCCTGGGCATTCCGGATGACGGACTCGTCGCAGGAGAGCTCTCGATATAGGCCAAGGCGGAACCCCGCAATCCACATGAGCGGATGAAACCACAAGCCACAGAGCGCAACTTCATAGACAAGCCGGATCAAGTTATCGCGTCTTCTCGCATGCGTTACCTCATGCACCAAAACGGCAGCGAGTTCGTCTTCGCTCAGAATTCGGTCGATTCCGCCCGGCAAGGAGATGCGAGGGTGTAGAACGCCGTCTACGGCCGGAGTTGCCTGTCCCTCGGTGAACATGACGGGTACACCCAGCGCAAGAAAGGCTGCCTTCGGACTGACCAGGGGGTCATCGGCCAATTGGCGAGCGTCGCGGCGGTCCGCCCGCAACCGCGAATAAAGTCGAATGGACATCAGGCTTGCGCCAAGCAACCAGATCCAGAAGAGCAGGGTAGCGTTTGAACCTTGGGTGATGGTAAGTGCGGGCCCCCCGATCATCGGCAGCGGTGTGGCCCACCCGAGGTGGGTTCTCCACAATCTGTCAACGAGTGCGCCTAGAGGCGTAATGAAATTGAGCGATGTTCCTACCCAAATCCAATACTTCGTCGTGGCGCTGCCTCGCGGGATTGATGTCAGAATCCAAGCTACAACGCAAACGGTCGAGGCATACAACAGATGAACACCGAAGTAGTACATCGCGCGCGTGATGTCGAGGTGCATGCTATTTCCCTCCACGACTGCCGCTGCTCTTGTTTTGTGGCGAGGTGTTTTGAAGAACCTTGAGATCTTTTAGCGTAATGGTGCCCATCTCAAGCAGATTGGACACAAGCAATCGAGGAGATCCGCCGAACAAGTCCAAAAGGTCTCTTGCCAGGCCCTTTCGAAACTGATTCTGGTTAATGGCCGCCTCAAATAGTTGCGCATTGCCAATTTTCTTCACCTTGCGGAGGGCGCCTTTCTGCTCAAGCCTGTAGACGAGCGTCTGAACGGTTGTGTAAGCAACGCGCTCGTCTTCGGACAGGCTGTCCAGAATCTCCCGGACGGAGCTCACTCCAAGCTTCCAGTACTGCTCGAGAATTCTTGTCTCGGCCCTTGAAAGGCGTAGTCTTTTCATGTCTCCTACCTGGATCGGCAATGCTACTACGATAGCCGTTTGTGGGACAAGCGGAATCACTCAGACCATGCGCAT
>JACXTT010007907.1_pt1 | contig 14874 bp, 16 predicted proteins | sample 9270951 | NCBI WGS metagenome assembly JACXTT01 (sample SAMN15532306, study PRJNA645909) | rock metagenome | isolation source: weathered quartz diorite | place: Puerto Rico | collected 2017-06-21
CATCACCAGCGTGCTGGCCACCGCCATGGCGACGCCGAATCCCCCCAGTGCCGTTACCGCCGCGACGCCTATCCTTGCCAGGGCACCGATGGAAGCGAATACGCCCGCCGTAGCCGCCGAGCTGAAACAGGCGATCGACAGCAGCGGCCTGTTTTACGAATCGCACTTGCGCGACTGGAGTGAGGGCAAACGTCCGCTGGCGGACCTGGCGCGCGAGCCGCAGATGCAAAAAGTGCTCGACGGCATGTCGGCGCGTGCCGGCGCCGCGATCGATGGTCCCACCGCCCAGTTCATCAATCTGCAACTGTCCAGCCACGAACAAGCGCGCGTGGCGTGGCAGGGTGAACTGTTTCCCGGCCAGCCCATGCACTGGGAAATCAGCAAGGATGCGCCGGAGCGCCAGCAGCAATCCGCGCAGGAAGCGCCGACCGCCTGGCGCAGCGCCGTGCGTTTCAGGTTTGCCCATCTGGGCGAAATCAACGCGCAGATCGTGCTGGTGGGCGACCAGCTCCACCTGCAGGTGCGCGCCGCCAGCGCGGATGCCGGCGCCGCCCTGCAAGCCCATTCTCCGCGCCTGTCGAACGCGCTGGAGGCGGCCGGTTCGCCGCTTTCCTCGCTCAATATCGGCGCCGATGTCTGAGCTCTCCAGCCGCCGCCAGAACGCCGTCGCCCTCGCTTACCAGGAGGGAGAAGGTGCGCCCAAGGTGGTCGCCAAGGGCAAGGGCGCGGTGGCCGGGCAGATCATCGCGCGCGCCCAGGAGGCCGGCGTATTCGTGCACGAGTCGAAGGAATTGGTCGCCCTGCTGATGGATGTCGACCTCGACCGCCAGATCCCGCCCGCACTGTACCGCGCGATTGCGGAACTGTTGGCCTGGCTATATCATGTTGATTCGGCGCAAGCCCGCGGCGAGCCGCTGCCGCTGCCGCCGCCGTCCCTGACAGGCGCTGCCGCCCCCGATTGACCGCACACCTTAAAGCACTGGAACCGATGGACGCCTTGAACGATTTTGGTCTGGAAAACTGGCACGACTTCGAAGTGAGTTCGCGCCGCGAGGTGGTGTCCCTGCTGCGCGCCATCGCCGAGAAAAACCAGCTGATCCGCATGCTGGTGCATGGCGAAAGCGATGTCTGCGTCACCTCGATCCTGCATGTGGACATCGACAGCGGCAAGCTGATCCTCGACCGCTCCATCAACCGCGAGCAGAACGAGCGCATCGTCCAGGCCAAGCGCATCTCCTTCGAAACCTCGCTGGACAAGATCCGCATCCTGTTCGCCAGCGACGACGTGCGCGACACCCTGCACGAAAACGGCGCCGCCCTCGAACTCGACCTGCCGGCCTCGATGATCCGCCTGCAGCGCCGCGAGTTTTACCGCATGGCCACGCCGGTCAGCAACCCGGTGCGCGTGACCATCCCGATTCCTTACGACCTGGGCGGCGGCAACGCCGTACTGCCCCTGTCCGACATCAGCTGCGGCGGCGTCTGCGTGTTCGACAACAAATTCGTGCTCGGCAACACCATCGGCAAGAATTACGAAAACTGCCGTATCGAGTTGCCGGAAATCGGCATGGTCGCAACGACTTTGCAGGTGAGAAATTCGATCGATATGACTTTGTTGAACAACAAAGCGAACCGGAGATTGGGTTGCCAGTTTCTCGATATGTCGCGGGCGAGTGCGGCGGCGGTCCAGCGCTACATAACGCGGCTAGAGCGCGAGCGCAATGCACGGATTGCAGGACTTGGATAAATTGCAGCATCGGGGACTGGCACTCGTGCCTGTCCCCATTTTTAGCATTTAGTCAACATTAGCTTTACCATGAGCAGCAAAATGGGGACAGGCATCTGCGCTACGCTTGTGCCAGTCCCCGATACTCTATGCGGCACGATTCTTGCATGTCCTTAACGCATGAAGTCGCCATCCCCTCCCCTGCGCATCGTTGTCGCCACCACGGTGGCCGATCCGCACCAATATGATGCAGACACTCTGCTCGAGCAGTCGAGGCGCGCCAATGCCTTGCGTATCGGTCTGCTGGAAGCGGGCTACGATCTGGTGGCGTCGCTGCCCGCCGACATGTTTCTGCCGGAACGTATTGCCCAGTTGCAGCCGGATCTGATCATCATCGACGCCGATTCGGACGCCCGCGACGTCCTCGAACACGTGGTCGTCAGCAGCCAGTACGGCCGCCGCCCGATCGTGCTGTTCACCGAGGACGATGCTCCTGCCTCGATGGAAGCGGCGATGGCGGCCGGGGTGTCGGCGTATATCGTCGCCGGCCTGCAGGCCGAACGGCTGGAACCGGTTCTCAACGTGGCGCTGGCGCGCTTCCGGCAAGAAGAGAAAATGCGCAGCGAACTGGCCGATGCCCGCCACCAGCTGGCCGACCGCAAGATCGTCGAGCGCGCCAAGGGCATGCTGATGAAGCACCACGGCATCGGCGAGGACGCCGCCTATCAGAGACTGCGCAGCATGGCGATGAACAAGAAGATGAAGCTGGCCGAGCTGGCGCAGCGCATACTCGACGTAGAGGATCTGCTCGGTTAGCGAATTACCGCGGCGCCGCTTCCTTGACTTGCCTCAGCCCGAACGTTACTCTACCGAATCGCATTGCAGCCGGTCCGCTTCGGCCCGTGCGCAGGCGCTTGAATTCGGCAGCCACCTTGCGCACCCAGTCTATTTTCCCGCCACGTAAAGTCTGTTCGCGATGAGCGCGCCCGACGCCGCCGTCGTCGACGGCTTGCTGGCCCTGTTCGCCCAGGGCCGCATCGAAGAAGCGGGAACGCTGGCGCGCACATTGACGCAGCAGTTTCCTGGCTGGGGCTTCGGTTTCAAGGCTCTGGCGATTACCTTGCAGATGCGGGGCGATTCGAACGGCGCCCTGGCCGCCATGCTGGACGCGGCGCGCCTGCTGCCCGACGACGCCGAAGTGCACAACAACCTGGGGCTGGTGCTGACCGCGCTGCAGCGCGCGCCCGAGGCGGAAAACACGCTGCGGCGCGCGCTTGCGATCAAGCCCGGCTACGCCGAAGCGCACAACAATCTCGCCATCGCCCTGTACGACCAGGGCAAGCTGTCCGCTGCCGCCGCCTGTGTGCAGCGGGCCATCGAACTCAAGCCCGATTACGTCAAGGCGCACAACAACCTGGGCATGGTGCTGCAGGCGCAAAGCCGCATGGGCGAGGCGGTGGCCGCCTACCGCCGCACCCTGGCCCTGCACCCGCTGTACGCGGATGCCCATAGCAACCTGCTGTTTTGCCTGAGCCAGGTGGAGCAGGTCGATGCCAACGCTTTGCTGGCCGAACATGCGCGCTACGCCGAGCGCTTCGAGGCGCCCTTGCGGCCCCACTGGCCGGCGCACGTCAACCGCCGCGATCCCCAGCGCCAGCTGCGCATCGGCATCGTCTCGGGCGATTTGCGCGAGCATCCGGTGGCCGCCTTTCTCGAACCGGTGCTGGCGGTGCTGGCGCGCAGCCCAGGCCTCTCGCTGCACGCCTACAGCAACCACGCTCATGGCGACGCCGTCAGTGCGCGCCTGCGCGCGCTGTTCGCCAGATGGACGCACATTAACGCGCTCGACGACGACGGCGCCGCCGCCCGCATCGAGCACGACGCCATCGACATCCTGATCGACCTGTCCGGCCACACCGCCCACAACCGCCTGCCGGTATTCGCCCGCAAGCCGGCGCCGCTGCAGGCCAGCTGGATCGGCTATCCCGGCACCACCGGCCTGGCGGCGATGGATTATTATCTGACCGATTCCTACATGCTGCCGCCCGGGCAGTTCGACCACCTGTTCAGCGAAAAGCTGGTGCATTTGCCGGTCTCCGCGCCCTTCCTGCCCTCGCCCCTCTCTCCGCCGGTGAACCGCCTGCCGGCCATCGACAATGGTTACCTCACCTTCGGCAGTTTTAACCGCCCCAGCAAATTGAGCCGCCCGGTGATCGCCCTGTGGTCGCGCGTGCTGCGCGCCGTGCCGTCGGCACGCATGCTGCTGGCGGCAATGCCGGCCGACGGCAGCAACGACGACATCGCCGCGCTGTTCGCGCTGAACGGGGTGGCGCGCCGGCGCCTGGATTTTTACCCGCGATCGGACATGGCGTCCTACCTGGCGCTGCACCACCGGGTCGACGTCTGCCTCGACACCTTTCCCTATTCGGGCGGCACCACCACCCTGCACGCGCAGTACATGGGCGTGCCGACCATTACCCTGGCCGGCGACACCGCCGCCGGCCGCCAGGGCGCCAGCATCATGCGCCATGCGGGCCTGCTCGAGTTCATCGCCCACGACGAGGCCGAATTCACCGCCATCGGCGCCGCCCTGCCGGCCGACCTTGGCAAGCTCGCTGCCATCCGCGCCAGCCTTCGCGGCACCCTGGCGCTGCCCAGCTCCGCCGACCTGGACGGCGTCGGCCATGGCGTCGAACTGGCCCTGCGCGCCATGTGGCGGCGCTGGTGCGCGGGCGAACCGGCCGCTCCCCTTGAAATCGCCTTGCCGCCGCCATGAAAGAAACACCGCCGCCGATCTACGTCACCCAGCCGCTGCTGCCGCCGCTGGCCGAGTTCATGCCCTATCTCGAACAGATCTGGGCCAATAAATATGTCACCAACGGCGGGCCGTTTCACCAGCAGCTGGAGGCGGCACTGTGCGCCTGGCTCGGTGTCGAGCACATCTCGCTGTTCGCCAACGGCACCATCGCCTTGATGACGGCGCTGCAGTCGCTGGGCGTGCAGGGAGAGGTGATCACCACGCCATATTCCTTCGTCGCCACCGCCCACGCCATGATGTGGAACGGCATCAAGCCGGTGTTCGCCGACATCGACCCGGCCACCTTCAATATCGACCCGGCCCGCATCGAGGCGGCCATCACGCCGGCGACTTCTGCCATCATGCCGGTGCACTGCTACGGCCGTCCCTGCGACACCGCGGCGATCGCCGCCATCGCGCGCCGCCATGATTTGAAAGTGATCTACGACGCGGCGCATGCCTTCGCGGTGCGCCAGGATGGCGTGAGCGTGCTGCGCCAGGGCGATCTGTCGGTGCTCAGTTTTCACGCCACCAAGGTGTTCAACACCTTCGAAGGGGGCGCCATCGTCAGTCCCGACGCCGCCACCAAGCGCCACATCGACAACCTGAAAAACTTCGGCATCGTCGACGAGGTGACCGTGGTCTCGCCCGGCATCAACGGCAAGATGAGTGAAATCAATGCCGCCTTCGGCCTGCTACAGCTGGGGCACATCGACGGCGCGCTGGCGCGGCGCCGCGAGATCGACGACCATTACCGGCGCGCCCTGAGCGGCGTGGCCGGCATTGTCTGCCTGCCGCATGGCGCGGGCGTGACGCCCAACGGCGCCTACTTTCCCATTTTGGTGGGCGCCGATTACCCCATCGACCGCGATGGCCTGTACCGCAAACTGCGCGACGCCGGCATCGTCGCCCGCCGCTATTTTTATCCGCTGATCAGCGACTTCCCGATGTACCGGCCGATGCCGTCGGCGGCGCCAGCCAACCTGCCGCACGCCAGCCGTGCAGCGGCGCAGGTGATTTGCCTGCCCATCTATCCCGGCCTGGAAGCGGGCCAGGTCGAGCGCATCGCCGCCCTGGTCCGCGAGGTGTAAAACGGCTTAGTAGAAATACAGGCAGGTGTCCCAGCGGTCTTCCGTGTGATGGCGCAGGCCGATGCGGTAATCCGGCGCGATGCTGTCGATATAGGCCGGGACGTCGAGCAGGTCGGCCGAACGGTGGTAGGCCGACACCAGCAACTTGGGACGGGCGCTGCGGATCGCATGCTCGGCGCCCTTCAAGGCCGGCAATTCAAACCCTTCGATGTCCATCTTGATGATGGTGGGTGCGGCGTCGACGATATCGTCGATGCGCTCCACCGCCACGTAGTCCGCTTCAGGACAGGCCTCGGCGCGGGTCGGCGGCAGCACCGAGCCGCCATGGTGGCCCAGGTGTTCGAACGGCGCGCGGCCGCGCTCCTCGCCTACCGCGACCGGATGCAGCGACATCTTGGCGGCGTGTTCGGTGCCGGCGTATTTGCGAATAAAACCGTTCAGGGTGGCCACGTTGATGCGGTCCGGCTCGATCATCCACGAGCGCGCGAAACTGCCTTGGGTAGCGTGCATCAGCGCCGTGGTCGACTCGCCGATGGAGGCGCCGCAATCGACCATTTTTTCGCCGCTGCCGAAGGAGAACAGGCCGGAACGCACGTACAGCGTGGAGTACGGCCGCGCCACGTTGAGAAACCACTCGGGATTGCCGGTCAGGTGAAAGCTCAGCACCGCGTACAGGGTCTCGGCGGAATACGGATCGGCCATGCGCCGCGCCAGCTTCTGGTATTGGCCGGTACGGGCCGCGATGACGCCGCCCCAGTCGTGCACGCGATGGTCGAGCACCGCGTTCAGATCGAACAGCCGGACGGTCTGCTCGAAATTCGCCAGCGCGATGCCGCGGTCGCGGCACAGGCCATCGAAAAAGCGCCTGGAGTAATCGAAGCGGCAGGCGTTGACGCCGACCAGGTCGGCATCCTGGCGCGCCATCTCGAGGAAGCGGTCGGACGAGATGTAATCGACGCCATGAAACTGTTCGCCCCGGTGGGCGCGGAAATCGTCGACCACGTACAGCACCCGCGCGCGGCCGCGCAGCGCGTGAATCAGGTTGCCGCCAAAATCGCTGCGGCCCAGCAGCACGATGGGCGTATCGCTGCCGCGCCGGGCGGCGATATCGCGCACCCGCGCGGGCACGGCAAATTGGGGATCCTGGCGGTACAGCTCAACCGCCGCCAGGAAGGCCTGCTCGGGCGTGAAGGCGCCCAGATTCAGGCGGGTTGCGATGGTGTCAGGCTGGAAAGACGGCATGGGTAATTCTTTCAGATTAAATTTGATAAATGCAGGCACAGCATCGCGCGCAGGCACAGCTGGCCGGCTGCGTTGAAGTTTTCGAGATGAACGCTGCCGTCCTCCAGGCCGCTACCCTTCTCAACCGGCCAGCGCACAAGCACCGTCATCGGCTTCTTTCGGCACGATGCGAATCGCCAGCCCCATGGCGCCGAGCAGGCTGACGAAGGTTTCCAGATACGGCTTGCTGGTCGGGCGCAGCGCCTTGTACGCGCCCTCCCGCGTGATGCCGGCCGCTTCGGCCACTTTGGCCATGCCTTCGGTGGCCTTGACGTAAGTGCTGATGGCTTGCTTCACCAAGGTCAGATCGCCGTCCTTGAGCATTTCGGTAAGATAGGCCGCCAGCGCTTCGGGGGTGGTGAGATGTGCCGCTGGATCGAATTCGGCAAGGCCTTCGATGCCGTCGACGCCGTCGAGGCGTATTTCACTGCCGCATGCGTTCATGATCATGTCCTTCTCGAAGAACCCCATCCACGGGTATCGTTTTTCTCGGCGGCGGCTGTGGCATTCTCCGCCATCTGTTTTCGGTGTTTCTGCTGCTGCGCCACCATATCGTTCAGCATTTTCTTGGCGGCCTTGATATCGCCTTTTTGCGAGCTCTTGTTGCCACCCATCAGCAGCACGACGATGGTATCGCCCGTCTCGGTGTAGTAGATGCGGTAACCGGCCCCCACATCGACCCGCGCTTCGCACACACCGTCTTTCAAATCCTTGATGTCGCCGTACAAACCGTTCCGGATGCGCTCGATGCGGCCAGCAATCGCACCCTTCGCCACTTGATCGGCGAGCTTGCGGTGCCACTGATCGAACACCTCGGTTCGCAGCACCCTTTTTGGAATCACCTCATTTATTGTAATCACTCGTTCTCACGTGTCAACCGTCTTTTACAATACAAGCAGACGGTGAACGACGTTTTGCGAATTCGCGCGCTTGCAGGTGCGCGAGCGATTACTGGCCGATCACCACGATGGGCCGCGCATGACTGGCGTGAATAAATGTCTTGGCGGCTATGTCGACGCTGTAACAGCCCGGCTTATCGACGATAGCGAATTTGCCGACGGCGACACCGTGGCCGATGACGACGCCAATGCCGACGGTGGCGTGGGCGGCGACGGCGGCGCCACGTCCTAGCTGGGCGCCGTCGTCGATCCAGGCGGACTGGCCGACGGTCGCGCCGCTGCCGATCAGCGCGGCGGCGCCGATGACGGCGTTGTGACCGATGCGGCACAGCGGCCCGATGACGGCGCCCGCGCCCACATAAGAATTTTCACTGACCGAGGCGGTGGCGGCGACGATGGCGCCGCGGCAAACCAGCGGCGGCATGGCGATCCCCAGCGACTTGACGAGTCCCATCAGCTCCAGCCGGCGCATGTTCAGGCGCTCGGGCCCGCAAACGACGAAGGCGCTGTCCTCCGGTCCGGCGCCGGCCAGCACGGCGGTAATCACCGCATCGTCGCCTTCCAGCGCCACCTCGACGATCTCCAGCCCGGGCGCATTTTCCCGCCAGGCGGCGGCAATCCAGGCCAGCTCCGGAGCTGAACCGATGACGAATTTAGAGGGCAAATTTATTCTCCATCAGGTCCAGGTACCAGTGCTCGATGCCGGCGTTGATGAATTCGTAATCTCCCAGGTGCGGCGGGCGCGCGCCCGGGTGCAGCGTTTTCTGGATGTCTTCGAGCACGCCGACATCTTCGCGCAGGATTTTTTCCAGGCCCATCATGGTCGCGTGCAGCACAGCCAGCGAGCCGGAAAAGCGCTGCTTTTTCTTCGCCAGCACGGCATGCACGATCAGGTCGGTGCGGCCCGGTCCGACCGGCACGTGCTGCTCGATAATAAAAGAATAGCCGCCGGTGGGAGATGCGATGTGCAGGTTCGGGAAGGCCAGCCAGTTGTAGTACCAGTCCTGGTCGCGGTAGCGCTCGACCTTGTCGAACCACTCCTGGTGGCCGAAATTGTCGATCGGCGTGTCGCGCCCGCCGCCGCTGAAGCTGCGCAGCAGCGCCCGCGCACGGGCGGCGTCCGGAGCAGGCCCGTCGCGCTGCGCCTTCAGCGCCGCCACCGCCGCCTCGTTGATCATCGGCTCGAACTTGACTTCCTTGTACAGCGAGCGCGCATGCAAAAATTTCGGGTGCACGCTGTCGCGCAGGTTTTCGTAGGCCAGCTTCCAGTTGAAGCGGCCCTCGTAGGTCGTCATCATCACTTCGCCGTCGTACGCCAGCGAAGACTGTGCCATGCTGGCGATCAAAGCCGAACCGAACTGCTGCTTGATCGGCAGCGGGTCCGCCGACAGATTGATGAACACCAGGTTGCCGACGCACTCGAGGGCGAAGCGGCGCAGGTGCATGCAGGCGCGTTCCTCGGCCGGGTAGCGGTACAGCGTTTCTTCGAAGGGAATTTTGGCGGGCGCACCGTCGCTGCCGTAGGCCCAGCCGTGGTAGTAGCACACCAGCGGGCGCACGCCTTGCGGTTCGACCTGGATGGGATTTTGCCGGTGCAGGCAGACGTTTTCGAAGGCGCGCAGTTCGCCATGAAAATTCTGCACGACGATGGGGATGCCGCACAGGGTGCGCGTGATGAACGCGTTGTGCTGCTCCAGCATCATCTTCAGGCCGATGAACTGCCACAATGGTTTGAACAGAAGGTCGCGCTCGCGCTCGAACCATTGCTGGTCGATGTAAGCGGCGGCAGGCATCTTCGACTGCATATTATTTGAACCTGAAAATTTTGGCCGGGTTGCCCAGCACCGTCACGCCGGGCGGCACGTCGGCCATCACCACGCTGCCGGCGCCGACCACGGCGCCATCCCCTATGGTCACTTTCGGCAGAATGGTGGCGTGCGGGTGGATCACCACATTCTCGCCGATCTGCGCGCCGCCGCCGACGAACACGAAGGCGCCCAAGGTGCTGTAGGAACCGATTTTGACTTCGTAGCCGATCACGCTGGTCGACTGCACCACGACGAAGTCGCCAATGCGGCAATCGACCCCCATGCGCACGCTGGGCTCGAAAAAGCAGCCCACGCCCATGGTGACGCCGTCGGCCGAATACAGGCCGGTGCACAGGTTCATGAAGGGCGCGCCCTGGGCCAGCAGCGGCGCGGCGTAGGTACGCCGCTGCAGCGGGTCGCCCAGCGCGCATATGAAACTCTCGCCGGGACGTGCCCGATACGTCATCGGATCGCCCAGGATCGGCAAGCCGGATTTGGCCGCCAGCGCCGGCCGGTTGTCGAGATAGCCGGTGACCCGCCACACCACGCCGCTGGCGGGATCGCCATGGCTGGTGTTGACCAGCGAGCGGCCAAAGCCGCCGGCGCTGATGACCACCACGTCGTGCGGCGCGGCGCCCATGCCGGCGTCGCCGTTCACGTCCAAGCGTTACCGCCGTCGAGATGCAGTGTCGTCCCGGTCACCTTGCGGCTGGCATCGCATAGCAGATAGACGGCAGCATGGGCCACGTCTTCCGGTTTGCCGATCCCCATCGGATAAGTCGCCGCCTTACCTGCCAACCAAGCCGGATCGCCGTTGACCAGCGGGGTGTCGACCAAGCCGGGCGCCAGCGCGTTGACACGGATACCCCGTGGCGCAGTTTCCAGCGCAAGGCAGCGCATCAGGCCTTCCAGCGCCGCTTTGGACGCGGAATACGGCCCCACTCCTACCGTACCGGTGTGCGCCGCGATCGACGACAGGTAAAGGATGGAAGCGCCGTTCTTCAGTGCCTTCTGGTACAGCAGCTTTTGCGTCAACAGCACCGGCGCCATGAAATTGGCGTCGAAAACCTGATCGAGAAAACTCTCGCGCAGCATTCGCACGGGCGTAACTCCGTCGACGCCGGCGCAATGGACGACGCCATCGACCTGGCCGACCTGGGCGACTAGGTCCGCCAGTTGCGCGGCATCGGTCAGGTCGGCTGCTACCGCCGAATGCGCGCCTTCACCAAGCGCGGCGAAACAGTCCGCCAGCCGTGCAGGGTCGCGCCCACTGGCCACCACGCCGGCTCCGGCAAGCGCGCACCCGATCGCGACGGCGCGGCCGATCCCGCTGCTGGCGCCGGTCACCAGTACACGCTTGCCCTGCAGATGAAAAGGATTCTGCATCATTGGATAGTCCTATCGCACATGCAAACTCAATCCGCCGTCTATAACCAGCGCGGCGCGCGAAATCCAGCGGCTGGCTGGAGACAATAGAAACGCGACGCCGCCGGCAATGTCATCGGCGCCGATCGGCCCCAGCGGCGTTAGCTCGATCTTATCCTGCATGCTGACCACCGCTTGCAGGCCGGCCAGCATCGGCGTGTCGACGTAACCGGGGGAGACGCAGTTCGCCCGCACGCCCTGCTTTGCATGTTCCAGTGCGATGGTGCGCACCGCCGCCGTCAATGCCGCCTTGGCAGCGGAATAGATGGCAGTCGCATTCGGCGTCACGTGCTCGGCCACCGCCGTGACGTACACCAGCGAAGCACCGGCGGCCACTTTCTTTTTTGAGAACAGCGCCTGGGTCAGCAGCACGGGCGCATCGAAATTGACCGAGAACATGGCGTTCAGATGGCGCTGCGACACCATCCGGAACGGCGTCAGCGCCGCCGCGCCCGCGCTGAACACGGCGCCGTCGAGCGCCGGCAAAGCATCGACCAGCGCCTGACGAGCCAGCGGATCGGTCAGATCGCCGGCGACTGCCCGGTGGCCACTGCCGACGAGGCCTTGGACCACCAGCGCCAGTTTGGCCGCATCGCGCCCGCACGCAATCACCTGCGCGCCCATGCGCGCGCACATGGCGGCGGTGGCGGCGCCGATGCCGGACGAGGCGCCGGTGATCAGGATCTGCTTGCCTTCCAGCGTAAAGGGCGAAGTGCTCAAGACTCGATCATCTCCGGGAACACGGCGCCCTTGACGTCGACCAGGCAGCTGCCCCACGACAGGCCGACGCCGAAACCGCACATCAGCAGGCGCTGCGACTGGCCGTCGAGCTGTTCGCGGATCCGCGCCGTCATCGTCACGGGAATCGATGCGCCGCTGGTATTGCCGAAGTCGCGCAGAGACGACGGCACCTTTTCCGGCGCCACGCCCAGCTTCTTGCGGATGGTCTCGTTGATCATCTTGTTCGCCTGGTGGAACAGGAAGTAATCGACGTCCTCGATCGGGCAATCGGCAAACTCCAGCAGTTTTCGCACCGCCGGCGGTACCACCTGGGTGGAAAAGCTCAGCACCGCCGGGCCGTCCAGCTCCAGCTCCGCCGTGCTGCGCCACAGGCCGTCCTCGTCCTTGAACGGCACGGCGTGCTGCAACCCGAAGGGCTCGCGGTGGCCGCCGACGGGCAGCATGATGGCGCGGTGGCCGCTGCCGTCGCTATTGAGATCGAAATACATGGGCGGCGCCGACGGATCGTATTCCAGCGCGGTGGCGCAGCCGGCGTCGGAAAACAGCGGATCGACGACGGCGGCCGAGCGGTCGCCGATCAACAAGATCGCTTTCTTGACGCCACCGGCGGCGATCATGGAACCCAGCACGTGCAGGCCGAAAGCGTAACCGGAGCAACCCAGGTTGATGTCGAAGGCGATGGTCGACTGTTTTAATTTCAAGCGGTCCTGCATGATGATCGCGGTCGACGGAATCAGGTAGTCGGGCGACTGGCTGACGATGATCAGCGCATCGATCTCGTCGCGCTGCCAGTTCAATTCGGCGATCAGCTTTTCGGCGGCGTCGAAGGCCAGGTCGGAAAAGGTCTGCCACGACGCGTTGACACGGCGTTCCTCGATGCCGATATTTCTCACCAGGCGCTCGCGCGCGGGACGCATGTGCGGCGGGCAATCGCGCATGTTCGACACCACGCGATGGGGCACGCAGGTCGTCATGCCGGCGTAGCGCACGTTCTGAAGTTTGACCTGCGCCATGATCAGCCGACCAGTTTATAAACGTCGCTGAGGTATTTGCAAGCCACCAGGTCGGCGCCGGTAATCGCCTTGTCGTATTCCATGTCGAACATGATGATCACGCCCAGCGCCGCCAGCGAATCCCACTCCGGTAAAGCTTTCAAATCGGTATCGCCGCTCAGCTCGACGGCATCCTGGAAATCGACCGCGTTGCTGAATTTTTCTACAAATTGTTCAAGAGTATCCATCAGCTGCCTTAACAAATTAAAAGGTGTAGCGCTTTGTCGCTCGTCAAACAAGCGGCCGCATTACTTTGTAGCCACATCATAGTGCAAAAGGCGGGTAGCTCAAATGGCGAACAGGGACATATTTACCCTGTAGAGCTGCCGGCGCGTGCAGCACCAGGGGCAGGTCCTGCGGACCTGTCCCTTGCTTTTGACTTCGCTTGATGACTCAAAACGGGGGACAGGCTCGCAGAGCCTGTCCCCGATTCTGCATGGTTTAGGGGCGTGCTTGCACCGATTTGATGCGCCGCAACACGCTCCCCCGGGCAAGCAGCTCTGGCACGCTTCCTGCATTACCCAACTCGTGGGTCAACGGCGATCCACCCGAACACCAAAGCAAGCCCGTCCAACGAAGGACAAGCACGGACAACGGCGTCCGCCCAACCAGGTTGATTCACTCACCCGGCTGCGCGGACGCCTTTTATTTGTTTTCTGATAAACGGGATCGATCATGGCCGCCAGTACCAACAAAGCCACCTCCATCAAGCTGTTCTCCTTCGCCACCCCGCCGATGCGCGCCTTTCACCTCACCTGGATGGCGTTCTTCATCTGCTTCTTCGCCTGGTTCGCCTGCGCTCCGCTGATGCCGGTCATCAAAGGCGAATTCCACCTCTCTCTCGCGCAGATTGCCAACATCAATATCGCCGCCGTCGCCATCACCATCCTGGTGCGCCTGGTGGTCGGCCCCATGTGCGACCGCTTCGGCCCGCGCATGACCTACACGGTGCTGCTGGCGCTGGGCGCGATTCCCGTGCTGGGCGTGGCGCTGGCGCAGAGCTACGAAAGCTTCCTGATTTTCCGCCTCGGGATCGGCGCGGTCGGCGCCAGCTTCGTCATCACCCAATATCACACCTCCGTGATGTTCGCGCCCAACGTGGTCGGCACCGCCAACGCAGCCGCCGCCGGCTGGGGCAATGCGGGCGGCGGCGCCGCGCAGGCGGTGATGCCCCTCTTGATGACGGCGATCGTGATGGCCGGCGTCTCGCAATCGCTGGGATGGAGACTGGCGCTGGTGGTGCCCGGCGTGATGATGCTGATCATGGCCGTGGTCTACTACAAATTTACCCAGGACTGCCCGCAGGGGAACTACGCCGATCTGCGCAAAGCAGGCATTCCCATCGAGGGAAATAAAAAGGGGGGCTGGGCCAGTTTCAAGGCGGCCGCCGCCAATCACCGCGTGTGGCTGCTGTTCGTCACCTACGGCGCCTGCTTCGGCATCGAGATTTTTATCCACAATATCGCCGCCGTCTACTACGTCGACCATTTTGGTTTGTCTCTGTCCGCCGCCGGCATGGCCGCCGGCAGTTTCGGCCTGCTGGCCCTGTTCGCCCGCGCCCTGGGCGGCTATCTGTCCGATAAAGGCGCCGCCCGCGGCACCCTGAATTCCCGTGTCACAGTGCTGTTCGTGATGATGATCGGCGAAGGCATCGGCCTGCTGTGGTTCGCCAACGCCGGCAGCGCTTCGATTGCCATCGTCGCCATGCTGGTGTTCGGCCTGTTCACCCACATGGCTTGCGGCGCCACCTACGCCCTGGTCCCCTTCATCGACAGCAAAGCGCTGGGCGGCGTGGCCGGCATCATCGGCGCCGGCGGCAACGTGGGGGCCGTGCTGGCGGGCTTTCTGATGAAGGGAACGGGCAGCATTCAGCAAACACTGTCGATCTTGTCTGCCCTGGTCATCGTTTCGGCCCTGTGCGCCATCGCCGCCCGATTCAGCGCCAGACAGAACACCCCACTGGCCGCAGCCGCCGTGTAAGGAACACACCATGAAAATCCTCGTCCTCGGCCACGGCATGGTCGGCCACAAATTCCTCGAATCGCTGACGCTCC
>JACXTT010007908.1_pt1 | contig 14871 bp, 13 predicted proteins | sample 9270951 | NCBI WGS metagenome assembly JACXTT01 (sample SAMN15532306, study PRJNA645909) | rock metagenome | isolation source: weathered quartz diorite | place: Puerto Rico | collected 2017-06-21
CTGTCGCCCAACATCGCTCATTTAGAAACGTCGGCGACGATCGCGATCTCCCAGGAAGCGAAACGGCGCCGGGCGGCGGGGGAGGACGTGATCGACCTGGGAGCCGGGGAGCCGGATTTCCCGACTCCCCCGATCCCGGCCGAGGCCGGGATCCGGGCAATCAAAGAAGGAAAGACGCGCTATCCGGCGAACGAAGGGATTCTCGAGCTGCGCGCCGCGGCGGCCAAGCATCTCTCGCTGCTTTCCGGCGGCCGTCCTGTGAACGCCGATAACATCGTCGTCTCGACAGGATCCAAGCAGTCGCTCTTCAACGCCTGCTTCACGCTGTTCGGCCCGGGCGACGTGGTGGCGATTCCCGCTCCCGCCTGGGTGTCGTATCCGCAGATCATCCACCTCGCCCGCGCGCGACCAGTGCTCATCGCCGGGCACCCCGAGTGGGGGCTGAAGGTGAGCGTGCGCGAGTTGGAGCGCATCCTCCCAGCGCCCAAAGGGCTGATCCTCTGTTCCCCCTGCAACCCGACAGGATCGGTCTACACGCTCAGCGAGCTGCGCTCGATCGCGCAGTGGGCGGCCGAGCGGAAGGTGTGGGTGATTACCGACGAGATCTACCGGCGCATTCATTACGGCAGCGGGCCGGCGCCCTCGTTCCTCGATCTCCCCGACGACCTGCTGGAACGGGTGGTCGTGGTGACGGGCGTCAGCAAGGCGTATGCGATGACGGGGTGGCGCGTGGGCATTGCCCTCGCTCCCGGCCCCATCGCCAAGGCGATGGCGGCGCTGCAGTCGCATACGACGTCCGGTGCGAACCACATGGCGCAGTACGCGGCCGCGGCGGCGTTCGCCGACGAGCGGCTGGAGCAGGATGTGCAGCGCATGGTGGCCGAGTTCCGGCGCCGCCGTGACATCCTCACCACCGGGTTCCGGCGCCACCTCCCAGGGGTGGAGTTCGTCGAGCCGCACGGCGCGTTCTACTTCTTCTTCCGGACCGATGCGTTCGTCGGGATCTCGGGGACCGACTTCTGCACCCGGCTCATCACCGAGACCGGCGTCGCGCTGGTCCCGGGGGCGGCGTTCGGGGACGACCGCTGGACGCGGCTCTCCTATGCCGCCGCGACGAGCGACATCGAGAAGTCGCTGGATCGGATCATCAGTTTCGCGAAACGGCTGGGGTGAGGGGGGCGCGCGCATGCACTACGAAACGAAGATCCAGCCGCTCGAGGGCAAGCTTCCCAAGGTCAGCTACCGCTGGGATCCCGAGACGGACATCCTCTCGGCGGTCTGCAAGGGCATCCCCAAGGCGACGGGGATGAACGGCACCGTCGATCTCGAGGGGAGTGATGGCTCGTTCGTCCTGCTCGACGTCGCGGGCGGTTTGCTGCGCGGGCTCGACGTCGTGACCTGGCCCGACGACATCCGCACCGTGGACGCGCTCGCGGCGCCCGAGGCGCCCTCCGAGGCGCGCGTCCTGTTTCCGTCGCGCCGCTCGCAGCCGTCCGTCGCCGCGGTCGAAGTGGATACGGCGCTGGTGGTCGAAAAGAACGCCACCGAGTCGGTGATCCATATTCGCGTCGGGCGCGTCAAACCGGCGACCATCGTGCGCGTCGCCGATCACCTGCTGGTCGAGGTCGACAAGCAGTCGCGGCTCGCCGGACTGTGGCTGCTCGAGGTTCCGCCCTTCCCGAACGTCGAGGCCACCGCGTAGTGGAGGACGAACGGCTCCAGCGCTATGTCGCGGAGCTGTTCGCCGTCGAAGATCCTGTCCTGGCACGCGTGCGCGCTCGGCACGCCGAGCGCGAACTGCCGCCGATCCACATCTCGCCCGATGAAGGAAAGCTGCTGCACGTCCTGGTGCGGCTCGTCGCCGCCCGCCGCGTGCTCGAGATCGGGTCGCTCGCCGGGTACTCCGGCATCTGGCTCGCCCGGGCGTTACCGGCCGACGGCCTCCTGACCACCCTCGAGGTCGACCCGCACCACGCACGGCTCGCGCGACAGGCCTACGACGAGGCGGGCCTGGCCGGCCGCGTCCGCCTGCTGGAGGGCGACGCACGCAAGATCCTGCCGACGCTCGAGCCCGGGTTCGACGTCGTCTTCATCGACGCCGACAAGGAGCCGCTCCCGGAGTACTTCGAATGGAGCGTGCGGCTGCTGCGCCGCGGCGGGCTGCTGCTGTGCGATAACGCCTTCCTGCACGGCACGGTGGTGGAGGCGGATAACGACTCTGCGGCGACCGAAGGGGTGCGGGCCTTCAATCGGCTCGCGGCTTCGGATCCGCGGGTCGTGTCGGCTGTCGTGCCGCTGCGTGACGGGATCGTCGTGGCGGTGAAGGTGTCGGCGTGAATCCCGGTCGCGGCTGGCTCGACGACCTGTACGCGAGCGGGGTGACCCCCGCGTCCTTTCTCCCCGACGCGAGCCTCGGGCGGCAGCACGATCCCGACGACGAAACCGCGCCCGCCGCGGTGGAAGTCGAAATGGTCGAGAACGCCGATCTGCAGCCGCACCCGGTAGCGTCACATCCCGCCCCGGCCGAAGTCGCATTTCTCGACGGCATTCAACAATGGAAGGTCATCGGCTACGATGGTGTGCAGCCGATCGCGCTCGCGTATGTCGCGGCGGCGGTGCGAAGTCGCGGATCCGAGCGGCGCCTGGCGACCGCGGCCTGGGCGGCCCGTACCCTCGTCATCGCCCCGCGGCAGGTGCTGAGCGAAGCGCGCCGGGGCGCGGTGGAGGCGGCGGGTCTCGAGTCGGCGCCGGTCGAGGTCGATGCCGCCACGCAGCCGGCACAGGCGCTCGAGTTGCTGCGCCGGGAAGTCCATCGCGCCCGGGCCGGATTGGAGCGGAAACTGGGCGAGCAGGCCGCCCTGGCCCTCGACCGGGAGGCGTGGCTGGTCGTCGATGGCCAGCTCGCCGTATCGGCGGCGCTGGCGAAGCATCCACGGACCGTCGGGGTCATCAAGAGCCACGGCGCACAGTTCCTGTCGGGTCGCCACCTGGAGCGCGCGCTGACGATCGCGGCCGACTATCGCACCAGTGTGTTCCGCATCCGGGGCGGGCATGGGCGTAGCGAAGTCGACTCTTGGTATCTGCGGCTGTGGCCGTGGGAGGGGCGGGATCTGCATTACGGATTGATTCGGATCGAGGCAGCCCGGGGTCCGGATCCCGGGATCCGGGCCCCTGAAGTTTCAGGCTGGTTGCTCGGCGAACGGGCACCACTCGCGGCCCCTGATGTGCGCTTCGACCGGTTACTTTACCCGATACACGATGTAGAGGCGTATTTGCGGAGCCGGGCTCCGCACGATCTCCTGGCGCCGCTCGCCTCCCGTCTCCCACAGTCCGGGACGTGATTCGCCAAAGCGACGAAACACCGATAGGACGCGTCGTAGCGACCGAGCTGAAACCGGCCACGCCGCACCAGTTCCACTTCTGGACGGCGACGGACACGAGTATCGGCATCGGGGCGATTGTCAAAGTCACGGGGCTCGGGCCCCGGGCGGCGGAGTCCGGACGAACTGTCTACGGCGTCGTGACGGACGGCTTCGCGTACTCGGATCTGGCCACCCCGCTGCACGACGTGATCGGCGCCGAGGGCGATCCGGCACAGGCCGCCGAGCGTCCCACCGAGCGCCCCGAGATACGGTTGTGGACCGCGGCCGTATTGCGGCAGATCCCCGAGGAGCCGTTGCAGCCCGTTCCACTGGGAGCGGTGCACGTCGCGGCCGACGCCGACGTCGCCGCGGCGCTGCGCATGGACGCCTACCTCAATACCGTGCAGCCGACCGCGATCCCCGTCGGGTTGTACGAATCGGGCGGACTCGAAGCTCCCGTCTACCTCGACGCCGATTTCCTGCTCGGTCCCGAGGCGGCGCACCTGAACATCTCCGGCGTGTCGGGTCTCGCGACGAAAACGAGCGCGGTTGAGTTTCTGTTGAGCTCGATCTTCCAGCATTACCCGGCGCATCGCGGCAGCGTCGCGGCGGTGTGCTTCAACGTCAAGGGTCCCGATCTGCTGTTTCTCGATCAGGCGGGTACGCTCGACGACGCCGACCGGCGGCGCTACGGCCGTCTCGGGATCGAGCCCGGCCCCTTTGAGAGCGTGCACTACTACGCGCCATTCAGGGCCGACGGCGTGAACCTCAACACGCTGCGTACCCACGCCGAGCTCGCCCACACGGTCGAGCCGCTGGTCTGGGGGCTGACCGAGGTGCTCGATTTCGCCGAGGTACTGCTCAACCGCGACGACATCGATGCCAAGGCTGATGCGTTCATCGACTTCCTCTCCGACCGTGTGGTGCGGCGCGAGTTCGAGGATGGATTTGGAGGCGAGCACCGGGTGGAGACGTTCGCCGATCTCGAGCGGCTGTTCCGCAGCATCTTCGATGGCCTGGAGATGGCGGGCCGCGGTGACATCTGGCGCACCCACCACATCGCCACAATCCGCAAGGTGCGCAACCGCCTCGGCAACGTGTCGACCCGCTGCAAAGGCCTCGTCACCGACGACGGTCCGGCGAGCGACCTGCCATGGGGGCGGTTGGAGAACCGCGGTGTGTACGTCATCGACGTCGCCAACGTCGATCCGCTGGGGCAGGATCTCGTCTTCGCGCGCGTGGTTTCGAAGCTGCGCGAGCATCTCGAGCGCCGCGCTCTCGGCGTCGACGCGGTCGTCGTGTTCGTGGACGAGCTGAACAAGTACGCCCCCGCCGACGGCACCGACACGTATGTGAAGAAGATGCTGCTCGACATCTCGGAGCGCGGCCGCTACCTCGGCCTCGTGCTGTTCGGGGCAGAACAGTTCCGCTCCCAGGTGCACCGCCGCGTGGTGGGCAACGCCGGAACGCAGCTGTTCGGGCGCATGGACTCGGACGAGCTGGCGACGCCGGGGTATCAAGTGCTGTCGCCGGCGACCAAGATCAAGCTGGCCACGCTTCCGGTCGGGGAGCTGATGGTGCGACACCCGCATTTCACGCAGCCGATCTTCGTGCGTTTCCCGCGTCCCCCCGTGCTGCGCGGACGGGACGGAGTGGAGCGGTTCCCGCCGGCCGCCGATCTGCCGTTTGCCGATGCGGTGGGGTTGCAGCTGGTGCGACTCGACCCCCGGGTGCGGACGAACCAGGTGAAAGATCTGATCCTGGGCCACGACGAAGTGGATGTGCGCCGCGCGCTGGCGGCAGTGCGGCGCGAGCGGCCCGCCGACGTGCTGGCGACGTTTCGCAAACGACTGGGTGTGCGCGTCGGGTCGGAGCCGGCCCGAGAGCGCTCGTCCGTGCAACCCCTCGGCCCCATCGCCGGGGAACCCTATTGATCGTTCGAGGAGTCGCATGCATCGCATAGCATTGCTGACGTGTGCCGTGGTCGTGGTGGTGGGGTGCACAGGGGCGGAGCGCGCCCCCACGCCGATCACGACCAAGATCGTGCTGCGCTACCACCCGCCCGCGGGCGCTGCGTACCGCTATCAGATGGACCAGACCTCGAATTTCGGCCCGGACTCCGGCGCCGATACGGGTGGCGTGAACACCATGCGCATCTCGTTCACGCAGACGGTCGGCACTGCGGATGCCGATGGCGTGCCGGTCACGTTCACGTTCGATTCGACGAAAGTTGCAAGCCCGATGCTCAACCCTGCGGCCGCCGAACAGGCCGCTGAGCGGCTCAAAGGCGTCCATCTGACGACGGTCTATGACGATCATCTGCGGCCGGTGCGCAACGACGTGTCGTCGCTCTCCGGGCTGTCGCCGCTGGTCCGCGATCAGCTGCAGGTCGGGTTCCGCGCCGCCGCCCTTGCGCTCCCCGATCAACCCGTGGGAACGGGCGACAGCTGGACTAACGAGACCGCGTTGCCCGTCGGTGCGATTGGAGGGGCGCCGCTCACCGTGCACACGAAGGTGACGGTGCGGGAGATCAGCGTCAGCAGCCGGGGGGACACGACCGTGCGCCTCGGCCTCGAGACGGCGCTTCCTCCCGAGCCGATGCAGTTTGCCTTCGGCGGACAGCAATTCACCGTCGCCCTGAAGGGCGCGATCACGGGCGAACAGCTGCTGTCGCTCACGCGCGGCGCCGTTGTCAGCGCCACGCTCGGCGGAACGATGCACATCGCCGTCAGCGGCGGGTTCTTCGGTGTTCCGGGGATGAAGATGCGGATCCAACAGCAGGGAACGCTCACATTGGTGTCGTGAAGCTCGCTCACCTCGCCGATCTGCACCTCGGCTACCGCCAGTTCGACCGCCAGAACGCGCGCGGGGCGAACCAGCGCGAGGCGGACGTGGCGGAAGCGTTTCGCCGTGCGGTGGACGACCTGTTGGAGCAGCGCCCCGATCTCATCGTCATGGCCGGTGACATCTTTCACTCGGTCCGGCCCACCAACCCAGCGATTCTCTTCCTGTTTGCACAACTGCAGCGGCTGCGCGTTGCGCTGCCGGACACTCCCGTCGTGCTCGTCGCCGGCGACCACGACACGCCGCGCACCAGCGAGACCGGCAGCATCCTGAAGCTGTACGAGGCGGTCGGCGCCGAAGTCGTCATCGACGCGCCACGCCGCATCGTCTATCCCAAGCTCGATTGTGCTGTGCTCGCGGTCCCGCACCAGGCGCTCGTGAGTCCCGAGCCGCCCTCGCTGCGGCCCGAGCGCGGCGGTCCGACCTTCAACGTGCTCGTCACTCACGGCCAGCGGCCGTCGCTGGGCGAGGAGCGCGGCACGATGGACTACGGGGGCGCGCCGCTGTCGCTCGAGGACCTGGCGCCGGCGACGTGGGATTACATCGCCCTCGGTCACCATCATGTCGCGAATGAGCTGGCGGCCAACGTGTGGTACTCCGGCAGCCTCGAGTACTTGCCACCCAATCCGTGGGGCCAGCTGCAGGACCAGGCCGAGCGCGGGCTCAAGGGGAAATGCTACCTGCAGGTCACACTCCCGAAGCTCCGGGTGGTGCCGCGCTACATCACGCCGGTGCGCCAGCATCTCGAGCTGGAGCCGATTCAGGGGGCAGGGCTGACGGCCAAGCAGCTCGACGCGAAGATCGCGGCGGCGGTTGCGCAGGCGAAACCGGCGATCGACGGCAACGTCGTACGCCTCGTCGTATGGGACGTTGCGCGCGCCACGGCACACGATCTCGATCACCCCGCGATCCGTGGCTACAAGGCCCGAGCGTTGCACTTCCAGCTCGATCTGCGGCGCCCGCAGTCGCACTACCAGACGGGCATCGGGGCGCCGTCACGGCGCCAGACGCTGCCCGAGACACTGCGTGATTTCCTGTCGCGCCGCCTGCTGGACGCGGACATCCCACGCGAGGAGTTCGTGCGCACCGGGGTCGAGTACCTCGAGCAGACGGCGCACGACGGAGACGCCGCCTGATGGAGCTGAAGCGGCTGCGGCTCGAGAACTTCCGGCAATTCGCCGAGACCGAGATCGAGCTCGGGCCCGGGATTACCGGCATCATCGGTCCCAACGGGGCGGGGAAATCGACGCTGCTCGAAGCGATCGCCTGGGCGATCTATGGCGTGCAGGCAGTGCGCGGCGACAAGGAGTCGATCCGGCGGCACGGCGCGCCGGGCCGGTCGCGCGTGGAGGTCACTCTCGACTTCGCGCTGGGGCCGCACGAGTACTCGGTCATGCGTAACCTCTACGGAGCGGAGCTGCGCCAGGACGGGCAGGTGGTGGCGAACTCGCTCAAGTCGGTCTCCGAGCGGCTGGGCCGGGTGCTCGGTATGTCGCACGACGAATTCTTCAACACCTACTTCACGGGGCAGAAAGAGCTGGCGGTGATGTCCGCGCTCGGCAAAGTCGAGCGGGCGGCGTTCCTCTCGCGCGTGCTCGGCTACGAGCGGCTCGAGCTGGCGCAGCAGCGCGTGCGCGAAGTGCGCAACGGACTCTCGGCCGAGCTGAAAGGGCTGGAAGCGGGACTGCCGGACAAGCGGCAGCTCGACGCCGATCGCGCCGCGGCGCTGGAGCGGCTGGAGCGCACTCGCGCCGCAGCCGAGGCGGCCCGCGAAGCGCGGCGCAAGGCGGAAGATGCCCTGGGCCGCGAAGAGCCGAAATGGAAGGAGTGGGAAGTTCGGCGAGACCGGATTCGCTCGCTCGAGAGCGAGCGCGCGATGGGGCAGCACGCGGTGGAGTCGGCGCGCCAGGACTTTCAACGTCTGGATCGGGAGCTGGCCGAGGCGCTGACGGCGCGCACGGAGCTCGAGCGGCTCGCCACCGAGCTGAAGCCGCTGAAGAAGCTGCAGGCGGAACGCACGCGGCTCGAGGGGCTGCAGCAGGAAGCGGCGGAACGCCAGGCGGCGCAGGCGCAGCTGACCGAGCTCGAGCGGGCGGCCGCGGCGCGCGACAAGCGCATCGCGGAGCTCGAAGGCGCGGCAGCGGCGAGTTCGCGCGCCGAGCGCGAGGCAAAGAAGACCGCCGAGCGGTTGCTCGCGCTCGAGCGGAAGGTCGAGGAGCAGCGGGCGACGTGGGCGCGGGATCGTCAGGATGCCGAGACGAAACGCCAACAGCTGCGCGAGCAGTATCGCGACGTGAAAGAGCAGCGCGACCGGATCGCCAAGCTCGGACCCGAGGGCGCATGCCCCACCTGCCAGCGGCCCCTCGGCAAGGAATACGAGGCGGTGCTCGGCCTGCTCGATCGCCAGCTCGAAGAAATCACCCTCAACGGCAACTTCTTCAAACAGCGCGCGCTGCAGCTGGCCGAATCCCCTGAGCCGGTCATCGAGGCCGAGCGGGCGCGCGACGCCGCCCGCGACGCAAGCAACAAGGCCACGGAACACGCCGGAGAACTGAAGGCGCAGGCGGAAGAGCGGACGCGTGCCATGGCGGAGCGAGACGAGGAGGCACCGCGGCTGGCGGAGCTCACGGCGCGGCTGGCGACACGTGCTGCGCGTTACGATGCCGCGCGGCTCGATGCCGTCCGCGCCGAGCTTACCGCCCTCGAGCCGCTGGTGCAGGAGGCGGCGGCGCTCGATGCACGCGCGCGGCAGGCACAGACACTGGTGAAGGAGGCGGAGCAGGCCGAGCAGCTGCTGTCACGCCGCGAGCAGCACGTGAAGCAGCTCGCCCAGGCGATCGCCGCCGACGGGTTCTCGGAGGAGAAGTTCCGCCAGGCGAAGGAGCGCTTCGACCGGTCGGTGGTCGTGGTGCGCGAAGCGGAGCTGGCCGCGGTGGAGGCGGGGGGCGAGCTGACGCGGTCCGAAGAAGTCGTCGCTGAAGTGGACCGGCGTATCGCCGAGCGCGCGACGCGCGAGCGGCACATCGATACGTTGAAGGGGAAGCGCCGGTTGCACGACGAGTTGGATCGGGCCTACTCCGAGCTGCGGGCGGAGCTCAATGCCGCGATGCGCCCCGAGATCGCCGAGCTGGCCTCGGGGTTCCTCGCCGACCTCACTGATGGGCGCTACGATAGCGCGGACCTGAGCGAGGATTACACGCTGACGGTCGTGGACAGCGGAGTCCCGAAGCCGGTGATCTCAGGCGGGGAAGAGGACCTCACCAATCTGGTGCTGCGGCTCGCGATTTCGCAGATGATCGCGGAGCGGGCGGGTCAGCCGCTCTCGCTCCTCGTGCTGGACGAGGTCTTCGGGTCGCTCGACGAGGGCCGCCGCCAGCACGTCCTCGGGTTGCTGCGCCAACTGGGGGATCGCTTCCCGCAGGTCATCATCATCACGCACATCGACCAGATCCGGGAGGGTCTGGACCGCGTGATCCGGGTAGAGTACGATGGCGCCCGGGGTGTGAGCGGGGTACGGGACGAGACGGCGACCCTGGGCGCGGGAGGAGTCGATGCGGGCGTGGCTGCCTGAGCGGCGCGTAGAGGGTCCGCTTCGCGCCGAGGAGAAGGACATCGAAGCGCTCAACCGTCTGTTCGCCGAGGCCTTCACCGACCGCTACCGCCGCGACGGGCTCGTCGGCGTGCGCGTGCCGCCGCTCAATCCGCGGGTATGGACCTACGCGCTGCGCGACGCGGGCGACGGCGCGATGGTCTGGCGCGACGAGGACGGCCGCCTCGTTGCGTTCAACGTGGCACACCGCTGTGGTTGCGAGGGGTGGATGGGGCCGCTCGCGGTGCGCGTGGATCGTCAGGGCGCGGGGATCGGCAAGACGATCGTGCGCGCCGCCACCGACTGGCTGCTGGACCGGGGCGTCACGACGCTCGGCCTCGAAACGATGCCGCGCACGGTCGAAAACATCGGGTTCTACGCCCGCCTCGGATTCGTCCCTGGCCACCTCACCCTCACGATGACGCGCGAGCTGGCGGTGCGGCGCCGCGGCGGCGCGGTCCCCGCGATGCTGTCGCGGCTCGACGGCGTGGTTCGCGCCGAGACGCTCGTCTCGGCGCGCGTCTTTGCCGAGTCGCTGGCGCCCGGCTACGACTTCACACGCGAAATCGAGCTCACGGCGCAGCTGGGGTTGGGCGACACCGTGCTCGTCTCCGGGGCAGGAGGGCTCGCCGCATATGCCCTGTGGCACACGGCGTCGCTCGCGGCGGAGCGCTCGACCGACGAGCTGCGGGTGCTGAAGCTTGCGGCGCGCGATGCCGACGCCTTCGACCGCGTGGTGGGGGCGGTCGAGGCGTGCGCGGCCCACGCCGGCCTGCGCCGCGTCGCGATCCGCTGCCAGAGCCGTTTCGAGGGCGCGTTCCGCGCGCTGATGGCGCGCGGCTATCAGGTGCGCTGGACCGATTTGCGGATGCACCTCGAGGGATACCCGGAGCGCCCCGTTCCGGAAGGCGTGCTCTTTTCCAACTGGGAAATCTGAGGCTGTCTGGGTCAGGCCTGAGGCTTCGCCAACGGCTGAGACACGAGTTGTGTGGACCCTGTCACGAACACGGCGGGCGACAAGCCGATCGCTTCGAAGCCGTGCTTCGTCCCGGGCGGGAGATCGAGGCGCTCACCTGGGCCGAGGTCGATGACCTCGTCACCTACGTACACGCGCAGGTAGCCGGAGAGCACCCAGCGGGCCTCAGGAAACGGGTGCTCGTGCTCTTCGATGCGCACCCCCGGAACTTCCGACCACCAGGCGGTACTCAACCCCTCGCGCTGCAGCTCGCGCCGCAGCGCGGAGAGCTGCAACGGGCCGGCGGCGGTATCCCAGCGCTTGACGATGAGCATGGTGCGTCAACGTACGACGTGACGCCGCGCGCCGCCAGGGTCAGGAGACGAACGACTGCGGATGCCCGAGCAGAATGCGGCGCGCGAACAACAACACCGCCCCCGCATACAACAGGTGAATCCAGCCCGACGGCTCCTGCACCACGAACACGAGGGCAATCCACGCGAGCAGCATCACGACAGCGGCCAGCAGCGTGAGATTCATGTGGGGTTCAATCCGTCCGTGATTCGAGTCACTATGAGGATGGCGTATCGAAATCTTCGGCGCAACTTCTCTTGACGATCCGACGCGAACTAGTATTCTAGGTTCAGGAGCGGGGAGTCCAATTATTGAGCCAACAGCTCGATCGTGGACCCAGATACTACGACCAATGTCATGCCCCCCTAGAGGGGGGAAGACAGAAGCCCTGGTGAGGGACCAGCTATGACTTTCGGGCTTCAATAATCCTCTCCGTTCCTGTGGTACACTGACCGGCCGGGTCGCGCGAGCGATGCTGGCCGGTTTGTTCTCCTCCAATCTCCACTCTCCCCACAACCTCAGGTTTTCCGCACCGTCTCCAGGAAATACTTCCACACCAGGAACCGCTTCTTCCCCAGCACGAACTGCCCCAGCAGCCCCACGATCCACGCCCCGTAGACGATCGACACTTCCTCCCGCAGATGCGGCACGATGAATTGAACCAACCACAGGACGAGCAGCGCGCTGGCATCGAGGCGGTCGAACTCCATGTTCGCGAGCAGCAGCACGCCGAGCAGCGTCTGCAGGAGCGTCAGCAGGATTTCGACCTGTTGCGGAGCGTCGAAATGGAAGTCGGACCAGGTGCCGAAGTGGTGTAGGTGCGAGAACCCGTACACCAGGGGGATCATCGCGGCGAGGATCGTCCATTGGTTGATGTTGCTGGAGACGATGTTCATCAACGCCATGGGCGCGCGCGTCACGCGGCGCGCCCAGTTGATCGTCGACACGAACTCGGGGAACTCCGACAGGAACGGTGCCACCCACTGCACCAGGAAGAATTGCCCGATGCCGAACAGGCCGGCGACGGCCAGCATCGACTCCAGGAACGGGTGCGCCGTCAGATAAAGCAGCGCTCCGCCGAGCACGAACAGCCCCCCAATCGCCGCCTTCTGGCGCCACCCGCGCTGGCGGTAGGCCCAGCGGGACACCGCCGGCGCATCGGACAGCTCTTCTTCCTGCTTCGGTGGATTGCGCATCAGCACCCAGAGATACATGCCGTACAACAGAATCAGCACGACGGCGTCGATCCATCCGATCCACTGCTTCCACAGGATGATGAGGAAGTAGAGCAGCGGTGGGAAGAGCCCCACGACTTCGACCGCATGCTCGTGCTCGAGCCGGATCACCGGCCAGCGCTCGGCGCCCCGCCGCCCGGCGGCGACGAACACGAAGTAGATCGCCGGCCACCCGAGGCCCAGCAGCAACCGGATGGCACCCGTGAGATTGGCGATCGCGAGGTGCGCGCGCTCGGGATCGGCTCCCGCTTCCCAGGCGATCACCGCCTCGACGGCGAACTCGGGCAGCGTCTGCAGCCAGGCGAGGATCGCGAGCGCCAACCCTTGCGACATGAGGAACTGCGCGGCCTCCGCACCCCACGCCACGAGGAAGGCCGACAGCAGGATGCTGGGGAAGGTCCACAGCGCCGCCAGTGCCGAGGCTCCCGCTTGGGAGACGGCGGCGAGTAGCTTTAGGAATCGCACGGGCCGAAGATAGTCGTACACATCCGGCCGTGGGAGACGGAGCGTAACTACGTCGACGACGACGGGAGCCTGGAATGGGACGGGATCAAATCAAGTCGGCGAGCCTGCACAGTTTTCACGAGGACCATATCGAGCCCCCGGACGCCGGGCGCTTCGAGCAGCTGGTGCACGAGATGCTCACGCTCTTGGGGGAGAACCCCGAGCGGGAAGGGCTGCAGCGGACGCCGGCTCGCGTCGCGTCATCGCTGCAGTGGCTGACGCGCGGCTACCAGATGTCGGTCGAGGACGTCATCGGCGACGCGGTGTTCGAGGAGAAGCACGAGAACATGATTCTCGTGCGGGATATCGAGATCTATTCGCTGTGCGAGCACCACCTGCTGCCATTCTTCGGCCGGGCGCACGTGGCGTACCTGCCGAACGGCAAGATCGTCGGGCTGTCGAAAATCCCGCGTGTCGTCGAGGTGTTTGCCCGCCGGCTGCAGGTCCAGGAGCGCCTCACCGACCAGGTGGCGGACGCCCTGTGCGCGGTGCTGGCGCCGCTCGGCGTGGGCGTCGTGATCGAGGCGTACCACCTCTGCATGATGATGCGCGGGGTCGAAAAGCAGAACTCCAAGACGATCACCTCCGCGCTGCGCGGCACCTTTCGCTCGGACGCGAGGACGCGCGACGAGTTTCTCCGACTGGTCCACGGCGGCGGCGCGCGGCTCTGGTGAGCGCCCCCGCCCCCCTGCTCGCCGGATCGGTGGCGCTCGTCACCGGGGCGTCGCGGGGGATCGGGCTCGCGGTCGCCGATGCGCTGCGGGCGGCGGGGGCCCACGTGGTCAGGCTGGCGCGGTCACTGCAGGACGGCTCGGGGGAGCGAGAAACGACGCTGCGCTGCGACGTGACGCAGGCAGACGACGTGGCCCGCGCGGTGAAGACGGTCAAGGCCGAGCTCGGCGTCCCCGACGTCATTGTGAGCAACGCCGGGTTGTTCGTCATCAAGCCACTCGCCGAAACGTCCCCCGCGGAGTTCGTGCAGTCGATCGCGACCAACCTCACCGGTCCGTTTCTCATCGCCCACGCGCTGGTACCCGACATGGTCAAGCGCGGCAGCGGTCATCTCGTCACCATCGGTTCTTCATCAGACCACATCGCCTATCCGTGGAACACCGCATACGGCGCGAGCAAGCACGGTGTGCGCGGGCTGCACGAAGTAATCGCGGTGGAAGTTGCCCGGACGGGCGTGCGGACAACGCTGATCTCACCAGGGCGAGTGGACACAGAGATGTGGGAGGCCGTCGACCCGGACTTGCGTCCCGACGCTGCCGGGCGAAGCATCATGCTGCGGGTGGAGGACGTGGCCGACGCCGTCCTCTGGGCGGTGACGCGTCCGGCGCGCGTGGATGTCACGGAGATTCAGATGATGCCGACGATTGACAAAGCGAGAGGATAAATGCGCTTTCAGCCGTCAGCCATCAGCTATCAGCCGCTGCTTCTCGCCTTCGGAGTGATCGCGGGAAGCTCAGCAGCCGCACAGACGATTCCTCCGTTGCCCGATTCCAGTGGGTGGGGTGTGCACGTGCTGGCGATGGCGCGCGGGCCCGATTCGTCGATCTGGGTGGGGACGTACGGGCAGGGGATATTCGTGCGGCGGCCAAAGGCGACCACCTGGGACCACCTACAATCGTCCTCTGACACGTCGAAGCATTCGATCTCGTGGGACTTCGTGCATGCGTTCGGATTCGGGCGGCAAGGCGAAGTCTGGTATGGGACCGTCGGCAACGGCTGGGGCGTCTCGGTCGACGGCGGCCGGACGTGGAAGAACTGGGAGCTGCGCCAGCTCGGCCCTGAATGGCAGTATGTCGCGCCCAACGGCATCGTCACGCGCGCCGACACCGTCTACATCGCGACGGCGGACGGGATCAAAGTCACCTGGGACGACGGCAAGATATGGCGTGTGATCACCGATCTCGCCGGCGCCGCGACGGCCACCGATTCGGTCATGGGCGTGATCCAGAACCAGTACGTGCTGGCGATCGCCCTCGGCACAACGCTCGACGACAATCTCTGGATCAGCGACTTGAA
>JACXTT010007909.1_pt1 | contig 14870 bp, 12 predicted proteins | sample 9270951 | NCBI WGS metagenome assembly JACXTT01 (sample SAMN15532306, study PRJNA645909) | rock metagenome | isolation source: weathered quartz diorite | place: Puerto Rico | collected 2017-06-21
CCGGCATTACGGGTCCGACGCTCCCGGTGCATCAAGTCCCAACTTCGGACTGGGATCGAACGCTGGCCATCAACTTGCGTACGCCGTATGTGTTGAGCCGCGCGGTTGTTCCGATGATGATCGAACGACGGACGGGCACAATCATTAACATTTCATCCATCGCAGGAAAGATGGCGTATCCCTTGCGCACGCCGTACGCGGCATCAAAATGGGGTCTCATCGGCCTGACACTGACGATGGCTCAGGAACTCGGCCCGTACAACATTCGAGTGAACGCTATTTGTCCCGGTCCAACGCGGACAGAAATGATCGACTCCGTTATTCGCGCTCGGGCTGCCGCTGCCGGTGTGGATGTAGCGGCGATGAGCGAAGAGTACACGCGCGCCACAGCGCTGAAGCGAATGGTCCTGCCCGAAGAAGTTGCAGACCTCGTGCTGTTTCTGTGTTCGCCGGAATCCGGTGCCATTACGGGCCAGGCGATCGACATCAGCGCCGGATATGGTTTCCGGATCGGCAATTAGATAATCTCCGGCCATGACAGACGAACAACACTTTCAACATGGGCTGAAAATGCTGCAAACGATGCTTGGCGAAGCCGAAGCGGAACGCATTCGGGAAGGCTGGCGAAACATGTGGCCAGATCTGGAACGCCTCATTCTCGAATTTGTCGCTGGACGCATTTGGACGCGCTCCGTTGTCGATTTGAAAACGCGCAGCCTGTCCACAATCGCCGCGCTGACCGCGCTCGGACGCACAAATGCGCTGGACCTCAATGTTCGAATGGCGGTCGGGAACGGCGCAACCAAAGAAGAAATCTTCGAAACGATGCTTCACATGGCACCCTATGCGGGCTTTCCAGCAGTGTGGGATGCCATGATGATCGCTACGCGCGTTTTGAACGAACCGCGAAAGTAACCCAGACCATCATCCTTCCGGAAACAGCATGGGTGCGACTTCATTCAGATTGCGCTGCCAGACCGGATAGACGTGAGCACCGCCGGTCACACGGTAGATGTGCTCGATTTTGTGCTTCGACAGTTGCTGCGAGAAGTCCTGAATCGAGTTGATCAAAGTGTCTTCGGTTCCGCAACTCACCCAAAGGAACTTGATCTCGCTGTTGATGCGCGCCGAATCCGCCAGCACGGTCTCAAAGTCCACGCCTCCTGTAGCAGAATTGTTAGACGCACCCATCGCCGGGCTGAAACCGGCAACGCGGCTGAACAACTCGCGGTGAGTCAGCCCGATCGCCAAAGCTTGTGCGCCGCCCAACGACAGGCCAGCAATAGCACGATGATCGCGGTCCGTATAGACGCGGTACTTCGAGTCCACCAGCGGTATCACGTCTTGCAGGAAATCCTTCGTGAATCCTTCACGCTGCATCTTGTTTTCAGACGCGTCGCCACGCCCCGCGCCCGCCGCACGTTGCGCAGCAAATCCGAAAGGCATCACGACGACCAGCGGCTTGAGTTTTCCATCCGCAATCAAGTTGTCGAGAATCACATGAGCGCGGCCGCGCTCCGTCCACGACGTTTCGGTACTGCCGGCGCCGTGAAGCAGGTAGAGAACCGGATATCGGTTGTTCGATCGCTCGTAACCCGGAGGTGTGTAGACAATCATCTTGCGATCTGTGCCGAGAGCCTTCGACTTGTACTCCACCGATTGCACCGAACCGTGCGGAACAGACCGGACCTGAATGTACGCTGGCCCGGCATCTTGCGCCGCAACCGCGGCGGAAATCGAAGCGAGCACTGCAGCGAGCGCCAGAAGCGTAAGAGCTCTTGTCCAAGCTTTCATGAGGTTCTCCTATTTGTGACCGGGATTGTACCAAGGATCCTGCCGGACATCGGAAGCGTTCCTCGCGGTGTCAGGATCACATGTGAATTGAGTTCTGAAAGTCGCGCGGAATGGCTTATGCTCCGATCATGAAACGAACAATTGCAATCGCACTCCTAGGTTTCTGTGTCATGCGGACGATGGAGGCTCAGGACAAAAACTCTCCGATCATTGCCCTTAGTGAACCGCTGATGGGTGAGCGCGGCACAAGCAGGATTCTGTACTGGAACCAAGAGAAAGATATGGCTGTAGCAGCGGTCACGGTGGATTTCGGCAGGCCAGTTTGGAAAAAAGAATACGACGACAAGGCCAAGTTTGATGTCGCGACGAATGGAAAAGTGTGGCGCCTAGGAAACGATTACTGGACGATCTTGGATAGCAACGTTCCGATAAGGATTGCTGGGCGCGATGTGCCGATCGGCCTCTGGTACTTGGGTCTCGACCGCTCTGCCGACGGTTCAAGGTGGAGTCTTGCGTTCATCGATCCAGTCAAAGCTCGTCGCTCTAGACTCGATGGCTTCGCGATGGAAACCGTACCTGTCGAATTCAAAGTCCCGATGACGGCTGAGCAACCCGCCGGGCTGACAGAAAAGCTAACCCTCACGCTGTCCGCTGCGAAGGAAGATATGAAGAACCTCACACTGCGAATATCGTGGGGCAGATTGCAGTTGATGACGCCGGTGCAAGTTTCGTTGCCGAACTGATACCCAGGCGCCTATTCGCGCCGAAGCGATGCCATAGGATCGAGCCGGGAGGCCCGCCGGGCCGGAATATAAGCGGCAAGGAACGCGACGGTTACCAGAGCTCCCACGGCGGTTGAAATCGTTAGGACATCGTGCGGCGCGACTCCGAAGAGCCGGCTCGTGATCAAGCGCGATCCAGCGTAAGCCAATCCGGCGCCGAGCGCCAGGCCTACCACGACAAGCCCGCTGGTTTCTCGAAGGATCATAGCAAGCACGCGGAGAGGAGCGGCGCCTAGCGCCATGCGAATCGCGATCTCCATCCGGCGTCGAGCGACGCCATAAGCCAACACGCCATATAACCCGATCGCGGCGAGCGTCAAAGCAGCAGCGCCGAACATGACCGCAATCTGCGCGACGGAACGATCTTGCGCCGTCATAGGAGCGATAAGCTCTTCGACCGTGCGCGCTTCTTCAATGGGCACCGAGGAGTCGACCCGTTCAATAGCTTTGCGCACGTCTTGCAGAATCGCTGAGGGAGACGCCGCAGTCCGGACCAACAGGGCGTAATCGGGGACACCGAACGGCGGCTGGCTTGACGGCACAAAAAACTCCGGCGAAACGGCTTCGCGCAGGTCCGCTGTGCGCGCGTTGCGAGCCACACCAACGATCCGATAGCTTGTCCGGGTGTTGTCATCGAGAACTACCGTCACGTGCAGTCCGATAGGATTGCGCCCATCAAAATAGCGTTCCGCAAATGCCTGGTTGATGATGCAAACCTTCGGCGTGAGACCGTAGTCGCTTTCCAGGAGCTTCCGCCCTTGAATCATCGGAATTTCCAGCGTGTCGTAATATCCCGGACCGAGGATATCCACGCCGGTTCCACGTTCCTTTCCCGTGTAGCCTTCCACCTCAACCGGGACTGCGCTGCGTCCGCCACTAAAGATGCCGGAGGCGGAATAGGATACTGCCGTGGCTCCTCGGACACGCTGAAGCTCTCCGTACACTTCACGGAGCCAATTATCGCGCCGCTCGCCCTCGTACCCGGCGGCCCGCGGATCGGTCCAAATCTCGAGCAGACGCTCGGAGGAGTAGCCGAGATTCACGCGCTGGAGATTGTAGAGTGTCCGGGCCAACAAGCCCGCGCTGACCAGCAAAGGGAGCGACAGCGCGAGTTGCATGCTGACCAAAGCACGGCCCCACCGCATCCTTCGCAGCGATCCAGTGGCGCTCCGGCTCTCTTCCTTGAGACTTTCTCCGGCGTCGGCTTTTGTAACTTGCCACGCCGGCAGAACACCGAACAGCAGCGCGGCGACGACAGTTATTCCGAGCGCGTATACGAGAACCATTGGATTCCACGTGAAATCCATTCGAAAACTTCGGTCTGTTTCGGCGACTATCCGCACGAGCACGCCATGCAGGACGTAAGCAAGAGCGAGGCCCGCCACAAAACCGGCGATCGCCAATGCCATACTTTCCGTGATCAATTGCCGAAGGAGGCGGCCCCGGCTGGCGCCCAGCGATAGCCTCAGCGCGATCTCCGGCCTGCGAGCGGCGCCGCGCGCGAGAAACAGGTTGGCCAAATTCGCGCAGGCGATCAGCAGCAGCACACCCACGGCAGACAGAAGCGCGGTAAGCGAATCGGAAAAAATGCGCCGCGTTGGCGAGGCCCCACGCGCGCCATTATGAATGCCGAGGTGTTGATCGAGAAACTCGCGCCGCTGCTCCTCCGATCCGAATCTTCCGTAGAAGGATTCCAGGCCGGATTGGAAAATCGCATTCGATTCCGCCTCAGCCTGAGCGGCCTTTACTCCAGGGCGCAGCCGAGCGAACACGTGCAGCCACATGTCTTTGTCCAAAGCCGCATCGTGCAAGCGATCCTCGCCAGGCATGACAAGCATCTGCATCTGAAGAGGAACCCAGAGATCCGGCTGCTGGCCGCTGGTTTCCCCGATAAAATCCTGCGCAGCGACGCCGATGATCGTGAGCGCGGTGTTCCGCATCTTGAGAGTTCTGCCGACTGCTTCGGGACGTCCGGCGAACCGGCGCTGCCAATAGCCGTAACTGATGACCGCGTGGGGGAATTCCACATTGTCATATGCAGGCGTGAACACTTGACCAATCTCCGGCTTTACACCCAAGACCTCAAAGTAACCGACGGAGACAAGACGGCCACGCACCTGTTCCCAGTCGCCGCTCTCTGATCGCACCTGCCAGCGGCTGAGTGAGCTTTGAGAAGCCATCACGCCGGAAAACGCCGAGGCATGATCTCGCAGTTGTTCAAACTCCGAGTAAGTGAGCCAGGCGCGGTTTCCATCAACCCGGCTAATCCAGCGGCCGTGCCAGCTTCCCGCCATTCCGGGATCCGAAACGATGACGAGTTGTTCCGGTTGTCGAACACCCCGTAGCGACGCATGCAGTACGCCGTTCCAGAGACTGAATATCGCTGTATTCGCACCGATTCCGCAGGCAACCGAGAGAATGGCAACGGTGGTGAAAATCGGGTTCGCCGCCATGATCCGCAGAGCGTAGCGCAAGTCTTGCAGCATCACGTGTCCATGCTCCTTGGGAGCGATCGTCATTGCATCCATAGCCGCCCCCAGCCATAGGCGCGCCCGCTGTATACGGCTGCGGCATTGATGAAGTTGTTCCGCGAACATGAGCTTCATCTGAGCGCCATATTCGTGCCGGAAAGCTGCGGGATAGCAGTAGAGCAGCGCGCGGAAGAAACGCATCAGACGCCTCGAACTAAACCGGTGGACCGGGCCTGGTGCAGCAAAGAGCTCAGACGCTCCGCCTCAGCCGCGGCAACGCGCCTTCCAAAACGTGTGAGGCGGTAGTAACGCCGCCGTTCGTCCGTGCTCGTAGGATCGGGGCTGTCGCTCAATTCCTCGATCAGCCCTTGTTCCAACATGCGGCGTATGGAACTGTACAACGTGCCCGCGCTCAATTGCACCTTGCCTTCAGTCCGTGAAGCCACGTCCTGCATGATCGAATAACCATGCCGGTCGCGATCCGCGAGGGCTATCAAGATATGGAATACCGCCGGCTGCAGCGGCAGGAGAGAATCCGTTTTCTGATCGCGCATAATGAACTCTACTTAGTTCAACTATACTTGATTCGAGTATAGTTGTAAAAAGATTATAGTGTCGCCGCCCTCCCGGGCCTTGAACGGAATTCGCTAGGATTCGTCCAATTTCGAAATCTTAATTTTTACCGGCCGGGGATGAGCTCCCGGATGATGCCGTCACGTTTGTTCAGGAGGAATAGCCGGCCATCTGGACCTTCCGCAGCGAAGCGCAAATCGGCGCGCGTTGCCGGTGTCTTTCCTTGGGCGGCATTCTTTTCCTTAATAACTTGAAGAAACGTCTTCGGAGTGCCGTTGTCGTTCAAGAGAATCCGACGAATCGAATCTTGTCCACCTTTCGGAAGACTGTCGGCGTTGACGTAGAAGATCTCGCCGCTTGGGTTGTCGCCGAAGATCAGAAGATTCGTCAGTTGTGGAATTCTTGTGTTGCGATAGACCAGACCGCCGATCGCCGCAGAATTCGGTTGAAACAGAGGATCCAACTGACCGTACTCGACGATTGGATATGTGATCTTTGGATCTTTGCGCAGTTCGGAAACATCGACTCGAGTTGGCCGGCCGCTGCCGACAAATTTGAAACTGCCTTCCCAGATATTCCAGCCGAGATTCGCTCCGGCAGTGACAGCACTAATCTTTTCGACGGTGTCTTGGCCGATATCCGACATGAACATGTTGCCATTCTTCGAGTCCCAGAACAGCCGCTGAGGATTCCGCACGCCGTATGCGTAAATTTCGCCGAGTGTGTTGGGGTTGTTGCCCTTCGCAAACGGATTGCTCGCGGGGATTCCGTACTTTCCATTCGCGCTGTTCTTGCCTAGGGGATCGAGCCGCAAAATTTTCCCGAAGCCTGAATTGAGGTTTTGCGCGTGGCCGAATGGATCGCCTCCGCTACCGCCATCAGCGAAGCCCATATACAGAAGACCGAAATCGGCGTCGCCGGGTTTCGCCAACGGATTGAACGTGAGATGACCACCGTTGTGATTTGCGAACGGCTGTTCGTATCGGATCAATTCACGCGGTGCGCCGCCATCGTAACTCGCCGCCGCAGGATCTTTCGCCGTCCATTCGAGCAGCACGGTGTCGTGTGTGTGATTGCCGCCGCTCGGCTTGAAGTCCGCAGGCGCAGTCGTGTTCGTTGTATCGACGACCGTATACAACTTGCCGAAGCCACCTGCTCCGCGCTGGCTGAACTGTGGATGAAATGCGAAGCTTTGCAGTCCGCGCTCGTTGCCCATGGCCTGGACGCCGACTTTCCATTCCGTCGCAGTGAGATCGAGATACGGCGTAACCGTCTTGCCGTCATAGCTGACGCTGTACAGCTTGCCGTTCATGTCGCTCACGAAGAGGCGCCGAGTGCCCGGCTCGTTCAGCATTGTCATCAAACGCGGAGCCGCTCCGTTGAAATCGGGGATCGTGGCGAACTCAGCGAACTTGACGGTGATCACTCCTTCGGTTGCAGGAATCGGCTGCGGAAAGGGATCAGTAGTCACTTGAGCGAGCGCCGTACAGGTCGTCAGCAAAATGGCCAGAAACATGCGAATGACGTAGTTGGGCATACAAGTCCTTTCTGAAAACGATCCGATATTAGGCCGAATGCCGACTAAAACGTCAACTGAGCCTGCAACGTGACTTTGCGATTGTATGTCGCATTACCAGGGCTGAATGCGCCTTGCAAGCTGAGCGGTTTTCCAAAAAATGGAGACGTGAGGTTGCCGTTCGGGGGCGCAAAGTTTGGATGGTTGAGCGGGTTAATCGCGTAGATGCTCAGCGTCAAATGATACTTCATGAGATTTGCCGAACTCGCGGCGGGTGCGCCGTTACCACTGCCTGCCGATTCCTTCTTCAGGAAGTCCCAGGTGCGCGACAGTCGCACAGTCATGTTGGCATTGCCCGGACCGCGGCCGAAATTGTGGGGTATCGTCGGTGTACCTGGAGCCGGCAACAAATCGAAACAGCCGAATTGAGAAACGTATCTGAGCGTTGCTCCGGTGCATGCTGTGCTCGAGAGATTGACGAGCGCCGGACGCTGGACCGCCGCGCCGTCGCCGGAAGGATCCGGAAGGCCGGTCGTGATGTTGTAGAGCGGAGCGCTGTTGTATTGGAACAGCGTATTCACCATCAATTTTAGTGGCAGCGGGAAAGTCGGACCGATGTTTGCCCGATGACGAATATCAAAGGCTGGTCCATATTCGGCCCTCAGATTGTAGGGATCCGCAGCCAGTCCGTCGAAATCCGCTCTCGTATAAGAAAGCATGTACATGCCGAACAGCGAGACCCTCTTGTAATTCAGCGTCGGATTGATGGTGAATTGCCGTTGGCGCGCGAGTCCCGTGGATTCTGTCAACATACGAACGGTAGCGTCTCCATACGGGAAGGTGCCTGTGCCGGGCAGGCGTGCGTTGATATCACGGGATCGAATGAAATGCACCGCACGTAGTTCGTTATAGTTGACGCTGAAACGCAGGTATTTGTTGATCTGGCGATCCAGTCCGACACTGCCGAAAATCAACTGCGGTGTTTCCATTGCATTCGATGTCAATTGAATCGTTTGTGGCTGCAAGCTCGCTGCAAGAGTGCTTAGTGAAGGAATAGTGGGAAAGAAATCCGGATTGGTCAGAAGATACGATTGCTGCGTGAGACCGTTATAGCGGATGGAGTTCAAGGTGATCTGATCGTTCACGCGTTGGTAGAACGCTCCTCCGCCAGCGCGGATTACGGTCTTTGCCGGTGTTGTTCCCTTGCCATCGATTCCCCATGCGACACCGAACCGCGGAGACCAATCCGCTTTGTCGGAAATGTTGGTCTGCATTTCGTAACGCACACCGTAGCTGAAAGTCAGATTCGGCTTGAGTTTCCAGTCGTCGTTGAAAAACGCGCCGAGGTCGAACTGCGCAACTCGAGTCAGTGGTCTTCCCGCGTTCAAGCTGAACAGAGATGCACCGCCGCCGGCCGAGCGGATCTGCGCAGGCGAGAATCCTAGCCGTTGTAACAGCAACGTTCGCTGGTAAACATCAAGCGCCGTGAGTTGTACGGACGTGCCGACGATAGGGTTGTTGTTTTCATCGAGAGCCGGACCTGCACCGCCGAAGAACGTAAACGTTCCGTTGAAGTTGCTCAGCGACGTATCGGTATTCACGGAGTGGCGGAGGCGTGAGCCCCATTTGAAGGTATGCGGTCCATGATTCAGGATCGAAAGGTTCGTCACTTCCCATCGCGTCGTTCGATTGCTTGAATTGCCGACCGTTGCGCTTCCGCCTGTGAATGCGTCCTGAACGAAAATTGAGGGCGATGATCCCGCGCCGATACTTGCACGCGTAAACCGCGCGAACTGAAAGCGTGTCTCATTGACCAACATTGGGCTCAATAGTGCCGTCTCTGTTGCATTCAGCGTGTGCGAGCGGGCTTTTTGGTTGAATGCCGCCTCCGGGAGTCGGAATCCGCCTACGCCGACGTTATCCGATTCCTGACGCGTATCTTCATATCTGACCGTAAGCGTGTGATTCGCGTTGATCGCCAGATCGAAGCGGGGAACAAGACCAGTAACTTTCTGTGGTGTCACCAGCGCAGCATTGACGTTCTGCCGCACCAGGTTGCTGTCGAGGTTCGTCGCCAGAATGAAGGCGTTTTCGGTAATGTCCCGATGGTTGAAGTCAAACGTGAACGACGCTTTGTTTTTCTTGATAGGCCCGCCGATGTTTCCGTTCCAGAGTAGATTCTTGTAAGGCGGCAACGACGAAGATTGAACGTACAGGGGACTCCGCGTATTGAAGTGCTGATTGTTGAACTGCAACGAGAACTGGCCGTGCATGACCTCGCCACCGGGCTTTGTAACGATTTCTACGCGTCCATTGCCCGGCTGATCGTATTCGGAGGAATAAGGATTCGAGTTGATGCGGATTTCTCGGATCGATGATTTCGGAGGCACCCCGCCCGTAAAGCCATCCGTGTAGATCTGTCCACCCTGGGGACCGACGCCAGGTCCCGCCAATGCTTGTAACTGCCTGGCCAGTTCGTCTGGATCATCCGACAGCGCGTCGAGCTCGTTCTTTCCGAGAACTGTTTGGGACGCATTCGCATCGGGATCTATGCTGACTGCGGCTGTGGCATTTTCCTGTACGGTGATGACTTGTGCCTGTCCTTCGAGCCTCAGTTGAACGTTGAGTGTCGTCGAGCCGCTTATGCTGAAGGCGGGCTTCTGGTCCATCTTGAAGTCCGGCGCAGTGACTTCCACGTCGTATTTTCCCGGCGCTAACGTTGTAAACGTATATTCGCCATTTGTGTTTGATGTCTGGGTCTGCTCGCCGGCAGGTCCGCGCAGTTGGATCGTCGCTCGGGGAATCCTCGCGCCGGATGGATCTGTGATGATGCCGCGCAAGCTCGTTGGCGGCGTTTGTAAGAGTAAGAAGTAAAGGATAATAATTTTCATCGAAGGCCTTTCAGTGTGTTGCCGCCCCTCCTTCGAGGAGGGGCGGCCGCGCCGATCAAACAAAGTCTCGCTACTTAGAATCGGCGGCCGGGGAGGTCGAACACGATTTCTGACCTCCCCCGCGGCGCCGTGTTTTCGCTATCGTGGCATCCTTTAATACGGCGCCGCGTCCCCTCCTCAAAGGAGGGGAAAGAAGCCTACAGTTGCCCTCACTGAATTCCCAGCACGCTCAAACCAGCACTATCACCGGCACCGAACACAAGTGTTCCACTTCTACCGGAAGGTGTGGTTGCCATGCGAATCAGAGTTTCAGCATTTGTGACGAGCAGAATCGCAGTTACTTTGTCCAGTTCGGATCCTTTTGTGCTCGAGACCACAACCGACGTCCCCGGTTTGATATCGTCGATCTTCACAACCGGCAAAGCCTCGACCAGCTGTGTCACATTTGCTGCCGGCGGCGGACCACCGCGAGCATCCGTGGCGGATGGCATTTGCTTGATGACGGAATCGGCTGTGAGTTTGACGACGAATGATTTTCCGCTGCCGAGTTCTTTGACCGTGATTTCTCTAGCAGCCAAATCGACGGAACCGATGGAACCGGCTTTTGTAAGAAACGTTCCGAAGATCGCTTCTTCCGCATCGACTCTCAGCCCATCGGGACTCTTGTCGCCGCGTGCGCGAATTTGGTCTCCAATGCTGACTTCGTCCAATTTGCTGACTTTCGCATCCGCAAACTTGACCGAGTCCGGAGAGTAGCGGCGAAATTTCGTTTTATCCGAGACCGCGATCGTTTGTTGGACGTCCCCTCGCGGAGTTCTCATCTTGAGCAGAATCAGGTTTCCGGTTTTTGCGGAGACGATGCCGCTAATGCCGCGCCTGTTCCAGTCTTGGCGGTCCGCCTCGTCACGCTTAGCGATGTCACTAGCGGACATCACGACAAGGCGAAGCACATCGGTACCATTTGCCGATAGTGTCACCAGCACACGATCACCGATCACCACCTCGGAAACATTGATTGGCTTCGTATTTCTGAGATCGGTTTCTCCCGGCGCAATTCTTTGCACAATCGTGTTGGGCAGCAGCTTGACTGGAACCGCCGCGGCGTTGTCGGACTTCACGGACAGGACATTGGTCTGATGATCGAAGGACGTTATCGTGCCGAGGATCGATCGATTTGTCTGTGCTTGCGCTGTGACTACAAGCATTGTCAGCACTGCAACAACATGCGTCATGCTTACCGCCGCGAAAGCCAGTTCATATCGGTCCGCGTCCGGACCTCACCGGCGTTGAAGGCTTTAAGAAGGGCCGGCAATGGGCATAGGAGCGCCGCCCATCTTTTGCCGGATGTAACTTGAAACGTGCCGTCGAGCAAGCCGCTTGGACCTCCATTGACGCGAATCATCATGCTGCTGGAATCGAGGGGGAAAGTTGCGATGTTGGAAAGAAATTTATCCTGGATGCCGTCTTGAAAAAGATATTCGTCGACATTCGACGTATAAAAAACGCCGATGGTCGCAGCGTGTTCCTTCGCATATTGGCCGATCGAGCGAAGAGCCTTGGGACCGGCAAAGTCACCAACCAGCGGAACAATCAAATTCTTTCTCTGATAATCCTGAACGATGCGAAAGTTTTCTTCAGTTGCCAGATAACTCCAATTGTGGCCTTCACGGTCGGTGGATGACATTAGCGATTTGTAGCTGATCGGCGCAGTGGGAAATGTGTAACTGTTGAACCGGAAGTCCATCATCGGCCCACCCTGGAAGAACGTTGTGTAGACTTTGACGAACGCCTGTTTGTCTTCCGCGGACAATCCGAAACCGTGCTTTCCAACCAGCAGATCCCACGCCGCAGCAAGATTCGCATCGAACAGCTTTTGATCCGATGCGATTTGCTCATACACATCGAACAACTCTTTGGCGTTTGAAGATGTCGTTAAGCCTGTTGCGAGCTTCCTCGAGAACAATCGCGAAACGAACTCGGAACGATTATTCGAGAGTTCGAACAGCGCCTTGTAAAGCAGAAGTTCCACCATGTTCTGGCGGCGGATGTCGACGACGAAGGCCATCGTTGGCTTCAACGCAGAAACATATGTGAAGTTTTGTTCGGGACCCACGCCGATGAAGATCGAATTCGGCTTGGGCATTGGCGCGAGCTCCGGAAGAACACTCTGGTAATCGTCTTCGTTCGACATGAAATTTTCGTATTTGTAGTTGCCGTTCGGCTCTGAAAAATCTGCGATCAATTTCCAAAAATCCTGATCGCTGAGCTGCGTGGGAAGACTCTGAACTTTCAATGCGGCAGAGAAAAGTACGAGCAGACCGATGGTTAGAGAGATACGGTGGAAAATTCGAATCATGACTTCAAACCTCCGGCGCATTCAATTTCTCTGCGCCTTCTCGTGGACGGATCCTCGATGTAATACGAGTGAGGTTACCGCGCCATTAACATCCCTTTCGAAATCGATTTGCGCATCGACGTCTTTAAAGAAGAAATTGGTCGGCGACTCTGCGAAAAGCGGATATTTGAACTGTCTTACCGATTCCGCGACCAATTGGTTGCCTTCCAGCGTGATGACCAATTCGAAGCCGGGGCGAGGCAACGAATATCGGCCGACATATCGTTGCAAGACGTCAGCAGGGACCGAAACTTGTTTTCGTTCCTTCACACGTTGTGCGACCTGTTGATTACCGTTTTGACGAATGACGATGTGATCGACCGAGCCCTGGTCGTCTTTAACGAATTCAATTTCGGCTCCCGCGCTCGTGACGCCGAATTTAGTTTGCGACATGGGGACGAGCGGAAACTTTTGCGGGCCCAATTGACCCATCAAATGATCGCCCTCCATGGTGATCACAAGATTCACGTTTTGCGCCACTCGATAGGCGCCAGCATAGGTCTCCAAAGTCTGAAGTGAGACTGTCGTATTGGATTGCGGCCCGAGAGCCAAGACTAGTAGAGCAACGAGCATGAAACGACCTCCAAGTCAGGCCTTTTGCACAACGTCTTCCCAAAACTAAATTGTTATTACGAAAGGCAGTTCGAAATGTTGCAGGAAAGTTTCTGTCCGGCCGCAACATGCGCGATCCCAAAATCGGACACTAACGAGCGATCGACAGATAGACGCAGTTGCACCGCGTTCGGTTCCAAAAAGTTGGTTTAAGATTGTCCGCTACATCAGAAACTGAGCCGCAGCAGAGCCTGGAAGTTCCGGGTGCCGGTGACTCCAGTCGCTGCGATCAACGCCGGCGCCGCAGTCGACGACGAGCGATTCGTTCCACTAATGGGCGCTATTCACAACCGGGATTTGGCGATGGTCAGGCTTCTTCTGGACAAGGGCGCGAACATCCATTTTGGAAACGATGTTTACGTCCGCGTCGCCGCCAAGCAGGGCAACCTGGAGATGGTCACGTTTCTGCTCGACCGCGGTGCCGATCCGCGCGGCCTCAGCGAGATGCAGGAGAACGCGCTGCATAACGCAGCGTATGTCAACAACCGAGAGGTGTTGGAACTGCTGATCGGCAGAGGCGTGGACGTGAATGCCAAACAGTACACGGGCAAGACAGCGCTCAGCATCGCCGCCTCCCGTAACAACACGGAGACCGTGAAAACACTGCTCGCGCATGGCGCAGACCCGAATGTCCAGGACAAAGAAGGCAAGACAGCGCTTGATCTTTCGCGAGGCTCGTCCGAAGTGCAGGAGGTCCTACGCGCGGCGGGCGCACAGTGACGGCCGACGAACATCCTGCACGGTAGTGTCTTTGTTTTTAATCGAGTGAATGTATTCCTCCTTCAAAAGCCGGGAAGGCCGGGTTTCAAAGCTGCGCCTGCTCCTCATTTATCTATCGTGACGCTCTGAATAAAATCGAGACGGAACGACGGACTTGTTATGCGACTTTAATTGGTTCGTTACAGAATTCTAACGTTTGCGCCATAACGTCTGGCGGATGAGTAAAAATATCTTCGCTGTCATCGCGATCGCGCTGGTTTTGGTATTGCCGGAAGGGAATGCGTGGGCGCAGTCGTCCGCCGATCGTTTCCGTATCAATCAAATTCAAGTTCTCGGCAGCCACAACTCTTATAAGAGGGCGATCGATCCGGAATTGTGGCAAATCTTGATCACGATCAGCTCTTTCTGGGCAGTAAGTTCGAGAAGAAGTTCGCGGTTATCCGCGCAAAGCTCGATAAAGTCGTCGTCGGAAAACGCGATATTGTGCAGGTTCAGAATGACGTAATCTTCCGCAATCTCTTGTTCTGTCAGCGGCACAATGGACATACCGTTCTCCTGCCCCCGATTCTATCGCACAGTGAAGAGCCGCCGGGCCCACAGGTTCAACTCACTTCAACTATCGCGAGGGAGACTTGAACATGGAACGGGGTAACACAAACATAGAAGCGCCTCCGGAAAATGGCGAGTGCACCAAAAATTTTCATCGTTCGTTGATCGGAAATCATTCGCGAGCGACACTCCGAGATTCGCGAACCTCACTTTTGCAAGCTTCGCGACAGTTTTTCTGACATCGCGTCACTCAAAGTAAGCCGCGCCTCAATTCAGGAGGAAAGCGGTTGTCACGCGACGTGAGGCTCGAGTCACTTGAAGTGACGGAGGAATATACAAAGTGACGCGAACGAATGTTTAAGTGAGGCGCTTCTTGTTTCGAGTGAGGCGTTTTTTGTTTTGCGATAGTCGGCTCCCATTCCGCGATTACCGCCTCGGCCGTTTGAGTAGATCACTCAATCCGAACTCGTCGACCCAGCGGTACACGGTCGCTTTGCTCTTGCCGATGATGCGCCCTGCCGCAATGCAGTCGCCGCCGGTCTTGATTAAAGCCGCTTTCAGGGCTTC
>JACXTT010007910.1_pt1 | contig 14869 bp, 10 predicted proteins | sample 9270951 | NCBI WGS metagenome assembly JACXTT01 (sample SAMN15532306, study PRJNA645909) | rock metagenome | isolation source: weathered quartz diorite | place: Puerto Rico | collected 2017-06-21
CGTGGCGCGCCCCGGGTTCGACCGCGGCGGCAGGCTCGAGATGCGCTGCTTCACCAGCCGCTGCCACGGATCCGAGTCGGGCGCCGGCGGGACCACCGAGTCGAACGCGCCGCGCCGCAGCGACGCGCGCGGCGTCCACGAGTCGCTGAGCGAGGTGCCGGTGATGTCGTCGCTCACGCCCTCCGACACCAGCCACGCCGCCATCGACTCGCCGAGATCGCGCATGCTCCCCCAGCGCTTTTCCGGATCCTTCTGCAGGCCGCGCTCGATGATCGACCACAGCGGCTCGTCGACCAGCCCCGCGTCGATCAGCGACGCCGGCGGCCGGCTGCAGATCGCGTCGATCAGCCCCGAGAGCGAGTCGGCGTCGAACGGCGGCCGCCCCGAGATGAGCTCGTAGAGCACGGTGCACAGGCCCCACACGTCCGCCGCCGGCGCCGCGGTCGCGCCGCGCGCCTGCTCCGGCGACATGTAGCGCGGCGTGCCGACGATCGTGCCCACCGCGGTGAGCTTGCGATCGTGCGCCAGCGCCTTGGCCACGCCGAAGTCGATGAGCTTCGGCTGGAAGCGCACGTCGCCCTTCTCGGCGAGGATGATGTTCTCCGGCTTGATGTCGCGGTGGATGATGGCGCGCTCGTGCGCGTAGACCAGCGCGTGGGCGATCGGCAAGAGGCAGCGCACCGCCTTGATGCCCGAGATCTTGCCGCGCTCGCGGATCGCCAGCGACAGGCTCTGGCCCTCGAGCAGCTCGAGCACGATGTACGGCACGCCGCTCGGCAGCACGCTCACGTCGTGGACGCGCACGATCGCCGGGTGCTCGAGCCGCGCCACCGAGCGCGCCTCGTCGACCAGCCGCCGCACGAGCGAGAAGCGCTTCGCCAGATCGGTGTGGAGGAACTTGATCGCCACGCGCACGTCGAGCGCGATGTTCTCCGCCACCCACACCGAGCCCATGCCGCCTTCGGCCAGCGGACGGATGAGCTGGTACTTGCCCTCGACGAGATCCCCTATTTGAGGGACGAAGCTGCCGTCGTCGGACGCGGGCGCAGGTGGGTCTCGGTCTGGCATTGGGCCGTTTCCACGTAACTCCCCACCTCTGACGCGAACAGGGTCTTCGAAGAGTAACAGTACAAGCGCTAGCAAAGAACGATGATCGAAGTCAAGCCGTCACTTCGTCGTCGAAACGTCACCGGTATCATTACCCTGTGCTCGCTCACCCTGTGCTCACTTCCTTGAGCAGCCGGTCGATCGTGCCGACGAGCTGATCCACCCGCAGGGGCTTCACCATGAACTCGTCGGCGCCGAGCGAGAACAGCACTTTCCAGTCGGTCGGACCCCCCACCGCGGTCAAGATGATGACCTTGATCTTCTGCCGGTGCCGGCCGCTGCGGATCGACGCGGTCACCTCCATGCCGCCGCACTTCGGCATCTCGAGGTCGAGCAGCGCGATGTCGGGCGGGTCGCGGTCGATCGCGTCGATCGCGGCCTGGCCGTCGGCGACGCACTCGAGCTGCACCTGCGGCAGGTTGGTCTTCAGCGCCACCTCGACGAAGCGGCGGAACACCCCGTCGTCGTCGGCGAGGAGCACGCGCGCGCGCCGGCCGCCCGACGCGGGCGAACCGTCGGGCGGATCGGTCTTCGGCGACTTGTAGGTGGTGTCGAGCGCGATCTTGGCGGTCTCGCCCGACTCGCGGATCGCCGGCAGCGGGCTCGGCGTGGGCGTGTCGTTGGGGCCGCGCTTGGCGCGAGGGCTCGGCGCGGTGCTCCAGAAGTTCGGCTGCGAGTTGCGCGCGCTCTTCGCGCTCTCCAGCGGCGCGCCCGACACCTCCTCGTAGATGTTGCGGGCGATGAGCCACTCGGCGAGCGCCTGGCGCAGCTCGGCCATCGACTGCCAGCGATCCTCGGGCGCCTTGCGCAGCCCCTGCCGCACGATCGCCCACAGCTCGGGCTCGTCCACGCCGAGCTCGGTGAACGTCGGCGGGTTCGCCTCCAACACCTTCATCACGGTGGAGAGCGGCGACGGCGCTTCGAACGGCAGCTTGCCGGTGATCGCCTCGTACAGCACCACGCAGAACGACCAGATGTCGGCGCGGTGGTCGATGTCGCCGCCCTGCGCTTGCTCCGGCGAGATGTACGCCGGGCTGCCGACCAGCGCGCCGGCCGAGGTCTGCACGTTCGACTTCTTGCCGTCGGTCAGCTTGGCTACGCCGAAGTCGATGAGCTTCGGCTGCATGCGATCGTCGCCGAGCGGCACCATGAAGATATTCTGCGGCTTGAGATCGCGGTGCACGATGCCGGCGCGGTGCGCCACCGACAGCGCCCCGGCGATCGGCAGCAGGCTCTGCACCACCTTGGTGGCGCCGATCTGGCTGTGGCGCTCGATGATGGTGCCGAGGTCCTCGCCCGTCAGCAGCTCCATCACGATGTACGGCTCGTCGCCGTCGGCCACGCCGAAGTCGAAGATACGCACGATCGCCGGGTGATCGAGCCGCGCCGCCGCGCGCGCCTCCTGCAGCAGACGATCGGGCAGGCTCGACTGCGAGCGCTCGCTCGAGCTCGCGCGGATCCACTTCAGCGCGACCGGCACGTCGAGCGCCTCGTTGTGCGCCACCCACACCGAGCCCATGCCGCCCTCGCCTACCACGCGCACCAGGCGATACTTGCCGCCGATGATGGTGCCCGGACCGAGCTGAGGACGCGCCGGCGCTCCGCTCATCCTTGCTCCATGGTGCGAGTGGGGGTCATAGGCTCAAAAAAATTCTCAGAACGACACGGGCAGCTTCATCGGTGGCGGGATCGTCCGCGGCGCGAAGCGGTCTTCGAGCATGGCGACGAGCTCGTTCACCTCGCCGCCCTTGTGCCACACCGGCAGGTCGTCGGAGTGGTAGTCGCGCGGCGCGAGCACGATCACCGGCGGTGAGTGCATGCCGAGCGCGAGCTGCATCAGCTCGATGAGCCGCTGCGCGCTGAGCTTGCCGGGGAGCTCGGCGTCGCACAGCACGATGTCGGGCCGGCAGGTGCGGCAGCGCTCGAGCGCTTGCAGCCCGTTGAACGCGCCGACCACGGCGTGGCCCTTCGCGGTGATCACCGTCTCGATCTCCACGCCGAGATCGACCTCGGCGGTGGCGAGCAGCACGATCATCGCCTCGCCGGCGCTCGCCGCGGCGGGGTTGAGATCGCGCCACACGCCGCTCTTGCCCATCAGCACCGAGTGCATCACCGGGCTGAGGCGCTGCATCAGCTTGTCGGCGAGATCCTTGCCGGCTTCGTGACCCACGGTCACGTAGAGGGGCCCGCCGAGGAACACGCACAGCGACAGATCGTCGCGCAGCGACGAGGCGGGGCTGCTCCGCAGCGCCAGCGCGAACAGGTTCTGCGCGCGTTCGTCGCCGAGCACCTCGCCGAGGATCGCGAGCACGTTGCGGCGCAGCTCACCGACATCCGGACCGTTCATCAGCGGAAAAACATAACACGCTCCTCACCCCTTGGGGTGAGGGTTTGGTGTACGGCGCGTAACGTTTTTTGCGCCTCTTCGAGCGGGATGGTCGAGCGGGTGATGGTGTAGGTTTTTTCGGAAGTTGTCGGCTCGTGTTTCGCGAAGAGCCTTGCCGAACGACGCAAGTACGCGGATGATGGGCTGTTACCCAATTTTCACGCGCCGCTCCGGCGCGAAAGAGCGAGTCAATGCGCATCCTGTGTGTGGACGACGACCAGGTCACGCTCATCAAGACCGTGAAGACGCTCCAGAGCATGCTGCCTGGCGACAATGTGTGGAAGGCCGGCAGCGGCGAAGCGGCGCTCGATCAGCTCCGCGCCCAACCGGTGGACCTCGTCATCACCGATCTGGTGATGCCGGGGATGACGGGCCTCGACGTGCTGCGCGAGGCCAAGGTGCTGAACCCGCAGACCGAGGTGGTGATGCTCACCGGCCACGCGTCGATCGACACGGCGATCGAAGCGATCCGGCTCGGCGCGCTCGACTACCTCACCAAACCGCTCGAATCGGACCTCATCATCGAGAAGGTCGAGCAGGTGCGGACCTATCTCTTGCGCCGCCAGATGCTCGACGGCAAGGGCATCGAGGTGCAGTTCAACCGCTCGGGCGCGACCGGCGCGGCGCTGCAGGAGAGCCTGTCCGACTCGCTCAAGCGCCTCCGCGAGATCGAGCGGATCCTCGGCGCGCCCGGCTCGAACGACGACCGCGTCGCCCAGATCCGCCTCGCCATCGACGTGCCGCAGGCGGTGCTCGCGGCCGAGCCCGACGTGATCGAGACCGCGCCCGCTCAGCCGACCAAGGAGCTCTACGACGAGACCGCCTCGGCGTGGAAGCGCGACGAGCCGTCGTCGCTGTCGGATTACACCGCGCGGCCGGCGGTGTTCGAGCTGTGCGAGCCGGTCGCCGGCAAACGCGTGCTCGACCTCGGCTGCGGCGAGGGCTATTGCGCCCGCGAGCTCCGCCGCCGCGGCGCCGACATCTCCGGCATCGACATCTCGGAGAAGATGATCGAGGGCGCGATCGCCGCCGAGCGCGAGAAAAAGATGGGGATCTCCTACGCGGTGGGAAACGCCACCCAGCTCGTCGGGGTCGCCGACGGCAGCGTCGATCTGGCGCTCGCGGTGTTCCTGTTCAATTACTTGGACGTCAAACAAACGCTCCAGTGCATGACCGAGGTGGCGCGCGTGCTGAAGAAGGGCGGGCATTTCGTATTCAGCATCCCGCACCCGTGCTTCCCGTACATGCGCACGCCGGCGCGGCCGTTCTACTTCGACGTCGCGGGCACCGGCTACTTCAAGGGCCGCGACGGCCGCTTCAGCGGAAAGATCTGGCGCAGGGGGGGTCAAGGCCTCGACGTCCAGCTGGTCCACAAGACCTTCGAGGACTACTTCGAGTGCCTGGGGCAGGCGGGCTTCCGCCACATGCCCCTGGTGCACGAGCTCCACGTGCTCCCCGAGCACATCGAGCTCGACCCCGACTTCTTCGGACCCCTCGCCGACGTGCCGCTTCACGTCGCTTTCAAGGTGGAGCGATGAGCAGCTACAACTTCGACCGCCGGCGTTTCAAGCAGCTCGTCACGCGTCACGAGATGTGGCGCCACCCGTTCCTGGTGCGCTGCCGCAGCTCCACCCTGTCGCGCGCCGAGATCGAGGTGTTCGCGCTGCAGGCGTACATGTTCTCGCGCGAGTTCGTCCGCTTCCTCGGCGCGATCATGGCCGCGTGCGACGACGAGGAGGCGCGCCTCATCATCGCCGAGAACCTGTGGGACGAGATGGGCGGCGGCCAGCCGCAGCTCACCCATCCCACGCTGTACCGCCGCTTCACCCGGGCGCTCGGCTACAGCGACGAACAGCTCGAGGCGACCGAGCGCTCGCCCGAGACGGCGCACCTGGTGAACACCTACCTCACCTCGGCGACGCGCAACGGCTACGTGCCCGCGCTCGGCGCGCTGTGTTATGCCTCCGAGGGTCTGGTGGGCACGCTCTACACCCAAATCGCCACGGCGATCCTCTCGACGGCGTCGGTGCCGAAGGAGGCGCTGCTCTTCTTCGAGCTCCACATCGGCGTCGACGACGGCCACGCCGAGAAGCTCGAGTCGATCATCTCGCGGCGCGTGACCAACGATACGCAGGCGAACGACGTGGCCAACGCCGTGACCGAGGCGCTCAACGCCCGCTGCCGCTTCTTCGACGGCGTGCAGCGGCTGATGGGCGAGAAGTCGCAGCAAAGCGCGCAATGACCGGGACGCCGGCGGGCTGAACCATGAGTCTCTCACTCGCCGGCGTCTTCGCGGTCTTTCCCACGCCCATGCTGCCGTCGGGCGAGGTCGACGACCCGAGCCTCGACCGGATGGTCGACTTCTACCTCGAGCGCGGCGTGCACGCCCTCGTGGCGGTGAGCATCATCGGCGAGGGCCACCTCATGAACGAGGAGGAGCGGCGCGCCACCATCCAGCGGGTGATGGCGCGCACCGCCGGGCGCGTGCCGGTGCTGTGCGGGGCCCTCGCCGAGCATTTCCAGGACGCGGCGGACTTCGGCGCCCGCGCCGCCGACCTCGGCGTGGCGGGCCTCTTGGTGAAGGCGCCGCGCGGCAACCGCGCCACGCTCGATCCGCGCGCGGCCCGCGGCACGACGCCGGAGCGGAGCGACACCGCCAAGGTGGTGGAGCACTACCAGGTCATCGCCGAGCGCAGCAAGCTGCCGCTGGTGGTGCTCGACTACCCGTCGGCCGGGCAGACCCTGCCGGTGCCGATGCTCGCGGAGCTGTGCGATCGCGTCGCGGGCGTGAAGGCGATCAAGCTCGAGGAAGAGCCGACGCCGCCGAAGATCCTCGCGGTGCGCGCGCGGCTCGGCCAGCGGCTGAAGATCTTCGGCGGGCTCGGCGCGTCGCACGCGCTCGAGGAGCTCGAGGCCGGCGCGGACGGCTTCTTCACCGGCTATCCGTTCCCCGAGCACCTGGTGCAGATCTACGAGCGGTTCAAGGCGGGGGACTTCGACAAGGCCATCGAGCTGTTCGAGCTGACCGTGCCGATGATCGTGCACGAGCGCCGCTCCACCACGGCGATCGCCTTCCGCAAGGAGGTGCTGCGCCGGCGCGGGGCCATCGCCCACGCCGCGGTGCGCGAGCCCACCCCGCCGGTCGACGACTTCATCCGCAACCAGGTCGACGAGCTCGTGACGCGCATGCGCGACGCCGGGGTGAAAGTGGAGTTAAGCTAGGCGCGCGATGGCGGTCTTGATGGCCGAGGACAGCCGCATGAGCGCGCTCTTGCTCAAGCGGATCCTCGAAAAGGGGGGCTTCGAGGTGGTGATGGCGGCGGACGGCGTGGAGGCGCTGGAAGCCGCGCGCAAGCAGCCGTTCGAGGCGGTGCTCACCGACATGATGATGCCGAACCTCGACGGGGTGGGGCTCATCGCCGCGCTGCGGAGCGAGCTCGCGGCGGTGCCGCCGCTCTTGGTGGTGACGGTGCTCGACAACGAGGAGGAGCTGTTCCGCGCGCTCGCCGCCGGCGCCGACGACTACCTGCGCAAACCCTACGATCCGCTCGACGTGGTCGCGCGCGTGCGCACCTGCATCGCGCGCAAGCAGCACGCCGTGCCGGAAGAAGCCCTCGCCGCCGCGGTCGTGCCCGCGTCGCCCCCGGCGTTCTCGGCGGTGGGAATCGTCGCCAGCACCGGCGCCTCGTCGATCCTCATGTCGGCGCTCGCCGAGCTCGATCCGAACGACCCCGCGGCGTACCTGCTGGTGCTGCCGTGGGCGCAATGGGCGCTCGACGCCTTCGCCAAGACGATGAAACCGCGGGCGAAGATCGCCATCGCGGTCGCGACGCCCGGCGAAACGCTCGCCCCAGGCCGTCTCTACCTGCTCCCGGCGGACAAACACCTCCGCGCCGTCGAAGGCGCCCGCCTCGAGCAAGACGACCGCGATCCGCTGAACCACGCCCGCCCCTCCGCCGACCTCCTGTTCGCGAGCCTCGCCGAAACCTTCGGCCCGCGCGCCGTCGCGGTGGTCTTGAGCGGCCTAGGCTGCGACGGAGCCCGCGGAGCCGCCCAAATCGCCCGCGCCGGCGGCCGCGTCATCGTCCAATCCCCCACCACCGCCGTCGACCCCACGATGCCGCAAAACGTCCTCGCCCTCGCCCCCACCGCGACCGAAGCCCAGCCCCCCGATCTCGGCGCAATCCTCCGAGCCGTCACCCGAAGCTGAGCAAGGCCGGGTTCGAGTTCATAGGCCTCAGCTCCCTCCACCGCGCAGCGGGGGAGGGCTGGGGAGGGGGCGGGTCCGAGGCGGGGTTTCGCGTCAGTTCGCGCGCGGCATGCCGAATTCGGCGCGGAGGGCGGTTTCGGCGCGGCGGTAGGCGTCTTCGATGCGCTCGAGGAGAGGTTCGCCGCCTTCGAAGGTGCCGGCGCGGGCCATGGCTTCCATCTCGGCGCTGAGGACCGCGAGGATGCGGGCGCCGATGTTGCCGCTGGCGCCTTTCAAGGTGTGGGCGGCCATGCGGAGCATGTTCGCGTCTTGGGTCTTGAGCGCGGTGCGGATCTCCTCGCACTGGCGCGGGGCGGAGGTGAAGTACTCGCCGAGGATCTCGGGGATGAAGGTCGCGTCGGATTCGCCCAGCATGCGGAGCTCGTCGAGCTTGCTCTTCTCGAGCACGTCCGGCTCGGGCGCGGGGGTCACCTGGCGAGTCGGCGGGCTGTCCGACTCCTTGCGCGCCTCCGGGGCGGAGATCTGCGTCACGCGCGCGAGCGACGGCCGGCCGCGCGTCACCGCGTTGCGCAGGACGTCGCGCAGCACGTCCATGTCCACCGGCTTGGCGACGAAGCCGTCCATGCCGACGTCCTTGCACTTCTGCCGGTCCTCCGGCGTGGTGTTGGCGGTGAGCGCGATGATCGGCACGAAGTCGCCGCCCGGGAGCTTGCGGATCTCGCGCGTCGCCTCGAAGCCGTCGATCCCCGGCATCTGCAGGTCCATCAGGATCGCGTCGAAGCGGCGATGCGCCGCGGCGTTGATGCCGTCCTCGCCGGTGCGCGCCACCGCCGCCTCGTAGCCCAGGCCGAGCACCATGCGCATCGCGATGGTGCGGTTCACGCGGCTGTCGTCGACGATGAGCACGCTCTTGCGGCCCGACATCGGGCCGGGGACGATCGGCGGCGGCCCGCTCGACTCGCGCACCTCGTGCGCCTCGGCCGGCGGCTCGATGTGCTTCGGCGTCTCCACCCTGTGGCCGAACACGTTGGCGAGCACCACCTTCAGCGCCGCCACGTTCACCGGCTTCGACAGGTAATCGTCCATCCCCGCCTCGATGCAGCGCTGGCGATCGCCCTGCATCGCGTTCGCGGTCATGGCGATGATCGGCGAGTGCTGGTTCGGTCCCTGCAGCTCGCGGATGCGCCGCGTCGCCTCGAAGCCGTCCATCACCGGCATCTGGCAGTCCATCAGGATGGCGTCGAACTGCCGCTTCGACGCGGCGCCGATCGCCTCCTCGCCGTTCGTCACCACCTGGCAGCTGTAGCCGAGCGTCTCGAGGATGCTCGTCGCCACGCGCTGGTTGACGGTGTTGTCCTCCACCAACAAGAGGTGCTGCCCGCGCGGCCGCGACGCCGGCATCAGCGACGACGTCGGCGACTGCGAGTGCTTCTTCGTCAGCGTCTCGCCGCGGACCACCGCGGAGAGCGTGCGCTCGAGCTGCGTCTGGCGGATCGGCTTGGTGAGCACCGCCGACAGGCCCGCCTGGCGCGCGGCCTCGTGCCCGCCGACGTCCACGCCGGAGCTCAGCAGCACCACCGAGGTCTTCGGGTTCGCCTGCTCGTGCACCATCTTCGCCAGCGCCAGGCCGTCGATGCCCGGCATGTAGTGATCGACGATGGTGATGTCGAACGGCTCGTGGCGCTTGCCCGCGCTCGACAGGGCCTCGATCGCGCCGAACGCGCCCTCGACGCACGTCACCTGCGCCCCCATGCCCGAGAGCATCACCTCGAGGATGCGCCGGTTCGTGGCGTTGTCGTCGACGCACAGCACGCGCTTGCCGGCGAGCTGCCGCGGCTTGACCTCCTCGCTCGCCTCGCCGATCTGCAGCGGCACCTCGAACCAGAAGATGCTGCCCTCGCCGGGCGTGCTGGTCACGCCGATGCGCCCGTTCATCAGCTCGACGAGGCGCTTCGAGATCGACAGGCCGAGGCCGGTGCCGCCGTATTGCCGCGAGCTCGAGCCGTCGACCTGGCGAAACGCGTTGAACAGCATCTTCTGCGCCTCTTCCGAGATGCCGATGCCGGTGTCCTTGACCTCGAAGCGGAGCAGCGCGCCCTCGGGCGAGAACGCCAGCTGCTCCACGTGCAGGTAGACCTCGCCCTTCTCGGTGAACTTGATGGCGTTGCCGACCAGGTTCACCAGGATCTGCCGCAGCCGATCCGCGTCGCCGACGAGCCGCGGCGGCACGTCGGGCTCGACCAGCGCCTTCAGCTCCACGCCCTTGTCGCTGGCGCGCTCGGCGAACATCGTCAGCACCTCGTCGACCTCGCTGCGGAAGCCGAAGGTGGTGAGGTACAGCGTCATCTTGCCGGCCTCGATCTTCGAGAAATCGAGGATGTCGTTGATGATCGCCATCAGCGCGCGGCCCGACGAGCGGATGGTCTCGACGAACTCCTGCTGCTCGCCGTCGAGTTTGGTGCCGAGGAGCAACGTGGTCATGCCGATGACGCCGTTCATCGGCGTGCGGATCTCGTGGCTCATCGTCGCCACGAACTCGCTCTTGAGCCGCGACGCCTCCAGCGCCTTGTCGCGCGTGCTCTCGAGCTCGGCCTCGAAGCGCTTGCGCTCGGTGATGTCCTCGAACATGTACAGCCGGCCGATGACGGTGTCGCCGGCGTCGACGATCGAGGTCGAGAACATCTTGATGGTGCGCTCCTCGACCGCGGCGATCTCCACGTAGAAGGTCTCGCGCGAGCGCTCGTCGCCGAGCCGCGCCCAGCTGTCGCTGATCGCGTCGCTCTCGGCGATGCGGCCGGCGAGCTTCGGCCACAGCTGGGCGTGCCGCGCCCCCTCCGACCCGACCCACGCCGGATCGATCTTCCACAGCTGGCAGAATTGATCGTTGAAGTAGAGGATGCGGCCGTCGCCGTCGTCGGACACGAGGAAGCCGAGCGGCGAACAGCTGGTCATCGCCCGCAGCAGCCGATCGCGCTCGCGCAGCGCGGTGCTCGCCTGCAGCCGGGTGAGCGACTCGCCCACCTTGAGCTGCAAGTCGGTGCTGCGGCTGACGAGCTCGGGCGACGGCGTGCCGATCGGCTCGGCGCGGCGCAGCTCGATCACGCAGGCGACGCCAGGCTCGGTGACGATCGGGAAGGCGTAGGCGTGCGAGTGGCCCCGCTCCTCGAGCCACTGCCAGTCGGGGCAGCACTCCTCCACGCCGTCGTGCCAGCTGGCCGACTGCGACTCGAGCGCGCGCCGCACCACGCCGCCGCCGCCGGTGTCCTCGTGGCCGATCGCCACCTCGTCGACGCCCGCGAGCGACGGGCCCCACACGCCGATCGACACGAGCGTCTTGTCGCGCACCTCCCACAGCCGCGCGAACGAGAAGCGCAGCGCCTCGGCGACCGCGCTGAGCACCTCGCCCGCCGCCTCCGCCAGCGAGTCCGAGCCGCTCAGCACGTAGGTGAGCCGGCCGAGCGCCTCGAGGATGCGGTTCGCCTCGCTGAGCTCCTCGCGCTTGGAGACCAGATCGCGCTGCAGCGCCTGCGCGTCCTGCAGCGCCGAGTTCTTCGACTGCAGCAGGAACAAGAAGTCGGCGGCGGCGTCGTGCAGCGCGAAATGCCGCAGCGACAGGCCGAGCGCCTTGACGTGCTCCATGTCCTCGACGTGGGGCGAGCCGACGAAGGCGAGCGCGTCGTGCTGCTTCAGCGGGATGAACTGGCCCTTGAGCTTGAGCTCACCGGCCTTCGCCTTCAGCATGAACACGCTGCGCACGCGGCTGCAGATGCCGTCGAAGTCCGTCTTCATCGTCGGGCGCGAGATGACGAAATGGTCGTCGAACGCCGCGCCCGGCTCGGCCGCGGGCACCGCCTGGCGCAGCGACGGCCCGAGCTGCGCGACCCGCAGCTGGCGGTCGAGGATGAAATGGAACGGAAAGGCTATCGCCAGCTGATCAGCATCGAGGCCGAAGCCGCCGTCCGCCATGTTGTCGCGTCGCTTACTTCAAACGAACCACGAACTCGTCGTGGTCGGCGCCGTCCGATTTCTTCACCACGAAGTCGACCTCGCAAGGCGTGCCGAAGCGATCGCCGAGGCCCTTCACCAAGCCGACGACCATCGGCCCGAGGCCGGCGCGGGTCGAGCGGTAGTGCAGGCGGTAGGTCTTGTCGTCGACCTGCTCGCAGTCGAACGCGGGCGGCGCGAGCTTGGTGTAGGTGTTGCCGACGCGCGCGTGCAGCATGTCGAGGTTCGACAGGAACTCGCCGAGGTCGTTGCCGGCCATGTCGAGCATGTCGCCGTACCCTTCCTGCGCGGTGAAGCTGACCCAGTAGTGACCGAAGGCCTCGAGCACGCCCTCGGCCGGCGCGCCGAGCACGGCGCTGGCGGCGCCGACGAGGTCGTAGGCGATCTTGTCGTCGTAGGGCTCCATGCGCACGAATTCGTCGACCTTCACGCCGGCCTTGGTCTTGATCGCTTCCCATTTGTCGGCGCCGTAGTTCTGCACCACGAGGTCTTTGATCGCTTTGAGCACGAGTCCGTACATGAGCGAAACGATAGGGTGCAGCGTCGCGTCGTGTCAACGAGCAAGGTACGAATTGGTAACGACACGCGTCGCTGCTTCCTGTTACGCTGACCGATCTATGGCCACAGATCCCTACAAACCCACCAAGCTCAACGACGCCGTCTATTACTGCACCACAATCCTCGTGGACCCCTACCTGCCGAGCTACGTGCCGATGGTGAAAGGGAAGGCGTACGCCGTGTGGGTCGACAGCGGGCCGAAGTGGCTGATGCCCGAGCTGCTCGCGACCATGGACCTCGCCAAGGTGCGCGAGTCCGACCTCCGTTTCGTGGTGCAGACGCACTCGCACGCCGACCACATCGGCTGCAACGTGCAGCTGAAGAACAAGACCGGCTGCCTCATCGCCTCGCCCAAGGGCTACGCGCACTGGCACAGCGATCCGGAGCGCCACTTCCAGGAGTGGGGCCGGCCCATCCCCGAGCTGATGCCCGATACGCCCGAGCTGCGCGAAGGCGTGTTCGGCTGGTTCGACAGCCCGCACAAGATCGACGTGTTCGTCGACGAGCCGAGCGTGTTCGACCTCGGCGGCGGCGTGGAGATCGAGTCGGTGCTGATGCCGGGCCACATGAAGAACGACACCGCGTGGTTCGAGCGCTCGAGCAAGACGCTGCTCATGGGCGACTGCATCACCGTGACCGACTGGCCGCACTTCCACATCCACCTGACGGTGCCGGGCTACCGCAAGACGATCGAGCGCGTGCGCAAGTTCATCAAGGAGCGCGACGTCCAGACGGTGGTCAACACCCACGCCGGGGTGCTCACGGCCAAGCAGACGCTCGAGATGGCCGACAAGTCCGAGGCGTTCCTCGATCACATCGATCGGCTGCTGTTCAAGGTCCTCGCCAGCAAGGAGAAGGTCAACCTCGAGGAGATCTGGACCACGATGGCGCAGATGCTCGAGAAGGCGAAGGACCACCAATCGCTCAACTCGGTGAACGCCCACCTCGAGGACTTCGTCGCGCGCGGGCTCGCCAAGCCGCTCGGCAACCACAGCTACCAGATCGGCACCGCCCGCGGCAGCGCCTGACCCCTCGAGCGAGCGCCACCCGCGCAGGGCCGTGTTCTTTCGCAAGAAGCCGAAGCTGCTGCGCGTCGGCGCGCTCGTCGAGCGCGGCGGCTCGGGCGGCGTCCGGGTGCGGCTCGAGGGTATCGCGCGGGTGAGCAAGAGCCCGCTGACGTCGCCGGTGCACGGCCGGCCGTGCGTCAAGTGGCACTTCGAGGTCGAGCGCGACGCCGATCCCGACCAGGAGCAGGAGAGCTGGTCGCGCCACGTCGAGGACGAGAGCCGCATCGACTTCTTCCTCGACGACGGCAGCGGCATCGCGCGCGTGCTCGCCGCCAAGGTCGAGATGCCGAAGCGCGCCGGATGGCAGCGCGGCTACTTGCCGGAGCGCCTGGTCGACGTCCTCGCGCAGCGGGGCGAGAGCGTGGCCGGGCGCTTCCGCTGGCGCGAGCAGGTCGTCCGCGAGAACGAGTCGATCGCGGTGATCGGCGTGGCGCGCGTCGACGAGTCGGTCACCGCTTCGGCGGGCTATCGGCAAATGACCCACGGCGTGCTCATCGATGCCCCCGACGACGGCTGGATCGTGGTGGAATGACCCGACATGGCTGACCGACCACGCCTTTCGGGGGCCGCCGCGGAGGTGCGCACCAGCGTGTTCGCGACGCTGCAGGCGCGCATCGACGCGTTCCGGGCGGGCGGGGGCGAGCTCATCCCGCTGCAGATCGGCGACACCTACCTGCTCCCGCCCGAGGCGGCCTTGCGCGCGAGCGCCGGCGCCGATCCGCGCGAGCTCAGCAGCTACGGCGGCGTGCCGGGCCTGCCCGAGCTACGCGCGCGCATCGCCGAGCGCGTCGGCCCGAGCCTCGCGCGCGGCGTGAACAACGTTCACGTGGGCTGCGGCTGCACCCACGCGCTCTTCTGCGCGGTGCGCGCGGTGCTCGATCCGGGCGACGAGGTGATCGTGCCGACGCCGTACTGGCCGCTCATCCCGGGCGTGCTCGCCACCGCCGGCGCGGTACCGGTCGAGGTGCCGCTGTCGCAGCGGCTCTACCGCGAGCCGGAGCTCGACGTCGGCGCGCTGCTCGGCGCGGCCTGCCGCGAGCGAACCCGCGCGATCTACCTGACGAGCCCGAACAACCCGGACGGCCACCTGCTGTCGCGCCGGCACAAGGAGTCGGTGGCCAAGCTGGCGGCGGCGCGCGACCTGTGGGTCTTCGCCGACGAGGTGTACGGCGACTTCGTCTACGACGGCGAGCACGTGCCGTTCGCGAACCTGCCGGGCATGGCCGAGCGCACCGTCACCTGCCACTCGCTGTCGAAGAGCCACGCGCTCGCGGGCGCCCGCATCGGCTACGTGCTGGCCGCCGAGCCGGTGATCGACGCGACCCGGCGCATGTCGAACCACACCATCTACAACGTGCCGGTGCCGATGCAGCGCGCCGCGCTCGCCGCGCTCGAACGCGGGGACGAATGGATCGACGACGCGCGCGCTCGCTACCGGGCGGCGCGCGACCTCGCCTGCCGCGCGCTCGCCGATCGCGGCGTCGCCCACCACGCGCCGATGGGCGCGAGCTTCGTGTTCGTCGACCTCGGGGCGCG
>JACXTT010007911.1_pt1 | contig 14865 bp, 15 predicted proteins | sample 9270951 | NCBI WGS metagenome assembly JACXTT01 (sample SAMN15532306, study PRJNA645909) | rock metagenome | isolation source: weathered quartz diorite | place: Puerto Rico | collected 2017-06-21
GTGGCGACCACCGACTTCATGACCGCGGATTGGGCGGAGCTCCCGCACCAGCTCCTCGCCCGCGTCTCCAGCCGCATCATCAACGAAGTGAAGGGCGTGAACCGTGTCGTCTACGACGTATCGTCGAAACCGCCGGCCACGATTGAATGGGAGTAGATGACGCGAGGTTCATGCGAGCCGCCCTGGAGCTGGCAGGAGAGGCGGCGGCCTTAGGCGAAGTGCCGGTCGGTGCCGTCGTCGTGAAGGACGGAGAGATCGTCGGCCGCGGCTTCAACCGCCCGATTTCGTCGGCCGATCCCACCGCCCACGCCGAGATCGTCGCCTTGCGCGAGGCCGCGGCCCGGCTCGGCAACTACCGGCTGCCCGGCTGCGACCTGTACGTGACGCTCGAGCCTTGCGCCATGTGCGTCGGCGCGATGGTCCACGCGCGCATCGCCAGGATCGTCTACGGCGCCGCCGACCCGAAGACCGGGGCCTGCGGCGGCATCGTCGACCTGCCCGCGCTCCCGACCTTCAACCACCACGGCCGCTTCGAGGGCGGGATGCTCGAGCGCGAATGCGGCGAAATTCTCAAGCGTTTCTTCGCCGAACGCCGCTAGAATTTCCGCATGACCGCGGCGCGCTTCGTCCACCTTCGACTCCATACGGAGTACTCGATCGTGGACGGCATGGCGCGGGTCGAGGATGCGGTCGAGGCCGCGGCCGCCGACGGCATGCCGGCGCTCGCCATCACGGACGCGGCGAACCTCTTCGGGGCGATCAAGTTCTTCGAGGCGGCCCGCGCCCACGGCGTCCAGCCCGTGATCGGCTGCGATCTCTGGGTCGAGAACCCGCGCCATCGCGACGCTCCGTACCGCGTGACGGCGTTGTGCCGGAACCAGCGCGGATACCTGGCGCTCTGCGACCTGCTCACGCGGGCCTACGCCGAGAACCACTGGCGGGGCCGCGCGCAGCTCAAGCGCGAATGGCTGAAGGGCGCGTCCGGCCTCATCGTGCTCTCCGGCGCCGAGGCGGGCGACATCGGGGCGGCGCTCGCCGCATCGCACCTCGACGAGGCCGAGCGCATCGCGCGCGAGTGGGCGGCGGATTTCCCGGACGCTTTCTACGTCGAGATCCAGCGGATCGACCCGGGCAGGAGCGAGCGGCTGATCGCCGCGTCGCTCGCGCTCGCCGAGCGCTGCGCGCTCCCCGTGGTCGCCACGCACTCCGTGCAGTTCATCCGCGCGGCGGACTTCCGCGCCCACGAGGCGCGCGTGTGCATCGCTCAGGGTTACGTGCTCGGCGATTCGCGGCGGCCGCGGGAATTCGCCCCGTCGCAATACTTCAGGACGCAGGCCGAGATGACGCAGCTCTTCGCCGACCTTCCCGAGGCGCTCGAGAATTCGGTGGAGATCGCACGCCGCTGCTCGTTCGAGTTCGCGCTCGGAAAGAGCCGGCTGCCGGCATTCCCGACGCCGAAGGGCGAATCGATCGAGGAATTCCTCCGCGCCGAAACGCGCCGCGGGCTCGACGAGCGGCTCGCCCGGCTCTATCCGGATGAAACAGCGCGCTCCGAAGCGAGGCCGCGCTACGTCGAGCGCCTCAGGTACGAGCTCGACGTCATCATCCAGATGGGATTCCCCGGCTACTTCCTCATCGTCGCCGACTTCATCCATTGGGCGAAGACGCACGGCGTGCCCGTGGGGCCCGGCCGGGGCTCGGGCGCGGGGTCGCTCGTCGCCTATTCGCTCGGCATCACCGACCTCGATCCGCTGCGCTACGAGCTGCTCTTCGAGCGCTTTCTCAACCCGGAGCGCGTGTCGATGCCGGACTTCGACATCGACTTCTGCCAGGACGGCCGCGACAGCGTCATCGAGTACGTGAAGGCGAAGTACGGCGCGCAGAGCGTCTCGCAGATCGCCACCTTCGGCACGATGGCGGCGAAAGCCGTCGTGCGCGACGTCGGGCGCGTGCTCGGCATGCCGTATGGCCAGGTCGACGGCATCGCGAAGCTCATCCCGTTCGAGCTCGGCATCACGCTCGAGCGCGCGCTCGAAGTCGAGCCGCAGCTGCGCGCGCTCATGCAGGCCGAGGAGGAAGTGAAGGAGCTCATCGAGCTCGCGCGCGCGCTCGAGGGCCTCGCCCGCAACGTCGGCATGCACGCGGGCGGCGTGCTGATCGCGCCCGGCAAGCTCACCGACTTCACCCCGCTCTACAGCGCCGAGGGCTCGGGCGCGATGGTGAGTCAGTTCGACAAGGACGACGTCGAGAAGGCCGGACTGGTGAAGTTCGACTTCCTCGGCCTCACGACGCTCACCGTGCTCGCCGAAAGCGAGCGCAACATCCGCGCGCTCGGCGATCCCGCGTTCGACATCGAGCGCATTCCCCTCGACGATCCGGCGGCCTTCAGGGTGTTCTCGAGCGGCAACACGGTCGCGATCTTCCAGTTCGAATCGCGCGGCATGCGCGACCTCATCATGAAGGCGCGGCCCGACCGCCTCGAGGACCTGATCGCCTTGAACGCGCTCTATCGCCCGGGGCCGATGGAGCTCATCCCCGAGTTCATCGAGCGCAAGCATGGGCAGCGCTGGGAGTACCTCGACCAGCGGTTGAAGGACATCCTCGAGCCGACCTATGGCGTGATGACCTACCAGGAGCACGTCATGACGATCGCGCAGGTGATCGGCGGCTACACGTTGGGGGGCGCCGACCTGCTGCGCCGCGCGATGGGCAAGAAAAAGCCGGAGGAGATGGCGAAACAGCGCGCCATCTTCCTCGCCGGCGCGACCGGGCGCGGGCTCGCCGCCTCGAAGGCGGGCGTCCTCTTCGACCAGATGGAGAAGTTCGCGGGATACGGCTTCAACAAGTCGCACTCAGCGGCGTACGCGCTGGTCGCCTACCAGACGGCGTACCTCAAGGCCCACCATGCGGCCGCCTTCATGGCAGCGAACTTGTCGGCCGTGATGGACGATACCGACAAGGTGCAGCAGTTCCACGACGACGCGCTGCGCAACCGCCTCGAGGTCGCGCCGCCCGACGTCAACGCCTGCTCGTACCGCTTCGTGCCGCTCGACGCGACGCGCATCCGTTATGGACTGGGCGCGGTGAAGGGAACCGGCGCGAGCGCCATCGCCAACATCGTCGCCGCGCGCGAGGAGGGCGGCGCGTTCGCGAGCCTCGCGGACTTCTGCCGCCGCGTCGACCGTCGCATCGTGAATCGCCGCGCGATGGAAGCGCTCATCCGCGCCGGCGCCTTCGATTGCCTCGAGACCAATCGCGCGGCGGTGCTCGCATCGCTCGGCGCGGCCATCGACGCCGCCGAGCACAGCGCGCAGTTCGCGCAGCAATCGACGCTCTTCGGCGGGGCCGTCGAATCGGCCGAGGCGGTGGCGCTCGTGCCCTCGCCGCCGTGGAGCGAGCGCGAGCGCCTGCAGAACGAGAAGGTGAGCCTCGGCTTCTACCTGAGCGGCCACCCGTTCAACGCGTATCGCGACGAGCTGCGGCGCTTCGCCCGCACGCCGCTCGCGCAGGTCATGCCGCAGAACGATCCTGTCTTCCTCGCGGGCGTCATCTACGGCGTGATGGTGCGCAACTCGCGCCGCGGCCGAATGGCGGTGCTCACGCTCGACGACGGCAGCGCGAGGCTCGAGGTCGTCGTCTTCGGGGAGCTCTTCCAGCAGAAGCGCGCGATCATCCAGGAGGACCAGGTCGTGGTGGTGCGAGGACGCGTCTTCCCCGACGAGTTCTCCGGGGGGCTGCGCATCACCGCGGACGACGTCATGGACCTCGCGGAGGTGCGCGCGGCGCACGCGCGGCTGCTCAGGCTCTGCATCAACGGGCAGGCGGACTCCGCGAAGCTCAAGTCGCTGCTCGCGCAATACGCGGGCGGCCAGTGCCAGGTCGCGATCCGGTATCGCAACGACCAGGGCGAGTGCGACATCCGCCTGCCCGAGTCGTGCCGCGTGAAGGTGTCGGCTCCGCTCCTCGATTCGCTCTCGCAGTGGCTCGACGAGAAGAACGTCGAGGTCGTGTACTGATTCAGCCCGTTGGGCGTTTCTCGAAGCGCGCGTAGTCGCCCGCGGCTTCGCTCACCTCGACGCCGGTGACGTGCGCGGCCTCGGGCCCGCGGCGCGACCAGCGGGTGATCGCCTCCACCGCCTCGGCGCTTCCCTGCACGATCGCCTCGACGCTGCCGTCCATGCGGTTACGCACCCAGCCGGCGACGCCGAGCCGCCCGGCTTCGATGCGCATCGATTCGCGGAACCACACCCCCTGCACGCGTCCGCGGATGACCAGCCGCCGCGTGACCTTGTCAGTCATCGTGCGAGTGCCTCGATCGCGCCTTCTTGATCGCGCCGCGCTGCTTCTTCTGCTCGATGCGCCGGAGCCTCGCCCCGGCGCTCGGGCGCGTCGGAATCCTCTTCTTCGGCACGTGGTTCAGGCGCGCGAGCTGGGTCTTCAGCCGCTCGAACGCGGTCTCGCGGTTGCGGAACTGCGAGGGCGAGTCTTGCGCGGTCACAACCACGCCGGAGGGCGGATGCGTGAGGCGCAGCGCCGATTCGGTCTTGTTGACGTGCTGGCCGCCCGGGCCGCTGGCGCGAAACGTGTCGACGACGACCTCGCGTTCGAGCGTCTCGCGATCGAGGGCGTATGGCGGCGGGCGAAGCGGCGGCAGGCGTGGCATGGCGGAATTGTCTTACAGCTGTATTCCGGCGTGTGATCCCGTTCACAGGCGGCCCGGACGCCCGCGAGGAAGATGGGCGCCATCGGGAAGGCACACAACAACAGGAGGACGGGTGAAGACGAGAGAACAGATCGCAACGGGATTCGTGGCGCTCACGATCGTGCTCGCCAATGCCGTGATGCTGGCGGCCGAGTACGCGCAGGCGATCTACTGACGATTCCCCGCAAGGCGCACTTGCGGCGCCCGCCGGATGAGTTCCGGCGGGCGTTTTTATCTCCGTCGATGCCGCCACGCGTCGTTGAGCGGCAACTCGTTGTCCGCTCCAACGACCGCCCCGCTCATCTCGCCTACTTGATGCGCATTCCCGGCACCGCGCCGGAGTCCGGCGCGAGCAGGTAGATCGAACTGCCGTCGCCGGCGGCGAGCACCATCCCCTGCGACTCGCCGAAGCGCATCTTGCGTGGCGCGAGGTTGGCGACCATCACGGTGAGCCTTCCGACGAGCTCCTTCGGGGTGTAGGTCGAGCGGATCCCGGCGAAGACCGTCCGGTTCTCGATGCCGATGTCGAGCGTGAGCTTGAGGAGCTTGTCGGCGTCGGCGACGAGCTCCGCGTCCACGATCCGCGCGATGCGCAGGTCCACACGCGCGAAATCGTCGATCGAGATCGTGTCGCCGATCGGCGTGACCACCGCGGGCTTCGGCGGCTCGACGGGCTCCAGCTTGAACTCCGCCGCATCCGTCTTCCCGTCGCCGCCGGCCTTCGGCGCCGCCGCCGGCTTCGCCTCCTCCGGGGGCTCGAGCAGCTGGTCCATCTGCTTCGGATCGACGCGCGAGACGAGGTGCCGGTACGCCTCGATTTGGTGTCCGGTGGCGAGCGGCGTCGCGACGTCCTCCCACGCGAGCGGCTTCGCGAGCCTCAGGAACGCCTCGACCTCCTCGGCGACCTTGGGCACCACCGGCTTCAGGTACACCGTGAGGATGCGGAAGAGCTCGAGATATAGCGTGCAGAACCACTGCAGCGCTGTTTCCTGTCCCGGCTCCTTCGCGATCTCCCAAGGCTTCTGCTCGTCCACGTACTGGTTCACCCGATCGGCGAGGAACATCACCTGCCGAATCGCCTTGCTGAACTCGCGCGCCTCGTAGTCCGCCGCGATGGCATCGGCGAAGCTGCGCACCTCGAACAGGATCGCCGGCGCCTGCTCGTCGTCGGGCGCCGGGGCGCGCGCGCCGCGCATCTTGTGCTTGAGCTCGCGGCCCGCGGAAAGCGGCTCCTCGGACAGGGTTCCGCCGAATCGCTTCACGAGGAACCCGGCAGCGCGGCTCGCGATGTTCACGTACTTGCCGACGAGGTCGGAATTGACGCGCGCGATGAAGTCGTCGGGATTGAAGTCCATGTCCTCGACGCGCGCGTTGAGCTTGGCGGCGAGGTAGTAGCGCAGCCAGTCGGGGTTGAGCCCCATGTCGAGGTATTTCTGCGGGCTCACCGACACGCCGCGCGACTTCGACATTTTCTCGCCCGAGATCTGCAAAAAGCCGTGCACGTAGACGTTGTCGGGCACCTTGCGCTCGGCGAATTTCAGCATCGCCGGCCAGAACAGCGTGTGGAAGTAGATGATGTCCTTGCCGATGAAGTGCACCTGCTCGAGGTTCCTGTCGGCGAGGTACTTGCCGAAGTCCTGGCCCTTCTTCTCGAGGTAATTCTTGAGGGACGCGAGGTAGCCGATGGGCGCGTCCAGCCAGACGTAGAAGTACTTGCCGGGCACGCCTGGAATCTCGATGCCGAAGTAGGGCGCGTCGCGCGTGATGTCCCAGTCGTTGAGGCCGCCGTCGAGCCACTCGCGCACCTTGTTCGCCACCTCGGGCTGCAGGCGCCCGTCCTGCGTCCAGCCCCTCAGGAACTCCACGCAGCGCGGATCCGACAGGCGGAAGAAGAAATGCTCGGACTTCCTGAGCACCGGCTTCGCGCCGGTGAGCGCCGAGTACGGGTTCTTCAGGTCGGTGGGCGCATAGACCGCGCCGCAGTTCTCGCACGAGTCGCCGTACTGGTCCTTCGTGCCGCAGCGCGGGCACTCGCCCTTGATGTAGCGGTCGGGCAGGAACATGCCCTTCACCGGATCGAAGAACTGCTCGATCGTCTTCGTGTCGATGAAGCCGGCCTTCTTCAGCGCGGCGAAGATGCCGGTCGAAAGCTCCGTGTTCTCGCGCGAATGCGTGGTGTGGAAGTTGTCCCAGCTGATGCCGAAGCGCTGGTAGTCGCGGCGGTGCGACTCGGCGACCTTGGAGATCAGCTCCTCGGGCGTCGTGCCTTCGGCTTCGGCCCGGAGCATGATCGGCGCGCCGTGCGCGTCGTCGGCGCACACGAAGTTGACCTTGTGTCCGCGCAGCCGCTGGAATCGCACCCAGATGTCGGCTTGCACGTATTCCATGATGTGCCCGATGTGGAACGGGCCATTGGCGTACGGCAGTGCCGTGGTGACGAAAAGCTTGCGGGGCATTGAGGGTGTCGGAGCCTCCGCGATCATAACAAATTGATCTAAAATTGAGCGTTTGTTCCGCCGCGGCAATGCCTCCCACCGAGCAAGACATCCAGCACGCGCTCTCCGAGCTGATCGATCCGGTCACCGGGCGCAACTACGTCGAGTCGAAGAGCGTGAAAAACGTGAAGGTCGACGGCGATCGCGTGTCGCTCGACGTGGTCCTCGGCTACCCGGCGCGCGGCGTCCTCGAGACCGTGCGCCGCCAGGTGGCCGAGCGCCTGGCGAAGCTCGAGGGCGTGAAGCACGCCTCCGTCAACGTCGCCTCGAAGATCGTCTCGCACACCGTGCAGCGCGGCGTGAAGCTGGTTTCCGGCATCAAGAACATCATCGCGGTCGCTTCCGGCAAGGGCGGCGTGGGAAAGAGCACCACCGCCGTGAACCTCGCGCTCGCGCTCGCCGCCGAGGGCGCGACCGTCGGCATGCTCGATGCGGACATCTACGGCCCGTCGCAGCCGATCATGCTCGGCATCACCGGGCGCCCGACCTCGCGCGACGGGAAGACCATGGAGCCGATGGAAGGCCACGGCATCCAGGCGATGAGCGTCGGATTCCTGATCGAGGCCGACACGCCCATGGTGTGGCGCGGCCCGATGGTGACGCAGGCGCTCGAGCAGCTCCTCACCGAGACCAAGTGGCGCGACCTCGACTACCTTGTCGTCGACCTTCCGCCCGGCACCGGGGATATTCAACTCACACTTGCACAAAAGGTGCCCGTGACCGGGGCCGTCATCGTCACAACGCCCCAGGACATCGCGCTCGTCGACGCGCGCAAGGGGCTCAAGATGTTCGAGAAGGTCGGCATTCCCATCATCGGCGTGGTCGAGAACATGGCGGTCCACGTCTGCTCGAGCTGCGGGCACGCCGAGCACATCTTCGGAGCGGGCGGCGCGGAGAAGATGTCGAAGGACTACGGCGTGGAGGTTCTCGGGAGCCTGCCGCTCGACATCCGCATCCGCGAGCAGGCCGATTCGGGCAAGCCCACGGTCGTCACGGACCCCGACGGGCCGGTCGCCGCGATCTACCGCGACATCGCCCGGAAGGTCGCCGCGCGCATCGCCCGCCAGGCCGAGGATCGTTCTTCGGTGTTCCCCAAAATCGTCATCCAAAACAACTAGAGAAAACGATGAGCATCAAGAGCGACAAGTGGATCCGCCGCATGGCGGAGGACCACCGCATGATCGAGCCGTTCGAGGCCGGACAGGTCCGCCAGGTCGAGGGCCGTAAGATCGTCTCGTACGGAACATCGAGCTATGGTTACGACGTCCGCTGCTCGAATGAATTCAAGATCTTCACGAACGTGCATTCCACCGTCGTCGATCCCAAGAACTTCGACGAGAAATCATTCGTGGACTTCCACGGAGACGTTTGCCTCATCCCGCCGAATTCCTTCGCCTTGGCGCGCACCGTGGAAATGTTCCGCATCCCGCGCAGCGTCCTCGTGATAACGCTCGGGAAAAGCTCGTACGCGAGATGCGGCATTGTGGTCAACGTTACGCCCTTGGAGCCGGAGTGGGAGGGCTACGTGACCCTCGAGTTTTCGAATACAACGCCGCTTCCGGCCAAGATCTATGCGAACGAGGGCGTCGCCCAGATGCTCTTCTTCGAGTCCGACGAGGTCTGCGAGACGTCGTACAAGGACCGTGGCGGCAAGTACCAGGGCCAGAAGGGCGTCACCCTCCCGAAGATCTAGGCCCTTGCCGGGCCGAGCCCGCTCCGGGAACAGAGATCGCAAGGCCGCTTACAAAAAAATGCTACGCGGCCGGATTCTTTTGCCCTATACTTCGCGCAATTTTTTCCGCAGCACCAGTCCCTTGAGGGGGAGGAGGTCATCATGACAGGAGCGAGGAACTCGCGCGGCGCGGCCACTGGCGGCGTGTCCGTCCGGTGGTTTTCGTTCGTCCCGTCCTCGCAACGCTGTCACCAGAGACTCCGATGCCCCGAACCGCCACGATAAAGAAGCTCCGGCCCACCCCGGAATTCCCCCTCGACACCCACCCGGAAGTCAGCCTCGACTTCACACGGGTCAAGCAGCACCTCACCAAGCACGGCTACAAGCGCCCGGTCCTGATCGTGGACCTGGACATCGTTCGGAGAAAGACACGCCGCTTCCGCGCCGCCCTTCCCCGCGTGCGGCCGCATTTCGCCGTGAAGGCGAATCCGGATCCGCGCGTGCTCAAGGTGCTCATCCAGGAAGGCGCCGGCTTCGAGATCGCCTCCATCGCCGAGCTCGACATCCTCCTCGGCCTGGGCGTGCCGGTGGGCGAGATCTTCTATTCCAACCCGATGAAGTCGCGCGCCTACCTCGAGTACGCCGCGTCCAAGGGCGTCGAGTGGTACGTCGTCGACAGCGCCGAGGAGATCCGCAAGGTGAAGTCGGTGCGCTCCGACGCGAAGCTCTATCTCAGGATCGACGCGCCCAACATCGGCAGCGACTGGCCCCTTTCAGGCAAGTTCGGCGCGCACATGAGCGACGTGCCCGAGCTGATCGATGCCGCGGTGCGGTGCGGCGCGGACCTCGCCGGCGTCACCTTCCACGTCGGCTCGCAATGCCTCAATCCCGAGAACTGGCGCGTCGGCATGGAGCGCGCGCGCAAGGTGTTCGCGTCGATGCGTGCGGTGGGCCTGCGCCCGCGGCTCCTCAACCTGGGCGGCGGCTACCCCGTGAGACACGTGAAGCCGATTCCCTCGATCGAGACCATCGCCGAGGTGATCAACCGGGAGCTGCGCCACTTCGGCCCGGAAGTGCAGGTGATCGCCGAGCCCGGCCGCTATCTCGCGTCCGACGCCGGCTACTTCATCTGCCGCGTGGTCGGCACCGCCACCCGCAACAGCCAGCGCTGGATGTACTGGGACGCGGGTGTCTTCGGCGGCGTGATCGAGACGACCGAGGGCCTGCGCTACAACATCTATACGGATCGTGACAGCGAGCCGGTCTCCTGGAACGTCGCCGGTCCGACGTGCGACTCGGTGGACGTCGTGATGCGCGAGGAGCTCTTTCCCGCGGACCTGCAGGAAGGCGACTTCATCTTCATCAAGAACGCCGGCGCCTACACGACCGCCTACGCCAGCAACTTCAACGGCTTTCCGCTTCCGGAGGTCGTGACCATCGGGAGCTGACGCCGCTCGCGGGCGGCGTCGCGGCGGCCATGGCACAGGACTTCTGGAGCGCGAGCGGATTCCGGCTGCTCGAGCCGGGGCCTCGCGGCCTCGCCGCGACCGACGCCTGGCTGCGGCACCTGCTCGAACGCGAGGAGATCCGGCCGCCGGAAGACGCCGGCCCGCGCGAGCAGGAGCTGTACGTGCGGGCGATGGCGGCGCCGCGCGCGACGATCGGCGCAAGCGAGGTCGACGCGATCGAGGACCCCGACGCCCGCTCGAACTGGCGCGAGCTCTTGCGCTTTCGCGACCACATCCTGCGGTTCGACAGCTTGGAGGACGCCTACGCGGCGCTCTTCGCCGGCTCGGCCGTTCCGGTCGCGCCCGCATTCGTCGACCTCCTCGCCGAGCTCATCGTGCGCGCGGCCCTCGACGGCACCGGCGACGCCTGGCTCTGCCGCGCGGGCGAGATCTTCTTTCGCGAGCAGCGCGTGGCTTCCGAAGCCGGGCAGCTCCTCGCGGCGGACGCGGCGACGATCGAGATGTTCGCCGCGAGCGGCGGATTCGGCGACGTCGGCGGATGGCTGCGCGGGCAGGGCGCCGGCCTCGCGCCGGTCAAGATGGACATCCTCAATCGCGAGAATGCGCCGTTCTATTTCCTGCGCGATTCGCTCTACAGCTTCGCCCTCGACATCACCCCGGGACGCGAGGGCGCGGAGGCGCTCGCGCGCGTCCTCGAGCGCTGGGTCGGGCGGCTCACCGGCGTCGAGGCGCGCGTGGCGCCGGTCGAACGCGTCGAGGATCCGCGCTGGCGCTGGCACGTGGGCCTCGATCCCGAGGCCACGCGCATCCTCAACGCGCTCTACGAGGGGAAGCACGTCGAGAGCGCGGAGCTCGAGCGCATCGTGCTGCTCTTCCGGCTCGAGTTCACCGATCCAGCGGACGCGATCGCGGAGATGGCGGGCCGTCCGGTGTACCTCGGCCTCGCGTGCCGCGAGGACCGGCGGCTGCGCATGAAGCCGCAGAACCTGCTCACGAACCTTCCGCTCGCCAAATCGGCCCGCCATCGAGGCGGGTAAAATCGAAGATTCGACGGGAGACGGCCATGACGGCAAGGCAGCAGAACACCGGCAGCTTCATGTTGACCAAGGAGATCGAGATCCTCATGGCCGAGCGCGCGCGGCTGCTGCGCGTCGCGGGAGCGGCGGCGCAGTTCGTCGCCGTGATGGACGGCAAGCGTTTGCCGCAGACGGTCGCGACGGAGGCCGAGATCCTCGCCGAGAGCGTGAACGCGCTTCCGGAGGACACGCTCAAGGACGCGCTCGTGGCGATCAGCACCAAGCCCAAGGCCGGAGGAGCCGCATGAATCCCGATTCGCTCAACATGAGCATCCGCAAGTTCCTGAAGAACGTCGGCGTGCATTCGCAGCGCGAGATCGAGGCTGTGGTCGAGCGCGGCATCGCCACCGGCAAGCTCAAGGGGAACGAGACGCTGGCGGCGAAGATGACGCTCACGCTCGGCGGCACGGAGCTCAACGTCACCTTCGACGGCAAGATCCAGCTCGAGTGAGCGTCGCGTACGCCGATATCGAGACTGCGGCAGCGCACCTCGAGGGAGTCGCGCATCGCACGCCGGTCGCCACGTCGAGCCAGTTCGACGCGCTCACCGGCGCCCAGGCGTACTTCAAGTGCGAGAACCTGCAGCGCATGGGCGCGTTCAAGTTCCGCGGCGCCTACAACGCGCTGCGGACGCTCGACGCCGAGGCGCGCAAGCGCGGCGTCGTCGCGTTCTCGTCGGGCAATCACGCGCAGGCCGTGGCCCTCGCCGGACAGCTGCTCGGGATTCCCGCGGTGATCGTCATGCCGGCCGACGCCCCGGCCGTGAAGGTCGCGGCCACGCGCGCCTACGGCGCCGAGGTGATCTTCTACGACCGCGCCGCCGGGCAGAGCCGCGAGGACGTCGCCGCACGCATCGCCTCCGAGCGTGGCGCGACCGTGATCCCGCCCTTCGACCACGCCGCGGTCATCGCGGGACAGGGCACGGCGGCGAAGGAGCTGCTCGAGGACATCGGCGCGCTCGACGCACTCGTGGTTCCGTGCGGCGGCGCGGGCCTGCTCGCCGGCTCCTCGATCGCGGCCAAGCACCTCTCGCCCGGGATCCACGTCATCGGCGTCGAGCCCGAGGCCGGTGACGATGCGGCGCGGTCGTTGCGTTCGCGCACGCTGCAGCGCGTCGAGAATCCGCAGACCATCGCCGATGGCGCGCGCACGCAGTCGCTCGGCAGCCTCACCTTTCCGCTCGTGCTCGAGCACGTGCACGACATCGTGACCGTGAGCGACGCCGAGATCGTCGAGGCGATGCGGTTGTTGTGGGAGCGGATGAAGCTCGTCGTCGAGCCGACCGGCGCGCTCGCCGCCGCCGCCGTGCTCGCCGGGCGCGTGCCGGTGCGCGGTTTGCGCGTCGGCATCATCCTCTCCGGCGGCAACGTCGATCTCAAGGCCGCGGCCGCGCTCTTCGCGTGAGCGCGCAGCCGCATCTCGGCGCGGCGATCCCGAGGCGCGGGAGCCCGCTCCTGCAGCTCGCGGGACGCGGTGCGCTGCGGCTCCTCGGATGGCGCATCGAGGGCGAGATTCCCGACCTGCCGAAGTTCGTGATCGCCGTCGCGCCGCATACGTCGAACTGGGACTTCGTCGTCGGCATCGCGGCCATGTTCGCACTGGATCTCAGGCTCGCGTTCCTCGGCAAGCACACGCTTTTCCGCGGGCCGTTCGCGCCGCTCCTGCGTTGGGTGGGCGGCATTCCGGTGGATCGCACGAAGCCGCACGGCGTCGTCGCCGAGGCGGTCGCCGCATTCGCGCGGATGGACCGCCGCATCCTCGCGCTCGCGCCCGAAGGCACGCGCACCGCGGGCGCCGGATTCAAGTCCGGATTCCTGCACATCGCGCGCGGCGCGCACGTGCCGGTGCTCCTCGCCGCGCTCGACTACGAGGTGCGTTGCGTCAGGCTGGGGCCCTGCGTCGACTGCGGCGAGGACGTGGATTCCGACCGCGAGCGGATCGCCGCGCACTTCGCCAAGGTGCGCGGCAAGCATCCGCGGGATCGTCAATCGGCGTAGACCCCCGCCTTCTTGATGATCGGGCTCCACTTGTCGATCTCCGCCTTGAGGTGGTGATGCAGCGCCTGCGGCGTCTGCATGTCCGGCGGATAGGTAATGGCGCCCAGCTCGGCGAACTTCGCCTGCACGGCGGGATCGGCGAGCGCCTGGTGCAGCGCGGACACGAGCTTCTCGATCACGGGCTTCGGTGTCCCCTTTGGCGCGTAGAGGCCATGCCAGATGCCGACCTCCGCGCCCTTGACTCCCTGCTCGTCGAGCGTCGGCACGTCCGGCAGCGACGCGATGCGCTTCTTCGAGGTGATGCCGTAGGCCTTCACCTTTCCGCCCTTGATCTGGCCGGTCGTGCTCGTCGTCTGGTCGCACATGAAGTCCACCTGGCCGCCGACGAGGTCGTTCATCGCCGGCCCCGTTCCCTTGTACGGCACCGTGAGCACGTCGGTCTGGATGGCGCTCATGAACAGCATGCCGCACAAGTGCGAGGCCGCGCCGATGCCGGCGTTGGCGTAGCTCACCTTGTCCTTGTTCGCCTTGATGTAGGCGACGAGCTCCTTGAGGTTGTTGGCGGCGAGCCCGGGCTTGCCGATGATCGTCATCGGCACCTCGTTCACGAGCCCGATGTATTCGAAGTCGGTGAGGGGGTCGAAGCCGGCATTGCGGTAGAGCGTCGGAATCGTCGCCATGCCGATGTGGTGGATCAGGATGGTGTAGCCGTCCGGCCTCGCGTTCTTCACGACCTGCGGCGCGAGGATGCCGCCGGCGCTCGGGCGGTTCTCGACCACGACAGTCTGGCCGAGCGGCCTGGTCATGGCCTGCGCCAGCACCCGCGCGACGGTATCGGTCGGTCCTCCCGCGGCGTACGGCACCATCATGGTGACGGCACGGTTGGGAAAATCCTGGGCCGCGGCGGCGATCGACAGGCTGAGCGCCGCGGCAAGAAGGGAAACTCTGCTGAACATCCCGGTCTCCTCGGTGTTGTGGGCCGTCGAATTATAATTCGTGACCTTCCGCACGGCCGTTTCGCTTGAGTCTCCTCGCCCTGCTTGCCGGGCTGCTCGCGCAGCACGCGTATCCCGTCGCCGTCCGCCGGCGGCTCATCGCGTTCTACGGCCGCATGTCGCTCTCGGTGGCGAAACGCGCGAACGCGGGCGACCGCAACTCGGGCGTGCTCGCGTGGGTGGTGCTGGTCGTCATGATCGTCGGCCCGGTCACGCTCGCTACCGTGCTCGCGGCGCGAATCCATCCGGTCGTCGAGTGGCTCCTCGACGTCGCATTCGTGTACGCGACGATCGGCTTCCTGCCCACGGTGCGCACGCTCGCCTCGGTGGAGAAGGCGCTGCGCGAGCAGGGCGCGGCCGAAGCGGCGAACCTGCTTTCCCTGTGGCAGGGGGAGGCGGTGGAGAGCGATGACGCCAGCGATGTCGCGCGGCTCGCCGCCGAGCATGCCCTGCGCGAGG
>JACXTT010007912.1_pt1 | contig 14865 bp, 9 predicted proteins | sample 9270951 | NCBI WGS metagenome assembly JACXTT01 (sample SAMN15532306, study PRJNA645909) | rock metagenome | isolation source: weathered quartz diorite | place: Puerto Rico | collected 2017-06-21
CGACCGCTACCCCGGCCGCGACCGCTACCCCGACCCCGACCGCTACCCCGGCCGCGACCGCTACCCCGACCCCGACCGCTACCCCGGCCGCGACCGCTACCCCGACCCCGACCGCTACCCCGACCCCGATCGCGCGGCTTGGCCGGCTTGATCGTGGTCCTTCAGCCTCGTGGCCGACGCGGTCGGCGCTTCGATCGCTCCGGTGCCCGCGTCCGCTGGTGCCGCGCGGGTTTGGCTTGGCCCTGAGCTTCCAGCAGCGCGACGTCGAAACGGTCCTTGTCCCGGTTCGCGGCGCGCTTGTTCGCCAGCAGCGCAGCGCGTCCGATCACGTACAGCGGCGTGGCTTCGAAGTCGGCTTCGACGCGTGACGCCCACGCGGTCGCGAACGAGACGCCGTCGATACCGGTGAGAATGTCGATGCGCCACGGTTTGCGGCCGAGCATGAAGATCTTGTCCGGTTCGGCCAAGCGCGCGGCCGGGGGGGTCACCGAGCCGAATCCGAAATCGACGAGCGCGCTGCGTAGCCTACGGGCGTTTGCGAGCGTGGGCTCGACGAACACGTCCAGATCTTCCGTCAGCCGCGCCTGTCCGTGCGCCGCCACCGCGTGGCCGCCGATCAGCACGAACTTCACTCGTCGGGCGATCAGCGCACACAAGAATTCGCTCCATTCGCGGTTGAGCTCGATCCTCACCGAACCACACCCTCCGGAGGCGCTCGACGCCGGAGATGCGTTCCTCCAGGGTCATCGCGGCCAGGTCAGCCCGATCGAGCGCGTCCGCTTCTTCGAAGCTGCCGGCGATGCGGAACGTGCGGTCGATCACCTGCACACGATAGCACGTCGGAGGTCGCCGCCGCGGCGGGCATCCAGCCTCGCCGAGGGATTCGAAGTATGGTTCGGGGGTGCGGGCTGGTGAGCGCATCGTGCTTCAGGTCACGTCCAGCGAGGAGGGCGTGGGGATCGGTTCGTCGGAGGGGGTGGAGGTTCGCGTGCCGCTGCTGCTCGCCGGCGAGCGCGCGCGGGTGCGGATCGAGCACGTGGGGCGGGCGCGGCGCGCGTACGGTCATGCGCTGGAGATCCTCGAGCCGGCGGCGGCGCGGGTGCTCGCGCCTTGCCCCCAGCACGAGACCCGCGACGGAAAATGCAGCGGCTGCCCGCTGATGATCGCCAGCCCCGCGGCGCAGCGCGAGGAGAAGCGCCGCTCGCTCGCGCGCGCGGGCATCGAGGTGGCGGAGGTGGTCCCCCCGCCCGAGGAGCTCGGCTACCGCTGGTCGAGCAAGCGCGTCGCGCGCCACGCGGCCGGGCGCGTGCGTCTCGGCAGCTTCCGGCGGCAGAGCCACCAGCTCGCCGACATGTCCGGCTGCCTGGTCGATCACCCCGACATCGCCGCGTGCGCGCGCGACGTCGCCGAGCAAGCGACGCGGCTCGGCATCGCCTGCTACGACGAGCGCAGCGGGCAAGGCGATCTGCGTTACGTGTGGCTCAAGACCGACGGCAAGGGCGCGGTGCTCGTGACGCTCATCAGCGCGTCCGAGGACACGCGCGCGCCGGAGCTCGCGCAGGCGATCGGCGCCGCCGGCGTGGCCTGGTCGGTGCAGGCGAGCGGAGGCAACGCCATTCGCGGCGGCGAGGCGACGATCCTCCGCGGCGCGCCGGCGCTGGCGATCGAGCTGTGCGGCCGGCGGATCGAGGTCGGGCCGCTCGGGTTCTTGCAGCCGAATCCGCGCGTGGCCGAGCTTTGCTACGCGGATCTGTGCGGCGGCGCGAAGGCAAGGCTGTGCTTCGATCTCTACGCCGGGGCGGGGATCACCACGCAGCTCCTCGCCGCCGGCTGCGAGCGCGTCGTCGCCTGCGACGCGTACCCGGAGAGCGCCGCCAAGCTCGGCGCCGCGGCGGAGACGGTGGAGAGCTTCCTCGCGCGCGCCGAAGAAGCGCCGGACCTCGTCGTCGCCAACCCGCCGCGGGCCGGGATGGGCGACGAAGTGTGCGACCGCCTCGTCGCCTTGTCGCGCCGCGGGCTCGGCGAGATCCGCGTCATGAGCTGCAACGCCGCTGCGCTGCGGCGGGACGTCGATCGCCTCGCCGCGGGTTTTTCGCTCGCCGCGGTCCGCGCCTACGACACGCTGCCGCACACGCCTCACCTCGAGGTGGTGGCGCATTTGCGGCGGATTTGAGGCTCGCAGAGCACAACTGTGTCGAGCCAATGAGCTTCTCGCCTCCGTTCGTGCGGCATACGCTGCGCGGGTGAGCTCCGATGCTTCGACGATCACGGCGGGCAGCACGATCGCCGGGCGCTATCGCGTCGAGGAAAAATCGGCGAAGGTGGCTTCGGTGCAGTGTTTCGCGCCACGCAGCTGAGCCTCGACCGCATGGTGGCGCTCAAGCTGTTGCATCGCCACCTCGTGGGAAACGACGAGCACCTCGCGCGGCTGTGGCGCGAGGCGAAGCTGACGCAGAAGCTCGAGCATCCCAACACGGTGCGGCTCTTCGACTTCGGGCGCGACGAAAATGGAATGCCCTACGTCGCGTGGGAGCTGCTCAAAGGCCAGTCGCTCGAGCGGCTGCTCGAGCAGGGCAAGATGCCGCTCGCGCGCACCGTCCACATCGCGTCGCAGGTGTTGAAGTCGCTGATGGAGGCCCATGCGGCCGGCGTGATCCATCGCGACATCAAGCCTGCGAACATCTTCGTCAGCGATTTCCCGGGCGAGCCTGACTTCGTCAAGGTGCTCGATTTCGGCCTCGCCAAGGCCCTGTGCGACGATCACGGCCCCGCCCAGGATTTGACGCGACCCGGCCACACGGTCGGCACCCCGAGCTACATGGCGCCGGAGCAGATCTCGGGCGGCTCGGTACAGCCGTGCTCCGATCTCTACGCGGTCGGGCTCGTCATGTCGGAGATGATCGCCGGACAGGCCGTATTTCGCGGCGATTCGGCGATTGCCGTGTGCAGCGAACAGCTCTCGCCGGCGCCGGTTCCGCATTTGCCCGGGGTGCTGCGCTCGCCGCTCGGCCCCGTGATCCACCGCGCGACGCAGAAAGATCCCAAGCGTCGATTCGCCACTGCCGCCGAGATGTTGCGCGAGCTCGAAGCCGCCGCCCTCGGCGCGCGTGACTCGGCGACCCCTCCGACCGCGGTCGGTCTCGCCGTGGCGCCACAACCTGCGATGGGCGGCATGATCGATCAAGCACCGATCTTGCCGATCCGCGCCCCACTTGCTCGTGCGTTACCGCAGGGCAAGGGCGCCGCCGGTTGTGCGCCGGCCCTGCCGCTCGCGCTCGCAGCAGGCGCCTTCGTCGCGATCGCGGCCGTCGCCGGCGTCGCGGTCTGGTCGAAGCAATCGCCCGTCGCCCCTGCGGGGACGACAGTGTCCAGGGCGTCGGCTGCCCCCTTCCGTCGTTTTTGTCTCGCTCTACCACTACCCGGACGCACGCGGCCCCGCGATCATCGAAAAGGCGCTGCGCGAGGAGGGAGTCACCAGCCTCGCGCGCGACGACACGGTCTTCTTGGTAGTCTATGGCGACCCGAGCGAGGGGAAGGCCTCTCGGGAGCTCTTCGACGCCATCACGCGCTGAGCCCGAGCTGGTGCCCTTCCGCGGCGGATTTGAGGCTCCCGGGCTCCGCGGGTATAGCGTGAGCCGTGAAGTCGACCGTCGATGAGCTGAAGGCGGCGTTCGCGCGCGGGGTGGCCTGGGTGGGCGGCGGGATGATCGCGCTGTTTTCGCTCGAGCTCGTGCTGGAGCTGCGCGCCGCCGGATTTCCCGGGCCCGCGGCGCGCTCGTGGGCCGGCGTGATGAACAACGCCAAGCTCGTCGACATACTGAGCCCGGTGGCGCGCGCCTACAACAACGTGCTGGCGATGCTGCTCGCCACCATCGGTTTGGCGATCCCCCTCACCGCCAACATGCACACGCCGAAGCTCATCGATCTGTTCCTCAAGGATCGGCTGAACCGCACCGTGCTGTTGCTCGGCGCGGTCGGCGCGGCGCACGTCTTGTGGGTCGAGTACATCATCGGCCCGGCCTTCGCGCCGCTGTGGGCGTTCCGCCTGGCGCTGTTCGGCGCGCTCGTCGGCTGGATGGTGCTCATCCCGTACTTCTTCTACGTGATGCGCTTCCTCGACCCGTCGGTGGTGATCCGCCGCCTGCGCAACGCCGTCGCGGCCGAGGTCGCGCTGGTCGCCGACGGCCGCCGCCAGCCGAAACCGGCCCAGGACGAGATCTCCGAGACGCTGTTCCAGATCGGCACCATCGTGATGAAGGCGCTCGACCGCGCCGATCGCGGCGTGGCTCACGACGGGGTGTGGGCCTTCCGCCAGGTGGTGGGCTCGTACGGCGACATCAAGCCGCGCATGGGCGAGGAGTGGTTCTTCGTCGGCCGCAGCGACTTCGTCGGCATGAGCCACCACGCCATCCAGATGATCAACCAGAAGCGCACTTGGATGGAGATGCAGGTGCTCTACCAGCTGGTGCTGTGCTACCGCCACGCGCTCGGCGCCGCGCCCGAAGAGATCAGCACCATCGCCAACGTCAACCGCCGCATCGCGCTCGAGGCCGCGCGCCGCGACGACCGCCACGTGGTGTCGCTCGGCATCCGCGTGTTCAACACCTTCCTGCGCGACGCGCTCAACAAGAAGGACGACCGCGCCGCCTTCGACGTGTTCTACCAGTACCGCCAGCTCGCCGGCGAGCTGTGCGCCGAGCCGCGGGTGGTCAAGCGGATCGGCGGCTTCTTCGTGACCTACGCGGGGCTCGCCGACGAGCTCGGCTGCCCGTTCGTCTCCGACCTCGCCGGCTTCGACCTCGAGTACGTGGTCGAGACCGCGTTCCTGCAGAAGTCGCCGGCGGGGCCCGATCTGTTGAGCCGCCTGCTCGAGCTGCCGAACGTCCGCGACGGCCGGGTGGTGCAGGCGCGGCTGCGCGCCAAGCTCATCGCCGGCGGTTTCTTCGCCGAACAAGGGCTCGGCGGCGAGCTCGAGCGCGTCAAAGCGGACCTCGCGCGCGTGCCGCCCGACGAGCTCGCCGCGGCCGCGCACCACCTCGTGTCGATCGTGCGGCGCGCCTACTGGGAGGTGACGGATCGGGCGATCAACATCGAGTGGACCAAAAAAGCGCGGCGGGGGGGCATCAGCGGCGTGGCGGACGAGATGGCCGCGCGCCACGGAGAAGGGCGATGACCATGGGCGATTGGCGCGGCAAGACCGCGGTGGTGACGGGGGCGTCGAGCGGGATCGGCCGGGCGGTGGCGCTGCGGCTGGCGCGCGAGGGCATGCGCGTGGTCGCCTGCGCGCGCCGGCTCGAGCGGCTGGAGGAGGCGGGGAGGGTCGCCCGCGCCGCCGGCGGAGCGTGGTCGAGCCGCGCGCTCGACGTGCGCGACGAGGCCCAGGTGGTGGCCCTGTTCGCCGAGCTCGCCGGGGCCGGTGTTCACGTCCTCGTGAACAACGCCGGGCTCGGCCATCACGCGCCCCTCTGCGAGGGCGGCCATACGGCGGAGTGGCGCGAAATGCTCGAGGTGAACGTGCTCGGGCTGTGCGTCTGCACCCGCGAGGCGCTCGCGCTCATGCGCGCGAACGGCGACCGCGGGCACGTCGTTCACGTCTCGTCGATGGCCGCCCACCGCGTCCCGCGCGGCAGCGGCGTCTACTCCGCCACCAAGTTCGCCGTGCGCGCGCTCACCGAGGCGCTCCGCCAGGAGCTGCGCGAGCTCGGCAGCGCCGTGCGCGTCAGCGCGATCAGCCCCGGCTACGTCGAGACCGAGTTCGCCGCGCGCTACCACAAGGACGAGGCCGCCGCCGCGCGCACCTACGGCCGCTTCCCGGTGATCCAGCCCGACGAGGTCGCCGCCGCGGTGGTGTACGCGCTCGAGCAGCCGCCGCACGTGCAGATCCACGACATCCTGATGCGGCCGACCGATCAGGAGTCGTGAAGCGCGGCGCGCCGGGCCGCGGCAGCGGCGCCGCCGGCGGTCACAGGGTCCGCAGGTAAGCGATCAGCGCCGCGCGATCGTCCGCGGACAGGCTGAGCCCGAACGGATGGCCGGGCTCGGTGCGCGCCGGATCGAACAGCGCTTCCAGGCTCGGAACGGCTCCGTGGTGAAAGTACGGCGCCTGCCGCCCGACGCCGCGCAAGCTGGGAACCCGGTAGTAGCCGGTGTGCCGCACCGGGCTCGCGCCGGCGGCCGGATCGGTGCCAATTTCGGCGACGCCGATCAGGCGCGCCGACGAGAACAGCGGCGGCGTATGGCAGCTCGGGCACGGCCCGGCCGCGAAGATCGCCTGCCCGTGCGCCGACGCCGGCGACGGCGGGTCGGCAGGCGGAGGCGGTGGCAGCGAGCGCAGGTACCTCGCGACTGCCCATGCCAGCACCCGCGGAATGCGGGTTTTCTGCTCGCTTGCGCTGATGAACAGCGTTTCACAGCGCACCGCCAGCGTCGCCGTGCCGCGGTTGAACCAGTTGGCGTTGTGGTGCAGGTACGGCCAATCGGCGAGGCCGCCGAGGTCCGAGACGGCAAAGGGATCGAAGATGCCGTCGGCCATCACGTCGCTCCGGCCCGGCCCGAGCCGCGCCAGATCCGCCGGCGAGGTGGCGTCGTTCGCGGCGCTCGGCGCGGTAGGATCGACCGTGAGCGCGAGCAGCCGTGCCTGTCCGACGTCCATGGCGCGGTTTGCCAGCACTGCGTCGACGACGCCGTTCGAGCGGCTGGCGTGGCACTGCGCGCAGGTGGACGAAACGCGCACGCGGCCGTCGGCGTCGACCAGTCCGCGCAAGCCGACGTAATGGTCGCTGTCGACCAGAAAGCCGACTTTCTCCGGGCCGTGGTCGACGCGCAAGAGCGCCGCAGCGGCGCGGCTCGGCGCCAGCGGGTACTCGAAGAACGCCCGGCGGCCGAGCGCGATCCACTCGGCGTCGCTGCACGGCATCCGCGCCGGCGCCAGGGTCGTCGGCTCGCGCGCCTGGAGCTGACCGCCGGCCGCGAGGTTGGCCGCGTCCTCCGGGCCGATGGGAAACGTCGGCGGATCGCTCTCGTCGATGGCGTCCCAGCCGCCGTCTACGCCATATTTCTCGAGCCGCTCGCGCGCGTACAGGTTGTCGCGATCGGTGAGGTCGCGCTCGAGGATCCCGCGGCGATAGCGGGCGTCGGCGATGAAGGCTGCCGGATCATCGCGCAAGTCCAACGCCGGGTTGCACGCGGTCGCGAGCGCGAGCGCGACCGGGAGACAGGGAAGCATGCGCATCATCGCCGACCACACGATCGTACGGGCGCCGAAGAAGATGGTGACACCGGTAACCGCGAGAGCCGCTGCGGCGTAGCAGACCATGAGGGGAAACCGTGCGAAGCGACACGATCACGTTTGCGAGGGCATTGGGGGCGATCGCCGCCGTGGGCGGTATCGCGGCGCCGCTGTTCTTGGCCACGGCGAGCGGCTGCGGCCCAAAGGACGTCAAATCCGAGGACTGCAACACCAACTACTCCTGCAAGTGCCAGGCGCGGTTCATGCGCACCGAGCCCGCCTACGCCGATCCGACCGACAAGAAGTGCTCGCCGACCGATACGAGCTCGGCCGAAATGGTCGGGCTGGCCGATTGCAAGAAAAAATACGGCAGCGCCAACTGCGGCTCGTGCGCGAACTGCACGAAGACCGGGCAACCCGTGACCGACCTCACGGCGGGCGGCTGCAGCGAGTACAACTACAACTGCCAATGCGACGTCGTGAACATCGTCTTGGAGTACGTCGCATACAATCCGCTCGAGCCCTGCGGTCTCTCCCCGGCGGACGCCATGTTGGACGCGACCAAGCAGTGCGTCGCGCACAACAAGGCGTCGAGCTGCGCTTGTGATTGCAGCGCGGTTCAAAGCAGCAGCGGCTCTGGCGAGTCGCCGCTGTGACGCTCTGCCCCTACGAGCGGAAGCGATTGCAGCCCGGATGCGTCCGACCGATCAGGAGTCGTGAAGCGCGGCGCGCCCGTTCGCTTCGGGCCGCGGCAGCGCCGCCGCCGGCTGCTCGCGCGGCAGCTCGACGGTGAACTCGGCGCCCGCGCCCGGCCGGCTCGTCACGGTGACGTGGCCGCCGTGCGCCTCGACGATCTGCCGCACGATCCACAACCCCAGGCCGAAGCCGCCGTGGCGCCGCACCGGCGCGAGCCGCTCGAAGCGCTCGAAGATGCGCGCCTGCGCGTCCGGCGGGATGCCCACGCCATGGTCCTTCACCGCGAGGATCGCCCGGCCGCCCTCGCCGCGGATTGACACCTCGATCGGCCGGCCCTGGCCGTACTTGATGGCGTTCGCCACCAGGTTCGCCACCACCTGCTCGACGCGCGTGCGGTCCCAGCGGCCGAGCACCGGCGCGGGCGCCTCCACCGCCACCGCCGAGCCGGCGCGCGCGGCCTCCTCCGCGAGCCGCTCGATCTCCTCGCGCGTCACCGCCGCCAGGTCGACCTCCTCCAGCTCCAGCGACATGCGCCCGGCGGTGATGCGCGACACGTCGAGCAGCCGGTCGATCAGCCGCTCGAGGCGGGCGCTGGAGCGGTCGATCATCGCCAGCCGCTGATCCAGCCGTTCGGGCGCGGCGCCGCCGCGTTGCTTCATGTCGCGCAGCAGGCTGGCGGTCTGCAGCCGCAGCGGGGTCATCGGCGTCTTCAGCTCGTGCGAGGCGATCGACAGGAACTCGTCGCGGGCGTGCACCGCCTGGCGCAGCTCCAGCACCAGGCGGGAGCGTTCGAGCTCGAGCCGCTTGCGCTCGCTCACGTCGTCGACGACCACGATGAAGCGGGTGCAGCTGTTCGAGGCGTCGCGCATCGCCGAGACGGTGAGCTGCACCCAGGTGGCCGGCTCGCTGCCGTCGAGCACGTGCTCGCCGGCGTAGACGTCGGCCTGGCCGGCGCTGAGCTTGGCGATCGCCGTGTGCAGCCGGCCGCGCTCTTCGGGCCCCACCATGTCGGCCACCGGCCGCCCCTCGGGCGAGTCGCCGCCGCCGAGGATCTGGCCGAGGCGCGCGTTGACCTTGGTCCAGCGCCCGTCGGGGCCGGCGTGGCCGATGCCCACCGGGGCGTGCTCGAAGGTGATGGCGTGGATCGCCTCGCTCTCGCGCAGCGCTTTCTCCGCCCGTTCGCGCTGCACCTCGGCGGCCCGCAGCTCGGCGTCGCGCAGCATGCGCGCCTGCCGCTCGATCTGCCGCCGCTGGCGGTAGAGCTCGACGAACACCGCCACCTTCGAGCGCACCTCGTGCGGATCCACCGGCTTGCGCAGGTAGTCGACCGCGCCCACGTCGTAGCCGCGGAAGATGTTCTCCATGTTGTAGACCGACGCGGTGACGAAGATGATCGGGATGTGGCGCGACTGCTCGCGCTGCTTGATGAGCGCGGCGGTCTCGAAGCCATCCATCCCGGGCATCGCCACGTCGAGCAGGATCAGCGCCAGCTCGCGCCGCAGCACCTGGGCGAGCGCCTCCTGGCCCGACGAGGCCAGCACCAGCTCGTAGTCGGGCCGCTGCAGCACCGCCGCGAGCGAGTGCAGGTTCGACGGCCGGTCGTCGACCAGGAGGATCGCGACGACCTCGGCGGTCATGGGCTCTCCTGCTCGACCCAGTGCTCGACCGTGGCGATGAGGCGGTCGCTCTCCACCGGCTTGGGCACGAAGTCGTCGCAGCCGGCGGCGAGCGCGCGGCTGCGGTCGCCCGGCATCGCCTTGGCGGTGAGCGCGATCACCGGCAGGGTCTTCCAGCGCGGCTCGGCGCGGAGCCGCCGCGTCGCCTCGTAGCCGTCCATCTCCGGCATCATCATGTCCATCAGCACCGCGTCGATGTCGGCTTGCTGCTCGAGCGCGCGGAACGCTTCGCTGGCGCTCTCGGCCGGGATCACCGCCGCGCCGTGGCGCTCGAGCAGGCTCGTCACGGCGAACAGGTTGCGCACGTCGTCGTCGACCACCAGGATCTTCCGCCCCGCCAGCGACTTCTGCGCCGGCAGCGGGCCCTCCTCGGGCTTGACGGCCACGCGCGGCTCCTCCGCGGGCACGGTGTGCATGCGCTCGAAGCCGTTGCCCTCGCCCGGCCCGGCCTCGTCGAGCGGCAAGTACAGCGTGAAGGTGCTGCCGACGCCGACCTTGCTCTCGAGGCGGATCTCGCCGCCGAGCAGCCGCGCGAGCTCGCGGCTGATGGTGAGGCCGAGCCCGGTGCCGCCGTAGACGCGGCTGGTGGAGGTGTCGGCCTGCTGGAACGCCTCGAAGATGATCTGCTGCTTCTCCAGCGGGATGCCGATGCCGGTGTCCTTGATGGCGAACGCCACCACCGCGCGCGCGCGCCGCAGGGCCTGGCTCTGGAAGCGGCGCGTGTCCTTCTCCACCCTGACGAGCATCTCGATCGAGCCGGTCTCGGTGAATTTGAACGCGTTCGAAAGCAAGTTCTTGAGGATCTGCTGCAGCCGCTGCGGATCGGTGACGAGCGTCGGGGGCGCCTCGGGGCTGATCGCCGTTTCGAAGGTGACGCGCTTCTGCTGGGCGATGGGCAGGAAATGCTGCTCGGCGTAGGCGCGGATCTCGCCGAGCGGCACCGCCCGACGCTCGACCTCGATCTTGCCGGCCTCGATCTTCGACAGGTCGAGGATCTGGTTGATGAGCATGAGCAGGTCGTGCCCCGAGGAGTGCACGGTGCGGGCGAAGTCGACCTGTTGCGGCGAGAGCTTGCCGTCGGGGTTCTCGGCCAGGAGGTTCGCCAGGATCATGATGCTGTTGAGCGGCGTGCGCAGCTCGTGCGACATGTTGGCGAGGAACTCCGACTTGTACTTCGACACCAGCGCCAGCTGCTTGGCCTTCTCCTCCAGGTTGGTGCTGGCCTCGGCGATCTCGCGGTTGCGCACCTCGAGCTCGCGCGCCTTGTCCTCGAGCTCGCTCGAGCGCTTCTCCAGCTCGGCGTTGGAGCGCTTCAGCTCCTCGAGCAGCTCCTCGGTGCGGCGGCTCGCGCCGATCATGTTGAACACCACGCCGATGCTCAGGGCCAGCTGATCGAGGAAGGTGAGGTGGATGGCGCTGAACGGCTCGAACGAGCCGAGCTCGATGACGCCGCGCACCTGCCCTTCGAACTGGATCGGCAGGACGACGATGTTGCGCGGCGGCGCCTCGCCGAGGCTCGAGGCGATGGCCACGTAGTCCTGGGGCACGTGCGTCACCAGGATGGCCTTCTTCTCCAGCGCCGCCTGGCCCACCAGCCCCTCGCCGATGGCGTAGCGGTTCGACACGTGCTTGCGCCGGGTGTAGCCGTAGCTCGCCAGGAGCTTCAGCGCGGCGCGCTCGTCGACGCGCTCGACCACGAAGAAGGTGCCGAGCTGCGCCGACACGCTCGGGGTGAGCTCGCTCATCACCAGCTCGCCGAGCGACTCGAGGCTGCGCTGGCCCTGCATCATGCCGGTGAACTTGGCGAGGTTGGTCTTGAGCCAGTCCTGCTCCTTGTTGGTGACGGTGGTGTCGCGCAGGTTGGCGATCATCTGGTTGATGGTGTCCTTCAGCGACAGCACCTCGCCCTGCGCCTCGACGTCGATGGTGCGCGACAGGTCGCCCTCGATGACCGCGCTGGCGACGTCGGAGATGGCGCGCACCTGGGTGGTGAGGTTGCCGGCCAGCTGGTTGACGTTGTCGACCAGATCGCGCCAGGTGCCGGCCGCGCCCGGGACCTTGGCCTGGCCGCCGAGCTTGCCCTCGATGCCGACCTCGCGCGCCACGCTGGTGACCTGCTCGGCGAAGGTGCGCAAGGTGTCGGTCATGTTGTTGATGGTGTCGGCGAGCGCGGCGATCTCGCCCTTGGCGACCAGCACCAGGCGCTTGGACAGGTCGCCCATCGCCACCGCGGTGACGACCTTGCTGATGCCGCGCACCTGATCGGTCAGGTTCGACGCCATCACGTTGACGTTGTCGGTCAGATCCTTCCACGTGCCCGAAACGCCCGGGACGCGCGCCTGGCCGCCGAGCTGGCCGTCGGTGCCGACCTCGCGCGCCACGCGCGTGACCTCCGCGGCGAAGGTGCGCAGCTGCTCGACCATCGCGTTGATGGTGTCCTTCAGCTCGAGGATCTCGCCGCGCGCCTCGACGGTGATCTTCTTCGACAGGTCGCCGTTCGCCACCGCGGTGGTGACGAGCGCGATGTTGCGCACCTGCGAGGTGAGGTTGCCGGCCAGCATGTTGACGCTGTCGGTGAGGTCCTTCCAGGTGCCGGCGGCGCCGGGCACGCGCGCCTGGCCGCCGAGCTTGCCCTCGATGCCGACTTCGCGCGCCACCGTCGTCACCTGATCGGCGAAGGTGCGGAGCGTGTCGGTCATGTTGTTGATGGTGTCGGCGAGCGAGGCGATCTCGCCGCGCGCCTCGAGCACGAGCTTCTGCGCCAGGTCGCCGTTCGCCACCGCGGTCACCACCACGGCGATGCCGCGCACCTGCGAGGTGAGGTTCGAGGCCATCAGGTTCACGCTCTCGGTGAGCTCCTGCCAGGTGCCGGCGACCCCGGGCACCTGCGCCTGGCCGCCGAGCTTGCCCTCGGTGCCGACCTCGCGCGCCACGCGCGTGACCTCCTTGGCGAAGGTGCGCAGCTGGTCGACCATCGCGTTGAGGGTGTTCTTCAGCTCGAGGATCTCGCCCTTGGCCTCGACGGTGATCTTCTGCGACAGATCGCCGCCGGCGATGGCGGTCGCCACCAGGGCGATGTTGCGCACCTGGTTGGTGAGGTTGCCGGCGAGCACGTTGACGTTGTCGGTGAGGTCGCGCCAGGTGCCGGCGACGCCCGGGACGCGCGCCTGGCCGCCGAGCTTGCCTTCGATGCCGACCTCGCGCGCCACGGTGGTGACCTGATCGGCGAACGTCCGCAGCGAGTCGGTCATGCTGTTGATGGTGTCGGCGAGCGCGGCGATCTCGCCCTTCGCCTCGACCACGAACTTCTGGGTGAGGTCGCCGTCGGCCACGGCGGTCACCACCTTGGCGATGCCGCGCACCTGCGAGGTGAGGTTCGAGGCCATCACGTTGACGTTGTCGGTGAGGTCCTTCCAGGTGCCGGCGACGCCCGGGACGAGCGCCTGGCCGCCGAGCTTGCCGTCGGTGCCGACCTCGCGGGCGACGCGCGTCACCTCGGAGGCGAAGGTGCGCAGCTGATCGACCATCGCGTTGATGGTGTCCTTGAGCTCGAGGATCTCGCCCTTCGCCTCGACGGTGATCTTCTGCGACAGGTCGCCGTTCGCCACCGCGGTCGTGACCAGCGCGATGTTGCGCACCTGATTGGTGAGGTTGCCGGCGAGCATGTTCACGTTGTCGGTGAGGTCGCGCCAGGTGCCCGACACCCCCGGGACGCGCGCCTGGCCGCCGAGCTTGCCCTCGATGCCGACCTCGCGCGCCACGGTGGTGACCTGCTCGGCGAAGGTGCGGAGCGAGTCGGTCATGCTGTTGATGGTGTCGGCGAGCGCGGCGATCTCGCCCTTCGCCTCGACCACGAACTTCTGGCCCAGATCGCCGGTGGCCACGGCGGTGACGACCTTGGCGATGCCGCGCACCTGATCGGTGAGGTTGCGCGCCATCAAGTTGACGTTGTCGGTGAGATCCTTCCACGTGCCGCTGACGCCGCGCACCTCGGCCTGGCCGCCGAGCTTGCCTTCGGTGCCGACCTCGCGGGCCACGCGCGTCACCTCCGAGGCGAACGAGCGCAGCTGATCGACGGTGGCGTTGAGGGTGTTCTTGAGCTCGAGGATCTCGCCCTTCGCCTCGACGGTGATCTTCTGCGACAGGTCGCCGTTGGCGATGGCGGTGGCGATCTGCGCGATGTTGCGCACCTGCGAGGTGAGGTTCGAGGCGAGGCGGTTGACGCTGTCGGTGAGCTCCTGCCACACCCCCGACACGCCGCGCACGTCGGCCTGCGCGCCGAGCTTGCCTTCGGTGCCGACCTCGCGCGCCACGCGGATGACCTCGGCGGCGAACGAGCGCAGCTGATCGACCGTGGCGTTGATGGCGTTCTTCAGCTCGAGGATCTCGCCGCGCGTCTCGACGGTGATCTTCTGCGACAGGTCGCCGTTGGCGATGGCGGTCGACACCAGCGCGATGTTGCGCACCTGCGCGGTGAGGTTCGAGGCCAGCAAATTGACGTCGTCGACCAGATCCTTCCACGTGCCGGAGAGGCCCTCGAAGCTGGCCTGCACGCCGAGCTTGCCCTCGGTGCCGATCTCGCGGACCACGCGCGACACGCCGGTGGAGACCGAGCGCAGGCGATCGACCACGGTGTTGACGGTGGTGCCGAGGCGGAGGAACTCGCCCTGCAGCGGCTGGCCGCCGGAGTGGAGCGGCATGTCGCGCGACAGATCGCCGTCGGCGACGAAGCCGAGGATGCGGCTCGCCTGCATCGTCGGGAAGGCCATCGTCTCGACCAGGCGGTTGATCGCGTCGATCGCCGCGGCCCACGAGCCGCCGGCCGGCCCGAGCGAGGCGCGCTCGACCACGTGACCCTCGACCCCGGCGACCTGCGAGATGCGCTCGAGCTCGCGCACCAGCGCCTGGTTTTGCTCGAGCAGACCTTGCAGCTCGAGCGCCGCCTCGCCGAGGGTGCCGTCGGCCGGCGGCAAGCGCACGGCGAAGTCGCCCTGGCGCGCGGCGCGGAGGGCGTCGCGCAAGCCGACGAGGTTCGCGTCGTCGTGCTCGTGGCGGCGGCGGCGGCGCGAAGCGGGTTCCGGAGCGTCGTGAGAAGTCTCGGGTGAGTGATCGCTGGGCATGATCGCGGTCGGGGCCTCACCCTGCGATCGATGCAACTCTCTCACCGCGGGCCGGGCAGAAACGCCGCGCGGGGCAAAAGGACGCGCTCAGCGGCCGAAGCGGCGCTCGAGCAGCCACCAGCCGGCGACGGCGGCCGCGCCGGCG
>JACXTT010007913.1_pt1 | contig 14865 bp, 11 predicted proteins | sample 9270951 | NCBI WGS metagenome assembly JACXTT01 (sample SAMN15532306, study PRJNA645909) | rock metagenome | isolation source: weathered quartz diorite | place: Puerto Rico | collected 2017-06-21
CGTAATCTTGTTAAGGGATATCGTGTGACTAGTCTTGCCCTTCTATTCTGCGTCCCCACACCACTAAAGTTTTCCGCTCAAAAATGCCAGCAACACGATGGTGATCAAATTTGCGGCGCCAATCACACGCATCAAGCCGCTGTTATTGGGTCGAATTTCCTCTGGGTCGCTGTATGTAAGCTGGCGCCACTCGCTGACCCACTTTTCGGGGACAAGCCATCGGGACCATGGTGGAGGATCTTCAAGCCGATAGCCCAAAACATAATTTGCCAGCGCACAGTAACTGTAAAAGGCAAATGTCAATGCGTTGCCCAGAGTAGGCTCGGAATGACGGGTGCGAATGAGAAACAAGGGTATTGCAAAAAAGAGACACAGCCAGAACGCTATGCGGCTGGCCCACACATATTGCGGGTTTTTTAATTTCTTTTGGTCATCCTTCATGGGCGCAGCTCTATGAACGCGCTCCAGTTTCCGGGGCTTCAACAGCCTGGTCTTATCGCCATCCATCGATGACAAAATAATCGTCTTCGCTTTCCCCATCCAGGCGGGTGATCAACCGATAGTAGCCCACTACTTTTTCGCCACTGCAAAGGTCGAATCGCGTATCGACAAAAGGTGCAGCAACATGTTGCTGCTCAAAACACAGCCCATGTGAAGAGAACCTGCCAACAATCGACTCCCGCGCAATGCCCTCGGCCATGTCGACGGTATCTGGCGATTCCAGCCATTTCACGATGCCCTGCGCAGCCCTTTCTTTCAAGTTGTGGGTGCGCGCGTGTGCCATCAGCAGGTCTACAAGCTCTTGGCCTTTCACGTTCATGCAATGCTCCGTTCAATGCAAAGTTCCATGGCGATCTCAGCGCAGAAATCATGCGCGCTACTTATCCCAAGGCCGCACCTGCTCGCGCAGCGGCATGGGCACGGTCGGCCCGGCAACGCGCTGATGACCCGCAAAACGTTCATCATCGGGGCCCAACACTGGCACCTTGGCCTCCGCTTTACCCGTGCTGATGCCGGGTTTGTTGCGCAAGGTCCAGCGGGCATGGAGCTCGTCGTACAGCGCCTCCAGCGTTTGCGACTTGTCCCTGGCCTGTGCAACGGCCATGTCCAGCACAATGACGATGGGTTTGGCCTCGGCAGCGCCTTTACCGTCTACCTTGACCTCCACCTTGGGTGGGTCACCCAGTATCTGGCGCACCATGGCAGTGGCGCGCTCGGTGCCCACCCCGGGCAGTAGCAAGCCAAACTCGACCGCATCGATGCGCGCGGCAATGCCCTCACCCGACACCTTGCTGATGCCGCGCACCACCTGCTCAAACAAATCGTTGGCGACCTTGCGCCCCAGTAGACTTGGAATTTCCAGCAAATCTGCCCCATTGAGCAGCACCATGCTGAAGGGGCGGTCGCGCCGCTGGCATTGCGCCATGAGCACGCTGCCGTGCATGAAAAAGCCCGCTTCGTTGTACAACGACGTGCGCTCGTCCTTGAGATTGGATTCGGCGCTATCGTCCGACGCACGCAGGCTCAGGCCAAAGAAAATAGCCAGCGGTGCAATGGCCAACAAACAGCCGGCATAAAACAGCACGGGCTGCCATGGCACCGCCGCCAGCGTGAGCCAACAAGCCAATGCGAATTGGGACATGACCAACATAACCAGCGCCACTGCCCACGGCGCAGCCAGCAACAAGGCGTAGAAGATTCCCACCACAGCAGGCCAAAAGGCATAGGGGCCAACGGCAGCGCCAGTACCCGCCTCTACCTGCAGAAACAGGCCACCCAGCAGGAGCAGAGCGGCGCGTATGAACAGTATCAATTGGCGGCGCGCCGGGAACATGCTGCTCCAGCCACCCACAGAAGCTGCAAAGAATGCCATCAACCAGAACGCCATGCCGCTGACGCCATAGACGATATTGGTCCACAAGGTACACGCAGCCAGTGCCCAGGCCAACACGGGCTCCAGACGCCCGACCCTGAAGCTGACCGCGGCACTGGCCAGCCAGCTGCTGTCAGTGGCACGCCGCCCGCTGGACAACGGTGCCGAGGTACCACGCCGCCGCTCCGCGCGGTCGCTACCGGGAGCGGTGGAAGTGGGCATCGCGGGCCTGGTGGTGGCCTTGGCGGGGGTGGCGGCGCTGGCTTTGGGCATGGCAGCAGTCTACGGCCAATGGCAATGGCGGGCAATGCAACTGTTTCGGCGGCGTTTTTGCAGCCCGCCTCTAGTGGCAATTCTTAGAAACGGGGTGTAGCGGAAACCCATCGACTTGAATAGGCCCCAGACTAGAAACGGAACCGATGTTGACCGCCATCAATGGCAGCAGATAAATCGTCGCGTCTTTTTCCAATTGCGTTTTCAGCGGCACATATCCCCCCGTTGAAGCAAGATCAACCCGCTGCAACGATTTCGGGGCGTCGTGCCGTGCAGCCACTCAGCACCGCTGCCAGCAGGCAAACAATTGCAGTGTCCCTTACCGGCTATGCGACGTCAAATGCGCCAAGGTGCCAGCGGCACTCACACCAGGGCCTTTGCGCCGCGCGACCGGTGGGGACTGTCCGGGCGCGACTTCGTCCAATGCGACGGTGGCATCACTGCCCAGCGCTGGCACGCTGGTGCCACGGTGCAGCGCAACCCCCACGACCAGAATGTCCACCATCAGCAGGTGCAGGATACGGCTGATCATGGGTACCTGGGTGGCAATGTCTTCCACATGGTCAACGATCAAGGCCAGGTCGGCCTTGCGCGCCAGCGGCGACTGGCTCTCGGTAATGGCCACCACCTTGGCGCCACGCTCATGGGCTTTTTCCGCAACCGCCAACAATTCAGCAATGCGCCCACTGCTGCTGATAATCAGCACCACCACATCAGGGCTCAGCACATTGGTTGCCAACACCTGCAAACGCGGGTCGGTGTAGGCCACGGCGGAAACGCCCACCCGTAAAAACTTGAATTGCGCATCATCTGCCACTGCGCCATAGTGGCCTACCGCGTAGATTTCAATGCGCCGCGCCTCGGCAATCATGCGCATGGCGCGGTCCATGCTGTCGCGGTTCAAATGGTCACGCGCCTGCAAAATGGCCGACGCGGTGTTGCCCAAAACCTTGGCGCCCAGTTCCAGCATGGAGTCGTCGCCAGTAACCTGGGTGTGCGTGATGGGAATGGTGCCTGTGAGCCCCGAGGCCAGGCGCAACTTGAAGTCCGACAGGCCTTCGCAGCCCAGGGAGCGGCAAAAGCGAATCACCGTAGGTTGGCTCACATCGGCGGCGCGTGCAATGGTGGCAATGGGGTCATTCAGTGCCGAGCGCGGCTGCGACAACACATGCTGTGCAACCCGCTGCTCGGCGGGCGACAAACTGGTCAGCGCCCGGCGAATCTGACTCAGAATGGCCGAGCCATTGGCCCCCTCCAGCTCGCGCAATTGCGAGGCCAGAATAGCAGCGGCGCCCAACAGGGTGGCGTCGGTGGCCGTGATGACGAAGGTCGGTATGCCCTTCATGTAGTCGGTAAAGCGACCCTTGTCTTCAAAGCGCGCACGAAACGGCGACTGGTCAAAATACAGGCCCAGGCGCGGCACGATGCCGCCACCTATGTAAATGCCGCCAAAGGCCCCCTGGCTGACCGCCAGATTGGCAGCAGCCGTGCCCAAAATGGCGCAGAAAACGTCAATGGTTTCCTTGCACACGGCGTCAACGCCTTCCAGCGCCAGCCGCGTGATTTCGGGCGCGTCCAGGTTGCGCTCGGGCAAGCCGGCGCGGTGCGTCAGCGCCTTGAATATCAGCTCTATGCCGGCGCCCGACAGCAGGCGCTCAAACGACACGTGGCCAAACTGCCGCCAGGCGTATTGCAATATGGCGATCTCACGCTCATCGTGCGGAGAAAAGCTGGTGTGGCCGCCTTCCGTGCCCAGTGCGATCCAGCCGTCATCGGCTGGAATCAGGCCGGACACGCCAAGCCCGGTGCCAGCACCAATGAGCCCCACCACACTGCGCGGCACGGCGCTGCCGCCGCCAAATTGCCGGCGCTGCTGCGGGCTCAGGCTGGGCACGGCCATGGCCAAGGCGGTGAAGTCATTGACCACCACCAGGTTGTCAAAATTCAGCCGCTGGCGCATCTGTTCGATAGAGAACTGCCAGTGGTAATTGGTCATGCGCACCTGGTCACCCGCCACCGGATTGGCAATGGCCACGGCAGCGTGCTTGATATCGCTGCGGGCAACGCCCTGGAGCCCCGACAGATAGGCCATGACTGCCGCATGAAAATCGGCAAAGTCCTCGCAGCGTAGCGATGCGTTGTGCTCAAAGACGTGGGGCGCAACTTCCAGCGCAAACCGCGCGAACGTGCCGCCAATATCGGCGATCAGGCGCGGGTGGTCAAAGCGCGGTTCCGTCATATCTGCTTCCCTTTGTCATAAATCTCGGCATAAATTCCAGCAAAGGTGAAAGCTTAACGGATGTGCTCAGGGCAAGGCGTCGAGTGCGCGGCTGGCGCCGACCAAAGCCGGCGTAGACGCGGTAATAACCCAGACCGGCAATGTCGACAGCAAGGCCCGGTAGCGCCCTTTGCTCTCAAAGCTCTGGCGGAACACTGCAGCGTCAAATGCCGCACCCAGGCGCGGCACAATGCCGCCGCCAATATAGACGCCCCCCATCGAGCCCAGCGTCAAGGCCAGATTGCCGGCAACATTACCCAGAAAGCGGGTGAAGTAGTGCACGGCCTGCACGCATTGCGCATCGGACCCGGCCACAGCGGCATCGGTCACATCGGACGGCTCCAGGTCACGCGCGGGCAGACCGTCGACCGTGCAAATGGCGTGGTAAAGATTGACCAGCCCCGAGCCAGACAACACACGCTCGGCGCTGACATGGTCATATTTGCTGCGCAGCGCAGCCAGCAATTGGGCTTCGCGCGCGTCGGTGGCGGCCAGCGTGACATGCCCGCCCTCGCCGGCGATCGCATGGTAGCGCCCATCGGCATCGGGAACCAGGCCGGACACGCCCAGACCCGTGCCGGGCCCCAGCAGCGCGATGGTTGCACCTGCGACAGCTGCGCCGCCGCCCAGCGGCTGCAGATCTTGCGGCTGCAGCGCCGGCAGGCTCATGGCCAGTGCGGTGAAGTCATTGATCACCAGGCAGCGGTCCAATGCCATGCTGCGCTGGAACTCTGCGATAGAGAAACGCCAACTGCTATTGGTCAGGCGGACTTCGTCTCCAGTGATGACGGTAGCAATGCCAATGCCGGCCCAACGTGGATGTTGGTGCCCGTGGCGGGCCAGGTAGTTGGCAGCGGACTCCTGTATCGACGCGCTGTCGTCACAGGGTTGTACAGAAACATCTTGCAAGCCGGAGTCAGCAGACGCCTGCCATGCCCAACGGGCATTGGTTCCACCAATGTCTCCCAATAACCTCGGATACCCCTGATGCATTCGAAAATCCCCCGGCGTCGACCCTAGTGGGGTCAATTATGTAGTCAAACAACACATAATGTACACCAGGCAACTACATAGTCTTGTTAGGGAAAACATTGATTTTACTAAATAGTTAAAATTTTATTACTAATAACTAGCTTTACAAATTAGTAAAACAACATGGCTTTTGTTACGGCAGGACAATCACAACCGAATCATCCATAACCAACGGGTCACCTGCGTGTCCCCCACCAAACGCGCCGCCATTGGCGTCTGGCTGCAAGGCGCGGTAACCACCGTCGTAGTCCCACGTCGTGACATAGACCTTGGCGCCAGACAGCGTCACTGGATGGCCCAGGGCACTGGCCGTCAAAACCAGGCTGATGGTGTTGTTGGCATGGTCGACCCGCACGTCAGCAGCCGGCGCCACCGCAGTACCTTCGTGATCGGCACTGGCACCCTGTGCGCAAAACAACGCCTTGGACCACCCATGAACCCGTATCCGATAGTGCCATTGCATGCCATCCGGCAGGTTTGCATTTTGCAAAGGCATCACACGGACCCCATCCTCGCGACCCGGAAGTTGCACAAATGCCGTGATGGCAACATGGTCGAAGCCGTTTGGCGGGTTCCACGAAGTGGTCAATTGCGCCATGCTCAGGTCCAGCTTGAGGGAGCCGCCGGAGCGCGAAACCTTGACCCGGCGCAGGTCCAACTGGTGGTGAACACCCCAACCCGCATCGGTGGGATAGCGGTAGTTGCCCCGCGGCCCGGAATCGTCACCCACCGGGTCCAACACATCGGCAAGCTCCGTCCAGGGTCGCACCACCTGAAATGTCTGCGCCGGCGACGCTTGCCCATGCTGCTCAGACCAGAGCACCACGCGGTGTGACACGGCGGGGTCGACCATGTCTTCGGTGTTGAGGGTGCTTTGCCAGCGGCCCTCTACGTCGGGGTGCACCGTTTGGGCGGAAGCCAGATCGCCATCCACAACCACCCGCAATGGGTCTGCGCTTGTAGCCTGGCCTGACAATGTGACGGCACCGGCTGCTGTGTCCACCGCCATGGCTGCAAGGGCCAAGCCCGCCGAAGGGCGCAAGGACGTGGCCATATCCGCCTTGCTGCGAGGCGACCCATCCAGCATCCACACACTGACACTGCGCGGCGGCAGGCGCAGGGTGATACAGCCGTCCATCCCCACGACCTGCGCGGGCGGCACGCCATCCAGCGAAAAAACGCCTTGCAACCTGGCGCCGGCTGCCATGCCGGTGGGCAGGTTGTCGAGCAGGTTTTCTGATAGCGCTGTGTTGAACACCACCAGTGCCTGGCTATTCCCGTCGTCCATGCGGTAGGCCAGCGGGCCCGGGCCTACGGCAGAGTCACGCAAGACAAGGGGCGTTCCGCGTGAGAAAACGCGATGGTCGCGGCGCAGCCTGGTCACGCGCTGGATGAACTGGTACAAGGGCGCCTGGGTGTCAAAATGGTCCACGCCACCCGACCCATAGCCCGCCTTGAACATGGAGGCACGCTGTTCGGTAAAGCCTTGCTCGGTGCCGTAATAGACAACAGGCACACCCGGCAGCGTCATGATCAGCGCCAGGTTCTGCTGCAATGCGACGGCATCGGAACCCAGCAAGAAACGGTCGACATCGTGGTTGTCGACAAAGCTCGGCATCAGTTGCGGCCGCGAATGGGTCTGCAAAAGATTGCGAATGCGAAAGCCCAACTCGGCCGTTGGTCGGCCCCGCGCGAACACATCACCGCCGCTGCCATACAACGGGAAATTGAGCATGCCCTGCATCACGGGTAGCCCACGGTCCGTGCGAACATAGGACTCCATCTTGCGCGCTTGAAGGTCTTCAAACGGTTTGTCGACGCCAAACCCCTCGCCAAAGACAAAGAAATTGTTGCGCCCGGTCTGCCGTGCCACCTGCATGACACCCGGCGCACTTTTGTCACTGGCGTACAGGAAGTCTGCGATGGCCTGCTGCGGCACATAAAACGCCGTGTCAACGCGAAACGCATCGACCCCGGCCGCGCGAATCCAATAGCCATAGCTGCTGCGCAATGCCCGGCGCACCAAGGGGTTTTCGGAATTGAGGTCGTCCAGCCCCGACATCTGAAAATTGAGCTCTTCGTTGTGGTTGGTGTAGTCGGCAATATTTGGCGTCCAGTGGTATACCGCCGCCCGGCGATCGGATGGCTTGCGTGCGTCGTTCATGGAAAAAGGCCACTGGCTGGGCGCCGTGATGCCGGTCGACGACGCATGCAGCTTGAAATTGCGATCGACCGCATGAGGGTCCCACGGTCCATCGTATTCAAGGAAATTGCCGTTATGGTTCAGCACAATGTCTTGGACCAGATACATGCCGGCCCCGTGCAAGCGGCGCGACAGGGCCTGGTAGTCTGCCAGCGTGCCCAGGTGCGCGTCGACATTGCGGAAATTTTCAGCCCAATAGCCGTGGTAGCCGGCATAGCGGCTGGCCGGGTCCCACCATTGGTTGGCAACCGGCGGCGTCAGCCACACGGCGGTGGCGCCCAAGCCTTGGATGTAGTCCACTCGGCGCAGCAAACCTTTGAGGTCGCCGCCACTGTAAGAGGCATTGCTCTGTGGATTGAACTCATGCGCACCCTGGTCGTTGTTGCCAGGGTCGCCGTCGTCAAAGCGGTCCGTCATCACAAAGTAGATGATCTGGTCGCGCCAGTCCGGCGACGCAATGTGCAGTTTTCCCGTTTGCCCTGGGCTGGAGAGAGCTCTCGCGGATTGAGCGGCTTGAACAGAAGCCGCCCCCAGCAGCACAGTGGCAAGCGCTACGCACGACAACCAGCGGCGCTTGCGCGCAACTCCCTTTGGCACTCCGGCATCACCAACCACCATGCTGAGTCCACCTTTCAACAATGTAATTTCCCTACATTCAAACAAAAACCGCACACCATTGATACTGTTTTTTGACTACATGCGTCGTGATTTTTGTTGGTATTTTACAAAAATATCCCATATTTTCCCAGGCGTGGGCGTTTTTCAGCCACAAATCAGTGCTAACCCCTATGTTTTGAAATATCTAGTTTTGATACAAACTCTACTGTGAACAGGGAAAACGCCGTCCCTATTTGCGTTACTTTGGGCCGCCCGCCCTGAGTAACAACCGCCCGACCCGAGTACCAGGAGAAATATCAAAATGCATTCCACCGCTCAGCACCCTTCCCGCGCCGCCAAGCGCAGTTCACTCTTCAAACTGGCTCCGGTTGCAGCCGGTTGCGCCGTACTGATCGTGACATCGTCTGGCGCGTTTGCGCAAGCCGCAGCGCCCGCCTCCGATCTGAACACCGTCACCGTTGTCGGTATCCGCAAGGGTATTGAAGACGCCATTTCGGTCAAAAAGAACTCCGACTCCATCGTGGAGACCATTTCGGCAGAAGACATTGGCAAACTGCCCGATGTCAGCATCGGCGAGTCCATTGCCCGCCTGCCCGGACTGGCGGCACAGCGCGTGGCCGGGCGTGCCCAGGTCATCAGCGTGCGCGGCCTGTCGCCCGACTTTGCGACCACGCTGCTCAACGGCCGCGAGATGGTCAGCACCGGCGACAACCGCAGTGTGGAGTTCGACCAATACCCGTCTGAAATGCTCAGCGGCGTGACCATTTACAAGACGCCAGATGCCGGCCTGGTGGGCCAGGGTCTGTCGGGCACGATTGACATGCAGACCGTGCGGCCCTTGTCGTTCAGCAACCGCAACATTGCTTTGAGCGCACGCGCAGAAAACAACTCTTTGGGATCTATCTCCAACGCCAAGTCCACCGGCAACCGCTTCAATTTCAGCTACATCGACCAGTTTGCCGATCGCACGGTGGGCCTGGCCATTGGCTACTCGCATCTGGAAACGCCCACCTTGGAAAACCAGGTGGGCTTGTACGACCCCTGGCATTCGGTCAATGCCGGCGACCGTTCTGGCGTGCCGGCAGGAACCTTTGTCACCGACGGCATCAAGTCACTGGCCCGCAGCGGCGTTACCAAGCGTGACGGCCTGATGGGCGTTCTGGAGTTCAAACCCTCCAAGGACTGGACCAGCACGCTGGACCTGTTCAGCTCGCGCTTCAGCAGTGAAGACACCGCCAACCAGTTGGAAGTGAACCTGGGCAACTACAACGGTGGCTTTACGCCCGGCCTGAACTATCCATCCACCATCATCAACAACGGCGTGTTGGCCGGCGGCACAGCGACCGGCGTCTATCCGTTGGTGCGTGGCGAATACGACAAGCGCGACGACACCATCAATGCCTTTGGCTGGAACAACAAGTTCAAGTTGGGCGGCTGGTCGCTGCTGACCGACGTCAACTACTCCAAAGCCTCGCGCAAGGAATTGTTGCTCGAAAGCAATACCCAATTGACCGGGCCGGCCGGCGGTCCCGCGCCGCTGGATAGCGTCAACCTGGCCTGGAACAACGGGGGCTTTCCCACGTTTCACCCCAACATGAACTACAGCGACCCCAGCAAGCTGTATGTGTCCAACACCATCTACGGCTCCGGCTACGGCAAGACGCCAACGGTGGACGATGAACTCAAAGGCTTCAAACTGGTCGCCACCGTGCCATTGGGCGGTGCCTTCTCTGACCTGAATCTGGGTTTGAACTACTCCAACCGCACCAAGGAAAAGCACCAACCCGAGGGCAACATCAATTTGGGCGCCCAGGGCCCCACGACGATTGCGCCTGACCTGCAATACTCCCCGGTTGACCTGGGATTTTCGGGCAGCGGCGTCATTCCATCGTGGAATGTGCCCGGTGTCGTGGCCCGTTACATGACGTTTGCGCCGTCAGAAACCTCGGCTGCGTACCTGATTGCCAAAGCATGGCAAGTCACCGAGAAGGTCACCACCAGTTTTGCCAAGGCCAATATCGACACACAGATTGGCTCTGTCGCCTTGCGCGGCAACGTGGGCCTGCAGATTGTCAACACGGACCAATCGTCTGCATCACACTACTGGGACGGTTCGGCACCCGCTGGCAGCGAAGTCAAACCCGTCAACGACGGCAAGACCTATACCGATGTGCTGCCCAGCATGAACCTGGTGTTCGGCCTGGCCGACGACCAGACGGTGCGCGTCGGCGTGGCGCAGCAGATGGCCCGCCCCCGCGTGGACCAGTTGACCTCCGGTCTGGACTTTGGCGTGGACTCTGCCACCGGCAAGCCTGGTGGCAGCGGTGGCAACCCCAAGCTGGACCCTTGGCGCGCCAACGCATTCGACATCTCGTATGAAAAATACTTTGGCACCAAGGCCTATCTGGCGGCCGCCTTTTTCTACAAAGATTTGAAGTCGTATATCTACCAACAGTCCAACACCTACGACTTTTCCAAGTTCACGGCTGGCACCAATGCCACCACCAATATGGGCCAATACACAGCGCCCTACAACGGTCAAGGCGGCAGCCTGCGCGGCTACGAGTTTTCCGCATCTTTGCCGTTTGACCTGATGAGCAAGAGCCTGAGCGGCTTTGGTGTGACAGCCAGCTATTCATACACGGACAGCAACATCACCATTCAGGACCCCAACAGCAATGTGGGCTCGGATATTCCCTTGCCCGGTCTGTCCAAGAATGTGGCCAACCTGACGTTCTACTATGAGAAAGACGGTTTCTCCGGTCGCATCAGCCAGCGCCAGCGCTCGGACTTTGTCGGTGAAATCTCCAACTTCTCGGCCAGCCGCACGCTGCGCTATGTGAAGGGCGAGAACATCATCGACATGCAGTTCGGCTACGACTTCAAGGAAGGCAGCATGAAAGGCCTGGGCCTGCTGTGCCAGGTCAACAACCTGACCGACGCCGCCTACCAGACCTATTCGCAGAATCCGAACATGCCGCTGGAATACATCAAGTATGGGCGCTCGGTGATGCTGGGGGTCAACTACAAGTTCTGAGGGTTTTGATTTTTTGTTAGTGAGTCTCTCGTTAGTTTCTCAATGGGTTGGCCCTGCCGCGCAAGCGGTGGGGCTTTTTTTTGGCTGCTCTATCACCATTCCCATGAAGTGGTGGGTATGGCACACGCTTTTTTTGCTGAAGCGATGGTGAACCTTTTACCTGCAAGAACAGACTCAGCGGATGGCAGCAAGCCGGAGTTCACGCGTGGATGCTGCCCTGAATCAACTAACCAAGTAGCCCCATGAAAACAAACGCTTCATCTCAACAAACCGCTTCGATGTACACCCGCTGGCTGGCCACCATTGCAGGATTGGTGATGTCACTCACGGGTGGCGCTGCGTTTGCCGAGCAAACTCTGGCACTCAACTGCAATGGGTGGCAGGTCAATGGCATCAATGTGGTTGGCACGATAACCAAATACAAGATTGGCGCAACCTGCTCCGCCAATGAGAAGATAGACAATGTGGAGTTCTACCTCATGTACACGGGGATTGCACCGCGCGTTGACGGCACCGTCATCAGCGGCCTGCAAGGTGCCAGCATGTCCATCGAGGCAAGCTATGACAGTGCCAGCGGCGCTGCAACCGAAACGGCCACATTGAACCGAGCCAGTTTCTACACCAATGGCAGTGGCAATGGTGTTTCGACCACATTTCCTGGCGCGGGCCTGGCCGTACGAAACACCGCTGCAAATTGCAAACGGGACCCATTCTTTATCGGGGTCACACCGTCGTGCACCGCAGTGACGCATGGTAGTGTGGTCTGGCCCTATCAGTCATCCGTATGGTTTGGCGGCGACAGCAATTTCAGCGTCGTAAAGGCCCAGTTCAACGGTGGCAGCTTTCCACAATTCATTGGCAGTGGCACGGTGGACCCCAATGCCGTAAAGAAGCAGGAGCTGCAAAACCAAGAGGATAAAACACAAACCGTGGTCCTGACTGCCCCCAAAGCCAACACCCACTTCTATTCACAAGATGTGCAGGTGCAGGCCCTGATTCCCAGCAAGTACAAAAAAGACGGTCAACTCTGTTGCACCGTGGAATTGCAGAAATCCAATGGGCAAAACGGTTGGCTTCCCACGTTGCCATTGGGAAATAAGCCCAATATTGATTTGAATGGCTATACCTTGCCTTTCGCGGACTTTCAAAGTGTGGGTTACGGCCTTTGGCGCATCCGCGTGGCACCAAGCAAGTACAACCCCAATGACTACCAGGCGTGGAGTGACTGGGTTGTCTTTGAGGTGATGCCCAAGGAAATATTGGAAGTGCCCAACCTGCTGCAACCTACGGCAAGCCAGGTCTACAAAATGGCTCTTCCCATTCAGGTCAAAATTCCGGACGTCGCAAAAAAGGCGGGCGTCAAGTGCTGCGACATCGAGTATCAAGTTGCCAAGACTCCCGCCAACTGGGGCCCCAGCAAGATCATCTCCGAACCACGGCTGGCCAATGACGACAACGCCGTGCAATACGACGCCTATACCCTGGTTCCGGGTGGTGGCGATGTACGCCTGCGCGTGCGCTTTGCCAAGGCGGATGGAGAAGCCCTTGGATGGAGTGCATGGCGCATGTTCACCGTGCCACCAACCAATCCTGCACCGACCACCGCACCCGTTATCAAACCCATGGCGCCGGTCACGCCTGCAGTCAAAAAATAGACCTACCGCCGAATTGCATGCCGCCGCGAACACGCGAATTCAATGCATTGAATTGCTGGCGTTTCATGTGCGGCACAAAGGGCCCGGGCAGGCTGCGTGGGCGGTGGGGCTGGCGTATTCTTGGAGGGGGTGGGTTAGTATCTTTCTCATGGCGTCGGAGATGAGTGTGCCCTCCAGATCGAAAGAAAGTGCGCTCAGCGCGGCAGGGAAACCTCGGCCACCACCACGTGCGCTAGGCCCAGCAGCGCTTGGGGTGGCAGGTCCAACTTGGTGTCGCGCCGCCCTGCCCCCATAACGATGCGCTCGCGCTGCATCACGGCCGCGTCTACCAGTACCAGCCAGTCCGGCGGAAGGCCAAAGGCGGTGATGCCACCGGCCTCCATGCCCGACAGCGACAGCGCGACCTCTTGTGCTGCGAACGATACCTTTTGCGCATTCAGCGCTGTGCGAACAAGCCCATTGGCGTCCAGCCGCCGGGTACCCAGAATCACTGCAGCGACAAGCCGCTCGGCGCCTGCGATCTTGGCCTTGAGCACCAGCGTGTTGGCGCAATCATCCATCGCAATGCCGTAGGCATCACTGCAGGCTTGCGTATCCGACAACTGGGGGTCGACCGCGAACACGCGAACGCCGTCGCTGGGCAAGGCTTTGAAAACCTGCGGCAGCAACGCCAGTGCCCACTGGGCTGGTGGTATATCTGACGGAACCTGTGCCATTCAAATGCCTCACGTAACAACTACAAACTTGTAAATGAAGAAAGCAAACATCGAAAAAGGTGGTGGCCTGTCGCGCGACGAGCCCAAGCCCGCGCAGCGCAAATAGCCGTTGCACCGCCTTGCGCATAGAGGTGACGATGCGCACAAATGCACTGCTTCCAGAACCACCCCTTGATCCTAGCCCAGGAGCGATCATGATGCACTTCACGCGGGGCCATGCGCGCACGTTTTCGTACGGTTCCTGCAGATGCCCAGACTTGCCCAGGCTGCCACACACACGATCCGATCAGAAAAAATGCATGGTGGTGTCTCGAAACCGAAGAATGTTCTTCGTGTTTCACTTCTCAGAGCGCATTGACAAGAAAGAACTCGCCGGATCGCTCGGAAAGGTAGGACCGCAACTGCTTGAGATAATCAGCTAACGATTCCATCGTGGCAGTGCCCCGAAATTGTTCCGATTCCATCCATCGTGGAACGACCATTGCAATTTCGTCATCAGCAATCGTAGCCAATCGCTGCGTTAAAGCCGCCGGAATCGTCAGCGGCCAAGGGCCCTCGTCCCGCGGTTCCCCAACCAGCTGCAGTCCAGCCATCATGTTGGCATACGAATCAACTTCGAGCAATTCCCCAAGCTGCGAGAGTTCGATCGTGCCGATGCCCTTGTATAGGAACCAGCTTTTTCCGTCGTATTTTTCTTCGGAATCGAGGATGGACCAGAGATCATCAACTGCGCAGTTGAGAATGTCGTTCAGAGGCATGGAGGCGAATCTTTCGAAATGGCAGCGCGGCTAACGAACAATTGAAGTCCTAGGCTGACAACTATATTTCAACGGGGCATGCGCGTATCGGTCCCAAAGGGTTCAACGCGCAAACAGAGCTGGTCGACGTTTCGACCCTCGCGCCCCGGGCCGCTACGCCCCCCTCAAAACACCTGCGAGAACACCCAATACAAGCCCCCCGACAGCCCAATAGCCACGGGCAAAGTCAGCACCCAGGCCATCAGCAAATTGCGCAGGGTGGACACTTGCAGGCCGGAGCGGTTGGCGGCCATGGTGCCCGCTATGCCGGACGACAGCACATGAGTGGTCGATACCGGCAGGCCAAAGCCGTCGGCGGCGCCTATCATGGCCATGGCCACGACCTCAGCACTGGCGCCCTGGGCATAGGTCAGATGGGTCTT